>Ga0315287_10003928_pt1 | contig 14416 bp, 7 predicted proteins | sample YL17G11_0_MG_FD_205037 | JGI IMG/M metagenome (GOLD analysis project Ga0315287, IMG submission 205037) | Sediment microbial communities from Yellowstone Lake, YNP, Wyoming, USA - YL17G11_0 | ecosystem: Environmental > Aquatic > Freshwater > Lake > Sediment | place: USA: Wyoming | collected... | reverse complement strand
GTGCCGGAGGGGACGGGTTCGGCTTTTCCGTCGCCGGCGGGCTCGATATCAACAGGGACCTCGACCCCGAGATAGTGGTCGGCGCCCCTTGGGGGGACAGGACCGCCGGCATGAACACATTCAACGATTCCGGATACTGCCAGATATTTTACACAGGGTCCAACGGGCCCGACCCGGCCGTGAACTTCACCCTCAATGGTACCGGTGAATACGACTGGTTCGGCATGTCAGTTGCGCTCTCGGAGGATTTCGACAAGGACAACTTCGGCGAGGTTCTCGTCGGGGCGCCGAACGCGACGGTCTTTACCGTGCCCCAGGTCGATAACAACGGCGGGGCGTACATGTACGCCAACGACGGGACCTCCTTCGGAACGCGCAAGATGCCCAGCCAGGTGATGGCCGGCGACGAGCAGGACAAGCGGATGGGCTGGTCGGTGGCCGCCATCGGCGACCTGGACGGTGACCGGCTCCCGGAAATGGCTGCTGCCCAGCCACTGGCAAACAGGTCCCAGAACAACGCCTACTGCGGCCGTGTAGAAATAATAAAAAGCAATGACCCCCACGGTCCGAGAATCGTGATATGGGGGGACGAGGCCGGTGGCCTATTCGGGAATTTCATAGCCCCCATGGGCGATATCGACCGGGATGGAAAGGGCGACCTCGTCATCGGCGCTCCTTCCCTGCACCCGACCCTCGGGCAGCTCGGGTATGTCAACATCTATCTTAGCTCCAGGTTCGCCAATCCCCTGAAGATCATGGGCAACCAGCTCGGGAGTCTGTTCGGCATCTCCGGCGCCGCCGGTGACTTCAACGGGGACGGCTTCATCGACCTCGCCATCGGGGCCCCGGCCCAGAGGCGGGAAGGGGACGGGAATATGGTGGGTGCGGTCCACTTCATCAATGGCAGGCCGGACGGCTCCCAGGATATCCTCAATCGCACGGTGATGCTCGGCAAGGAGCCCGACTCCTTCTTCGGCATCTCCATAGCGAACATCGGGGACATCGACCTCGACGGGACTGATGATGTGCTCATCGGTGCCTACAACGGGACGAACATTGCGGGCATGCGGGGCGGCTTCGTGGACATATTCCTTACGGGAAGGAACAGGACATTCAGAATATCCACCGAATCGGCGATAGGCGAGGGTTTCGGATTCTCCGTTGCAGGGTGCAGGGACCTCAACAGGGACGGGTTCCAGGATTTCATCGTGGGAGCGCCTTTCGCTCTGACAGTGAACGGCTGGTACACCGGCCGCGCACTGGTCTACACGACCACCGCCTTGGGGCCCACCAAACCCACCGTCAACATCGGCGGCATGGGGACGAACGACTGGAACGCTCCCGGCGTCTATTGCCGCGATACCAAGATCCCCGATTTCTCGGCCAAGCTCAACACCGTGCTCACGAACCCCCTGCCCGTGACGGCGGATGGTTTCGGCAACGAATTCGTGGACATTCCCATCCTGGTCAGCACGGCGCAGCCGGGGAACCTGACCCTCAAGGATATCGCCATCGTTTACAACTGGACCGCAAGGGTCGATATCAAACCCTCCGGAAATCTGACGGGTGCCCTCAACGCCATCCTCAGGCACGAGAGGCTCGACCCCGAGAACGCCACCATTCCCCTGTCCTTCTCCGCACTGACCCCGGGTACCATCCGGGTTCATGGCATATCCATATGGGTCGATGAGGCGCCTTCCGTGAGCCAGCCTGCCGCGCTCTCCATCCCGGAAGATAACGCATCTGCCGGCGTCGTCGATCTGTCGACGGTTTTCAGGGACGATTTCGACTCGTCGCTCACATACACGGTCGATGCATTCACGAACGACACCATCCTCGCGGTATCGATCGCCGGCGGCAGGTATCTCTCCGTGGACTCATCGAACGGCACCGACAACGACAACTGGACCGGCGAGACCACCGTGACCGTGAGCGCCTCGGATTCCCGCGGGCAGGTGAACGTCACCAATATTACGGTAACAATATCGCCGGTCAACGACGCGCCAATCATCGAGAGCATGGCCAACAACGTCGCAACGGCGGGGGTGCCGTACTCCTACCAGGTCAAGACAAGGGATGCGGAGAACGACGCGCTTTCCTATGGGATGACAGCTGCACCCGAGGGAATGACCGTCAACGCCACCGGTCACGTCGACTGGACACCGGACGAGACGCAGTTCAACAGGACCGCGAGCGTCACCCTGTGGGTATCGGACGGCTTGCTGTGCGCGACCCAGAGCTTTACCATCAGCGTCAGCTCACGCCTGAACGGCGTGAAGATCAAATCGGAGCCTCCCCTGACCGCCGTGGTCGGCGAGGAATACACATACCGCGCCAACGCCTCGACAGATGTCACCGATGCATCCGTATTCTTCAGGCTCGAGAGGGGCCCTGCCTCGATGGATGTCAATCCGAGCGGCGTTTTCCGGTGGACCCCGAATGCCGCATTGGCCGATACCATGGTGAGCGTCATCATCGAAGCCACGGACCACTCTTTTACCGCGAAGCAGAAGTGGACCATCTGGGTGCTCCCGAGCGGGACGCCCATATCAGGCATCGACTGCACCATCCTTTCCCCAAAGGACGGCAAGAATGTGAAAGGCGGCATCAAGGTCAACGGCAACGCCACGGTGATCGAGGGCGGGATATCCCAGGTCGAGCTCAAGGTCGACAGCGGGAAATGGAAGCAGGCCGACGGCACCCTCGACTGGTCCTTCAATCTCGATACAAAGGGGCTCTCGAACGGAAGGCACACCATCAGCGTCCGCGCCTTCGACGGCCGCAACTATTCCAAAGAGGCGTCCATATCCATCCAGGTGGAGAACGCTCCCGCCGGGTTTGCGGCCATCACGTCGAACCCCGTGTATCTGGGCCTTCTTGTTGGGCTGATAGCACTGGCGGTAGCGGTCCCGCTGGCGCTTCTCATGCGCCGGAAGAAGGCGGCGCCCAAGCCTCCCACCGCCGGCGGCGACGGCGACTTTGCGGTCGAGGATGTGTTCCTGATATACATGGACGGCCGGCTCATCCACCACTCGGCCAGCAGGCTCTCCACGGGCGTGGACACTGAGATACTGAGCAGCATGCTCACGGCCGTCACATCGTTCGTGAAGGATGCTCTCTCGCGCACGGAGGACGGGACGCTTGGTAGCCTCGAGTATGGTAACAACAAGATCATCCTCGAGAGAGGCAAGTGGACGTATCTTGCGGTCGGAATTGCAGGAAGGCAGGAGCCGATGGAGCTGCGAGCGGAGATGAAGCAGGCCTTGAAGAACGTCGAATCCGAGTACGAGACCGTGCTCACCAAGTGGGACGGAAATTCCTCTTCCGTTGCGGGGTGCAAGAAGTTCCTGGTCCCGATAACCCGGTTCTCGGTTGCGGCACCGGCGTCCGATGCACCACCCAAGGTCGAAGGCGTGGATGTCAGCGTGATGAGCGAGGTCGAATTCTACCAGGGATACGTCCGCGCCAAGATAGCGGTCAAGAACAGCTCCAAGTCTTTCATAATGGATTCATCGCTCAAGGTGCTCTACAACGACAAGGCCCTGAAGCTCGAGAAGATAGAGCCGGAGTACCAATTGAGCGGGCGCGAGATAATCATGGGCAACATAGGCATCAAGGAAAAGAAGACCGTGGCGCTCTACCTCGACCCTCAGATATGCATGGAATCGTACATCGAGGGCACGCTTTCGTTCAAGGATGCCCAGGGCAACCTGCACCATGTCGACATGAAGCGGAAGATGGCCTCCGTCGTGTGCCCCATAATGCACACGGAGGAGAACATCAACATAGCCATGCTCCGGCGGATGCTCGAATCTGAGCTGGACCAAAAAGACAGCAAGGTCTTCAACCTTCCAAATGGACTGGACCCAGACAAGGCGTTCGAGATGTGCAAGCGGGCGGTCCAGGGCCATGACATCCGCATAGTGCGCGAGTTCACGGAGAAGAGCCCGTCATTCACCGGAGAGGCATGGTACTACGGCAAGGTGAAGGGCAGGGAGGACAAGCTCATAGTCAAGACGGGCGTTCGCTCGGACACGGGGAGCGCGGAGTTCTACGTGGCCTCCAACAGCCGCCTCGTGGTCACGGGCCTTCTGGCCGAGCTGAAGAACGACCTCAACAAGGAATATCGCAAGGACAGGCCGGAGGAGAGTCCGATACAGACCGCATCGGAGGCCCAGCGCGATAAGGTGACAAAGGGCGCGAACCTCCTCGACAAATATTCAGAATCCGAGATCCAGGCTGGGAGCACCCAGCAGAAGCAGTGATGAGGTAGATAGAATGGACAATCCGGGAAGTGGAGCGGGCCCAACGCCCGTGACCGAGACCAATCGCGTCGTGCCAGCGACCATCGAGCACGAGATGGAGACATCGTACATCGACTACGCGATGAGCGTCATCGTGGGCCGGGCCCTCCCGGACGTCCGGGACGGCCTCAAGCCGGTCCACAGGCGCATTCTCTATGCGATGAACGAGCTGTCGCTATCCCACGACAAGCCCCACAAGAAGTCCGCAAGGCTCGTCGGTGAGGTCCTGGGCAAGTACCATCCCCACGGCGATGTTGCCGTCTACGACACGATGGTCAGGATGGCCCAGAACTTCTCGTTGCGCTACCCGCTTGTCGACGGCCAGGGCAACTTCGGCTCCGTGGACGGTGACTCGCCCGCGGCGATGAGATACACGGAATCGAGGATGTCCAAGATAGCCGCCGAGATGCTCATCGACATAGATAAGGAAACTGTCGATTTCACGGACAATTTCGATGCCACCCTCAAGGAGCCGACTGTGCTCCCGGGTCTGCTGCCCAATCTTCTGGTGAACGGCTCCCAGGGCATCGCCGTCGGAATGGCGACCAACGTCCCGCCCCACAACCTCGGCGAGGTCATCGACGCGCTCTGCCTGGTCATCCACAACCCGGAGGTCCAGGTTGCGGAGATATTGCAGGTCCTCAAAGGCCCTGATTTCCCGACGGGCGGCATCATTTACGGCATCGGCGGGATAGTGGAATTGTACCAGACAGGCCGCGGGTCGATCAAGGTCCGCGCCCGCACAATTATCGAGGAGAGGGACAAGACCCGCAACCGCATCATAGTATCCGAGCTGCCATATCTAGTCAACAAGGCCACGCTCGTGGAATCCATGGCGGGGCTCGTGCGCGATAAGAAGATTGAGGGCATTTCCGATATCCGCGACGAATCGGACAGGGACGGCATGAGGGTAGTCATCGAGCTGAAGAAGGATGTCATCCCGGATATTGTCCTCAACCAGCTGTTCGCCCACACGACAATGGAAACCACCTTCGGCGCGATCAACCTGGCCCTCGTGAACATGAAACCCCTGGTGCTGACGATAAAGCAGATGCTCCAGTGCTATCTCGAACACCGCCGTGTGGTCATCACGAAAAGGACCGCATACGACCTCCGGAAGGCGGAGGCGCGGGCGCACATACTCCAGGGCCTGCTCATCGCGCTGGACCACCTCGACGAGGTCATCACCATAATACGCGCGTCCAAGAACCCCGAGGAGGCGCGCAACGCGCTCATGGCCCGGTTCGGGCTCTCGGAGCTCCAGGTCAGGGAGATATTGGACACCAAGCTGCAGAAGCTCACCGGAATGGAGCGGCAGGGCGTCAAGGACGAATACGATGCCCTCCTCAATGACATCGCCGGATACAAGGAGCTACTCGCGGACAAGGCCAAGGTCGAGAAGGTCATAGAATGCGAGCTCCTGAAGCTCAGGGAGCTCTATGCCGACGAGCGCCGGACCGAGATAGTGTCGGAAGCGGGCGACCTCGACATAGAGGACCTAATACCCAACACCGAAGTGATAATCACCGTAACGCGCAGCGACTACATCAAGCGCCAGCCTCTGGATACCTACAGGCAGCAAAAGCGCGGCGGCAAGGGCCTCGTGGGCATGGAGACCAAGGAAGAGGATGTGGTCGTGGATGTCTTCATGACGCGGGCCCACAGCTACATCCTGTTCTTCACCAGCAGGGGCAAGGTCCACTGGCTCAAGGCCTACAAGATACCCGAGGGACAGCGCCACGCGAAGGGGCGTCCCGTCGTGAACCTGCTTCCGGCGCTTGAACCCGGAGAGACCATCCAGGCCACCATCCCCGTCGACGAGTTCGACGACCGGCATTGGGTTGTATTCTCCACAGAAAGGGGCGTCATCAAGAAAACGGAGCTTTCCGCATACAGCAACCCGCGCTCCACGGGCATCATTGCGCTCATTCTCGACGAGGGCGATTCCGTGGTTGCGGCCAAGCTCTCGGACGGCTCGAAAGAAGTGGTCATCGCCTCCAAGACCGGCAACGCGGTCCACTTCGACGAATCCAACGTCAGGCCCATGGGAAGGGCGGCCCACGGCGTCAAGGGCATCACTTTGGATGCCGGAGATGCTGTCGTGAGCATGGCGCTCGTAACCCCCACCAGCGAGCTTTTGACGGTCACAGAGAACGGCTACGGCAAGAGGACGCCGGTTTCCGAGTACCGCAAGACGAGACGGGGCGCAAAAGGCGTCATCACCATCAACACGAACGAGCGCAACGGCCCCGTGGTCGCGGTCATGGAAGCGTCGGAGACCGACGAGCTCATAGTCACAAGCCTGCGGGGCATGGTCATCAGGATGCCCGTGCTGGGCATCTCCGTCCAGGGCAGGAACACGATGGGCGTCAGGATGATGAAGCTCGAGCCAGGCGACAAGATAGTCGGCGTCGAAAGGCTGAGGGCCGAGAACGGGGCCCCGCCGGCGGAGAACGGCTCGAAGCCGCCGCCGCCCGACGGCTGCGGCTGCCAGCCGGGTGCGGACCCGTTGCAGGGCCCTGTGACCCCGCCATCCCAGAACACGGAGACCGGCAACAGCACCAATCCTGCGGCGAACGGCCAGGGAGGATGAATGAGGGCCCGTTCCGTCCTTGCATTCCTAGCGACCGCCGCCGCGACGGTCTCGCTGTTCCCGGCGGCCAGTGCCCAGACGGACCCCCTTGCCTTCTGCGACAGCGTCTGGTGCAATGTCCTGGCGATAGTCATGTTCATCGTGATCTCGCTGGTATCAAAATACTACAAGTCGAGGAAGGAGCGCGAGGCCCGCGAGCGGGGACTGTCCCCGCCGATGGGCACGGTCCCCGCAACGGGGCCGCGGCCCGGATATCAAACAGGGGCACCTCCGGTCCCGCTCGGCTACACCGACAGGGCCTCCGACTACGGCGACAAGTCCCCGGAATCGAACTATTCGCCCATATTGCAGTTAAATACGGCGACAAAATACCGCAGGGCCTCCAATCCCGGCGTGTGCCCGCGCTGCGGCTCAACGAGCGTCAGGTCCTACGGCAGCGGGGAGCACAAGTGCCTTGAATGCAAGAAGATATATTACGGCGGAAGGGACTGAGCGCCCGTCTCATTTCGCCGCCGTCACCCGTGAAACGCCGTTCTCCTTCACTACCCTGAAGATGGAGTCGGCGAAGCTCTCCAGCTCCCTTTCGTGGGACACGATGATGATCTGGGGAGCCTTCAGCTCCATGAGCACTTCCCGGACGCGGGCCAGCTGCTCGTGGCTGAAACCGTCCGTTGGTTCATCCAGGATGAGCAGGTTTCCCTCGCCCGCGGCCGATACTTCCTTCACCATCTGGTTCAGGGCCAGCCTGTATGCGAGCGCGACGGAAGTCTTCTCGCCGCCGCTGAGCGCCCATATGTCCAGCTCGTACCCGCCCTGGTTCACGACGGGCGTGAAGTTCTCATCTATGGTGACCTCAAGCTCTGTGCCCTCGACAAGCATTCCGAACCATTTCCTGAAAAGGGCCTCGAACTGGTGATTAATCCCGTTGAGCACGAATCTCTCTATCTCCTCGAGCGCCGGGATGAAGAATTCCAACAGCCAGGCCGACGCCTCCCTCAGCTTCCTCATTTCCAGAAGCCGCCCCTCCTTCTCCGCCAGGTGCTCCCTGAGCATCCCGAGCTCGCGGTCCAGGTCCTCCAGTGACTCCTTCTTCTCGGGAATGGCCTGCTTGAGGCCCGCGACCTTTTGCACGGCGACCTTCCATCCTTCCTTGAGCTTCATGAACGATTCTTCGTCGCAGAGCTTCTCCTTCTCCTTGAGCGCCGCTTCCGCGTGTGTGAGTTCCTTGTGCTGGCGCTCCCGCTCGTCCCTGCGCTTGGCGACCTGGGCCTCCCGCTTCCTCCTCTCCCCCAACCTGCCCTCCAGCGTGATGAGCTCAGTTCTGCGGGCCTCCCTTTCCTTCCGCCCCGCCCTCAGCCTTTCCGCCTCCTCTCGGGCATCGGAGGCCTTCATCTTTTCCCCGAGCTTCTCCAGCTCGGCCTTTACGGCCTCGAGCCGCTTCGCCGCCACCTTTGCCCCGGACACATCCTCCCTGAGCATCTTCTCGCGGCCCTCCAGTTTGTTGTGCTCGTCTCGCCTGTCCTGCAATTCCCTGAGCCTGAGCAAGATATCGCGGACCTTGTTCTCGGCGGCATCGGCCTTCTTCCGCGATTCCTGCTGGACCTTCACCTTCGCCGCCATCCTCTTCTCCACTTCCTCCACGATGGCCTTGAGGTGGGTTGCGTTGAGGTCCTGCCCGCACTTGGGGCACTTCTTGCCCGATTCGAGTGATTCATAGCCCTCCCGTTCGGCCTCGAGCTCGTCGATATCCAACTGCAGGTTTCGGACCTTCTCGTGCAACTTGGCCTGGTGGTCCCGCTGGGCGGCAAGCCGGTTCTCCACGGTGTCGTATTCTTCAAGCTCCTTCCTGAGCGCCTCCAGTTTCTCCCCAAGGCTCCCGAGCTGCTTGCTCTTCTCGTTGGCCTCTCCGAGCTCCTTGTCGAGCGCTTTTTGCTCCTGCGTGAGCCCTTTTAGCTTCACCTCGAGGCCGTGCCTCTCCTCGAGCCTCTCCTCGAGCTCCTCCAGGCGTGCCGAGACGAGCCGGTCCTCCTCAACAGTCGGGCGCAGCGCCTCGAGCTTCCTCTGCAGCTCCCCGAGCCCCTTCATCTCCGATTCGGAAGCGCGCAGCTCCTCCTCGAGCCCTTCAAGACGGGCCCTCAGCTCGCCGGCCTTCATTGCCAGAGCGTCGCGCTCCGCCCTGAGCTTCTCGACGCGGGATAGCTCACGCTCCGCCGCCTGCACGGACGCGCTTGCCTTCTCCAGCTCCTCCTCGTCCCTCTTGATGGATGCGAGCTTGTCCGTCCTGTCCTTCTCCGTCTCCTTCAATCGGACACGGTCCTCCTCCATCTCCCTCTCGGTGTCCTCGGTCTCGCCTGAGCGCGAGCGGAAGTTGCTCGCCGCAAGGCGCGCGCTCTCACGCGCAGTCTTGTACTCCTCTATCCTGAACACCTTCCGGAGGGTCTGAACGCGGTCGTCCTCCCTCATCCGGAGGATCTCCTTCATGTCCTCCTGCGGAGTGAAGACGGCATACCTGTAGATGACTGAGGCGGAGCGCGTGCTGGGCGGCTCGTTGAATCCCAGTATCTCCAAAACCTTCTTGCGCATCTCGGTCGGGGCATATTCCGTGATTACGCCGTCGGAGACGATCTTGCATATCGCGCCGCCGCTCCTTGCAATCTCCCTGAGTATGGAATATACCTTCCCGCCGACCTCTATTTCGAGGCGCACCCAGCCCTTCTTCTCGCCAGTTCTGAGGTAGAAATCGGATTTCTTCCAGTCCTCCGGCTTTGAATCCCTGGAGACGCGAGCCTCAGCGCCTCCGAACAGTGCGAATTCGATGGCGTAAAGAATCGTGGATTTGCCGGAGCCTATGTCCCCCTCGAAGAGCGTCAGCCCGTCGGGGAACTTGAGCTCGGCGTCCACGTAGGAGCGGATGTTCCTGAGCGCCAGCGACAGTATCTTCACGTCATTCCCTCGAACAATGCAAGATGGTCATCCCAACCTCATCCGTCGAACAGCTTCTTCTGTCCGGCATCATCGCGTTTCTGGTCCGGTTCGGCCTTCTTCCTTCCACGCTTGTTCTTTTCCGCCGGCAATTCCATTCCTTCCTTCACTCCATCCTGCTTTTGCTTTTTTTTAGCGGGATTTTCCACTGGTGCCAGCCCTTCCGTTCCCTCGTCCCCCACCGTTCGCCTGTCCCCTTCTGTCCCCCTTTCCCCATCCTTTCCTTTGTCCCCCTCTGTCCCAGTGTCTCCCTTGGATATCGTTCCCGCCGAGCCCAGCAGGATTCCCTCGACGGCCCGGATGACCCCTTCCTCCTTTTCCTGAGCATTGCCCGATTTCTGCTCGTCGCCCAGGACCCTGAGAAGCTCCCTGGCCTTCCTGATGCCCGATTCGCCTTTGAGACCGGGGCTCCTGGAGGGCTGCCTCGCAAGGTGCTCCGCAAGCAATTTGTCGACGGTCCCCGTGCGGCTCCCGTCCCCGACCTGTATCCGGGTGCGGTCCTTCGTGGACAGCGAGCTCCTGTTCACGTAAACCGTGAAAGCTCCGTCGTCGGACAGGCTCTTCTTCGCCGCCTCGGTCCCGATGTCGGAGACGCTGCCCGATGACAGCTCCCCCGAGACCTTTATCAGGACGACGGAGTCCTCCGCTTTCACCTCGGCGACCCTGCGCTTCAGCTCTGAGTTGACGTCCTCGGCGGTCCGGTTGTCCGCCTCCAGCTCCACCACGACGGTCCTTCTGGCCGGAAGCTCACGGAATTCAAGGTGCGGTTTCTTCGCCCTTCCTCCTTTCCTCCCGCCGGCCTTTCCGGTCCTTTCACCGCCTCGTCCCTCGGCATTTCCCTCTCCGCCACCTTCTCCGCCTCCACCTTCGACCTGAGGGCCGCTCTCAGTTTCGAGCGTTACGATGTAGAATCCCTTGGCCTCGCCGTTCTCGAGGTCCGTGTAGTTGTCGCCGAAGGGCGGTCCGGGAAAGACCACCAGCCCCCAGCCGAAAATTTCGGCGGTCATCCTCTTGTGGACATGCCCGCCGGCATAGTAATCGAATCCCTTGGGCAGGAACGATGTCGGCATGGAATCGATTTGTGCCAGCTCCTTCGGCTTCATCTCCGTGAGCGCAGCGTGGAATGCGAATATCTTGAGGCCCGAGCCCTCCAGTGCCGCGGTCGCATCCAGATTCTCGTAATACTGCCTGTCCAGGCCCAATTTCCGGCCGGAGATTCCGGCGATGACAGCGCTCGTCCTCTCGTCAACAATGCGCTCGAGCTCGACAGCGCCGTCGTCGCGCACGGACGCCTTTGCAACCTTGACGAACACCCCCGCGCTGTGCAGCACATCCACAATGGATTTCTCGGAGGCGCTGAAGTCGTGGCTCCCGTAGATGACATAGATGGGTATCCCAGAATCGATGGTCTCGCGCAGCTTTGCGGTCGCCTTCTCGACAATCCCTATATCGGGAAGGCTCGTGTGGAACAGGTCGCCGCAGAGTAAAATGAAATCGACCTTTTCATCACGGCAGATGTCCATCGCCGCCAGGAACGCCTCCAGGTTCGCTTCGCGGAGCTTCGGCTCCCTGAACGCCCCTAGATGGACGTCCGCAATGTGCGCGAACCTGACCTTCGACATATTCCCCCCTATTTCCCCATTGACTATTTTCCCTTGACCCGTCCCCTCTACATTTCCACTCTATCCTTCTCCTCTATCTCTTCTCCTGTACACTTCCCCTTGCCCCTTCAGCTATCCTCACACGCTTCGCCAGTTCCGTATTCAATTGAGAATATATATCACTAGAGGGGAGATGGGTGAAAGTGAGAACCATTCAAATACCGCATTCCCAATATCATATCGTGGACGGACAGGAGACCCCTGATATCAAACGTCTGATGGACGAGGCGAAGAAGGACCCGGCAAACCTCGAAAAGCAGCGAGCCGTCTACGAGGCCTCAAAGCTCCTCGCCGATTCCGGCGACATCGATGCCGCCCTTCTCATAGCCAGCGCAGTTTCGCATCCGGAGCTTCATGCAACGATAATCACCCATATTTGCGCGAGGCTCGTCAATCTCGGCCAGAAGGAGCGCTCCGCCGAGGTTTTCGGGGACGCGCTTGCATCCGCCGACAGGGTGGAGAATGCGAACAGATGCCCCTTCGCAATAAATCTGGGGATGACCGCCCACATGCTGGCCCAGCGGGGCCTGCACGAGAAGATACTGGGGCCCATTCATCTGTCGGTCCACGATGACCTGAAGGCCACCCTGCTGTACTGGATAGCCGCCGGTCTTTCGGTCGAGGGCCATTACGACAGGGCCCTCGAGATAGCCAATTCCATTGAGGACCCCCTGACGAGGGGCCGCTCTCTCGAGAACATTGCGGAGATGCTCAAGAACGTTGGTCAGAAGGAGCGAGCCGCCCAGCTTTTCAAGGAGGCCCGCCGTCTCATACAGGAGAACAAGAAGGGAGATGACTAGCAGATGCGAACGGGGTTGCATGAATGAGCGAACCTGTCCTCAGTAAGAAGACGCGCAATGCTCTCGTCGAAGAAATGCGAATTATCGACGGGAAGCATTATCCAAAGAACAAATCGAAAGAGCCCTCCTCAAAGGAGTCGCAGAGGCTCGACAAGCTCTACTATTCCAAGATGGGCGAATATTTCCGAAGGTTGCCCCGCCTCGTTATATCGAAATGCCCGTTCTGCAACAAACCGTTCAAACACTCGTTCGACCCGTGGGGCCTCAACGGACCGTGGTGGTGGACGGACCGGCTCTGCGAAGTTATAGAACCTAATGATTGCGGCCATTTCAGGGTGCTCCAGGGCGCCTATGACCTCAAGGGAAGGCAGCCGAATGATGTGAAGGAGGGTGTCGAGCCCGGCCCCGAAATTCCGTTCGTCGTGCCGCGTCTGTTCAAGCTTCCCAGCATGGTCGCTGTCATCGGCACGCTCGGGATGGCCAACGGCGATATCGCCTATCCCATCGTCTATTTCTCGACTGCAAAGATTGCCGCCATCGACCTCTACAAGGAATGGGGCAGGAGCGAGTACTGGTTCAAGGACGACAAGGGAAACTCATGCTGGACCATCCCCAACTCGAAATGGGATTTCGAGCTGAAACCCTACATGCAGAAGGGCAAGGTGCGCTTCGTCGACCTCAAGGGCGGAAAGGGCGCATCGTTCCTTTCGGGCAAGAAATGCGCCCCGTTCATGGGCATGAAAGGCGAGCACTCCCCCCAGATGATATCCTGGGGCGAGATGGCGCACGGCGACCTGCCCAACGGCGAAATTATCTGTCCTTTCGAGGACTGAATACGATAACTCATTTAGGATGCCTTGATGTATCTTTGATATCGATTCTGCTCGGGTGTTCCGGACGCTCTATCTCCTCGTGGCGGTGCGTGAGTATCCTCACGATTATATACAATATTATCGCGACCGTGATGGCGATGCCGACATAGACGGCCGGCTCGTTCGTGCCGATACCGGGGCCGGTCTGAAGAGGTTGCGGAATCCAGTGGGACATCCGAATTCAACTAGGTTCCTGAAGTCTATTTAACCGTTGTGGAGAGAGCTTGAAATATCACATGCGGATTTGGAGGACGGTGGTTTGAATGGTTGTTGGAGGATTGCCCGTCAAGCGCATGGTCCTGTACAAGCACGGCGTCGGATTCATCGAGAGGGGCGGCGTTTTCAGCGGCAAGGAGGAGATAAAGCTCAATTTCAAGCGCGACGAGATGGACGATATCCTCAAGAGCCTGAGCATCTTCACAAAGGGCAAGGCCCAGGTCACGGGCGTTTCGTACGAGACAGCGGACGATATTTCCATACTCCTGGCCGAGAAGGCCATCAATGTTCCCGACACGCAGGCCCTCGTCGGTCTCCTGCGCCAGCTCAAGGGCTATCGGATAAAGATCTGGGTTCCGGGCGAAGAGGTCGAGGGCAAGGTCATTGGCACTGAGGAGGAACCCTCTACTAGTCCCGAAGGCACGGTCATCTCCCGCAAATGCTTCGTCGTATTGCAGTCCGACGACGAGAAGATACGCAGCTTCGAGATATCCGGAATCGCAGGAATCCAGGTGAAGGATGTCGAGGCCAAGGATGACCTCAAGTTCTTCCTGGACGCGGTAACGAGCGAGCGCAAGAAGAACGTCAAGGCGGTCACGATATTCGTCGACGGTGTCAAGCCCGAGCTCTCCGTCAGCTATATCACGGCGATGCCCTCGTGGAGGGTCAGCTACAGGCTGGCGTACTTCAAGGACAAGACATTGCTCCAGGGATGGGGAATAATCGACAACAGGCTGGACGAGGACCTCAAGGACATTGTCCTGTCTCTCGTCGCCGGAAAGCCGATATCCTTCATATACGACATTTACACACCGAGGATAGTCCAGAGGCCCATCGTCAGGGAAGAGGTCCGGACCGTTTCCGCACCCGTCGAACTCGAGAGCGGGGCGGAGCAGTTGGAGGAAGCGCAGGCCAACATCCGTGCAGATATGGCGATGTCAATGGACCGCGAAAGGTGCGAAGAAGCTCCATGCGAAAGGCCGATGAA
>Ga0315287_10003926_pt1 | contig 14419 bp, 10 predicted proteins | sample YL17G11_0_MG_FD_205037 | JGI IMG/M metagenome (GOLD analysis project Ga0315287, IMG submission 205037) | Sediment microbial communities from Yellowstone Lake, YNP, Wyoming, USA - YL17G11_0 | ecosystem: Environmental > Aquatic > Freshwater > Lake > Sediment | place: USA: Wyoming | collected... | reverse complement strand
GGCCTGTTTTTCCTGCTCGCCGGGTACTTCACCCCGGCCTCCTACGACCGCAAAGGCCCATTGCAGTTCCTCAAGGACCGATTCCTTCGCTTGGGCATTCCTCTATTGTTCTATGGTTTCGTTATTCACCCTTTGCTCATTTATCTACTTGCGAAGGCCGGCGTTATTGCGCTCGACGGGTCCTTCCGGGACTTCCTCGGCGGGTACTACTCGAGCTTGCACATAGATTCAGGGCCGCTGTGGTTCGTTGAGGCGCTGCTGATATTGGCGGTCATTTACGCATTGCTGCGCCGAGCGACTGAGGCCCTTGCGCCCTGCTATCACGCCGGCGGCGGACTGCCCGGCAACGTCGCAATAGCAGCGCTTGCCTGCGCCCTGGGCATCGTTACCTTTATTGCTCGCCTGTGGTTTCCGGTGGGCCGGGTCTTTGGGCCCCTTAATTTCCAGCTCGGCTACTTCCCACAGTACATCGCCTTGTTCGTCGTCGGAGTTATGGCCTACCGGAGCAACTGGCTCTTGCGCATCGACGCACATCTCGGCAGGCTGTGGCTGCTAATTGCGGGCGTACTTGCGGTGGTCGGGTTTCCCATCCTCTTTGTCGCCGGAGGGGCCTTGAGCGGCAAGGTCGCGCCTTTTGTCGGGGGCCTTCACTGGCAGAGTCTGGCCTATTCTGTGTGGGACCAGGTTGTTGGCGTACTGATGGTCGTCGGCTTGCTTGTATTGTTCCGGGAACGAATCAGCCGGCAGGCGCCGTTCACGCGTGCGCTGGCGGACAGCACCTACGCCGTCTATATTATTCACGCCCCGGTTGTCATCCTGCTGACCCTTGCCTTGCGCGGCATCCGGCTGTACCCCCTGCTTAAATTCGCTCTCGCCTTGCTTGTGATCGTTCCGGCCTGTTTTGCACTGGCGAACGTCGTTAGAAAACTGCCGGGGGCTAAGCAAATCCTATAAGAGTCCTCCAGCCCGCCCGCGCAGTAATGCCTGATTGTGGCGGAAACGCCGTTTAGAAACTATCTCAGAATTCCAAATGTCATTCTGAGCGCAGCGAAGAATCTCATATTTCCCCCCGCCAGACCCTTCGCTTCGCTCAGAGCCTGCCCTGAGCCTGCCGAAGGGGTGACAGATTTGAGACAGTTTCTTAGACAATCAGCATTGCATCGCCGTATGAGTAGAAGCGGTATCGCTGCTCGATGGCGTGGCGGTAGGCGGCAAGGGTGTTCTCCAATCCTGCAAATGCGGCCACCAGGGCCAGCAGCGTGGTCTTGGGCAGGTGGAAATTCGTTATCATCGCGTCGATGAACTTGAATTTGTAGCCGGGCGTTATGAATAGGTTCGTTGTGCCGGTCGCGGCTTCGACTCGCGGGCCGCTCAGCGACTCGATGGTTCTGGTTGAAGTAGTCCCGACGGCGATTATCCGCCCGCCCCGGTCTTTGGCGGCGTTTATCTTCCGGGCATTGTCCGAGTCGATAGCGAATCTCTCTGAGTGGATTTGATGCTCCTCGAGATTTTCCGTGCTGACGGGCTTGAACGTTCCTGTCCCTACGTGAAGGGTGATGTATGCAAAGTCGATGCCTTGCTGCTGCAATTGCTCGATTAGGGACTCGGTAAAGTGCAGCCCGGCGGTAGGCGCCGCCACCGCGCCGTTGACGCGGGCATAGACCGTCTGATAGCGCAATCGGTCCTCCTTCGCCAGGGCGGGGTCGTCATCCCGCTTGATGTAGGGCGGCAGCGGCGGGAAACCGATCATTTCAAGAACACTCTGCGCATCGGTGTCGGATTCCACCTTGAGCAGGCAGCGGCCCTGCTCGGCCTTTTCGAGCAGGCCGGCCCTGCAGAAATCGTTTCTGTTTCTGTCCTTGAGGCGTAGAATGTCACCGGCTCTCAGTTTGCGCGAGCCCTTTAGCATAACCTCCCAGACGCAGGGCGTGCTTTCGGCGAGGAACAAGCCTTCTATCCGGCCGCCGGGGACACGGCGGGCGAAGAACCGCGCCGGCAGCACCTTCGTATTATTTAATATGAGGCAGTCGCCAGGCGACAGGAATTCGCCGAGCCGCTCGAATCGGCTGTCGATAATATCGCCGCCCCTGCGGTGCAGTACGAGCAGACGCGAATCGGTCCGTTTGGCGGCCGGATGCTGCGCGATTAGCTCGATCGGCAGGTCGTAATCCAGCTTCTCTGTCTTCATCGCCAAAAGTTATCAGACGCCCAGCGAAATAACAAAAAAATTTTAGGCCAATAATAGGCCAATTCACGCGGTTGCAGGGCGCCGGAGAATTTGGCGGCGAAGTTGCCGGGCGAGTGGGACGATACTGCCAATGCAGATGCAACCGGCAAGAATGAGTTCCTGACGGGTAAGGAACATGGTTTCGAGAGAGTATTTTGAACAGTCGGCAGATTCGATAGCGGCGCTTGGCCGAGGCGAACTCAAGAAGCGGATACAGAACTTCAGGGGCCGATTCAAGCTGGACTTCACCGAGGACTACCTCAACAGGCTAAGCGTCGATAGACTCAGACACATCCTTCTGGCCGCACTGATAAACGCAAAGTGATAAAGCGCGGATGCTTGCGCGGCCCACGCCGAGGGCACAAACCTCCTCCACCTTCCTTGGACGATAGCAGATGCTGCACGCCTGCTGCGGTGGCCGTGTTGTAAAAAGCCGGCCGTATTTCTTGAATCTCCCCCACTCCATATCCGACTTATCGCTGGACTTTTGCAGAATTGAGAATATAGGACCCAAATCGGCCCTATCCCGACTTTGCAAAAGTCCGGTTAGTATGCCATAATTGTATATTGGAACCATAGGATACATATTCGACGAGGATGTGCTTATGGACAGGCCTTTGGCAAGACGCAGCTTTCTTAAACGGGCGCTCACGGCCACAGCGGCAGTGAGAATACGGGCCCAGCCGCCCCCATCAGAAACAACGCAAACGCAAGGCTCGAAGGCAACAAGGGCTATGAAGTCGAAGCATAATCGGCGTATGACAGTGTTTGCTTCTGGACATTATGATGTGATGCTGCAGGGCCTTGTCGCCGGATATTACCCATTTGTTTTGGGCCCCGGTTTTGAATAAACTCGACCCGTGTGTGTATAATTGATTGGGCAAAGCGGTACATCGGCCCTTAAATATGCCCGCGCCGCCGGATGTCTGATGAGGCGAAGTGCCGGCAGTCTCGGACGGAAGAGGTCCTATGATTACGTTTAACTGCGGCAACTGCGGCCAGAAATTCCGCCTGCCCGAGAGCCGGGCGGGCAAAAAAGGCAGATGCCCGAAATGCAGGAACGTAATCATAGTTCCGGAGACTCAGATAATAGCCGACCTGCTCACGCCAAATCCCCCCGCCGACGCCGAAAAGCCCGCACAGAAATCTCCATACAACCTCACCTTCCTCGACGCACCACAAGAGACCTCACTTACAACCGAGCCGGCCGAGCGCCACGGCGGAAGTCCCACAGGTGTAGAAGGCCGGGAGATGCTCCTGCTCGGATATCGAAAGCCCGAGCCTGAACCTATCCCCGAACGCAAGCTCCCGTGGGTCATTGACATTTTCCTCTATCCGACCAGCCTGCTGTCTTTGGCGATTCTCATACTCTGCTTGACGGTGCCTCCCATAGTCCGCATTTTGCTGCTGGCCAGCGGTTCGTTCATCTTAATAACCTTTTGGTTTGGTTGGATCATAGTCATAATGCTCTACGTTTACACGTACTGGTATTTCTCTTCGGTTATTCGGCAAAGCGCCGAGGGCCACTTGCGCGCCCCGAACACCGTGACTGATGTGCCGAGCCTTTGGGAAATGCTCTGGCAGCTCTTCAGGGCGATTGTCTGTTTGCTCTTCTTCTTTCTGCCAATGATGATCTATTTGGGACGTACACAAACAACCGACGCATTTTTCTGGTTACTTTTCGGCGTTGGGGTCTTCCTGTTTCCGATGGGCCTATTAGCTATAACCGTTCTCGATTCCTTCTCCGGCCTCAATCCCATCTTCCTGATCGGCTCGATATTCAGCACATTGATACCATACAGTCCTCTCGTCGCAATCTACTTCGGGCTCGGCTGGATTCTTACGAGAATCGGGCCTTTGTGGAGGGAATCGCGAATCCTCGCTTACGCCTCTATTGCGGGATTCTACTACCTGCTCCTCGTGGCCGGTCATCTCTTAGGCAGGTTCTATTTCCGGTATCAGGAGAAGCTCAACTGGGAAGTCTGACATCCGGCTCGGCGCGGTTAGTCTTGCTGCCTTATCTGCACGCTTTTGGCGTGGGCGTCCAGCCCTTCAGCCTCGGCCAGCCGAATAATATCCTCCGCGCTCGCCGCCAACTGCTCCTTGCTGTACTCGATAATGCTTATCGACTTGACAAAGTCATTACTGGTAAGGGCACTTGAAAACTTCGCTCTCATTTCTGTCGGCAGAGTATGACTCGGTCCTGCCCAATAGTCACCCACAGCAACCGGCGTGTACGATCCTATGAAGATTGCGCCTGCGTTTGTTATCTTGTCGGCGATTTCTCTGCTTTTGTCGCCACACTGGACCTCCAAATGTTCGCAGGCCAATTCATTCGCCAATTTGATTGCCTCGGATATACTCCTGACCACCACAATTGCACTCAACGCCGTTAAAGACCGTTTCGCTTCTGCTGCTCTCGATAGTCCCCAAAGCTGGCTTCTCAGATTGTCCAAGACTCCTCTGCCTACGGCTTCTGAATGCGTGACGACAATTGCACTGCTGTCGCTACCGTGTTCAGCTTGGCTGAGCATGTCAGCCGCAATCCACGCGGGATTCGCCTCCTCGTTTGCAATGATGAGAACTTCACTCGGTCCCATGATCGAGTCGATGCCAACGTAGTCGCCGGACACCATTTTCTTGGCAGTCTGTACCCACCGATTGCCGGGCCCCACAATCTTGTCAACTTTTGGGATGGTCCCTTTGTCAGACGCTAAAGCTGCCACTGCTTGGGCCCCTCCGACGCGGTAGACCTCGGTGATTCCCAGCTCATAACACACAGCCAATGTCACTGGATGGATGCTGCCTCGGTGTCGCGGAGGTGAAACGACCACGATGTCCTCAGGCTCTACGCCGGCCACAAGCGCCGGCACTGCGGTCATGATTACAGTCGAAGGCAGCGGCGCAGCAGCCCCAGGCACACATATCCCAATTCTCTTTATGGGCGTGTATCTTATCCCCCCATGTTTATTGTTACCGATGAATATCTCAGTTTGATACTTGCGCACGTTCGCAATGGCCCGACGAATCGATGCCATCAGATCCTTGTTGATTTCACTGTGCGCTCTCTTGAGATCTTTTGTCGGAACGCGGAACTGCTTCGGCTCCAACTTTACCCCGTCAAACCTTTGCGTGTACCCTGCTACCGCTGCGTCGCTGTTTGGAAATTCCGGGCCCTCCTTTTCCTCTCCGACTTCCCGGATTATTTTTAAGACGTCTTGACTTTCCTTGCTGTCATAGCCTTTGAACCTGCCGGCGGGCGCCTTCTTCGTGAGCAGCTTGGCTATTCTTTCGTGGTAGTCTGACTGGGTCGGGGTTATCAGAATCTGGTCCAGTTCGTCGCCCACACGTTACCCTTTATCGTTCCTTGTCTTTTTCGTGCCTTCGTGTTTTGGTGGCTGCCGTTGCTACCTTCCGAAGTTGCCGTGGCTATACACGCGCGTTGCTTTCTGCAGCAGAAGATAGTCTGTTCCTTTGTATTTCGTCTGTATCCCCGCTATTTTGAACCGCACCGGGTTCAGCTCTGCCACCTGCCTGGCCTCGGTCAGCTCCAGCGCCTCGCACGGCAGCAGCCGAAACGAAACATCCTGAACACTTAACCCAAAGGCATCCAGCACGAAGACAAACCGCCCGCTATCCTGTTTCACCAGGACCGCAGTCCTGTCGGCCAGGACCGCATCCAGCTTCATCGCGGCCCTCTGCGGCTGTTCAGCCTCTTTCTCCGGGTCCTTCTGAGGTTCCTTTGCCGGGGCCGAATCCTTCTCGGCTTCATCCAGAGGCTTGGCTCTCGGCTCTATCTTCCTCGGCACCGCGATTTTCTTGCTCTTGAGCTTCTCCAATACCTCTTGCGGCAGCTTCAGCACGTCGTTCGGGTCCGTCAAGGCCTCTCGCAGCTCTATTTCCTCGGCGCGCGTCGGCTTGGCAGGCTCGGTCTGCTTCGCCGGCTCATTCGGCTCTTTTTGCACCTCCGGCTTATTGGGCTCGTTCGGCCCCGCGGGCTTCTCCCGCACCTTAGACGCAGGCGGCGCCGCCTCGTTGGGCTCAATCGGCCCTTCGACCTCGACAGGCTGAAGCTTCACGATGGACAGGAAGAATTCAGGGAATATGTAATTGACGCCCCTGTATTTCGTTATTCTGCCCCACAACCTGTACGCGCCATCCGGATGCTCTTTGACATCGGCGATGATCTTCTCCAGCGCCGTCGAAGGCAGAAGCTGCAGCTTCGTTCCGCCCTTGATAACGCTGTTGTAGTCGTTCACATCGATCCCTAACTCGAACAGCCATACCTCGTCCTGCTCAAACCGGATATAGCGGCTGTCGTCCCCGCCCTTGTGCGTGCTCACCTTCCCCTCGGCGCCCGTCAGGGCAAAGCCGTCCCGCAGCAGACCCTCCCCCTTCACACCTGCCTGGCTTGCCCGCCCAAGTACCGGCGGGCTTGCAGACGTGCTCAGAACAACCGCCAAAACCAAAATCGCCGCCTTGATTCTCATTTTATCTGCTGCGCACATCCCGGATATTCATAATCACTTCAATAGCCTCTACAGGGCTGTCCACCTGTTTTACGAACCGGCTGCTGCCGGAGTCGTCGCTCGCAACCACCTCGACTAAAGGCTTCCAGAATTCACCCACAAGTATAATCGGTTTTTCGCCCTCAAGAAAGCCCTTGTTTTTCAATTCCCAGACCTTTGCCAGCTCCAGCAGCGTCCCGGTCCCGCCCGGCAGAACAATGTACGCCTGCCCAAGCCTTATCAGCGTATCGAGCCGTTCTTCCAGCGTTTTCGCCACAATTTGGCGGGTTACGTACTTGTTTGCCTTGCCCTTGAACGCCGAACAGGTAACGCCGATAACCTCGCCCCCGGCCTCGGCTGCGCCCTTCGCCGCAGCCAACATCGTCCCCCTGTATCCGCCGTTGGCGATGGCAATGCGCTTCTTCGCCAGACCCCGGCCAATCGCGTACGCCTCCTCGTAAGCCGAATCGCCGGCAGCAGCCCTGCCCGTCCCGAAAATACTTACAATTCGCTCACCCATTGGCGTGCTCGCGCGTAAACCTCAGCAGCCCCCCGGCCAGCAAGACCTCTCTATCGCGTTTCGAAAGTCCCAGCCTGCCGACGAGCTCATACGAGCCGTCCGCCTTTGCAATCTTCACTTCATCGCTGCCCTTGATCGCTTCAAGCAGATCGTCGATCACTAACTCATCGCCCGCTTCAATCCTGTCGTAGTCGCCCGGCTCGCCAAATTCCACAGGCACGATGCAGAAGTTAATCAAATTCGCTTTGTGGATTCGCTCAATGCTCTTAGTAATCACGACCCGCACGCCCAGATACATCGGACAAAGCGCGGCGTGCTCTCTCGACGAACCTTGCCCGTAGCTTTCGCCCGCCACAACGATACCGGCTTTGCCCTTGCTCTTTAGCTCGAGCGCGCGCTGGGCAAACGTCGCCTTGCCCTCCTCGTTGAAGCAATTGAACGCGACCTTTGCATACTCCGGGACATTCGAGCGAAGCTTCAGAAACGCCCCGGCGGGCATAATATGGTCGGTGGTAATCTTGTCGCCGCATTTCAGCAGGACCGTGCCCGTCAATCTCGCTGGCAGCGGCGCCGCAGCCGCCGGCACCACAATCGTCCGCCCCCGCCAAACCTCAACCTTCACCGCATCCTCCTCGCAGAGGGGTTCTTCCATCATACCGTCATCGACGGCGAACGCCTTCGGCAGCTTGATTCTCGGATATTCCACGCCGAGCAATTCCGGCAAATCACGCGGGTCGGTGATTCTGCCCGTCAGGGCCGAGGCGACCGCTGTCTCCGGGCTGACTAAATATACCTTATCGCCCCTGGTCCCGCTGCGCCCGGCGAAATTCCGGTTGAACGTCCTAAGGCTCACCACCCCGTCCGCCGGCGAAAAGCCCTGGCCAATGCACGGCCCGCATCCGCTCTCCAATATCCTCGCCCCCGCCGAGATCATATCGCCCAGCGCCCCATTCTCGGCCAGCATGTTCAGGACCTCCCTGCTGCCCGGGGCGACCGCAAACTCCACCATCTTGTCAATTCGCCGGCCCTTCAATACCTTCGCCGTCATCATCAAATCGGCGTAGCTCGAATTCGTGCAGCTACCGACCACGACCTGCCCGGCCTTCAAGCCGGCGATTTCCCGCACACTCTTGACGTTGTCCGGCGAAGATGGACACGCAGCCATCGGCTCAAGCTCGGACATATCTATCTCGATGACCCGGTCGTACTCGGCGTCGGTATCGGCGGCCAACGGCTGATAGTCCCCCTCTCGCTTCTGCGCCGCCAGAAACTTTCGCGTCTGCTCGTCGCTGCCGAATATGCTCGTCGTCACGCCTAATTCGGCCCCCATATTCGTTATCGTCGCCCGCTGCGGGACCGACAGCCGCGACGCGCCTTGCCCGAAATACTCCACCGCCCAGCCGACGTTGCCTTTGGTCGTAAGCTGCCTCAGCAGCTTGAGAATAACGTCCTTTGCGGCCACCCAGTCGTTCAATCTGCCCAGAAGCCTCACGCCCAGCACCTTCGGAGCGGTCAGATAGAACGGCCCGCCCGCCATCGCCACCGCCACGTCAAGCCCGCCCGCCCCGATGGCCAACATTCCGATCCCGCCGCCCGTCGGCGTATGCGAATCGCTGCCCAACAGTGTCGCGCCCGGCCTGCCGAACCGCTCTAAATGGACCTGATGGCAAATCCCGTTGCCAGCCCGCGAATGATATACGCCGCACTTGGCGGCTATCGTCTGCAGGTACAAATGGTCGTTATGGTTCTCCGGCCCGAAACCCGCCATGTTGTGATCGACGTAGCTCACCGACAAACCGGTCTTCGCCCGGCCCGCCCCCATCGACTCATACAGCAGAAACGCCGTTGTCCCCGTCGCATCCTGCGTCAGGGTCTGGTCGATCCGAATCCCGACCTGCCCACCCGCGGCGAGCTTGCCCTCAACAACGTGCCTGCCCAGTATCTTATAGACCAGCGTTTGTCCCAACTTTGGTTCTCCTTAACATCCGGATGTACAATCTAACACAAACCGCCGCCAAAAACAAATCCCCAGAAATGATATTGCCCGTTTCCCGCCGGGCCGCGGCAATAAATAAGAAAGCGGTCTCGCCCGCTCCGCCTGCAAGACCGCTTTCCAAGCCGATTGGCCCAAACGCCGCGGCTTTCTACTTGCTGTTGTCCGTCAGCAGCAGCGAATCCGTCCTGTCAAAAGCATCCGTCCCGGCCACAAGCGCGGTCGGATTCTTCTTCCTGTCGGTCGCACTGACCGCCCGCATGTAGAGGTTGTCGTCATTGACGCCGCACGCCGAGCTCTTCTCGAAGTTCGTGTGCCCGTCCATAAACAGCACGTTCTGCCCGTCGCCCTGATGCGTCTGGGCGTTGCCTGTCTTGATCGCCTCCCTGTCGCCGTTCGGGTTGAAGAGCGCAAGGTCGCTGGCGGCGCCGATGGTGCTCCTCTTGGCGATGCCGGGCGAGTCCAGCCACGGGTTCGGGTCCGCCGCAATCGCCATACCTGGCTCGCTCGACGTCGTCAGCGCATACAGCCCGTAGGGCGTATGATACGCGTAGCTGCAATGTGCCTGCGCGGGATGATTCCCAAAGTCCCACAGGTCAATGAGCTCCGTCCCCGCCAGGCCGTGCTCCGACCCCTTGAACTCCGTTACCCCGGAATCTCCCTTGCATAGAAACGACTTCGGCGTCACCTCCGCATACTTAATCACCAGGTAGAAGCTCGACGTAATACTCGCACCCGAGACCCTCCCCGTCGCCGCGAATGCCGCAGACCGCGTCGCCGCCTTCCAGTCGGCTATCGGGGCCGCCCATGCGCCCCCACGCAGACCCGCACGAGGCAGCTCATCGTCATAGTCGTTGCTATAGACCAGCATCGCCTTGCCTATGCCCGACAGGCTCGTCCCGCAGTACAGCCGATAGGCAATCTGCCGCACCCTCGCCAGCGCGGGCATCAATATGCCCATCAACAGAGCTATGATGGCGATCACGACCAATAGCTCAACTAATGTAAAACCTTTGCGTCTCATTTTAATTCTCCTTTCACATTTTCGGAGATCCGCCTATCCGACCGTCCCGAGCGCAACTTGATAACCTATTTGACAAAAATAGCTGCTCCCGATTGCCGCAAGCCGTTCTGACCCGGCTTGCCTCCAGTACTGCACGGCAATTATTCATCATCGAGCAACCTCGACAATACGCACCGCTTTTTGCGCGAATCTCCATTGTTCTTTCTTCGCCTCAAGACGGTCGGTTTGAACACGGTTGCCGGATCGGTTCAGAGCCTGTGGGGTTCGCGCGCTCCGCGCTTATGGCGTGGTGAAGCCGCCTCTCGGCCCAATCATAACGCACGGGCCGCCTTCAAGGCGCTTCTTCAGGCCGGCAGGTTGAGATTATGAAATGACAGCTAAATATGATGACAACTTGAATTATGATAGGCTTTTCGAACCTGCCCGTCCCCTGGCGGGGGCGTCCGACCCGGCTTGCCGCATCCGCGGAAACCGCCCGGCGCAGAACCTTCTCGGCACAAGTGAAAATCCCAGACTATAAAAGAACCATTCCTTCGGCGGGCAGGTTCAAGATATGACGGAAAAGGCGGTATGATGACAACTAAAATTATGATACTTTTTCAAACCTGCCTGTCATCTATTATAATTATACCACAAAAGCTGTTCTGCGTCCAGTAAATTTTCTGCAAATTCCAGTTTTTTTCGCGGCCTTGGGGACTCGCAGCATACTCGCTCTCCCGGCTCAAACCGGACGGACCGCCCACGGGAAAACCTCCCTCTGGCCGTGATAAAAAAAGCGACCTTGCGCTCGGGGCACAAGGTCGCCTTTGAGATCTCAATAACACCAAAAGCTGCACGGCTTAGCGCGTGGTGGTCGTCGTTGTGGTAGCGCTGCCTCCGCCGTCCGTCACGAGCCACGAATCCGTCCTGTCGGCGGGCACCGCAGTAGCATTAACCACAACAGGAAACGTCCCGTTTCGCTTGTTGGCGGTCGCCCCGGCCCCGACCCACCTGGTGTAAATGTTGTCGTCATCCACACCGCAGCGAGAATTCTTCTCGAAGACTGAGTGCCCGTCCATAAACAGCACGTTCTGCCCATCCTCCTGGTGAGTCTGGGAATTGCCCTTCTTGATGGACTCTCTGTCGGTGCCGGTTGAGAAGCATGGGATGGGAGGGTTCCAGTCGGTCGCGGGTCGCGCCGTAGTGCCCGCCGTAGCCTGCCACGGGTTCGGGTCCGCTGCCACCGCCATACCAGGCTCGCTCGAAGAGGTCAGGGCAAATACGCCGTAAGGGAAGTGATACGCGTAGGTACAGTGGGCTTGTGTCGGAGCAGGGCCGAAATCCCACAAATCGATCAGCTCCACCCCCGCTGCACCGTGGTCAGACCCCTTGAACTCCGTAACCCCTGAATCGCCCTTGCACAGGAACGACTTCGGCGTCACCTCGGAATACTTAATCAGCAGGTAGAAGCAGGACGTTATGTTTGCGTTACCGGCGGGACCGAAGGCCAAGTCGCGGGTAGCGCCCTGCCAGTTCGCTATCGACGCCACGTACGTGCCAGTCCGTCCGCCTGCCTTCGGCATCTCATCGTCATAGTCGTTGCAGTAAATCAGCATCGCCTTGCCGATACCAGACAGGTTCGTCCCGCAGTACAGCCGGTATGCAATCTGGCGAACTCGCGCCAGAGCCGGCATCAGGATACCCATCAATAGAGCTATGATGGCAATCACGACCAACAGCTCAACCAATGTAAAACCTTTTTTCTTCATTTCTTGTCTCCTTTAATATTGAGATTCGCAACTTCGACCGTTACAAAGTTCACTCTTTATTTCCGAATGGATAAATGCTTCCCGCCCCACATACATAGAGCGCCGGCACCCCTTGCTTTGTGCGAACCTACTGGACGATATTTCTTCACTCTGAAACGGCCGGTTTAGTCTCATAATAACTTGGCTCTTGCCCGTCGCCACTCCTCACCCAACTCCATCCAGGCCTGACAATCCTACCGCCAGACCACAAGCTAACCTATAGTACCCTATTTTTTGGCAGGTGGGTTCGTGGTATGAAAAACGAGCCTAAGTATAATATGATGACAGTTCAATTATGATAAGATGCTTCAAACCTGCCTGTCACTAATACAATTCTAACACAACCTGCCGGACCTGTCAAATAAAATTTCGTCAAATTTTCATAACTTCTTGAAAAATTTTCCGATTCCCTTAGTATCCTGACTCTCAGCTTGGAATCCCGGCTATGGATATTGAAGAAACCCTGAAAAACATAAAGAAACTGCTGCAGGAGCACAGCCAGAGCCATCTTCTGGCATTCTGGGACCATCTATCCCCCGACCAGAGGCACAACCTGCTTACCCAGCTCAGCAGCCTGGATTGGCCCAAAATCGACGATTATGTGGCTGATTGTGTCAAAAAGCTGCCATCCGTCAAATTGCCAGCCGACCTTGCCCCCCCTGAATTTTACCCCGCGCAGTCTAAAAACCGCCGGCAGCAAGCCAAATACGCCCAGGCTCGCGAATTAGGCGAAAAGCTCATTTCCGCCGGAAAAGTGGCTGCATTCGTCGTCGCCGGCGGACAGGGAACAAGGCTCGGATTCGACCGCCCCAAAGGCGACCTCCCTATCACCCCGGTCAAAAACAAGGCCCTCTTCAGGATTTTCGCTGAGACAATCGCCGCCGCCTCGAACAGGTACCAAGCAACGTGCCCCTGGTACATTATGACCAGCCCCCTCAACCACCACCAAACCATCGAAATCTTCCGCAAAAACGATTATTACGGCCTGGAACCCAATAATGTCTTCATATTCCAGCAGGGCACATTGCCGAATTTCAGCTTCGACGGCAAGATCCTGCTCGCCGACAAAGGCCAAATCGCCGCCTCGCCGGATGGCCACGGTGGAAGCCTAAAGGCCCTCTACGTCGGCGGCGCCGTCGATGATATGAAAAAACGCGGTATAGAGTTCATAAGTTACTGGCAGGTCGATAATCCGCTCATCAACATCTTCGATCCCCTTTTTATCGGCCTGCACGCCCTCGACAGGGCCGAGATGTCCTCAAAGACCGTCATAAAAACCGGCCCCTACGAAAAAGTCGGCAATTTCTGCATCGCCGACGGCAGGCTTACCGTAATCGAGTACTCCGACCTGCCTGATGACCTGGCCGAGAAACTAAACCCCGTGGGCCAGGCCATCTCCCGCCAGGGATGGCCAGTGCCACCTTGTGGGAACGGCTCGCTCGCCTTTCAGCTCGGCAGCATTGCAATACACATCATCAGCACGGCCTTCGTCGAAAAACTCAATGCCCACGGCTTCTCTCTGCCTGTCCACAGGGCCGTCAAAAAAATCCCCCACATCGACCGCAAGGGAAACCCCATCGAGCCCAAAAAGCCTAATGGCATAAAGCTCGAAACCTTCATCTTCGACGCCCTGCCGCTGGCACAGAATTCCATAATCCTCGAGACAATCCGCAGCCAGGAATTCGCCCCGACAAAAAACGCCACCGGCATTGACAGCATCGAAACCACAAGGCAGATGATCATCGACCGCACCGCCGACTGGCTGCAAGCCGCTGGCGTCCAAATCCCCCGAAAGGCGGACGGCTCACCCGATTGCACCCTCGAAATCGCCCCCGCCTTCGCCCTACATAAGGAAGACGTAAAGCAAAAACGAGACCGAATCCCATCCATCAAGTCGGGTCAGAGTGTTCTTATTGCTTGAAACGTTCTCATTGACATAAGACTTAAGGCCTGATATTAGTTTCAGTTATTTGCTAAAGATACGGGGAATCTATATGCCTGAAATCTGTCGATTCTACGGGATCATTATTGCCTTGTTCTATGACGAACATAATCCACCGCATTTTCACGCAAGGTATGGCGACTATAAGGTGGCGGTCGATATTCGTTCCTTGGTCGTGCTCGAGGGTAAATTTCCCGCACGTGCCCTTGGTATGTTAATCGAGTGGGCAAGTCAGCACCAGGCTGAGCTGCTGAAAGATTGGGAGCTTGCGCGAGACGGTAAGCCCCCCGAAAGAATCGAACCCCTCCATTAGGAATCGTGTTATGTACCACGATGTTGTTAATGTTAAGTGTCTTGATGACTTCCGGTTGGAGCTCACCTTCGATGACGGTAAGTCGGGCGTTCTGGACTGTAAGCC
>Ga0315287_10003925_pt1 | contig 14423 bp, 14 predicted proteins | sample YL17G11_0_MG_FD_205037 | JGI IMG/M metagenome (GOLD analysis project Ga0315287, IMG submission 205037) | Sediment microbial communities from Yellowstone Lake, YNP, Wyoming, USA - YL17G11_0 | ecosystem: Environmental > Aquatic > Freshwater > Lake > Sediment | place: USA: Wyoming | collected... | reverse complement strand
TGGAGGTTCCTGCGAATAAGTGAGCCGCCGGTTAAGAGCGACGCGATCTTTGTCTTTGGCAGCGACCGGCCGGTGGTAGCGGATAAAGCGGCACAGCTTTATCGCGATAATTATGCTTCCAAAATAGTTTTGACCGGAGGGACCGGGGGAAGATTTTCAAAAGGCGCTAAAATTCCTGAATCGGTTAAATTAAGGGAGCAAACACTGCGGCACGGAGTCAATGAGGCGGATATCGCGATCGAAATTAAATCAACAAATACGCAGGAAAATATTTTACATGGCATTGAGGCGTTGCGGCAACGGGGAGTCTCGCTTTCACGATTGATCCTGGTCAGCTTACCATATCAACAATTAAGGCAATGGGGGACTTTTGAAAAATATCGGCGCGATAAATTCAACGGGATGGAAAGCATCGAGGTGGTAAATTGTCCGGCCAACTGGACACTGGGCGAGTTAAGAGATCCGCGCCTGTTTGCGGTAGAATTGGATCGTATGCTTATTGAAATAGATAATATAATTAAGTATCGAAACTTGCATATGATCCCGGTGGATATCCCTAACAAAGTTATGTCCGCCTATCACACCTTAAGAGAATTGCAGGCAAAGATAAGCCACGATTAATGGGTTAAACACTGATTAGACTAAGAAAGATTCAAATGATAAAATAACGTTTATCCAATGCTGAATAAACGTTTTTCTTTTTTTATCATTATAATCCTGCTGGCTTCTGCGGCGATAATATCTTCCGGCTGCCAGACCGGCTCGACGATCACTCCACTCCCCGATCTTTATGTGAAAGTTAGTTTTGTTAACAACACCGGTGTCAGCTCGAACCGGATCCACGTTGCCTTCAGGGGGCTTAACACCTCTCGCCAGACCAGATATTTTGACCTGACCAAGGAGCCGATCGAATTCGGATCGACCTCTAATATGGCGGATGTTCCGGATGTCACCCTCGATACCCTGATCGCCCGCGGGAACATCACCGTTCCCTATGTTGAATCGGGCAGGATTTACCTGGCGATCGATCAGCGGTTAGGGGATGAGATGAGTGATTACAACCAGCAGAATGTCACTAGCGGAGTGATCTATGACAAAATTGAACTGGACGTGCAGCCCACCAGCAACGTGGTCAATCTGACGCAGGTTGATTATTTCGCCATGCCGATCAAAATCACCTGCGGAACAGAAGTCAGAGGATTCAATGATGGGATTACCAGAAAACAGATCCTGGATGAGTATACTACGGCTATGAGCGGTAGCGGGGGATGGGAAAATTTATTATTAAAGGACACCTCCGGCAATCGCCTGCGGATCCTTAATCCGGCAAAAATTATTCCTACCGATACCGCTAACTTTAGTGCGCTCCTTACTTATTTTAATGCGATCATCGATGAATACTGGGCAAACGGTAAGACGATGACGGTTATTACCGATGAGGTCCCGCATCGACAGATCACCGGCACCGCTAATGGTTCGAGCGTTAGTTTTGGATCGGATGGGGTTTATTCCAAACCGACAACCTTACAGATGTTCGGCGAGGCGGTCGAGGCCGGGAACAGCGCTACGGTTGTCAAATGGCTGGCGGGAACAATTAATCGCGGAGTCATTAAGAACCCGACTGTTACCGACCAGGCAGACAGTACAAAATTTTACTCCGCTTCTACGGCATATAGCGGCGGCATCTATAATCGATTTGCCGAGTTTTTCCACAATAGCCGCTACACCATCGACGGGCGAGCCTATGCGCTGGCCTTTGATGATGTCTTTGGTCGTGACTCGACCTTGGGAGTTCCCAACAAAGAGACCGTGACCATTACTCTTCAAGCGTTTCAATAACTTCAAGTAAACTGATTTAACCGACAAACCATTCAATTCTGGTTAATTTATGCTATAATACATCACAATGCTTACCTTGGGCATCGACCCTGGAGTCGCCACTACCGGATTCGGCCTGGTCAGACAGCTGGGCGACAAACTTATCCATGTTGACTGCGGTTGCATTATAACTACCCCCAAAGATTCTTCTCAACAACGCCTTGCCAAGATCTACGCGGAAATGAAAAAGCTGATCCAGCTTCATAAGCCTCAATCGATCGCAGTAGAGAGGCTCTATTTTGGTGAGAACTCCAAGACCGCCATGGCGGTGGGACAGGCGCGGGGGATCGTTATGCTGGCGGCGGCGGAAGCGAAAGTTCACCTGTCGGAATATACCCCGCTGGAAGTAAAAATGGCGATCACCGGTTACGGCAAAGCAGATAAAAAGCAGATCCAGCAGATGATAAAATTGCTGCTCAAGCTCCCCGAGGTTCCTAAACCGGATGATGCCGCGGATGCGCTGGCCATCGCGATTACTCACTTGCATTCTTATAGGATCAACCGGATGGGAGAGCGCGTTCGGGTATGATCTCCCATCTCAATGGCACCATTGAGCATATTGATCAGAACCACATTATCCTCGATGTCGGCAATATTGGCTATCATGTCAATGTCCCGGCCTCGGTTTTGAGCCGGCTTCCCCAGCCGGGAGAAAAAATTAAACTCTATACCATCCAGATCGTGCGCGAAAACGATATTTCTCTCTATGGCTTTCTAAACAAAGAAGAAAGGGCTCTATTCGCGCTCTTTCTTTCCGTTTCCGGGATTGGTCCCAAGCTGGCAATGGCCCTGATCTCCGGTTTCACCCTCGACCGGCTGGTATCTGCCATCGCGCAGGGCGATACCACTCTGTTATCTTCCATTTCCGGTATCGGTAAAAAAACCGCCGAACGGATCGTGCTGGAGTTAAAAGACAAAATCAGCAAGAATTACGCCATTCAACCTTCTGCTATGACCGCCGGAATGAAGGGGGATCAAAGTATTATTTCCGATTCAATTTCGGCTTTGATAGCGCTGGGCTATTCACCGAAAGAAGCCAGAGATTCAATCACGCGGCTTAACCTGGAAAATCCGGGTTCGGTTGAAGAAGTCGTCAAAGAAGCTCTAAAGGCGCTGGTCTAAAATTACCCGATTTTGTTAAGGACCCATTCCTCCGCCGCCCGCATCCATTGCCGAATGAGATAATCTTCTTCTTTCTTATGATGGATGAAAATAGTGTGAAGGTTAACGAAGTTGGCGCCCAGGATATCCATGAAAAGCTGATCGCCGATCATAGCGGTCTCGGCCGGTTTTGATTTGAGGATCTCCATCGATTTCCAAAAGGCAAAGGGAAGCGGCTTAAAGCCCAGATGGATCGCGGGCAGACCGAGCGACTCGCCGATATATTTAACTCTCAGGGGATGGCGGCTGTTAGAGGCCAGGCAGATTTTAAAGCCTTGTTCCTTGCGGGCCATGACCCATTCAAAAACCGCCGGATAAACATCATTTACTTCGCGGGGGATCAGCGTGTCATCGATATCAAGGATCAGGGCATTAATCCCTTGTTCCTTCAACCCTGCAAAATCGATCTGGTAAATATCCTTGACTATCTGTTTGGGACGGAACAGCGCTTTAATTTTTTCCCAGTATTCGTTCAAACTTTATCCTCTTTCCCAGGCTGGCCAGCACCTTTTCAAAATCGTCCGCGAAATGGGGCGAAACCATCAGTTTTAAAGTGGCGTATTCTCCCGCCTCTGGTTGGGGAGTGCGGATGGCTGCCATTCCCTCAAAAGTCTCGAGGAAGGGGCAGATAACATAGAGATCTTCTTTTTTAACTTTTAGAAACAGGTTGATCGAATCCATCACAAACAGCCCCCAATCGATTATTATTCCATTTTCTCAATATAGAACAGGACCAGTACCGGCAGTTCTTTATACAGCAGCTTATTGATCTTTTTGAGTTTTTCTTCGCGCTCGATGGAAAATGACTGGCCGATGACCGAAGCCTGGTCGAGCAGCTTATCGACCGTTGGATCGCTGAACCCGGTAAAGTTGGCTTCGGCGCTGGTCCGGAAGAGCGGATCGAGCAGGCGGAAGCTGTCGGCCACGCTGGCGGAGGCTTCTTCCGTAAACAAAAGTTCGCTCTCCGCCTTATAGCCCATTAAAAACAGGTTGAAAAATTGGAGCGACAAATGTTGATTCCATTTGGCCACATCCCGGTAAGCAACTTGCACCAGCTCAACCTTAATGCCGATCTGTTTCAGATCTTTTTGGATCCTTTGAGCGATCGCAATTGTTTTTTCTCCGTCGGTGTGGAGCAGGGTGATCGATTTTAACCGGCGGTCGGAGAGCTTGTAGCCGGCTTTCTTGAGCAGGCTTTTGGCGAATTTGGGATTAAATTTATAGGGTTTAAGCTGCGCGTCATAGCCGGTCATACTATAGGGAATGACACTGGCGGGGAATGTGTCTTCTTCTACGATCTGTTTAGAAATATAATTAGTGTTCAGGCTATGGGCCACCGCTTGGCGGACGTAGAGGTTATCAAAAGGCGGTCTCGTCAGATTAAAACCCAAAAACCAAATGCCATCATACGCTTTTACTTGCGCAAAAGCGCAATGTCCAATGACCAATAGAGAAATGACGATACATATTAAACCCTCACCCTTAGTGCGCCATTTTCTTATGGTTGCCATCAACGTCCCTCTCCCAATGGGAGAGGGAGTTGTAGAACCATCGTTAGGAACGTAAAGTCTGGGTGAGGGCTGTAAATATTTCTTCATTTGATCTGGTATTTCTTCTTTCCCTCTTCAAAAAGATTGGTGCCGATAGAATCGATGGCCACAATGGCGGGGAAATCGAGCACTTCCAGCTCCAGCACTGCTTCCGGGCCTAATTCGGGATAAGCGATCAGGGTGCTTTTTTTAATATGTTTGGATAGAGAGGCGGCTGTCCCTCCGGGGACCATCAGATAAACCGCGTCATATTTTTTTAAATATTCAACCACTTCTAGACTGCGGTTGCCTTTCCCGATCATAGCTTTTATCCCCAGCTTGAGCAGCGGTTCCACAAAAGCATCCATCCTCGATGAGGTAGTCGGACCGATCGAGCCGATGATCTTTCCCGGCTTGGTCGGAGTGGGAGAGGCATAATAGATGATCTGGCCGGCGGGATCAAAAGGCGGTTGATCGCCAAAAGCTTGATGGGCCGCGTCTCTGGCAGTATAGATCTTCCCGGTGATCAGCACTTCATTGCCCGCTCTGAGCGATCTGGCCAGCTGATCAGAGATGGGTGGGGTGATCTTAATAAATTTAGTTTCGGCCATGGTTAGATCGTTGTCTCCTTAACCCGGTGCGAATGGCACTCAATATTGACCGCCACTGGGAGAGAAGAGATATGGCAGGGATATTTTTCGATATGAACCGCCAGAGCGGTTGTTCTTCCTCCCAAGCCCATCGGGCCAATGCCGGTCTTGTTTATTAATTCCAACAATTCTCTTTCCCATTTAGCGGTGTCGCTTTCACTATTATGCTGTTCGAGCTTGCGGAGAAGAGCTTTTTTTGCCAGCCAGGGTGCGGTTTCAAAGTTCCCGCCAATGCTAACTCCAATGATCAGAGGAGGGCAGGCATCCGGGCCGGCTTCTTCGGCGGTTTTAACAATAAAATCGGTGATCTCTTGCTTCGGAGTGGTCGGCTTGAACATCCTGATGGCGCTGCGGTTTTCCGCTCCGCCCCCTTTAGCCATCAGCCAGATCTTAATTTTTTCCCCGGGAACAAATGTGGTGTGAATAATAGCGGGAGTATTGTCTCCGGTATTTTTTCTTATGAGCGGATCAGTAATGACCGATTTCCTTAAACAGCCTTCATGATAGCCGCGGCTGACCCCTTCGTTAATAGCTTCCTCAAGTGTTCCGTCGATCAGATGGACTTCCTGGCCGATCTCAATAAAAACCACCGCCAGGCCGGTATCTTGGCAGAGGGGCAGCTTATCTTTACGGGCGATCTCGGCATTATTGATGATCTGCCGGATAACTTCTCGCCCGACCGGTGATTCCTCTTTGGCTAAAGCTTTATTTAAAGCCTCTTCCACATCTTCTGATAAATTAGTGGCCGCCTCAAGACAGAGGTTTTTTATCGTTTCCGTGATCTTCTTGGCAGAGATTTCGCGTACCATTTACGTCGAAATTATACCTTGTTTTGCGGAAAAAGTGAAATTTCCTATGCTTTTGGACGATATATATATAGTAAATGGTCTGAATATTTACAAGGAGGCACATTGATGTCCGTAAATTTTGGTTCGATTAATGGAAGTGTTTCTGCGCAAAGAGGGTTTACCGCTGATCTTACCCGGCGACTGTGGCACAAGCTCACCCTCCTAAGCAAAAGTCTTGCCGCCCCTTTTCCTCAAGAAGCCATCAATGCCCTGGTGTTGAGAATGAGAGCGACTTTGGTCCCGCAAATTGCCCACACGGTAAAACTAAAGATCAATCCTAAAGATTACCAGCATATTAATTATGAATATACTACGCGTTTGCATGAACGTGATTATGATATGGCCCCATATACTGCCAGCATCGGTCAGAGAATGGAATTCATTATCGGACTGGCACAGAAGGGACGGTTTGATTGGGCGGGAAAATATCTAAGTGAATTGGAGGAAATCATAAGCAGCCGTTATAACAGAGAAGTTTTTGCTCATCAGGCAAAATTGGTTAAAGCCTGTCAAGCAATAAGGAATTATATTGAACTGCTTAAGCACGAAGTTGAACCGATGCTAACGGGATTAAGGACCTCTTTGCGCGGAAATAGTTATAATGAAGCGGTGAATTTCCTGTTAAATGCTCCTGCGGCACAGCGTTTTGATATCAATCCGGCTTTAATGATCTTAAGGCAAGAAAAAGATAAATTGGTGAATAAAATGATCGCCTGCGATGTGGTAACGGGGCTTTTAAAAAAGGGTGAAGTAAAGGAAGCGGCAGCAAAGCTGCAGGCTTATTACCGGGAAATCGGTGAGGTAGAGAGATTGGGAGAGGCGCCTTTTGATTTTGAGCGCTCTTCCTGGCAGGCGGTACAGCGCTATCAAGAAAGGGTAGCACAGGGGCAGCCAAAACCAGCCCAGGCAATTCAAATAGAATCGAATAAAAAAATTATACTGCACGCGCTTCAGCAGCGACAATTAGAAGGGCTGAGGGAAAAACTTGGTTCCGATTATTATTTTGAGCTGATTGGCTGGGGAAGGAGCAGTGAAGAGGCGAAGAGGTTAGCGATAATTCGTCATTTAGCACTGACCACTGAACCAAGCGATCTGGCCGGACTTAAAAACTTACTGCAAGAATTGGCCGGGACCGATAGAGAGCTTTACAAGGGGATGGGCAGCGGTTGGGAATGGGAAGATGCGCAGGACATAGATTACACTATTAGCGCCCAAGAAGACAAAAATCGTGCCCGTGCCTTTGCGGTCATCGCGCAAAAACTGATCGAGAACGGGAGCGCGGAAGCGTTTAGCCTCCTTGCCCGATCGATCCAGATGCTGCCGCTGGTCGATCACCAGACGATCATGCGGGATGATCATGGTGCGATCTCTTATTACAGCTATGTATATTCGGATCTTTTAGGAAGCGGAGGCAGGATCAAAGACAACGTTGCCAAAAGGATCATGCATATCGTCTCGCAGACCATCTCTGCCGGGAATAAAGTGTTGGCTTCTGCCCGCAATCGGGAAGAAGCTAATACCGCATTGGCCGCGGACATCCATCTTTCCCGCTTATCCACTTTCCTGGGCTTATTTTTTTCACGGGAGTATAGAGCCTACCGATTAACCGATAAAGCGATCGAACTGGTCCGAAAGATCTCCGTCCAGCTGGAAATAGCCGGTAAAAGCGACAAAGCCGGCTCAAATTCAGATCGCTTGCTCGAAATGGCATCACTGCTCAAGAGTTTAGCGGAGAGCTTCAAGAAAGATGCTCAAAAGCCCGGACCGGAAGAAGAGAGGATCATTTCTAGACTTGGAGAGCTGTGGGGCGGCGATATCCGCCAGTCGGGTTCAGCGGTCGATCCAAACAAGCTGTTAAATCCATAAATTAAAAAGGAGAAGAATAAAATGCGAATTAATTTAACCGGTCCCAGAATGCTGATGAGTTCTACCGCAGTAGAGAGAGGGGCGGGGCCATCCACAGGCCCGACCAATTTTGACCGTATTCGAGATATTTTATCGAACCATCCCGCTGTTTTGAATTTGAGAAGCGTTATAGAGAACAACCCTTTCCATAAAAGCGACGTTTTAACCCATACTGAAAGGGTGGAGAGAGCCGGCGGCTGTCTCTTAGAATTAAATTTCATTTCCGATCCGATGGTTCGAGAAAGATTTTCCCGCTATCTGGAAGTCAAAGTTGATCGTTATACCCGGGCAGAGCTGGTCTATGCCGCCATGTTCCTGCACGATCTGGGAAAAGCAATGAATGACCCGAAAACTGGTAAGCCGATCCTTCAAACCAAAGAAGATGGCATTACCACTACCGCTTTTAAACATGCCGCCGTGGGCGCCCCGCTGGCGGCCGAGGTCGCCAAAAGCGCGCTGGGCTGCAGTGAAGTTGAAGCGAAGTATATCCAGGATATAGTGGAAAAACATATGGAAGGCTTTAATTTGGAAGCGGCGCTGGTAGATAAGAACGATGCGCAGAAAGAAGAGATCAAGGCGGATAGTTTGAAAAAGATAGGCTACAACCCGGTTGTAATTTTGCATACCCTGGCGGATATTGCCGGCAGTGATCATGCAGCCGATGCTACTAACGGTTTATTGGTTAGTCTTATCAATTCTATTTTTAAAATAAGGATCGAGCAGGTTAGCCTTTCGACTTCCAATCCGATCGAAGCGCTGCAAAAGATCGAAGCTCTGGCTAAAAGATACGGGGTGATCATCGTCCCCGGCGATAATAAAGGATTTATGGCGGCTCAGTTGGAAAAGATGGTTAGGGCAGAGCATGAGCCAAAGGTTCAGGCCGGCAAAATCCAGCCGGAGAAAGTTGAAGGGATAATAGCTAAAAAGGTTAAAGCACTGATGGAAAATTTTGAATTCAGGCCGGGAGAGCTATCAGCGGAAAAAATTGAAAATAGTTTCGATTACAATAATGAGTTGGTAAAAAATCCGGTGATCTTACAAATTATAAGCTAAGCACGCTGTATAAACTTTTAATCGCTAAAGCCGCTTTATTGAGAGCGGCTTTTTCTTCGGCCAGCAGATCGATCTCGATCACTTTTTCAATTCCATTATTTCCCAGTTGGGCGGGGACCCCGATACAAACATTGGAAAGACCATACTCTCCTTCTAGATAACAACAGGTGCCGATCACCGTCTTTTCATCTTTCACGATCACCTCTACCATCCGGGCAGCAGCCGAACCGGGGGCGTAGTAGGCGGAACCGGTCTTGAGCAGTGCTACGATCTCGGCTCCTCCATCCTTGGTTTTTTGTACGATATGCTCGATCTGTTCCTTGGAAAGCAGTTCGGTTATTGGCTGCCCGCCGGCGGTCGAAAGGCGGGGGACCGGGACCATCAGATCGCCGTGGCTTCCCATCACTTCGGCATAGACATCGGTGATCGGGACCTTAGTTGCTTTGGAAATAAAATAGCACATCCGGGCAGAATCTAAAAGGGGCGCCATTCCCAACACCCTCTTTTTAGGAAAACCAGAAACTTTCAGTGCATAATAAGTCATGACATCCAGCGGGTTGGTCACCATCAACAGGATGCAATTGGGAGAGTATTTAACTATATTTTCGACCACCCCGCGGACGATCGCGGCGTTCTTAATGATCAAGTCGTCGCGCGACATCCCTGGTTTGCGGGCCAATCCAGCGGTAACTACCACCACTTCCGATCCCTGGGTGTCTTTGTAATCATTGGTACCGGTCACAGTGGCAGAGAATCGGTCGATCGATCCAGCCTGGGACATATCCAGCGCTTTGCCCTGAGGAAGACCTTCAACGATATCAAAGAGGACGACATCCCCGATCTCCCGTTGCGCCAGGCGGTAAGCGCACTGGGCTCCGACATTGCCCGCCCCAACGACCGTAATTTTCGGTTTCATATAATGATAGCTTAACAAAATCCGGCAGTTTTTTCAATTTTATTGCCAACTAACCCTGAAATTTTGGTCCAAATGCGATGATAATCAAAAGGAGCACTATATGGAAATCAGATCGGGTAAATCTATAAGGATCGAACAGATCGCAAATCAAAGGGAATTGCTGGGCCGCTTGATCAACGGCGAGAAGGTGATTGCTTATCACGGCTCCAAGCGTTACAAGGGACCGCTGGCGACCGGGAAAGTGCTGGACCGGCCTTACGGTAAATCGAACGATCTGAAATATTCAACCAAGGAAGAGGTGCTGGAAGAGATGCGGGCCGCGCAATTTCCGCGGATGCCCAGCCGGCTCGGTTCGGTGTTTGCCGCCCCTTCTACGGTTGAGGCCGGGAAATGGGGTGAGATCTACGAAGTGGAAATAGGGATAAAGCCGGAACTGCTTGAGACATTTAGAGCTAAAGCCGGATTGCCCCTGCCGGTCTGCTGGCTCAGCTATAAGGCTTATGAATATATTCACAATCTGATCGCCACCGATATGGACATCGACAGCGATCTGCTGAGCCTGGCGAGAGAATACTGGACTTCGGTTGGGTCTTCTTATTACTCGGAAATATTAGTTGATCCTAAATTTGTTAATATGAAGGTCTTGGGAAAATATGCGGCGCAGCCGGAAAAGTTTCTGGCTGAATTCCTGGAAAGGATGATGGTCTATTTCCATCCTCACACCATGCTCCTGGTTGACGAGCACCTTAAGGATTTTGTGCATGATCCGGTCTTTAAATATTATGATAAAAAATATATTCGAAAAGCAGCAGCCAGGAGATTGATCGCCGAACGGATAAAGGCGGCAAAGGTAGAAATAGCGGCGGTACTTAAAGGAAATGCCAGGTTGACCGTTGATGTGGATGAAAAAGTCACTATCCATCCCCCTCAATGGGTGGAGGAGGCGGTCAGGGATGCCGGACTGGATATAACAGACCGGGAAGACTGGATAATTATGGGCCGGTTCAAAAGATTTAACCGGACGCTAACCAAGGTTGCGCCCCATTTGATCTTAAAAGGAATGGAGTTCAGGGCATCCAATGAAACTAAGCTGCAAGCAAACGGCCAGTGCGTAAGTGAATTAAGTATGCGGATCGAGGCCGCGCATTACGGAAGGGCCTGTAAACTAGCCGGGATCAAACCTGACAAGATAAAACTAACCAGAATCCTGCGGGAGTGGGGGATCAACACCAAAATAAGGATGTTGCAGGAGATCGCGACCGGTAAATACAGTTTTTATTATGATAAGGAAGCTTGGACGGCTAATTTGCTGGTTTCGATGAAATACGCGGGGGCAAAACCATCAGAAGAAGAAATGGCTCAAATCATAAATATAAATGAACAGGTATTGAGAAAACTTGAGATGGCTAAAGGCCTGGGGCCCGCTTATAATTATCTGGTGAAAAAATACGACCGGTTGCGCGCTCTCTGTGAGAGATTGTTGAGGGATCAAAGATAATTCGCTAACTTAACAAATTCCTCGATAGTCAGTGTCTCAGGCCGGCGGCCCATATCAAGATCGATGCCCGAAAGATTGAACTCGGAAAGAGAATTCCTCAGCGTCTTCCTTCTCTGCTGGAAGGCGGCATGGACAATATCAAAGAACAGTTTTTCATTTTTTACTTCATATTTTGGTGTTTTATATGGCTTCAGGACCACAACCGCTGAACCAACATTGGGCCAGGGGAGGAAGGACGATTTGGAGACGTATGAGTTAAGCGTAACTTCTGCATAATATTGAGCGAAGATCGAAAACGAGCCGAATTTTTTTGTCCCCGGAGTAGCGGTCATCCGTTCCGCTACTTCTTTTTGCACCATGATGACCGCGATCGCCGGTTTTTCTTCCGCCTTGACGATCTTCTCAACGATCGGCGCGGTGATGTAATAGGGGAGATTGCCGATGATCTTATATTCTTTCCCCCGGGCGATCTCGCTTAAATTTGCATCAAGGATATCTGCGGCAATAAACTCGATATTGGTCAGTGGCGTTAGGATCGATTTGCTCATGCTGATCAGCTCTTTATCAATCTCGATCCCGATCACTCTTCCGGATTTTTTCGCTATTTCAGATGTTACCACTCCAAGGCCGGATCCAATTTCAATTACCAGATCGGTGGAATTAAGATCTGCCGCAGCGATGATCCTTTCCAGTACCATAGGATCGATCAGGAAATGCTGTCCCAGGTTCTTGCGCGGATAACGGTTGTAGCTTTTAAGCAGTTCGCGGGTGATCTCGGCCAGGCTGGGCATTATTTAACTTGGGCGAAGTAGGTAGCGACCTTGATGGCTTCGATCATGCTGGTGGGATTGGCCCATCCTTTGCCAGCGATATCGAACCCGGTCCCGTGGTCAACCGAAGTGCGGATGATCGGCAGGCCGACCGTTACGTTAACGGAATGGCTAAAGGAGAGTAGTTTCATGGGGATCAGCCCCTGATCGTGATACATGGCAATAACCATATCGAACATGCCGACATTGGCCAGATAAAAAATAGCGTCGGGGGAGATCGGGCCGGTGACGTTGATCCCGAGCTTTTTGGCCTCATCCACCGCCGGTTTGATGATCTTGATCTCCTCGTTGCCAAAAATTCCGGATTCACCGGCGTGCGGATTCAAGCCGGCGACGCCGATCTTCGGTTCTTTGCCCCGCAGGTTAAAGAGGGTCTCGTGCGCCAACTTGATCAGATTAACGATCTTAGCTTTTTTAAGCTGACCGCTTACTTTGCGCAGGGGGATATGAGTGGTTGCCAGCATGACCCAGAATTTTTCCGAAACGAACATCATGGCGTATTTCTTGCTCTTGGTCCGGGAGGCGAGCAGCTCGGTATGCCCCTGGTATTTATAGCCGGCTTTTTGGATAGCTTCTTTGTTGATCGGAGCGGTGACAATAGCGTCGATCGTTCCTTCCTTCGCTAGTTCGATCGCTTTTTCAATATATTCGACCGCTGCTTTGCCCGCGGGTTTGGAAACCTGGCCCAGTTTCAGCCGGGCGATATCCACATTATTAAGATCCAGCACATCGATCGTGCCGGGGATAAATTTAGCTTCGAAAACATTTTTAATAGAGTTGATCTCGATCCCTTCGGTCCGGGCGATCTTAAGCCCCTGGCGGATCGATTTTCGGTCCCCGATGATCAGACAATTGGCCATTTTCTGCACTTCGGGAGAGATCAGCGCCTTGGCGCAAATCTCAGGCCCGATGCCGGCCGGATCGCCCATGGTAATACCGAGGACCGGTTTGCTGGAAGGGGTTTTGTTGGAAAATTTATTAGCCGTCATATCGAATTCCAGCTTTTTTTATCCGCGCGATAGCTTCGATGATCCTTTCTTCTTTAACTACCAGCGCGACGCGGACGTAGCCTTCACCCAGATCACCGTAAGCGACACCCGGAGAAACGACTATGCCGGTCTTTTCGGCCAGTTTGGAACTGAACTCGGTCGAATTATAACCTTTCGGCACCGGGAACCAGACATACATGCTCCCTTTGGGCTTTTCGATCTTCCAGCCAAGCGAGTTCATACCTTCGACAAAGATATCGCGCCGCCGCTGATAGGTGGTCCGGACCTTTTCAATATAAGCGCTCTCATCCATGGTAAAAGCGGTGATGGCCGCTTTCTGGACGGCGGTGAATAAACCGTAATCAAGGTAGGTTTTTATCTTGCGCAATGATTCGATCAGCTGCCGGTTGCCGACCGCGAAACCGCAGCGCCAGCCCGGCATCCCGAAGGTCTTGGAAGTGGTGTGATATTCAATGCAAATATCCTTTGCCCCCGGGATCGAAAGCATGGAGACCGGTTTTTGGCCCTCAAAATAGATCTCGGCATAAGCAAAATCATGGACTAGGATAATATTGTGCTTTTTGCAGAAAGCGACCGCCTCTTCAAAAAATGCGCGGGTCGCGACCGCCCCGGTCGGATTGCTGGGGTAGCTTAAGATCATCATCTTGGCTTTGTCCGCGATAGCCGGATCGATGATTTTTAGGTCGGGGATAAAACCGTGCTTTTCGGTGGTCGGCATAACTACCGGTTCTCCGCCGGCCAGGAGGGTACCGTTGAAATGGGCTGGGTAAGCGGGGATGGGAACTAAAGTTGTATCTCCCGGTTCGATATAGGCGAAGGCAAGGTGCACAATCCCCTCTTTTGAACCGATCAGGGTGACGACTTCGTGTTCCGGGTCGATATCGATGCCGTACTGTCTTTTGCACCAGCTGGTAACGGCGTGCTTAAATTCAGGCGCTCCTTCAAAAGAAGGGTAACGATGATTTTCTGGGTTTTTCAGCGAGCTGACCAGCGAATCGATTACTTCCGGTGGCGGCGAGATATCAGGATTTCCCATCCCTAGATCGATCAGGTCGACGCCTTTAGCTCGCAGATCAGCTTTCAACTTGTCCAGTTGGGCGAAAACATAGATCGGTAGTTTGTTTAATCTTTGTGCTTCTTCGAAT
>Ga0315287_10003924_pt1 | contig 14425 bp, 7 predicted proteins | sample YL17G11_0_MG_FD_205037 | JGI IMG/M metagenome (GOLD analysis project Ga0315287, IMG submission 205037) | Sediment microbial communities from Yellowstone Lake, YNP, Wyoming, USA - YL17G11_0 | ecosystem: Environmental > Aquatic > Freshwater > Lake > Sediment | place: USA: Wyoming | collected... | reverse complement strand
CATATCATCGGCTTCCACACGCAGTACCAGTTCGTCAAGGCCATCAATAACTCGCAGATCCCTTATTGGGAGAAGTTCTTCCTCGGCGGCGAACGCTCGATCCGCGGCTACGAGGTCTACTCGATCGGCCCCATCGATGCGAACGGCCGCAACCTCGGCGGGGAAAAGGCCTTCGTCTTCAACGCCGAATACATCATCCCCGTCGGCGGTCCTCTCTACGCCATCTTTTTCTACGACCTGGGCAACTCCGTCTCTTACGGCCAGAAGCTCAAGTACAAAGACATGTACTCGTCGCTCGGCATCGAGGCCCGGCTCTTCATCCCCGCCCTGAGAGTGCCCTTCCGCCTGATCTTCGCCTACAACAACAAGAAGAGCTTTTCGACCGAGCCGGGTTTCGCTTTTCGTTTCGCTGTGGGCACGACTTTTTAGGGCGCACGGCCCGACTCCCCGACAGGAGGTTCCGACATGATAAAACAACTTCGACTCATCGCTCTGGTCGCGGCGGCCGCGGCCGGACTCGCCGGGCTCGTCCCCGCCCAGGAGGCGAGCAAGCTGGGGATCGTCAATTCCGCGGAGATCCTCGATAAGTCCGTGGAAGGCCAGCGGGCGCAGGCCCAGCTCCAGGCAGCGGACAAGAAGTATACGGAGAGCATCACCCGGCTGGACGATCAGCTCAAGCAGCTCCAGAACCGACTGAGCGCGCAACGGCTGACCCTGACCGCCGAGGCGGCCGCGAGGATCCAGGCCGACATTCAGAGAGCGCAGACGGAACGGCAGCGGACGGCCGAGGACGCCAGCAGGGCCATGCAGGAGCTCCAGGCGAGGACCCTGGGCCAGCTCCAGAACGAGATCATGCCCATCATCGAGCAGCTCCGGAAGGACAAGGAGCTTGACGTCATCCTCGACGCGGGCAAGAGCGGGATCGTGTTCGTGAGCTCGGCGCTCGACGTGACCGCCGAGGTCATCCGGCGGTACGACGCCCTGAAGGCGGCCCCCCCGGCCAAGAAGTAGACCCGAGCGAGGCCGGCCCATGATCTCGATAGAACAGATCTCGAAGTTCCTGCCCCACCGTTTCCCCTTCCTGCTCGTCGACCGCGTCATTGACCTGGTCCCCTCGAAGACCATCGTCGCCCTGAAGAACGTGACCTGCAACGAACAATTCTTCCAGGGCCATTTCCCGGAATGGAAGATCATGCCCGGGGTCCTCATCCTCGAGGCCCTGGCCCAGGCCGGCGCCATCCTCCTCTTCAGCTCCATCCCCAACCCGGAGAGTAAATTCATCGTCTTGAGCAAGATCGACAAGGCCAAGTTCAAACGGATGGTCGTTCCCGGCGACCAGCTCCGGTTGGACATCGAGTGGACCCGGAGGAAAGGGCGGATCTGCCAGATGAAGGGGAAGGCCTTCGTGGACGGCGATCTCGCGGCCGAAGCGGAAATCTGCGCCAGCGTCCTCGACATCGAGGACCTCAAAGAAAAAAAGAGCCCGGGACAGATCTAGCCGGACGACGCCCCGCCGTCACTTGACAACCTTGACGAGCTTCCTCGCAAGGGGGACGGCTTTGAGGTCTAGGCCGTTCATTATGGCGAAGTGGGGCCAGGCGGATTCTGCCAAGCCCGCCTTCTTGAAGATCCCCTCGAGGCTGTCCGACCCGTTGGCAGTTACCAGGGCCAGGCGCTTGGGCGCCCGGTTGATGAGCGACGTATTGGTCATCTCCCGGAAAGATCCTACGACCCGGCGGAAGACGGGCTCGTATTTAGGGAAGCCCTCGACCGAGCTCAGGGCCAAGAAGAGGTAGACCAACTCTCCCTTCCTTAAGTAAGACCAGCGCATCCGAATTGGGGCCTGGTTCTCCTGGGCGAGCGTGTAGGCTTGTTCGATACAGGACAGCCCATTGATCGTCGTCCGTTTTTCGCCCTGGAGCTGACCCCCAGAGCCCGAGATCTCCGCGGCCTTTTTTCTTGCATAATCTTCAAGGTTGTCGGCGTTCTTTTCGGCCTGGAGGATGAGGCCCCCGTCCTGGTCGCCCGACACGAGCGTCACCCGGGCCGGAGTATTGTCGACCTTCCAGCCTGATGGGACTGTGAATTCGAAGCGGAGTCCGGGATGGTAGAACGCCGAGCCCTCAACAAACCCCTGGCGGGGGTCGTCTCCATAGATCAAGTCCTCGATAGTGTGGAGGTAGGCCTCCGGCTTGCGAGCGAGCGAAGCGTCTTCCGGCTTCAGCATCGCCTGGACGTGGGTGATACGATCGGGGGTTAAAGGATGGGTCGATAGGAACCCGGGAAGAGAGTGACCGCCCGAGAGGTCGCCCATCTTTTCCAGGGCCGTGAAAGTGACCGTCATGTCCGCAGGATTGTAGCCGCCGGCCCGGGAATAATCGATGCCGAGAGCGTCGGCTTGGTTCTCGTTATCGCGGCTGTACTTTAAGAAAAGGACCTGGAGGCCGGCGCCGGCCAGGCCGGCGTACTTGGCGAACTTCTGACTGATGACGCTCCCGACGACGAGGCCGATCTGAGCCACTTGCTGCTTGCTCATTTGGCTCATGGAATGGCGGGCGTTGACGTGGCCGAGCTCGTGTCCGAGGACCGCGGCCAGCTCCGCCTCCGAGCTCATCATGGCCAGGATGCCGCGGGTGACGTAGACCGCGCCGCCGGGCACGGCGAAGGCGTTGACGACCGAACTGTCGAGCACGGTGAAGCGGTAGGGGAGGTTGGGCCTCTGGGTCTTGGCCGCCAGGGCCAGGCCCAACTTGCTGACGTAGGCCGAGAGGGCGGCATCGTCGTATACTCCGTATGTGGCCGCGACCTCGGTGTCCGTCTGCTTGCCCAGCTCGATCTCTTGGCTTTCGGAGTACAGCATGAGCTCCTTCTTGCCAGTGACGGGGTTAACGGCGCAGGAAACCGCCAGGAAAGCTAGAAGCAGGATCAACGTCGTCTTTTTTGACATCTCCCCCTCCCGGTAATAGCCGGCCGGGTCCACCCCGACCGGCTCGTCGGAATCCGGCGGGACTATTTCATGATGAAGAGAGCGTCATCGAGGTTGGAATTGTAGGTGACGCCGGTGAGGGTCACTTTCTGAGCTTCGGTCCCGTCGTGGAGGACGCGCATCGAGAAGGCGACCGTCGTGCCACCGACCTTCTGGTAGTTGCTCAGGAAAGTCTCTGCGTCCACTTCGCCGCCGGTCTGGTCGATGGATTTGCCCTGCTGCTTGTAGGGGAGGTAGGTGGCCGGGTCGAGGAAGAAGGTGTTCTTGTGGCCGTCCGAGAGAGTCTGTTCGAGGACGATATAGTCCTTGCCCTCGATCGTCGCCTTGGGCTTCAGGGCGTAGGTGATGCCGAGCTTCTGGGGGTTGAGGAAAGCCTGATTGCCCAGGGCCTGGCGGGCGAATTCCTTGGTCATGAAATCGGGCATCTCTTCCGTCGTCCCGGTCTGGGGATTCGTGGACCAGGCCTTCTGTCCGTCGAACGCCTGGGTGATGGTTATCCCCAGTTCGGCGATATCGATGTCCAAGCGGAACTTGTTGGGTTCCTTCTGGTACATCGTGATGGGCGCCGTGATGGGCATGGGGCTGGTGAGCTCGAGGGTTCCCGTGATGGTCGTGTCCTTGATGGCCTCGAGGGCCTTCTTTCCGCCCATGGCGTCGATCATCTTGTTCAGGACGTCCTGGGCCGTCTGCCCGTAGCCGGGCAGGGCGGCGAGCGTCATCAGCACGGCGACGCTGAGGATCCACGCAGTTGCTTTTTTCATAGGTTCCTCCAATTTCTTTGTAGTGGCGAGCATTCGATATTACGGATATTGTAAACGAAAGTTCGGCTTTTGCCAACCTTCCGGACCTGCGAAGCTTTCTTGGGCATCCGTTTACCGGCAACTCGACAGCGGCCGGGGCACCGGCCTTGCCACCGCCCTTGGCGGTGCTGGCGAAGCCGGCAGGACCGGGGGTCCACTTCCGCCGTACCGGCCCGTGGATATAGTCCCTTGGCAAGCTCGGACTAGTCTTTAAAAATATGGAAGTCTAGCCATTTATTCGGGTGAAGGCTGTTTCATTTTTAAATGATTGAAAATAAAATAATAAAGCCAATAATGTGGCTTTAAAAAATTAAGGTAGTGTAATAATTCAGGACATATAAAAATTGTCAAGTATAATATTTCTCTTGATTTAGGTTGATAAATAATGTTATAATCATCATGTCCAATAATGGGACATAATTTAGGGATAGTGATAGCGCGGAACATGGCTCGTATTTTCTCTTTGATCGCCTGCGCGAACTTCGACCGGGAGATCCTGGCCATCCAATCCTCCCCGGATTTCCAGGGCGTCCGTTTCAAAACGCTGCCGGTTGACTGTGACCAGGTCGAAGCCGAATGGCACGGCCTGGGCGAAGCCGTCGGGTCCCTCCGCAACGACGGGTGTTCCGTCTGCGTCTTCGGCAGCTACTGCCTGACCCGGGCCGCGAAGGACTTCGGCCTCGGCGAAGCCTGCCGGTTCGTCCAGAAAGGCCAGTGCTTCGAGTGGGTCGCCGACAAGGAGATCCTCGACCGCTTCCTCCAAGACGGCGCGCTTCTCGTCCTGCCGGGATGGCTCAGGGACTGGGAGGCCCACGTCGACAAGCGTTGGCCGTCCGGCCGGAAGAGCGCTCAAACCTATTTTCGCGAGCTGGCGAAAAAAATGGTCCTCCTCGACACGGGCGTCCATCCCAATATCGATCGCGAGCTCAAATCCTTCGCCCACTTCCTTCGGCTCCCGCATGAGGTCTTTCCCGCGGGGCTCGAGCATTTCAAGCTGAACCTCGCCCGGATCGTCCTCTCCTGGCGCGTGGAAAGGGAGAAGGAAGGCGTCGAGGACCACATGGCCGCGATCCGCCAGCAGATGTCCGACTACGCCCGGATCGGCCATCTCCTGGGGGCCGTGACCAACGTCAAGAGTTTGGAAGAGGCCCTGGCCGGCGTCCTCGAGCTTTTCCGCGTCCTCCTCTCGCCGCAGGAAGTCGTCTACCATCCCGTCGAATCCTTTTCCGGCAGCCCCGGCCCCGAAGGCTCTCCCTGGGACAGGATCATCGCGCTCAACGCCGATTATGCCTGGACCGACGACCGGCGGGCGATCTATCTCAAGATCTCCCATAACCGGGAGTTCCTGGGCATCCTCGAGGTCGTCGGCTTCGGCGACCCGGAACGGCGGGAACACGACCTCAACCTGGCGCTGGCCCTGGCCAGGATCTCGGGTCTGGCCCTGGCAAACGTCACGTCCAGCCGCGCGCTGAACGCTGAACGGGACAGGGCCGCCGGCGCCGAAGCCGCCTTGACGGTTGGGGAAGAGAAGATGAGGACGATCTTTAGCTATCCCCTCGGCCTCTACAGAACGACGCCCCAGGGTCAGGTCCTCGACGCCACGCCGACGCTGGCCCGGATGCTCGGCTACCCGGACGTCGCCGCGCTCAAGACGGTGAGCTTCTGGGACATCCACCACAACCCGGCCGACAGGGACAGCTGGCAGGCCGTCCTCGATTCGAGCTCTATGGTCGAGATCTTCGAAACCCAGCTCCGGCGGAGCAACGGCACGCTTTTTTGGGCCAAGGATTCTTCCCGGGCCGCCAAGGACTCCCGGGGGAACGTCCTGTTCTACGACGGGGTCATCGAAGACATCTCCCGGAAAAAGCAGATGGAAGAAGACCACTCCTGGGACGTACGTCTGCAGGCTTCGGTGAGCGACGTCTCCGAACGGCTGCTGTCCCCGACGCCGATCGAGGAGATGTCCTCCATCGTCCTGGAGCACGCCCGCCGGCTGACCGCGAGCGCCACCGCGTTCGTCGGGCATGTCGACGAGCGGACGGGGCGGCTCGTCCCCGCGGCCCTGACTCCGGACGCCCGGGACCTGCTCGCCGGGCATTCCGCGAACGGCGGGAATCCCCACGAGGCCTCGGGGATGTGGCGCTGGGTCCTCGAGAAACTCAAGCCCATCGTGACGAACGTCACCAGCCTGGATCCGCGTTTTTCCGGGATGCCCACGTGGCATTTCCCCGTCAGCCAGTTCCTGGCCGTTCCCGCGGTCATGTCGGGCGGCATCGTCGGACTGATCGTCGTCGCCAACGCGGAAAACCCCTACGTGGAGAGGGACCTCAAGGCGGTCGAACGCCTGGCCACCCTATACGCGATCGCCATCCACCGGACCCGGACGGAGAACGAGCTGCGGGACTTGTCGCTCATCGACGAGCTGACGAAAGTCTACAACCGCCGCGGCTTCATGACCCTGGCCGAGCAGCAGATCAAGGTCGCCCACCGGACGAAGAAGGAGATGTCCATCTTCTATGCCGACCTCGACGACTTGAAGAAAATCAATGACACCTACGGCCACGACGAAGGGGACGCCGTACTGGTCGAGGCCGCCGCCATACTCCGGGACGCCTTCCGCGATTCCGACATCATCGCCCGCCTCGGTGGGGACGAGTTCGCCGTCCTGACCATCGACGTCGCCGAAGGGAAGGTGGCGACCCTGGCCCGCAGGCTCCGGGAAAAGATCGCGGCGCGAAACTCCCGTCCGGGGCAGGAGTACTCCGTTTCCTTCAGCCTGGGGATCGCCCGCTATGACCCGGACAAGCCCTGCTCCCTCGCCGAGCTCATCACCCTGGCGGACAGGAAAATGTATCAGGACAAGTCGACGAAGAAAACCGCCGCGCCGGCCGCCTGACGACCGCCGGCGTCCCTTAATTCCGGAGCTTGTACTTGGCCAGCTTGTTGTAGAGCGTCGTCCGCGAGATGCCCAGGATCTTGGCCGTCTGGCGCAGGTTCCCCTTGGCCACCTTCAGGAGATAGACGATGTAGTCCTTCTCCAGGTCGTCGAGCGAGGACAGGTGGCCGCGGCCGGCGAAGGCGATCGCTCCCTGAGGCGGGATGTAATCGCGGAGGTACTTGGGCAGGTTGGCGACGTCGATGAAATCCTTCTTGCAGAGCATGGCCGCGCTTTCCAGGACGTTGGCCAGCTCGCGGATGTTGCCCGGCCAGCCGTACTTGAGGAAGAGCTTCTGGACTTCGCGCGAGACGCCGCGCACGTTCTTCGAAAAATTCCGGCTCGCGCCCTGGAGGAAATGGCGGACAAGAAGGGGGATGTCCTCCAGCCGTTCCCTGAGGGGGGGGAGGTCGAGGGTGACCTTGTTCAGGCGGTGGAAGAGGTCCTCGCGGAACGTCCCGGCCCGGACCATCTCGGCCAGGTCCCGGTTCGTGGCGGCCAAGACCCGGACCTCGACGGCGGTCGTCTCGTTGGCGCCCAAGGGCCGAAACTCGTGGTTCTCCAGAACCCGCAGGAGCTTGGCCTGGACGGCCACAGGGATCTCGGCGATCTCGTCGAGGAAGATGACCCCGCCGTCGGCCTCCTCGAACATGCCGCGCTTGTCCTTGTCGGCCCCGGTGAAGGCGCCCTTCTTGTAGCCGAAGAGCTCGGACTCGAAGAGGGTTTCGGGGATGGAGGCGCAGTCGCAGATGACCAGGGGCTTCCCCCCATAGGGGCTCAGGCCGTGGAGGGCCCGGGCGACGACCTCCTTGCCGGTTCCGGTCTCGCCGGTGACGAGGGCACTCGAGAAGTACTTGGCGATGTTCTCGATGAGGCCGAAGATCTCGAGCATGTACGGGTTGCGGCTGATCAGGCCCTGGAAAACATATTTCCGCTCGAGCTTCTTTTCGAGGTGCAGGGTTTCCCGGCGGAGCTCCCGTTTCCGGGAGATCCGGCGGAGGACGTCCTGGAGGATGTCGCGCTCGAACGGCTTGGGGATGAAATCAGTCGCCCCGGCGTGGATGAGGTCGAGGGCGGCCTCTTGACCGACGGGCTCGCCGCCGACGAGGACGTCGATCAGGGCGTCGGATTTCTTGATCTTCTTCATGACTAGGAGGCCGGCGGCGAGCGAGTCGCCGGAGTCGACCAGGACGACGCGGATCCCGTTCTCGCGGACGACGGCGAGATAGTCGTCTTCGGTCTGCGAGAAAAAGACGTTGAAGTCGACGGCCACGGGGGCCTTCTTGACGGTCTCATAGAGCGAGAAATCGTCGGAGATGATCAGGAGGTTGGTCTGCGCTTCCATCGGTGCCCGGCATCGTCCCTTGGCGGAGTCCTTATCTTATCAATTCCGGCCGGAATAAACAACTTTCCCGGGGCGGCCCCGGACGAAGGTCAGCCGGGTCCGGTCGCGGCCTTCCTCTTCGATCCTGACGATTTCATATCCGGCCCGGTCGAGGTACTTGACGTGGGCTCGGAGGTAGGCCAGGCCCTGCTCGCAGAGGAAGTCGAGCCAGTCCCCGGTCGCCGTCTCGTCCATGACCTCGGGCGTTTGTTCGACGAAGGTCGCCTGCGCTCGGGTCGTCAGCTTGTTCTCCGAAGGGCCCCGGCGCTTGGCGTAGATGTTGACACCGTCGGCGGTCTCGAGGGCGTTCATGTGGGGGGCCCAGCGGGCGGCCCAGCGCTCGTACCGATCATAAAATTTCTTGTTCGACGCGGCGAATCGGGCGTCCCCCTGGAGTTCCTGGGCGATGAGCTTCATCAGGGCATCCCCGGCCGCTTTGTGCTCGGCGTAAAGGGGAAGGCGGAGGGCCTTGAAGTAGGTGAACCAGCCCTTGGGGATCCGGTAGTCCCGGAAAAGGTAAGGCGAGTAGTTGGAGAACGGCTGGACCCATTCGTGGGAGGGGTAGCCGTGGAGGTTGAGGAAAATATCGGGAGACCATTTTTCATAGAGCTTCGTCCGGACGGCGGCTTCGGGCAGGAGAGGCTTGGCCCCGGCCTGGTAGCCGATGTCCACGCCCAGGGACCCGTAGCGCCCGGCGTGCAGGCTGTGGAAGGGCTCGTTCTTCTGCATCTCATAGGCCGCCTCGGCCCCGTCCGGATTCTCCAGGGGTTGGAGGACGAAGTTCATCTTCTTGAGCGCCTCCCGGTAAGCAGGGTCCCGGGCGACAAGTTCGGCGAAGCGGAGGAGGTAATTGGTCGAAGAGACCTCGTTGGCGTGCTGGCGGGCGACGATCTGGAGAGTCGGCTTGAAAGTGATAAGGCGCGGCAGGGAGACGTATTTTTCGAACGGCAGGAAAAGTTCGAGGACGGGCACGTCCCGGCCCTCGTAGGACCTACCCCCGATGTAGCTCCGGACGGCCTTGAACGAGGACAAGCGGCGGATGAGGTCCCGGGCCATGACGGGCGAGATGATCTCCCGCGTCGTCACGATCGTCTCTTCGGGCTGCGGGGGAGGGGGCGGGGCAGGGGGCTCCCCGGGCGGCGGGACGACCTTGAGATTCTCGTCCTTCTCCAGAGTCTGGCAGAGGAGCCGGAGCGTGAAGCCCTCGACTTTCGGGAAGCCGAAGACGTCGCCCAGGGCTCCGGCGGCGAAGAGCTTGCGCCAAGAGCTCGCGATGTCGACAAGGGCCAGGTAGTCAGCCTCCTTCTCCCAGTCGGTCTCGACGACGACATTGGCGATACGGTCCGTCCGGCCGTCGTAGACGAGCTCCGTCGTCCGTGTCTCCTTGGGCTTGAGCGTCGGGAAGACGGTCTTGCGCGAGACCTCCTCGTGCCCCTTCTCCTTCCAGCGGACGGTCATTTGTGGAGCGGCTGCCGGCCAGTCCTCGAGGACGACCCGGGCCCGGGCCGGGCCGCCCTCGAGTGAGGGATGCAGGGACGGCAGGACGTTGCCCGGGGCCGACGACCGGGAGGTGTCGGCCGGCAGGTCCTTGTCTTCCGGGTCGAAACGGGTGATGCCCCGCAGGAGGTCGAGCGTGTCGAAGTAGATCTCATCGTGAAGCGCCTCGAGCGACGAGATGATCTCCTCGTCGAGGCCTATCCGGTAATCCGGCTCGCTCGCCTGGACGTCGACGAGAAGCCGCTTGAAATAGGGCTGCTTGGAGAACGTCGGTTCGTCGCCCGTTTTCTTTCGGATATGGCCGGCGACCGCCTTGAGGACGTCCTCCTGGTAGAAAGCCCAGAATTTTTCGAGGTCGGTCTCGAGCGGGAGGTCGCAGACGATAGACCCGCCGGCCTCGAGATGGAGCCAGCCGCAGGTGACCTTGGCCGTCCCCCATTCCGGGAGGACGTTCGAAAGGGGAATATCCCTCGTCCGGGGCGTGAAGCCCCGGTCGAGCAGAACGGCGTTCCTGTCGTCATAGGCCCTGATCTCGTATACCGCTCCCTCCGGCCCCTTGACCTCGAACTCGATGCGGTCGAGGGGGATGGCCAGCTCGCGGGCCAGGATCTCGTCCACGGGGTAGAGCTCTTGGAGCCACCGGCTCGGCTCGGCATAGGCGCGCTTGGGCCGGGTGAAGTCCTCCTTTTCCTCGGCGAACTTGATGGCGAGGTGGTGGACACCTTTCCCCTTGAGTATGGGCAGGATTTTTTCGATGAGCCAAAAATAACCGGGCTTGTAAGCGCAAACGACCTCCACCTCGGCCGCGGCGTGCCCGGCCCCGCGGAGGACTTTTTCGACTTCCCCGCGGACTTTCTCCCGGACGCCCGGCGATTCGCTGACCCCCAGGCTGACCTTGACGGGAGTGCCGCGGTCCGCCGTACCGGCGAGGCCGCCGATCTTTTCCCGGATCAGGGCGAGGGCGTCGTCGACCTCCCAGGTGAACTCTTTCGATTTTTCGAAGACCGCCCGGCCCTCCCTGAGCGTCGAGGCCTTGACCGAGATCGCGGCGTTTCCCGCCGCGTTCCGCAGGATATCGCGGACGGCCGCCTCGAAGGGCTCGTTCGGCCCGGGCAGGAGAAGCTCGGCAGCGACGGATTCGAGGTCCCGTCCCTTGAGCTCGGCCGCAGTTTTATCGACCGCGTTCATGAGGAATGCCTCCGCGGCCCCCTTTTCCCCGCTTAGGAACTTGTCGATGTCCGCGGCGAGGTCGGCCAACTGGGGCTTCCCTTCGCCGTATTCCTCGAAGTAGGGGAAGGTCCGGGCGAGGTAGGAAAGGGTCTTGTCCAGCCCGAGCGGACCCGGAGCGTAAACGACGAGGGCCGAGGACTTTCCGAAGGCCTTGGGGACGACCTTGACCAGTCCCGAGGCGCCGTCGAGGGACGGAGGTTTCAACTTCCCGGTCTTGATGAGGTCGAGCGTCAGGGCGTTGTCCCCGACGAGGATCGGGGCGGCCAGGGCCTTCCGGCTCTCGACCTCGGCCTGCAGCTGGACGAGAGGGAACGAGGCCCCGGCCGTGGCCAGGACGAGCCGGCTCGAGAGCTCGGCAATATTGCCGCTTCCGAAGTCATCGGGGATGACGATCGAAGAGTCGACCGCGTCGGGGATCCCGTCCTTGTCCTGGTCGGCATAGACGCCCTTGGTCGAATAAAGGCCGAGGAGGTCGAACTCCTTGCCCATCCCCTCGGCGCCGGGCCGCTCCTTGAAACCGGGCGTCAGGAGCCTCTTGGTCGCGCCCATCCTCGGCAGGATGACTTGCGACTTCACGTCGCCGAAACAGAGTTCGAAGGTCAGGGCGGCGCAGGCCGGGTAGGAAAGGACGCCGGTCCGGACGCCCTTGAGCTGTTCGCGTTCGAGGAGGAGGAGGGCGTCCTGCGCTTTTTTCCTGTCGCCGTCATCCGTGAAGTGGATCTCGACACCGAGGTTCTTGATCTGGCCCTGGACGAAGGATAAGGCCCGGAGGCCGTCCGACGAGCCGGGGTCGACGGGGAATTCGTAAAGCGCTTCCCGGACGACTATCTTCTGGAACTTAACTCCCGTCGCGGCAAGGAACGCGGCCAGGTCGTTCTCGAGGCTCATGTAGGTGGCCCCGGTCTCGCGGCCCCAGACCTCCCAGAAATACGGCCAGCGCAGGAAAAAGGCTCGCCCGGTCCGGAGGAGGGCTTCGTCGGAGCCGGCGACGCAGACAATGCCGCGCTCGTTCTTCCGGGCGAAGAGGAACACCAGACCCCGGTTCGGGCCGAGCGAGACGGGGTCGAGCCGGCGCTCCTTCAAAGCTTCCCGGACCCAGGCCAGGTTGTTGCCGATGAGGATCGGGAAGGGGAGGGACTGCCGGTTGGCGACCTCGGACTCCCGCCGGACGAGGCCGAAGTCGACGGCCAGGCTCTCGAAATTCACACGGGCGGCGATGTCGGCGGCCAGGGCGAGCTCGCGGGCCGTCGGCTTGTCGGGGATGATGATGGTGACGGCCGGTTTCTCCGGGAAACCGTCTCCGTCGAGATCGAGGACGGCCTTGCCCGGGCCGAAGAGCTGGGACAGGCTGTCGACTTGGGCCAACCCGGCCCCGTTCTTACCAGCGTAGCCGGCAAGAACGGGACTGGGAAGCCCTGCCCCGGCCTTGCTAGGACCGGGACTGGGAAGCCCGGCCTGGAGGAGGCATAGGCCCGCGAGGGCCGTGAGGAGCGCTTTTTTCATGGTCCGGTCTCCGTAATGAACTTCCCGGAATTCTATCACACTCGCCGCCGCGAATTCCTCTATCACCTCTTGGCCGTGGGACGCCGCCCGTATTGGCAGTGATGGGGTCCATGCATTTCCCCCGGCCCCCGGGAACCAGTCCCGGCGGTTCCCCCATCAGCAGGCTGATGGGTCCCCCTCCGCTACGGGGGCTATGCATGGACCCCATCACTGCCGGGCAGCGTCCTCGGAGTAAGGCCGTGTGGGAGGTTTTCATGAGTTTATGATAATGGCGAAGGGGCGATGCCCAGAGGAGGCTGCGGGAGAATGGGGGTGAGGGTATCGTCGGAGCGGCGGGGAGCGGAGTCTTCGTAGCGACCAGCAGAATTGTGGCGGAGTACCCGGAGCTACAATTCTGGTAAATATCTGAAAAGAAATTTCTCTCACTGGACTTGCTCAAGATATTTCCTAGAAGTGCGGCCCCGAGCCTAGAAATCGATAACACACGAAAACCTCCTTGCCTGCCGGTTGCCGTTGTCATCAACGCGGGGCACGAGGTAAAATAGGCGGGATAAAGAGAGCGGCGGCGAGTCCCAGACGCCCATCAATAAATGAGGAGAGACCGATGAAAAAACGCCTGACGGCTAAAAGGATAAGAGCGTCCGTGATCATTGCTGTGGCGGTCCTTGTGTCGGCCGCGGTCCTAGCGTCTTGCGGCAGGAAGGGACCGGCTTCGGCGGCGCCGCCGAATGAGGCGGCCCGGGTTTCCATCAAAGGGGACAAGATCCGCGTCCGCTACGATGGCCGGGAAATATTCACGGGTGAGATTTCCGGGGTTGAGTCCGGGGTCGAGGCCAAGATCAACGTTTTCCGAACTGGGGATGCCATCAGCCAGGTGATCCTCCTGACCCCCCGCGAGCGGGGCGGCAGGGTCAAGCTCGAGGGCACTCTCTTCGGCGGCCCCGAGTCGTTCCCCTGCGAAGCCGACCGACGCGACCGCGGTCCGGTCATGGTCCGGCACGTCTCCGGCACGAGCCGCAGCTTGCTCAACCGGGCCGTCTACGACCGGAGCAGGGACTGGGCGTTTTCGGTCGACGCCGGGCCCCGGGCCTCGGTCAGGTCCCTCGAGGAAGAGCCGGGAATCCGGCAATACGGCTTCGAGGCCGAGGGCGGCGAGATCGTCCTCCGCTTCCGGCCTCGGTTCTACCAGGTCCACCGGGGCCTCGAGTTCTTCGAACCGTGGACCTACAAGATCTGGCCGCATCCCGTCGCCGGCTGGATCTCCTGGTTCGCTTTCCTTGACAAGGTGACAGAAAGGGACATCGTGGAGACGGCCGACACGCTCTCGACCGTCCTCCTGCCGTTCGGCTACGAATACCTCCAGATCGATGACGGCTATCAGCGCGGCGAGGGGCTGCCCGAGCTCTGGCTCGAAGCGAACGCCAAGTTTCCCCGGGGGCTGGGATTCCTGCCGCGCTACATCAAGAGCAAGGGCCTGAAGCCGGGCATCTGGACCAACGTCGCCTTTAAGCAAGCCGATTTCGCCGCCTCGCACCCGGATTGGTTCGTGACCGACGTCGCGGGGCGTCCCGCCCGCGGCAGCTGGATCGAGTTCAGCCTCGATGCTTCGAAGGCGGAAGCGGTCGACGCGGTGGTCAGACCGGTGTACCGCGGCCTGCGGGAGATGGGCTGGGAATACTATAAGGTCGATGCCCTGCGCCACCTTCGCTACGAAGGATACAACGCCCATGCCGGCCATTTCGAGAGGACCAAGCGCAGCCTCGTCGCCGCCTACAGGAGCTACGTCGAGGCGATCCGCCAGGAGATCGGCCGGAATTTTTTCCTCCTCGGTTGTTGGGGCATCCGTCCCGAGCTCATCGGCCTCCTCGACGGCTGCCGGATCGGGACGGACGGCTTCTCCTACGCCGGCCTGGCCCAGTTCAACTCCTGGAACAACGTCGTGTGGCGGAACGACCCGGACCATATCGAACTCAACGAGGACCGCTACAAATCGACGCTCGTGACATCGCTCACCGGGTCGATCCTCCTTCTGACCGACAAACCGGAGCTCTACCGGACGGAGGCCGTCGAGCCCGCCCGCCGGGCGGCGC
>Ga0315287_10003922_pt1 | contig 14425 bp, 10 predicted proteins | sample YL17G11_0_MG_FD_205037 | JGI IMG/M metagenome (GOLD analysis project Ga0315287, IMG submission 205037) | Sediment microbial communities from Yellowstone Lake, YNP, Wyoming, USA - YL17G11_0 | ecosystem: Environmental > Aquatic > Freshwater > Lake > Sediment | place: USA: Wyoming | collected... | reverse complement strand
AATTATCCACAAGCGGGACATGGCCAATCGATCATTAGCATGACAGATTAATTGATGCGGTTTTTTATCCGGTAACAAAGGACAACCTTCTCGTAATTATTAAGCCTCCTGCCAGTCACATCAATAATTATGAAAAAAGCGGTTCTGCAGGTTGCACTCGATATTCTTGAACTCAAAAGGGCGTTGCAGATCGCACAGGAATCTCTTGAGGGTGGTTCTGACTGGATTGAAGTAGGGACTCCGCTCATCAAAAGTGAGGGAATGCAGTCTATCAGATCGATGAGGGATCGTTTTCCGGATACCATACTAGTTGCAGATATGAAGGTTGCCGACACCGGGGCATTGGAAGTGGAGATGGCGGCAAAGGCAGGCGCAAACATTGTTTGCGTTCTTGCAGATGCGGACAACTCGGTGATTTCAGAGGCAGTGCGGGCGTCCCGTCTGTATGGAATTCGGATAATGGCTGACCTGATAAATGTTAAAGATCCCGTTTCCCGTGCCTGCGAACTCGAAGCGATGGGTGTGGATATTCTTTGTGCCCATGTGGGTATCGACCAGCAGATGACAGGTAAGACTTCCCTTGAACTTCTTGCATCCTTAACTGAGCAGGTTCATATTCCCCTTGCGGTTGCGGGAGGAATTGATGCAGCGAGTGCCGGAGACGCGGTGCGGTCGGGTGCGGATATTGTAATCGTAGGCGGTTGGATCGTCAGATCCGCGGATGTTACCGGTTCTACAAAAAAGATCCGTAGAGAAATGGATAATCCTTCGATACGATCTATTGAAAAAAAATTGCCCGATGAAGAAATCCGCTCTCTTCTTATGCAGGTGTCCGCACCAAATGTCACGGATGCGATGCATAGGAAAGGGGCGATGTCAGGAATCGTTTCGATCTGCGGCAATGTCAGGATGGTGGGTAGAGCGGTAACCGTCCAGACATTTGCCGGGGACTGGGCAAAACCTGTAGAAGCCATTGATGTTGCCGGAAAAGATGAAGTAATCGTGATCAACAACGATGGTGCGACCCATGTAGCACCCTGGGGAGAGCTTGCTACACTGAGCTGTGTGAAAAAAGGAATATCCGGTGTTGTCATTGATGGTGCAGTCAGGGATGTCGATGATATCAGGATAATGAAATTCCCCCTTTTTGCAAAAGCTGTTGTGCCAAATGCTGGAGAGCCCAAAGGATTCGGTGAGATCAATGCCGAAATCCAGTGTGGTGGCCAGTATGTTCGTCCCGGTGACTGGATTATCGGCGATGAAAGTGGTGTGGTGGTGATACCCGCAGAGCGGGCGTATGAAATTGCACGCAGGGCATTAGAGGTCAGGAAAAATGAAGAGAGGATCCGGGAGGAGATTCGCAGGGGAAGTACTCTTTCTGAAGTGGCAGAACTGACAAAATGGGAAAAGAAGTAAATTTTTTTAGTTAATGGAACACCGAGCGTTCCAGGAGTGTTGCACCGGAATTCATGATCTTTTGTATTGCCTCTTCAACCTGGTCAACACGGAGAATGAGCACTGCGCCTTCTTTTCCTGAATAAGCATAAGAATATTCGATATTGACCCCGGCATCTCCAAGAATTTTTGCAACCTCATACAGTCCTCCCGGCTGGTCTTTCATCCGCACTGCGATTACATCGGTGAAAGCGACATTAAATCCAAGTGATAATAGTTTGTCATGGGCCCTTTCCGGGTGATCTACAAGCGCCCTGACTACCCCAAACCCATTTGCTTCGGCGATACTGAAGGCAAGAATATTGATCTTTTCCTCGCCCAATGCATGCGCAATTGCTGCAAGCCGCCCGGGGCGGTTTTCAGAAAATATCGAAATCTGCCTGATCACAAACTTTTGTGTGTCCATCTACAACGACCTCTTGTCAATAACTCTTTTCGCTTTTCCCTCGAATCTGGGTAATGAGCCCGGTTCAACGAGTTCAACATTGACATTCACGTTCAATGAATTCCTGAGCCGGTGCTCGACTTTCTGCCTTACCTGCATTAGATCATTGATTTTATCACTGAATGATCCCTTGGTTAACTCGACCCGGACAAGCATATCATCAAGGGACCCCTTTCGCTCAACCACAATCTGGAAATGCTGACCAACTTCGGGGATCGCCATCAGGGCGAACTCAACCTGTGACGGGAACACATTGATCCCCCGTATGATTAACATGTCATCAACCCGTCCTTGTATTCTCTGGATTCTTGGATGTGTCCTGCCGCAGGCACAGATGTTATCATCCATTGTCGTTATATCCCCGATGCGATACCGGATCATCGGAAGTGCTTCTTTCTGAAGGATGGTAATAGTGAGTTCACCTTTTTGTCCGGATTCAAGGGACTCACCTGTCTTAGGATCAATAATTTCAACGAGGGCAATGTCTGACCAGATGTGAAAACCCTTTTGCTCCATGCATTCGGTAAACATTGGTCCTGAAAGTTCACTTGTCCCATAGATATCATACGCCTTTATTCCCAGCCAGTCTTCGATCCGGGTGCGCATCCCATCTGTCCAGGGCTCAGCTCCCAGAATTCCCGTGCGAAGTTTTGTATCTTTTTTAATATCTACCCCCATCTTTTCTGCAACCTCCCCGATATGGAGGAGGTAGGAGGGAGTGCAGGCAATAGCTGTTGCACCGAGATCCTGCATCAGTTCAATCTGGCGTTCGGTGTTTCCTACGCTGGTCGGTAATACGGTTGCACCAATACGTTCTGCCCCATAGTGCATCCCAAGTCCGCCGGTGAACAGACCGTACCCGTAACTTACCTGGATCACATCTCCCCTGCCAAGTCCAAGGGAGGTCAGGGCACGGGCAAGCGACGTTGTCCAGGTATTCAGGTCATTCTGGGTATACCCAACGACTGTTGGTTTCCCCGTAGTCCCGGACGAAACGTGATAGCGGACAAGTTCCTCCTGGGTTGCAGTAAAGATTTTATCCGGGTAATTGTCCCTTAAGTCACGCTTGAACATGAACGGGAGTTTCTTTACATCGGATAGTTCGCGGATGTCATCCGGGTGGACTTTCTGCTCTTTCATCCTGTCGTGGTAAAAGGGAGAGAAACTGTAAAGCCTGTAGACAAGACTTTTTAACAGTTTATACTGCATTCTCTGGAGATCTTCTTTTGGCATCTCCTCGATTCGTGGATCCCAGCTCTTCATTAAATCGCCTCTCTTCGATCAATCACTCTCTTTGCCTTTCCTTCAAACCGTGGGAGGGAACCTGGCTCAACGAGTTTAACTGTTGTCCTGAGCTCGAGTGCGTCCCGAAGTTCTTTTACGACTTTTTTCTGGAGTCTCGCAAGATCTGCAAGTTCACCGCTGAAATACTCACGGTTGATCTCAACTTCGACAGTCATCTCATCCAGATGATTAATTCTGTCGATATATACCATAAACTGATTGCCAACCTCGGGTATTTTAAGAAGCACATGTTCTATCTGAGACGGGAACACGTTGATGCCGCGGATTACCAGCATATCATCACTTCTCCCCGTGATTCTTGCGATTTTTTGCCCCCTCCTGCATAAGCAGCCGTCCTCCATTTTTACCGTGATATCTCCTGTACGGTAACGCAGGAGCGGCATTGCTTCTTTGACCAGCGGGGTCACCACCAGTTCCCCGCGTTCACCATCGGATACCTGTTCTCCGGTCTTTGGATCGATAATCTCAACAAAAAAACTATCATGCCAGATATGAAGCCCGTCACGTTCCGGGCATTCAAATGCGACACCAGGACCAAAAAGCTCGCTTAACCCGTATGAATCATAGGCAGTTACTCCAAGTCGTTTTTCAAGCGTCTTACGTACGCTTTCCGACCATGGTTCGGCCCCGAAAATGCCGGTCCTGAGACTGTCGAGAGATGCACCCATTTCTTCTGCTATTTCCGAGAGGTGCATTGCATAACTGGGTGTACAATGGATTGCGGTTACCCCAAAATCCATGATCATTTCGATCTGGCGTTTTGTATTACCTGTTGCGCTTGGGATTACCGTCATACCAATTTTTTCTGCCCCGTAGTGAAACCCGAGACCACCGGTGAACATACCATAATTCACCATATTCTGGAAGATATCATTTTTGCCAACACCAACCATGGTCATGTTCCGTGCTATGAGATCTGCCCATGTGTCAAGGTCTTTTTGGGTATAACCAACGACTGTTGGTTTTCCCGTTGTTCCGGATGTTGTATGGATCCTCACGATTTTTTTCATGGGGACGGCAAAGAAACCGAAGGGATATCCATCCCTGAGATCCTGTTTTTTGGTAAAAGGGATTTTCCGGATATCCTCCAGTGTTTTGATTGATGATGCTTTCACGCCGGCGCCTGAGAGAAGATTCCGGTAAAACGCAACGTGCTGTACCTGACTGAGTGTTGTTTTCAGACGTTTGAGCTGAAGTGCTTCCAATTCATCAGGCTTCATTGTTTCTATCTTCTTATCCCAGAACATGTGCTGCCCCTGTTATGCTATTGCATGACAGACAATATATGGCGTTTGTTACTGTTTAAATTCACCGAATTTATTGAAACGATATTCATATACCACACTCCTAAAAAAAATCGTAGAATTTAGCCCGGAATTGTCTGATGGCTAAAAACGATGAATTAATCAGGAGGAAATGGTGTAGTAATTAGATCAGTTGAGTAAAATATTTTTTCCGAGGTGGATGGTGACGGATTATCCCTGGTTATTGGTGAGCGGCTTTGGTGTCCATATAAAATCCACACAGAAAAAACTGATTATTCAGAAAAAAAATACTGTCGAGGAATATCCTCTTGATTCGATAAAAAACCTGCTCGTTATGGGGGGTCATACAATCAGCTCGTCAACGATTGTTAATCTCGTGAAAAATGGTGCATTTATCTCATTTTTTGAACCCGATGGTAATCCAATAGGAATTATCCGGCCCTTTGGAGACAGGAGTGATACAGAGATTCATAGAATACAGCAGGCTATTCCACGGCATCGTTATGCAATTGCCCTTGCACAAACAGCAATAAAATCCCGTCTCTTTGCCATTCAAAATGTTCAGGAGAACCAGAACACTCATCTGTTCTATGAAGGTGAACAGGAATTTCTTCATAAGGCTCAGGAAGAACTCCAGTATCTGATCAAACTGGATGAAATACAAAGATTACACCGGCTGACAACAGATATGTATTACGAGATTATGTCCCGGAATACCCCCCCTGATTTCGGATTCAGGAGGAGAATGGTTCGGCCCCAGTCAGATCCAATCAACGCAATGCTTTCATTTGGGTACGCGATGTTGTTTGGTAATTGTTGTGTTTCTCTTATTGGAGCCCGACTAAACCCGGATTTTGGCTTGATGCATGAAGGGAAAGGAAGCCTTGTACAAGATCTCATTGACCCCCTGAAAGCAGCCATGATTGACAGGGTAGTATTTCAGATTGCACGGGAGTCTCTTAATCCCTCTGATTATGAACAGACCCCAAACCGGTGTATACTCTCGGATGAGCTCACACAACAGCTGATCGCATTATTTCATTCCACTATAAATAATGAAAAAATTGATGAACTGGTATATAGTTTCTCTAATGCAATCACCAATAACGGTGAATTCAGAGTCCGGTACTGAGTCGCCCTTCTCCTTTAATGATTGAAAAGTCATTAAAAGTCATACAAGAAATTTCAGATGTTCGCAAATCACGTATTACTGCTCGGGGACAACCATATATCATTGAAATAAACTTTTCAAGAATCATTGACTCTGCGGATGCGTATATATGCACTCTTCCATCGGGAAGATTTATGACTGTACCGGTAACATGCAAATCGGTTGCAATCCTCCGCACACACGCCCTGAATCCAACCCTTTGAACCCTCCCGCTGATAAAAATTTCAATGGTCTTCACCATTACATCCCCTGCATAAGTTTAATTGCAAGTCCGAGTTCTTCAAAAACTTCATCGCGAAGGGATGACTGCCGGATATTCGTTGCGGCGTCTATTGCAAGATCGAGAACTTCCTGTGCAGTATTTTCACAACCAGAAGCATGGGTCTTCATTGCAATATCACACATGATAAAAGCTCGCCGGGAAAGCGGCCGGATTATCCGTGCCTCCTTTATTGCACTCTGCAGCAAACGGTTGGATATTTTTTCTGCCCCTTCTTTTCTGAACAGTACTGCAATATCACAGAAGAGAATCGCTCCTTTTCCACGATCCGTTACTGAACGAATCAATTTTTCAAGTGATGTGATCTGGTTCGGGTGGGCGCCATCTTCAATTATTTTTTCAACCAGAGCCTTGATCTTTTCATAGTGAGCTGGTATTTCATACGTATCTTTCAGTCCCATCTGCGTGAGGCGATGGAGCCTTATTTCGTCATTTTCAATCGTTTTTGTAACATCTATCGCGTATTGTTGATATTTTGTATTGTTGTGTTTATGATAGAGCACACCATACATCTGTGCAATTTTATCACGTATTGTATCAGCAATTTGTGGAATGTTTATCTTTCTGGTTAATGCATCCGCTTTCTTAAGCAAAATCACCGGAGTGTCGTCATCGCTGTTTTGTAATGCAAGCGGGATGATATCAAGAAGGGCTGATGCTTTTTCATACGGTGAAGGAATTCTTTCGACAGCTTCTGACATACTTATTAATATTGTTTTACCTCTCTCCCTGTCGTTTTTAGTCATACTGAATACAGCAATAAGTGAATCAACAAATTCAACAGGTTCGGTGATTTTTGATGAAACCTGTAAGGCAACATTGATCAATTCGCTATCCGGTTCAATGACGTTCATTCGGACAATTGCCAATACAATCCGTTTGCTTGCCATCGGATTTTTGTCAAACTCAACGTTGTTTAATCGTTCGATCCCTTGTTCAAGGCACTTTTTTGCTTTTTGGGGATCGATAGTACTAAACAGCATCGTAAGATCAGAGAGGATGAGAACTTTTTTGTATTCAGCCGGAATTTTTTGGAGTGACTGATAAACATCGTCTAAAATTTCTCGTGCATGATCGAAATCGTGTAATTTGATGTACGTTTCTGCAAGGTTGCACATCCCGGCAAGCTCCATATAGGGATCATTAATCAGCTGGAGAAAGCGGAAAATCAGAACAATCATGAGAGGGTTTGATGTCGAGTGCTCATTTCTCTGGAGGAGAAATGCCATAATCTCGTAGGGATCCGTTGAGTCCGGATAGGAGACGTTGTTGTTAAGATTTGAAATAATCCGGGACATCATGGCGTCCCTTTCCAAAGGATTTTCGATTTCAACAGCGTACATTGCCAGGGGGATGATATAATCCGGGTTATCGCTGACAGATGAATATGAAATGAGAATATCAATCATTCCTGCAATCTTTAGCGATATCCGCGGTTTTTTGACATTCTCTTTTATTATTGATAATCCTCGTTCAAACGGGTATATTTCTGATGAAAAAGCCTCATCATCTGTACGGGAGGGGGACTCTTTTAAAAGGATACATCCAATTTTTACGAAACACTCAGCAATCCGCCCAAATTGTTGAGTTTTTAACCCATGATCTCCGATGTCTTTAGCAATTTTATACGCTTGTTCAAGCGCTGCAGGAGAATGTTTATCGATTGCATATTGTATCACCCCATCAATTATATTCACCATCGCATTTTCAGCGAGATTTTTTTCAAGTAAGGAGTTAATCCATTCTTTCATTCTGAGGAGAAGGTCCAGATCCCCTTGTTGTGCAGCAAAAATTGCGGCCTCATCGATTATTCCGCTCAGTGCTACAGAACGGATGTCCTGATCATTAATATCACAGGTGAGACCTACCGCTCTTTGGAGATAGTCGCGGTTTTTAATTTTCACACCAATTTTTGCAATTTGCAGGGCGATGTTTGATATCGCTTCTTCCTTAAGGTGGTGTTCCTTGATGAATTCGGCCATTCGTATCAGGATATAGGGGTCATGCAATGCGAGAAATCCACGGTTGATGAGAATGGTAATACTTTCGAGAAGCAGATGGTCCTGTAGGGGATGCAAGCGGATGAGGTCGGTAACAGAATGAATGTGAGAAATTATATCATTAAACGGGTCATCGGTGCTCAATTCTATAATCGCCCGATAAATTGATTTATGTACGATATCCTCATTCAATCGTTTGAGGATCATGTCGTTCACAAGCGGTATACTATGCCGAAAAATTCCGGTTTTAAGCAGATGGGTGAGGTTGTCTTCATATTGGGGAAGATTTTCTGTCTCGTGGCTGATTTTTTTAAATATATCGAGTGCAGAGGCAAAATCCCCATACGAAAGCATAATCTGGGAAAATTGAAGGTATATCCTTGATAAAACGACCGGATTGCTGTGCTTATCAATAAGCGGAGTCAGATCCGAGAGGACATGCATATTGTTTGAATGCCTGGCAACAGAAATACCCGCACGGACCAGTTCCCTGAGAGGATAAGCCTCTGTATTCAAAAAGAGCTGATGAAGCTTTATGGCAGAAGAAAGGTACCATAAATCTCCTGATAGTTCTGCTTTTTTAAGAAGATCGATAACAAGGGTATGGGTGACAAAAGGTATTCTTTCACAAAGGGTCTGCAGGATAGTAATAATGTGGATTTTATCCTTTTCCCGGTCCAGGAGCTGTTCTGTCAGGGCATTCACAATTTCAAGTTGTATCTCAGGTGAAAGGGCATCAAAATTTTGTATAAAGAGCGAAATATCCAATATTTCTTTTCCGAAAACAGATTTCACTCCTTTTTCAATAATAGATGAAATACATGCCTGTCTTCGGATCTTCTGATGGATTTTGGTTGCACTATGGATACTGTCAATGAATAACGTACGGTTTTTTTCAAGAATGGCGACAGTTGCCAATGCTTTTGCAAGTTCTGCATGCAATACTGCACGTTTTGATATATCGCTGATCTCCTCAATGATGTGATGCGATTGATAGAGGAGTTTTTCATCACGGGTCGTAATTGCCCAATCAATCAGAAGAGGAATAATATCGATCATGATATCCGATCGATATTTCTGGAAACTGATCCGTTCGAGCAGGATTATACCCTGATCGATGAATCCCGCATTAGATTCATGAACACCGGCGCTGATGAGGGCTTGTGCCATCATCGCAATTACCCGGGACTGATGACTTTTTTTACTTAACCTGTCTGACAGCACATAAACAGATTTCAACCATTTTTCATCCTTGGTTGTTATGAATTGCTGTACAATCTGAGAGAACAGGTCATCGATATCATTACTCGGGAGATCTGGCAGAGCAAGTAACAGTTCAGGTTTATTTTTTTTAAATGCAGTAGTCGTGATCAGTCTGTTAATCTCTTTAATGAGGGTCTTTTGTGCCCGTTTTCCTTTCTCCTGATGTATTTCTGTTACACTGGTCTCTACTATTTTCCAATCATCTGCTGATAGTGCCTGTTGAACCTTCTTGACAATTTCGGTAGAATTGACCATTCTTATATCACAGATATGAACCTATGGGTTGATAAACACAATTTAACTCAAATAGTTATTAAATTTTTTGTTTTTATTTACGCTTAAATTTAATTTTTTTTTTCATAATAGAAGAAAATTTCCGATTTTTTTCAAAAAATCTCTCAAAAAACATAGTATTTTTTAACAAGCGGCAAAATTATCAATTATTTCCCGAATTTTCACCCGAAAAAAAATGATATTTTTGTAATGAAGGATCACAACACCATTCTGACGATTGTCCAAAGATGAGGATATACATCAACCTATCTGTTGGTAATTTTGGTGATATGGTCCATCAGTTCATTATAAAAAACCTGACCATGGTTATGAGTATCCGCATCTACAATAATCCGAATTATGGGTTCTGTACCCGAAGCACGAACAAGCGCCCATGAATCTCTCCTCAAAATTTTTACACCATCTGTCAGGTCCAGCGAATCCTGAGAATACACCTCTTTGAGGGATTCAAGCACGTGTGTTCCGAGTGATGTGCTGATTTTATCCTTGATCATAGAGCGTTTCGGCAATGCATTTATCAGTGTCGAGAGTTGTTGACCCGTTGAAGCAAGAATGAAAACCATCATTGCGGCTGTCATTCCGCCATCCCTGCAGAACTGGTGATCGGGGAAAATAAGTCCACCGTTCCCTTCGCCTCCAAATACAACCTCATTTCCATTCTCTCTGAGTGACCGCATAGTTCGTGCAACATAGATACTTCCAACCGGTGTGTAGGTAATCGTGCAGCCTTCATTTTTCACCACCATTTCCACCACGAGCGATGTACTAACCGGAGTAACCACTGTTCCTTTTTTCTGGTGACACATATGCTGGGCTACCAGGGCAAACTCTCTGTTTTCTTCAACAAATTGCCCCTTCTCATCGATGAATACAGCCCGATCTGCATCGCCATCGTGCGCAACGCCGAATGCAGCTCCACTGCTGACTACGAGTTCAGCCAGCCCTTTGAGACCCTCAGGAGAAGGTTCAGGCAACCTTCCGGGAAATGTCCCGTCCATTACTCCATTGAGCGTGAGCACCCTGCATCCCATTTCAGTGAGGATCTGTGGAGTTGTAAGGCATGCGGGACCGGACCCCGGATCAACTACAACGGTTATTTCTGATCCTATCCTGTCAGGAAAATGATGCACAATTGCCTGGATGTATTTCCTGGTGAGATAAGGAGCATTTATTTCGTGACCGATGTATTCCCACGATTGAGGAGAAAATGAAGGTTCAAATATAAGTTGTTCGAGTTTTAGTGTTTCCTCGTCGCCCATTTCCGTGCCATCGGCCTCTATGATCTTGACCCCATTATATTCAGGTGGATTATGCGATGCGGTTATCATTGCTCCGCCATCAAACTGCCCTTTAATAAGGTACTGAAGAGCCGGGGTCGGGAGGATGCCGCAATCAACAACATCACAACCTGTTGCAAGAAGGCCCGATTTAACTGCCTTTACGAGCGTTTCACCGGAGGTCCGCGTGTCTCTTCCTACTGCAATGCATCCTCTCCGCATTGTTCCAAGTGCTTCGCCAATAGTGAGTACTAACTCCGGCGTCAGATCTTTACCAACAATACCTCTAACTCCATTGGTACCAAACAAACGTTTCTGAAATTTTGTAGTTTGCATGAATTCTTACTCCAATTATTCTTTTTTTAATTTGCAAAAATTTTCGAAGAGATTGAGCGATGTTATGACCTCGTTAACCGAAGGATTAGTCATGATACAGGTATCAGCGGTTAAACCACCGATAACTATTTTGGAAAACGATCGTTGTTTAAAGCCTTCAATTATGGCAAAGTCCATTCCTTGATCGAAGAGCATACCTAAAACATCGTCCAGAGTGTTCTTACGAGTCGCTGCTACTGCCTTGTGGGAGTCTATTCCAACAGACATGTCTGCACCGGCATCAAAAAAAACAGTGGTGTCTTTTCCCTCATCGGTTTTGAATGTATGATCTCCCAGATGTTTGATCACCGCAACAGTTCCCTTTTTTTTGAGCTCGGGGATCAGATTTTTAATAAATGTTGTCTTACCTGAATTTGAGTTTCCAACAATCTGGATTATTTTCATACGCGTATCTCCTGCATCAATCGAATCGATTTAATTATAATTTGTACCATTATGTTCCATTATTTTCCTGAACCTTGGTTTTTATAGTGTTGTTTGAAATCTTTTCTTCGTTACAGGTATTTGGGACATCTCCTGAAATAAATCTCATTGAAATTGATCCCTCCAAGGCAATTTTTTTATCTATTTCAGGAAGAATTTTTTCTGGTGCGTGCGGTATTTCCCGGGACTGAGTACTGGATGTGGGATCGTTGTCTTCCGGCTTTTTATCTTCACCCGTTTTGTCTATTCTCGGTGCGTTATTAATAATAGAATTGTTACCCGGAATTGGTTTTTGTGGTGAGGGAACGAGTAATTGATCGTATGACTCCCCCTCTTCTGCTCGTGACTTAAGAATGGTTTTTGCTGCTTCCCCTACACTTCTCATCACTTTGGTGATCCGGTCCTCAATATCAATCTCTTCATCAATATCCAGTGTTGTTCCTTCAACCTCGAGAAGAAACCGTGCAACCTCGCTTGCTTCAAAGAGCAGATCATCAAGTTCATCGGTGGTAAAAAACCCACACATTGCTCCATAAAAAAATGTAGCGCTTGCTTTTCTCACTTTCTTTTTGAATGAGTTACGTGCCTGGTTGACAGCCTGTGGAGTATAGGTATCTTCCATAAACGGGACAAGTTCCGGGAGATGTTTTCCAATAAAGGTCATCTCTGCACCCCCGGAAGTTCGGAAATCCGTACATAACCGTGCAAGCGCCCATTCCCGTGCTGTTATGTATGTTCTCTTACGCAGAAACTGGTTTACTTTTCGATAAGTAGCCCCATCCACTTTTTTAAATTTTTTATATTTATTGATCTCCTGACGGATACGCGAATCGTCCATTTTTTTAACACCTTCCCGATATATGGTTCATCCAGGAACTGGGTATACTGGCATGAACATACCTGTGATCAGCCCGCTTTATGTATAGCATTATATGGTTTATTGCTATTAAAATTGTGATAAATCTATCTGGATTTTATGGCAATAATGCGTCTGAAAACAGGAAAAATTTTAAACGATTCAGGTAAAGACCTTGTTTTTGAACTTTTCTGGTCTTTTTCAATAGAATTTAATGCAGAAATTTAATTCAGACCGATCGAGAATGCTTGCGCATTATGAGTATATTTCCTGTTCAATAATCGTGCATCAGCACAAAAAAGAAGAATTTTCCTCCAAGTCTTCTGGATACTGGGCATCGAAAAATCTCTGGAATGGTGTAATATGATAAGGAGGTATTTTTTGTGTTTATTTTACAACCCGGTATCTTTGTGGCCATAGTAGATAGGATCCCGTCTAATGTTCTGATAACCTGTATACTCTTTTGCCGTTAAAATTTTTATCAGAATCCTTCAACATCAGACCGAATCGGGGAATTCCCCGGAATTTTATACTACTACCCTTTGTGACATCTGTCGTTTTCTGAAGTTGCTTACTACCGTTTGTTCAATAAAGGTAATGAGTTGTTGAAGTTGATACGCTCCAGGGATTACCGGAGATCTCAAATCTTTTCAATTTTACACGTTCGTACCCAGAAAAATTGTTTTTTCGTGAATTTTAGGAATCGCTGCGAGCGTTTTCTGGATTAATTCTATTGCTGTTTTCTGCCATATCCAGTGGTACTCGAAATACCCATCACGGATAATGGTTAATCCAGAAAAAATCACAAACGTTTTTGTTTTAGGGCAAACCTCTTATAAAACGCCAAAAATAAATATCACACTGTGACGTAAAAATCAGTTGATACAACTGTACTAAAATGAATTGAAAAAACGTATCTCATTTTTTTCCGACATACTCGATGCTGTAAAAAAGAATACGCAGTTCTATTGCATTATGGGGGTCGCCGCAACGGCGGGGGCTGAGGCATTGCCGAAGCCCCCAGGAGTGTTATGAGGGACGTATCCTGAGTGAGTTCTAAGAAAAAAGTTGATGCTAAACTGGTAGTTTACCCCCCTTATTTTATTATATCCTGGTATTTCGACCCTTACCATATCTGGTCTGAGTAAGTTTATGGTGATGGGGGTATTTTTGTAGCCTTTTCATGGTTAACCTGATTATTCGAATAATGGTGTGGAATGAGAAAACCCCTCAAAATAATGCCTTTAGTGTATAGCATCATATGGTTTATAAGGGAGATTAGGTTAACCAACAAGATAATTGAAAAACCGAAATTTATGGATTTTTTCGGAAAATAACTCTTTATCACGGGATTTATAATAAAGGTGCAAGTAATTTTGTACGGGTGTGAAGGTGAGGCTGAAACCATGAAGTAACCTAAAAAACCCGGAGCTAGGATACAATCCTACTATTTTGCCAAAAGGGACACATTTAATTCAACCTAAAAAATCCTCATTATATGTTAACAGAGAATTTTAGTTGTGTTATCAAATTTATTTTAAGGAAGGATGAGTGATTTTTAAAGAAAAAAACTGACTATGAGGGTTTTTTCACCAAGCGATTGTGGCAGGTCTTCACACGAATTTCCCAAAGAAGATGTCACTTAAGGGGCTTGTAAGGAACGATTCTCTTATCGGATTTGTAATATCAAATTCAACCGATCTCGTCGGAAATCTTGTGCTTATTCAGGTTTTAGAGCAGATACTGGGGAACAAATTTTTCTGCGGTCCTTTTTTTAATTAAATGCTGGTGAATTTCCAAGGTAATTTTTTTTTTAGTTTGTATCCCATTCACAAATACCTGAAAAATCCAGCACCGGATGATTTCCAATTAATTAACGGCAAGGTTTTCTTTCTTTTTTTATAAGTGCATCTTTCAAAGTGCAAGTTTCAATTTGTGGAATATATCGGGATAAATATGTTGTAAAACGCGAATTTCCGACGCTGCATAAAAAAA
>Ga0315287_10003919_pt1 | contig 14430 bp, 17 predicted proteins | sample YL17G11_0_MG_FD_205037 | JGI IMG/M metagenome (GOLD analysis project Ga0315287, IMG submission 205037) | Sediment microbial communities from Yellowstone Lake, YNP, Wyoming, USA - YL17G11_0 | ecosystem: Environmental > Aquatic > Freshwater > Lake > Sediment | place: USA: Wyoming | collected... | reverse complement strand
GTGGCGCAGCGACGCGCTGCGATGATCGCGGAGGAACGGTCGTGAAACGAAAGAAGATCAAAGCCAGCGAGCTGCCGGAATTCGATCCGGCGGAGTATCTGGACAGTGACGAGGCGGTCGCGGAATACCTCACGGCCGTACTGGCGGAGAACGACCCGGCACTGCTGGCGGCGGCGCTTGGGGACATTGCACGGGCGAGGGGCATGAGCGACATTGCGAAGTCGACTGGGCTCGCGCGCGAAGCGCTGTACAAGGCGCTGAGGCCGGGAGCGCAGCCCCGGTTCGAGACGGTTTCGCGTGTCTGCGCCGCGCTCGGCGTCCGACTAGTGGCCGAGCCGATTTCTTGACCGACTAAGTCGCCCAGAAGGTTGGCGCCCGAAAGTGCAAGTCATTCACCCGTCCGCCGCAGGACTGACCCCCGCAGAAGCCGCTGATGCGCCTGGCCGATCTTGCCGCTTGCCGTCGGCTCGATTTCCAGAACCCGCTCCAATTCCTTCGTGACCACAGCGCGACTCGACAGCGGCGACAACGTAGAGCCGAAATCTCCCTGGGAGTAACTTGGCGAGCCTTGGCGGGAAGTTAGGTGAGGATTGGAATCTAAATTGTTGATTTAAATGGACTTACAAAAATCATGGCGTACCTACGAACCAGAAGGTCGGGAGTTCGACAATCGCGCGGCAGCCGTCTCTCCCGGCGCGCCAGTGAAACGAAAAGGCCCCACCAATCGGAAGGGCCTTCTTGTTTCGCCGACTGATGAGTATGGCTGGCTAGACTTCCTCGCTATTGCGGGCCGGCTGGTCTGGATCATAGTCCTCGTCCTCGAGCTCGATCTCAGCCGACGGCGGCAACTTCGCGATGATGTTCACGAGCATTCTCACATGCTCGGTCTCTTCGTCCCGCAGTTCCTCGAACAGCGCCTTGACGTCCGCCTGTTTCACGTAGCTGAGGGCTTCGTCGTAGAACGCCTGGGCCTTCTGTTCGGAGAATAGAGCCACCTGGTACGCCTTCAGCGCTGACATGTTCCAACGTGGCTCACCGAAGTCGGGGGCCTCCACGTCGAAGATGTCGTCGACCGTGACCTTGGCCGGCTGGTCGCCAAACAGGGCGAGCCGGCGCTCGGCGATCTCCTCACAGTGCTTGTTCTCGTTGACGGCCATCGAGCGGAATACCGCGCCGGCGTCGTCAACACCACGGCTTCCTAGTCCTTCGGCGAATTCGGTGTATCGCTTATGCGCTTCGAGCTCGATCAGGGCCGCGAGATCGAGGGCGTCCATCAGTGTGAGTTTGGAGAGATCGAGTCTCGTGGACATGGGGTGCCCCGCTGCAGGACAACGCGCCGTCGCTGGGCGTGATCCTGTCTAGTGAATTGAAGATTCAAAGACCGTACTTGGTGAAGAGAACGCTATCACCGGGCCGACTGTCGGGTCAAACCAAGGACTTGCCATTGCCATCGCAGGATCGTGCATAAGGGTTGAGTGCGGACCGGGGCCGCCCGTGAGATGCTGGTTCCACGGCAATGAAGAGCAGCTTTGGGTGGCCGAGGCACGGAACAGGGCGGCAACGTAGGGTTGAACCAGTACTCGGCGAGGCTTGGCGAGATTCGGCGGAACGTAGGGTGGGGGCGGGTCATCTAACTTGTTGATTTGAAACACACGCCAATATGCAGGGTGCTCCTACGAACCAGAAGGTCGGGAGTTCGACTACCGCGCGTCAGGACGTTGCCAATTCGCGGCAACGGAGCGCATCGGCAACGGCCCCAGCGGGGCGGCCGAGTAGCGGAGCGGGGCCGCCATCTCTCCAGGCACTAGCTCGGTTGTAAAGCGTCGCTTGTCGCATTACAATGCCGTATGATCAGGAGCTTCCGGCACAAGGGCCTCGAGGCGTTCTTCAGGCGGGGCACGAAGGCTGGAATCCAGCCCCAGCACGCCACGAAGCTTCGGCTGCAGCTCACGGCCCTTGATGCCGCGACGAAGCCCGAGGATCTCGCCGCGCCAGGGTGGCGGCTGCACCTGCTGACAGGTGACCTGAAAGGCTTCTACTCGATCACCGTCAACGGTAACTGGCGGGTCATTTTTAGATTCATCGAACGCGATGTCGAACTCGTCGACTATCTTGACTACCACTAGGATCAGACAATGATGAGCGCAATGCATAACCCTGCACACCCTGGCGAAGTCCTCCGCGAGTACCTGCCGGAGGGACTGTCCATCGGCGAAGTCGCGAAGCGCTTGGGCGTTACGCGCCAGGCGCTCTCCGCAGTCCTGAACGGACGTGCCGGCGTCAGCGCGGCGATGGCGCTGCGCCTGGAGGGGGCGCTCGGTACCAGCGCCGAGATGTGGCTCGGAATGCAGGCGAATCACGATCTCTCGGTGGCCCGCAAGCGACCGCCCAAGGTCCGCCGGCTTCCGCTGACAAGGCTCGCCGCTTAACGAGTTGCCTGCTTGCGGCCAACACCAGCCGTTGAGGGCACCAACCTGCCCTCCCTATGGTCGCTTCCAGTGAGCGACATGACACTGGATCATGGCAACGTCACGGGCGGTGCGCAGCCATGGTTCCTTTGTGACGTCTCGATCTGAATCGTGGGGTGGGAGATCTCGAAGCGCTCATGCAACGTGTCAGCGACGGCATCGATGAACGCTTCCCCTGGATAGCCGCCGGGCATGACCAGATGGGCGCTGAGCGCGATGTCCGTCGTGCTCATGGCCCAGACGTGCAGGCTCTGCCGGAACAGTTGCCACGTGCCGACGACGATGACCGTGGCGATGGCGAGGCTGGCGACCGGGTCGAGCCAGTCCCATTTCGTCCACAAGTACAGCGCGCCGGCCCACGCCAGCCCGAGACCGGACACGTCGCTGAGGTTATGGCCGGCTGAAGCTGACGGGGGCGTGGCTGCGTTCGTGCTCGGCGCTCACTTGCGTATGTTCCATGCGCCAGCTATGACATCATCGCGGCCTCGTTAGTCTTGTCAGGCCCCGGTTGACGTCTGCGGTGCTCCGGGGCCGCTGAACCAGCGTTGCTGTAAGCGCAGCGCGACGCCGACCAGCGCGATCATCACGGGGACTTCCACCAGTGGACCGATGACGGCTGCGAACGCCGCCCCCGAATTGATTCCGTAGACGGCCACCGCCACGGCGATGGCGAGTTCGAAGTTGTTGCTCGCCGCCGTGAACGAGAGGGTCGCGCACTTCGGATAGTTGGCGCCCGCGCGCCGGCCCATCGCGAACGACACCAGGAACATCACGACGAAGTAGATCAGCAGCGGGATGGCGATGCGCACGACATCGATCGGGATTGCGACGATCAGCTTGCCCTTGAGGCTGAACATCACGACGATCGTGAACAGCAGCGCCACCAGCGTGATGGGGCTGATCATCGGCACGAAGCGCTGGTGATACCACTCCTTCGTGACGAAGCGGAGCATTACCACGCGCGTAAGCACGCCGGCAATGCAGGGGATGCCCAGGTAGATGAAGACGCTCTTCGCGATTTGCCCGATCGAGATGTCAACGACCGATCCGTGCAGACCGAACATCGGCGGCAGCACCGTCACGAAGAGCCAGGCATAGAGGCTGTAGAACAACACCTGGAAGATCGAGTTGAACGCGACCAGACCAGCCGCGTACTCGGTCGAGCCACCGGCGAGTTCGTTCCAGACGATGACCATGGCGATGCAGCGGGCAAGCCCGATCAGGATCAGGCCCGCCATGTACTCGGGCTTATCGGGCAGGAAGGTGATGGCGAGAGCAAACATCAGGATGGGCCCGACCACCCAGTTCTGCACCAGCGATAGGGTGAGGATCTTGCGGTCGCGGAATACGTCGGGCAGGTCCTCGTAGCGCACCTTGGCGAAAGGCGGATACATCATGAGGATCAGCCCCAGCGCGATCGGTACGTTGGTGGTGCCGACGCTGAACGAATCGACGAACGCCTCGACGCCCGGCGCGAACCAGCCGATGCCGATGCCGATCGCCATGGCCGAGAAGATCCAGACCGTCAGGTAGCGGTCCAGGAATGAGAGCTTGCTCGCGACCGTGCTCATGACGTATGGCTCCTGCGAGTGCGAAATATCGAGAAGCGCAGCCTGCAGCCCCGCGTCATCCATCGACCCGAGCGGCAATCGAAGGAGCTGCAGCATACGGTGGCCGAGACGCACCCTCGTGCGCGGGCTGCGATAGTTGCTGCAGCCGTTCGATGCCCACGGGCTCATCGGCGAGCAGGGGGACAACCGCGTAACGTGTCGAATATCGAGTGACCACCGCATTGATCTGCTCGATCTCGGCGGCCGCTCGCTGCCGAAGCAAGTGTGAGGTGGGACGCGCAGCCGCCAGACTGTTGTTGACGATCCACGCCCACGGCTCGATGCCGGCGCGGCGCAGGTCATCCTGGAGATTGGAGGCTTCCAGCACCGGGGTGGTTTCGGCCAGGGTCACGAGCAGCACTTTGGTGCGCTTCGGATCCTGCAGCAGCATCATGGGCGTCGTGAAGTGCATGCCGGAGGATCCCGCCTGGCGGGCGAACTCGCGGTGATAGGCGCCGGTGGCATCGAGCAGCAGTAGCGTGTGCCCCGTCGGCGCCGTGTCCATCACGACGAAACGTTTGCCAGCCTCGCGAAGGACCCTGGAGAACGCCTGGAATACAGCGATCTCCTCGGTGCAGGGCGATCGCAGGTCCTCTTCGAGCATCGCCCGGCCCTGCGCGTCGAGGCGAGCGCCTTTGTCAGCGAGCACTTCCCGGCGGTAGCGCTCGGTTTCGACGTGAGGGTCGATGCGACTCACCGCAAGGTTGTCGAGCGAGCCGCTCAGCGTATCCGCCAAGTGCGCGGCGGGGTCGGAGGTCGTGAGGTGGACGGCATGCCCGCGTCGGGCCAGTTCCACCGCGACGGCGGCGGCCACGGTCGTCTTTCCGACGCCGCCCTTGCCCATCAGCATCACGAGGCCATGTCCGTCGGCTTCGATCCCATCCACGAGTTCGGCCAGGGTGGGTGCGTCGAGCGTGGGGAGCGCAGCAACAACGCCCGAAGCGGCTAGTTCTGACGGCTCAAGCAGGCGCCGCAACGCCGCGAGGCCGACGACATTGAAGGACTTGAGCGACACGCGATCGTGCGGCAGCGGGCGCAGCGCGTCGGGCAACGCATCGAGCGCGGCCTGTTCCCGGGCAATGATGGCCGAAGCGAGCGGGTCCTGCTTGCCTTCACTCGCGGGCAGGATGCCATTGATGACCAGGTATTGACGCGTGAGCCCGATCGCGGCGAGTTCGGCTTGCGTGCGTGCCGCTTCCTGAAGCGCACTGGGCTGGGCGCGCGCCACGAGTACCAGGCGGGTGCGCGCCGGGTCGGCGAGTGCATCCACCGCGGCTTGGTACTGCGAGCGCTGCTTCTCGAGTCCCGAGAGCGGGCCGAGGCAGGACGCATCGCCCTGGCCGGCCTCCAGGAAGCTGGTCCAAGCACCCGGTAACTGCAGCAGCCGTATCGTGTGGCCCGTGGGGGCCGTGTCGAACACGATGTGGTCGAACCCTCCAGTCAGTTTGCCGTCCGTGAGCAGCGCCGTGAATTCGTCAAACGCGGCGATCTCGGTGGTGCAGGCGCCGGAGAGTTGCTCCTCGATGCCCTTCACCACGGTGTCGGGCAGCACGCCGCGCACCGGACCGACGATGCGTTCGCGATAGGCCTGTGCCGCCGCCGGTGGATCGATCTCGAGCGCGGCGAGACCCGGCACGGCCTCAATCGCCGTGACCTGGTTGCCGATCTTGATGCCAAATACCTGGCCCACATTGGAGGCCGGGTCGGTGGTGACCAGCAGCACGCGCTTCCCTGCATCGGCGAGGCTAACCGCAGTGGCACAGGCGAGCGAGGTCTTGCCGACCCCACCCTTGCCGGTGAAGAAGAGATAGAGGGGCGGCTGCTCGATGAATTTCATGGCGTTCTTCTTGCGCTACGCAGTCTCAACAGCACCTGGACGGAGTCGATGCAGCGGGCGCCGAGGCCGCGGGCGTAACGCGTGCCCATTGCGCCAGCTGATCCCGGGAGGGGTAGGGGACGCCGCGGTGCCTGACCTCGCCTTTCACCAGGATGGCGGGCAGGGCCGCTTCGCCGTGCTTATCAAGCAATTCGCGGATGGCGGCGTGGCTGGCGAAAGCCTGGGGCTGCTGGGCGAGATTGAAGCGCTCAACCGTCACGCCCTGCTTCTTGAGCCAGTCCACATCCGCAGCAAACTCAATCAACGACTGATCGACATCCACGCCGCACACACCCGTGCTGCAGCACATGGCGGGATCGAAAATCTGAATCGTGGTCATGACAGTTCCCCTTCAAGCGGTGACGGTGGCGATCTTGTCCATCGCGGCCTTGAGTGCAGGCTTGTCGCGCTGCAACGTGTCGAGCGGCAATTCCAGGAACGCTTCGATGCGGGCCCGCAACGTTCGATGCGCTTTCATGAATGCAGCATCGATCTCGGCATCGGTACCGGTGGCGTGCGCCGGGTCGTCCACTCCCCAGTGGGTGCGCAGTACCGGTCCCAGGTAGGCGGGGCAGGTCTCACCGGCCGCGCTCGCACAGACGGTCACCACGATGTCGGGCGTCACCGGCAGGTTGTCCCACGACTTGCTGTGGTATCCCTCGGTCGGGATGCCTTCCCGCGCGAGTAGCGCGAGCGAGCGCGGATGCAGCTTGCCGGTGGGCTTGCTCCCCGCGCTCATGGCGGTCCAGCTGGCTGGCGCCAGGTGATTGAAGGTCGCTTCGGCCAGGATCGAGCGGCACGAGTTGCCGGTGCACAGAAACAGCACGTTCATGATCTGGATCCGTTCACGACGCTTTCCTCTCTCGGGCCGGAGCCGCGCTCAGGCGCAGTCGCAAGCCGGGCGCGCTGCCGGGCGACGGGTCTTCGTGCCGTCGAGGCAGGCGATGAAATCGGGCACACAGGCGAGTTCCAGCCGGTAGAAGACCTGTTGTCCGCGCTTTTCACTGCCAACCACCCCAGCCTCGCGCAGGACGTCGAGATGCTTCGACGTCGTGGACCAGCCGAGGCCCACGGCCTCGACGAGGTCGCAAACGCAGCGCTCGCCAGCGCTGAGCTTGCGGACCAGCGTCAGCCGGGCGGGGTTACCCAATGCCTTGAAGACGGCATCGGGGGTAGGGGTGGATGGCTTGGATGGCATGCGCTGAGTATTTCGTAATATAACGAAATACGCATCAGCAGCTTCCGCAGTCGCCAAGCTCCAACCTGCGATGCCCATACCTACCGGTCATGCGAGTCACACGCTGGCCAGCCTGCGACAGGTGTTGCTACGCATGGAGCTCGGAGCCGCTGCGAGTAAACTAACCTCGAGCGATAGGCCATCAGCCATGAGCGACATCAAAACTACCCCGCCTCGAGCCGCTGTCAGCTGGGGTCGCGCGATCGTCGTCGTGTTGATCTGCGCATCCGTGGCGCTCTTGTTGTCCGTCGACCAGGTATACGAAAGCCTGCAGCGAGCACTGTCCGCCGCAGAGCCACTGATTGCCGGGCACCCTTACTCGGGCGCCGTCGTGTTCGTGTTGCTCGCCGCCGTATCGGCAATCCTCGCGTTCTTCTCCAGCGCGCTGCTGTTGCCAGCGGCTGTATTCACGTGGGGCAACACGGTCACCCTCGTTCTGCTGTGGCTCGGTTGGCTGTTGGGCGGCATCTGCACCTATGCGCTGGGTCGCGGGTTGCGCAGACCGCTGGGGAAGGCGTCACAAACCTCCAGCCAGTTTGATTTCTACCTCCAGCGTGTTCCGGGTGAAGTCAGTTTTGCCTTGGTCCTGCTGCTGTATCTGGCACTGCCTTCGGAAATTCCCGGATACCTGTGCGGGTATCTCGGCGTGCGGCTGCGCACCTGGTTCGCGGCATTGGCCCTGGCAGAGCTGCCTTACGCTGCCGGCGCCGTATTGCTCGGTGATGGCGTAGTCAATCGCCACATCGGCTGGCTGGTGACGCTCGGCTTGATCGGCGCTGCGCTCAGCTTGTATGCCTTGCGGGTGCTGCACCAGCGGCTTGACCAGCCATCGTGACTCACACGCCGGAACCGCACCTTTAGCAGGCGAGCGCCGTCCGGTGCGGCAGATGGCGCCGGAGTCGCTCGATCAGTTCTGTCGGGCGCTCCCGGGTGATGCGTGGCTCGCCCGCGAAGACCGCACCTGTGTTCGCATCGAGGCACAGGAAGTCGCCCTCGTGCAGGGTGCGCCCGGCGAGCGAGCAGCTGCGCTCACCGGGATCGATCCGCAGGTCGGCGCAGCCGACGATGCAGGCTTTGCCGAGCTGCCGCGCGACGACAGCCGCGTGCGAAGTGCGTCCACCGCGCGCGGTGAGAATACCCGCCGCCGCGTGGATGGCGACGATGTCCGATGTCGTGATGTCGTCCCGGACGAGCAGCACGGGCCTGCCGTCGCGGGCGAGTTCCACGGCTCTTCCCGGCATCATCGCGATCCGTCCGCTCGCCACGCCGATGCTCGCCGCGGTGCCTCGCGCAAGGGGCGTGTCGCCACCGCTGCCCGCGACATGCGCGACCTCGATGCCCGCGAGGTCGATGCCTGCAAGGTTGCGCAGGACTTCGGCCGGCGAGAGCAATCCCGCTTCGAGTTGCTCAACCGCGATGCGCAGTGCCGCGAGCGCAGTTCGCTTCGCCGCGCGCGTCTGCAGCAGGAACAGCCTTCCATCCTGGACAGTGAACTCGAATTCCTGCGCGTCGCGGAATTCGCGCTCGAGTTGCTCCTTGAGCGCCACGAGCTCCCTGTACACGCCGGGCAGGCGGAGCGCGAGATCATGGTCATGCTCCAGCGCCGTCCTGCCCGAAACCACGTCTTCACCCTGCGCGTTGAAGGCGAAGTCGAGGTACAGGCTGTTCTCACCCGTGGCAGGATCACGCGTGAACGCAACCCCCGCGCCCGAATTGCCGCCGGAGTTGCCGAACACCATCCGCTGCGCCGTCACGGCGGTGCCGAGATCGTCGGGGATGCGGTTGGCGCGCCGGTATGCGACGGCCCTCTCGGAGTTCCACGAGCCGAACACAGCCCCGACGGCGTCGTCGAGCTGGTCTGCTGGCGACTGCGGAAAGGGATCGCCGACGGCGTCTGCGTAGACGTCGAGAAAGCGCGTCGTGAGCGAGCGCAGGCTGCGGAAGTCCAGTCGGTCCAACCGTTCTGTCCCGCTGCGTCGCAGTTCTTCCCTCGCGGCGGCCGCAAAGGGCTCCGGTCCGGCGCCATGCACGACCTCCGCGAAGGACTGCACCAGCCTCCGGTACGAGTCCCAGGCGAGACGCGGGTTGCCGGTGAGTCGCAGCACCCCGGGCAGCGTGTTGTCGCAGAGTCCCACGTTGAGCACCGTGTCCAGCATGCCAGGCATGGACACCGGCGCACCGGAGCGCACCGACAGGAGGAGCGGGCGGCGCGGGCTCCCCAGGCCGAGTCCGGTCACCTCCTCGAGGTGCCGCGTGCAGGATCGGATCTGCGCCCGGGTCTGCTCGGCGAGCCTGCCGTCGTCCGCCAGGAACTCGCGGCAGTAGCGCGTTCCAAGCACGAAGGCCGCGGGAACCGCGATGCCGAGCTGGGCCATCCGCGCCAGGTTGAACGCCTTGAAACCCATGACTTCGGCGGACCCCAGTGCGGATGCGCTGGGCCCGCAGCCGACCAGGAAGACCTGGGGAGTGTCCGAATTCATCGGCCGTCAGCGGGGACGCGCCGATGCGTCGTGCAGCACGTGGTCACGCAGGCGGAAGGCCACTCGCAGGAGGGCGTCGGACGCGCGCTCCAGGCGAGCGGCGCACTCGCTCGCGACGTAGATCTGGCGTGCTTCCACGGCACTGCGCGCCAGCATGCCCGCGACGCGTCGACGCGACGTGTCGGCCTCGTGCTCGATGCCGGCGATGCGGTGAATCGACTCGAGAAAGTCGACCGTGTCGTCGCGCGAGGAACCTGGCGCTCCCTCGCGCATCGTCGCAAGCGCCTTGACGAGTTCCTGGCTCCCGGTCGTGAGCAGGTTGCCGAGTTCGATCAGCGCCTCGAGGATCGGCGCGAGGTCGGCGCTCGGGTCGAGCAGGGTGACGAAGAAGGCGGCGTCCTCGAGGTCGTCGGCGACGTCGTCGGCCTGCTCGATGAAGCCCTTGAGGAAGCGTGCGTCCTCCGAGGCGGCGCTGGCGCCGCGAACCTGGTTGAGGAGGCGGTCCGCATCGGTCTCCCATGCCTTGGCCCGCGAGGCGAGCTGCTCGGCCTGCGCAGGGCCGCTGCTGCCCCGCAGTCCCTGCAGCGCGTCGCGCACGGCCGTTCCGATCTCAACGACCAGCGCGGCGTGGTCCGCAACGAGGTCGAGCAGGCCGAGGCCGGATCCGCGCACGTGACGCAGCAACTCGGCCCGGATTTCGTCGATCACCAGTGAGTCGGGTTGGCCCTTGCACGCCGCCTCGGACGCTGTGCGCAGTACGAATTGCAGGAACTCGGAGGCGCGCGCGGTGCCCAGCAGGTCTTCGAGCGACTGGCCGAGGTGCAGTTCGCCGCGGGCGGCGAAGTCGAGTGCTTCGAAGACGACCCGGTCGCCGCCGAGGCGCAGGAATGCCATGTGTCCCACTTCCTCGTCGGCGGCCCAACGCAGCACGCGGAGCGTGGTCCGCTTGCGCAGGAGGCTGCGCAAGCGCTTGCGGGCCTTGTTCCAGTCGATCAGGAACACGATGCGCGAGCCCAGGAACGCGGCGTACTCCAGCAGGTCCGTCTCGTCGCGGGCCGCATAGCGCCCGAGCGCAAGGTGGTAGAGACCATCCTCCATGACTCGATCGCGGACCGAGCGCGTGTCCTCCCAGTTCACGGCGTACCGCGCGAACAGGCTCTGGAAGAAAAGGAGTCGCTGCAGGTGCACGTCGGTGTAGGTGAGCGTGCATGTAAGCCCTTCGACGTGCACGACCAGTACATGGGCATCGGTCGTGCCGATGTCGTTCTGGATCACGAGGCGCTGGCCCGTGCGCGTCGCTGTCGTACCCAGCCCGGGGTGGTCGAACTTCAGCGGTGCAGTACGTCTCAGCCCCCTCATGAATGCCTGGACGACGACCCGGTCCTGCGGCGCCAGATCGTAGACCGCGGCGCCGTCGAGAGTCTCGCCGGCAATCGCATGCTGGATCCGGTTGAGTGCCTTGTGCATGTCCATGACGAGCAGGTGAGCGCTGTCGCCTTGGTCTCGCTGCGCGTGCGTCAGCAGGTCGATCGTGCTGCCCACGATCAGTTCGCCGCCCGTTTGGCGTGGATCGGGAAGCACGCTCGATGCGCGCCGCTCGAGCGACGCCCGTTCGTCCGCGGTCAACTCGTCCTCCGCGGCCACGATTGCCCGGAGCATCACGCCGAGGTCGCGCCGGATCGCGTCGAGAATCCGTGAGAGTGCGGGGATGCGGTACGTGTCGGCGTCGAGTCGCTGAGCCTCCCCGGGCGCTTCGTCGAGCGTCACGTCGTCGATGCCCGCCTGCATTCGCTCATTGTGCAGCTTGGGCGCCGTGGCGATCGGATCATCCGCCTGGTGGCGCGCAGCTTGAAGGACGGTGAATAGGTACTTGAGCCGATCGTTCGCTCCCAGCGCCTCGTTCACCAGTCGGGGAAGCACAAGCTTGCGTTCGCCCAGTGACGCGACGATTGACGCCTTGCTTGTCACGACTGCAGACCTCCCGACAGGACGGGTCACTGCGGAATCATCTGCCTGCAGGGTGGCGCTCGATAGTCCGGCAGTCCGCAGGGCCGTAGCGCAAAGCGCGGCGGGCTATCTAACTTATTGATTTGAAAAGAACAGGTGAATGTCAGGCGCGCCTGGAACCAGAAGGTCGGGAGTTCGCAGCTTAACGCAGGAGCCTGAAGGCGTGGTTCGCGTAGATCGCGACCGAAAGACCCTGCCGCAGCAGTCCAAGCGCACGGCCGGGGCCGAGGACGACGAGAACTGCGATACCTCCGACCGCGATCACCGGCGCGAGGTTGCGTATGGTTACGATGGCGCGATCGACGCGCGCGACCCTGCCCTCGATTCCGCCGTAGAGCAGCTGCATGTCGTCGCGCTGCGCCGCGCACTCGGCCTGCAATGCGGTCCGCCGCGCGGTCAAGGCCTTGAGGCGCGAGCTCATCGGTCGTGCCGTAGATTCGCGACGTCGCGCCGTAACTCTGTCCGCGTCGCGTCCAGCAGCCGGGGCTTCTGATGCAGCTGCTTGCGGAATGCGAGTCCGGCGACCAGCGCCAGCAGCAGGAACAGCGCCGTCACGCCGAGGGCTGCGGCGATCCTGTGCGTGTCCCAGAACAGGATGATGACGGTGAAGCCGGCGAGCAGTACGCCGAAAATACCAGCCAGCACGGTGACGAACGCCCACAGGAGGATCTGCAGTCCACGCTCCAGATCCTCGCTGATCTCTGTCGTCAGCAGCTCGACCCGCGTCTGGGCCGCTGCGAGCAGTGTGCCGCCCAGTTGGGCCAGCGACCGGAGCAGGTTGGTCGCCGGTCCCTGCGTTGCCTCCCCGTCGTCCATGTGCGGATCAGCGCCGGGCCAGCAACGCGCCGACTACGAGCCCGACTGCCGCAGCGATACCCATCGCCTGCCAGGGATTACCTCTGGCATAACCCTCGGTGGCGTGCAGGGCATCCTCACCCTGCCGTCGGGCCGCACGCTCGGCCTCGTGGAGGCGGGCCTTCGCGGCATCGAGCGTTTCACGGATCTTCGTTCTCGCCTCGGTCATCTTTTCGCCGCCCTGGTCCGCTGAGGCCTTGATCAGGGACTCCGCGTCGCGCAGCACCGCTGCCAGGTCCGCCTTCAACTGCGCAGTCGATACGTTGTCGCTCATGTCCGCTACTCCCGAGTGCGTATGCGCCGTCCCAGAAACGGCAAGAGCATGCTATGCGCCGAGGGCGAGGGGCACAATCGGTAATAGTGGCAATGCGAGGCCCTGGCGCGCGACACCTGGGCAGCGGCAAAGAGTTCGGGCGCCGCCGACCGCCTGCCTGCTTTCCACTTTCATTGAATCGACGATGAGGCCGATGCTAGGCTGCCCCGCCCGCCAGCGGGTTGATCACAGGAGTCGGTGACTTGGACGCCAGGGAGCGATTCGCGGAGATCCGTTCGCAGATGGTGTTGCCGGTGGTCGCGGCGCCCATGTTTCTCGTGTCCGGTCCCGACCTCGTGCTTGAAGCCTGCCGGTCCGGCGTCATCGGCTCTTTCCCGGCGCCCAATGCGCGGACCATCGAGGTACTTGCGGACTGGATGGAGCGCATCAGGACGGGACTCGATGCCGCATGCGCGCAAAGCGCGGGAGCCAAAATCGCGTGCTGGGCACAGAACCTGATGGTCCACAGCAGCTACGACAGGTTGGCTGCGGAGCTTGAGCTGGTCGAGCGCTTTCGTCCTCCCGTGGTCATCACCGCCCTTGGAAGCCCGAAGGCCGTCATCGACGTCGTCCACGGTTACGGCGGCCTCGTCATTGCGGACGTTAATTCGGTCGCTCTTGCGCGCAAGGCTGCCGCTGCCGGCGTGGACGGATTGGCGCTCGTCTGCGCGGGCGCGGGCGGTCACACAGGTTCCATGGCGGCGTTCGCCTTCGTGCCGGCGGTCAGGGAATTCTTCGACGGCATTCTCATCGTGGCCGGTGGCATCTGCGATGGTCGCGGTATTCGGGCGGCGGAAGTGCTAGGTGCCGATCTTGTCTACATGGGAACGCGGTTCATCACGGCGACCGAGAGCATGGCACCGATCGAGTACAAGCAGATGGTCGTCGAGGCCGGGTTCAGCGACCTCGTATTGACCAATTCCTTCACGGGCGCAAACGCCTACTACCTGCGCCAGAGCATCGAGCGTGCCGGCTACGATCCGGACAACCTGGCGCCCGGCCAGGGCATGAACCTGAGGGGTTCGGAGCGGAAGATCAAGGCATGGAAGGACGTCTGGTCTGCGGGCCAGGGAGTCGGGTCTGTCGACGCGATCGAGCCGGTTGCCGACATCGTCGCGCGGCTGCGCCGGGAGTATGCCGCGGCCTGACTGTCTCACGAGCCGTTGGCTCGCGCGTCGCGGGCGCTCATGTCAAGTCGAGCTGCCTCATCACCGTCTCGCGCAGCGTCGAGCGGACGACCTTGTTCATGGCATTGCGAGGCAGCGCATCAACGATGACCAGCCGCTCGGGCCGCTTGAAGATGGCGACGTTGCTGCGCTCCAGCCACGCCGTGATGTCGTCCAGAGTCGGTGTTGCGCCGTCTTTAGCAACGACAGCGACCGCCACTCGCTCGCCGAGCAGCTGATCAGGAACGCCTACGGTTGCCGCTTCCTTCAGCAATGGCAGCCCGACCAGGAGGTCATCGAGTTCTGCCGGTGAGATGTTCACGCCGCCGCGAACGATGATCTCCTTGAACCTGCCGACGAAGCGGTAGAAGCGCGACAGAGTCCCCGTACCGGCAATCTCGAACAGGTCGCCAGTGCG
>Ga0315287_10003918_pt1 | contig 14431 bp, 12 predicted proteins | sample YL17G11_0_MG_FD_205037 | JGI IMG/M metagenome (GOLD analysis project Ga0315287, IMG submission 205037) | Sediment microbial communities from Yellowstone Lake, YNP, Wyoming, USA - YL17G11_0 | ecosystem: Environmental > Aquatic > Freshwater > Lake > Sediment | place: USA: Wyoming | collected... | reverse complement strand
GCGCACCCGCGCCCCGGCGTGCTCCACGAGGCCCTCCGAAAGGGTGCGCACGACCATCTCCACGCCACCAAGGTGCGGCGAGTAGTACTTGTTGACCATAGTGACGCGCAGCGGGCGGGAGGGCAGCTTCATCCGCCTCCATTCTTTCACGCGCGGCGGGCGGCGAAGTGCCGGAGTGCGTCGCGGTACACCGCGACGGTGGCGGCAGCGGTGCGCTCCCAGGTGAATTGCGCGGCGCGCTCGCGACCGCCCTGCGAGAGCCTCACGCGCAACGCAGGGTCGTCGAGCGCGCGGGAGAGCGCCGCCGCGAGCAGAGCCGCGTTGCCGGCCGGGAAGAGCAGCGCCGCGTCGCCGGCCACTTCGGGCAGCGACGCGGCGTCCGCGCACACCACGGGGGCGCCGAGCGCCATGGCCTCCAACGGCGGCAGCCCGAACCCCTCATAGCGCGACGGAAAGACGAAGGCCAAGGCGCCGGCATAGAGCGCCCGCAGCTCAGCGTCGCTCACACGGCCTGTGAACGCCACACGGGCGCGCACGTCCGGTGGCGCGCTCGTAAGCTCAGCGCCCAAGTACCCGGGAGGCTCAGCGCCCACCAGCAGCAGATTCAGGTCAGGCCTCGACGGTGCCAACTGCGCGAACGCGCGAAGCAGAGTCGGAAGATCCTTGTGCGGCTTCGTGCTACCCATCGAGAGCAGGTACGGCGGCGTAGTCAGGCTGGTCAGCGTGCCCTTGAGCGACGCGACGGGACCGGAGGAGAAGTCGTCGGCGGCCTCTGCAGTCACCGAGAGCTTGCCGCGGGCCGCCGGCAGCAGCCTCTCCACGTCCGCCGCCGTGGCGCGCGACGGCACGATGACGCGGTCGGCCAGGCGCGCCGCACGCGCGCTCCAAACGCGGTACACGGCGCGCCTCACCGTCGACGGCATGACCCCGGGCACGACCAAGGGCATAAGGTCGTGCAGCGTCACGACGAGCGGCCCGCGCACCGGCGCCGGCGTCGGGAAGTGCGGGCAGTGCACGATGGCCGGCTGCGCCTTGCGCGCCAGACGCCCGAGCTCCAGCGCTCCGCGCACGCCGAAGGGATGCGCCCTTGCGGCCATGACCTCCACGCAGTGGCCGGGAGCCACGGGCGCCTCGTCGCCCACAGCGCAGACCTGCACGAGCTCGATATCGTCCCGAGCAGCCAGGGCGCGGGCCAACCCCGTCGTATAGCGACCGACGCCCGACCAGCTCGCCATGCGACAGTCGAGAAGGACGCGCATCATTTCGCACGCCCGCAAACGCGCTTCTCAGCAAGAGACGTGAAGAACGCCTCGGACTCGTCGAGCATTCGTGCGAGTGAGAACCGCTCATCGGCGAGCCGTCGTGCTCGCTCACCCATCTGTCGACGAAGGTAGGGGTCGCCGGCGAGCAGCACGAGACCAGCGGCCAGAGCGGGGGCATCCCCGCGGTCGATGAGCAGGCCCGAGGCCGCGTCCTCGATCATCTCGGGTATACCTCCGACGCGCGTGGCGATCACCGGCAGCGAGGCCGCCATCGCTTCGCTGATGGCGTAGGGTAGCCCCTCATGGAAGGAGGGCAGCGTGACGATATCGGCAGCGGCCAGCAGATCCGGGATGTCGTCGCGATGACCGAGGAACGCGATCCTGGCGTCGAGGCCCCTGGAAGCCGCTTGGACCCTGTAGTCCTTCACGTGCCGGCTCCCCCCGGCAACGAACGCGCGCAGGGGAATGGCTCGTGCTGAGGTGTCGGAGCCGATGATGGAAAGCGCATCCAGCAGGACGCCGACCCCCTTGCCCGCGTACGGCCGAGCCGGCAGGAGGACCGCGACGTCGTTGTCCGCGAGGCCAAGTCGCGAACGCGCCAGGCCACGGTCTCCAGCGCTGTAGATGGAAGCGTTGAGCCCGTTGTGAATTACGGACGTCCAGGTCGGCCGGACGCCGAAAGCCGCGTAGTCGTCGAGGGCGGCCTTGTTGACCGCGATGAGCCCGTCGAGGCCGCTACGCGCGCAAGCGTGTACCCGGCCGGGAGCGCCCTCTCTCATCCAGGGCTCCAGAGGCGCGTGCACCGTCCATGCCGAAGGGATACCCCGGCTCCTCGCATAGTGCGTGACCCACAGCTTCTCCTTGATCGACTGCGCATGCACGACGTCCACCCGCCCTCGAGAGACCAAGTCGTTCAGAGCGGCCACCACTCGCCGCCGTCGGGGATTCGCGCAGAGATCGACCACGTTGAGTGGGTGATTAAGTGGGCCTATGGCGGCGTGCCACCCCACCGCGTGACCAAGGTCCAGCGAGTGCACGCAAACCGCGCTGCCGGCAAGCGCCGTCGCAAGGCCACTCGACGGAGAGACGAACGCGTGGACCTCATGCCCACGGTCGGCAAGACCACGCGCGAGGTCGGCCGTGTAGCGTTCGGCCCCACCCCACGGAGCCACCGTGTGCACGAGCGCGAGCCTCACTCGCACGACTCCGCTTGAATCGTTGTGACCCTGCGCGTGCCACACGCCGCCAGTGCGTTCGGACGGCGCGCGCACCAGACCCCGGGATCTGGCTGCAGGGCGTAGGTCGGGGAACGGTGCGGCGAGTCGGGCTCGGACGCCGCGCGCATAGTATGCAGCCGAAAAGAGCCTATGCCGCCGCTGTCAGGCTCCGAAAGCGCCATGAGATCGATGCCGTTGTTGGCCACGCAAGCATCATAGCCGCACGAGGCACCACATTGGAGCCTGTTCCGGCAGTTGCCAGAGAACCGAGACCTGCGCCCGCACCACCGCCACTGCTCGGTCCGCATACGCTATGCTCAGCAGCAGGCTCGGGCGAACGCTGCGCGCCTGACGACAACGAAACATCGGTGGTGTCGTGCTGGACCGAGTCATAGGGCTGCTCGTCGATGCTGCGACGGGCAGGATGCGCGTTCAGCCTGGCTGGGAGCGTTTGGAGGCAATGGCGCTGGTCGGCCAGCATATTGGCATGGGCGGGTATGTCTGCTCTAGCGGAGAAGAGCGCTATTTGGCAGCTTTCCTGCTCGCATCGGAGCTGCAGCGGCCACTTGTGGTCCTGGACGTGGGTGCCAATCGAGGCGACTTCACTGCCGCATTGCTTGGTGCTGCCGCAGCCAAGGGCGTCCACTGTCGAGTCATCGCGTTCGAACCCAGTGACTCTGCCTTCGGCGCCCTTGAGAAGCGATTCGCCTCACACGGTGATGTCAGGCTGGTCAAGGCAGCGGTCGGCGACCGCCCAGGTACCACACAGTTGCATTACGACCGACCGGGATCAGAGCTCGCCTCAATCTACAAGCGAAGGCTCGATCACTTCGGAATCAGCTTCGAGGACGGCGAGGCCGTCAACATGATAGACCTCGCATCTTTCTGCGTCGACGAGAAGATCAGATGCATCGATCTCCTTAAGATTGACGTCGAGGGCTCCGAGCTCAGCGTTCTGGAAGGAGCGTCGCCCCTGATGAGAACAGGCGCAATCGGTGTGATCCAGTTCGAGTTCGGAGGCTGCAACATCGACTCACGTACCTTCTTCCAGGACTTCTGGTACAAGCTTAGCGAACTCTACGATGTGTATCGCATGGTGCGGAATGGACTGTGGCCGATTCCTGCCTATGAAGAGAGGCTGGAGCGCTTCACAACGACGAACTACGTGGCAATTCTCCGAGGCGGCTCGGCCGACAGACCGAGCGAGTGTCTCTGACCACTCCTGGCAGCGGCACGCGTATGCCCGCTTGTCTTCTGGCATGGCCGGCACACACCACCCGCTTGTCATGAGCAGAGTCCCCCTGACCTTCGGGGCGTCGCAGCGTGCGCTGAGCGCCCACGGCGCTTGTCGCAAGGAAGTTGGAGACGTGCATAAAGCTGCCTCGGCCACGACCTCGATCCTGCGCCATCCGCTCAAGTGTGCCCTCTGTATTCCCGGCGCGGGAGCCCACCGCGTCGCCGCTCGGGAGCTGCGAGACTGTGCGCGACCTGCGAGACAGGTAGATCCGTCGAACGGCAGGGCTCGAGGCGCGCGGTACACGCGTCTCGACCGACGGGCAACTGGCCTCGCTCTCCTTGGTCCGGAGCATTGGGCAGAGACACTGGACGCTGGCCCGGTTGACCGGCTCTGGCGAATGTACAGGTGGGAAGTCCGCCGGAAATGTCCGTCCTGGAAGGTTACCGCCGCGGACTCACTCACGGGTGCGCCGCTCCGGAGAGCATGAACAGGGGCAATTGAAGTGGTCTATGACCGCGACGACTACGTTGTCAGCAGTGAGCTGCAGCAGCAAGAACGGCTGCTGCTACGCCTATTCGATCCCCTTGACAGCCTAGTCATTTTCGACGTCGGCGCGTGCGAGGGCGAGAACGCCGTACGCTATGGACGCCTGTTCCCAAGGGCGCACGTCTACGCTGTGGAGCCGCTTCCGGGAAACCTCGCGCTACTGCGTCGCACAGTGGAGAAGTTCGGCGCTCACAACGTGAAGCCCATCGATGGGTGTCTCTCGGACGAGGAAGCGGAAGCCGACTTCCACGTGTCATCTGGCGTGCCGCCCGAGTTCGCCGATGGAGACGTGGACTGGGACTTCGGCAACAAGAGCAGTTCTCTTCTGTCCCCGGATGGGACCAGCACAGTTCATCCGTGGCTCAAGTTCAAAGACTCCATCAAGGTCACGACGAGTCGTCTGGACGGGCTGGCCCTCAAGCTCGACGTGACACACATCGACTTTCTTCACATGGACGTCCAGGGCGCCGAGTTGAAGGTGCTGCAAGGAGCGGGCACGCTGCTCAGTCGGACCTGGGCGGTGTGGCTCGAAGTCGAAGCCGCGCCGCTCTACCTGGGGCAGCCTCTGGCGACGGAAGTGGAGGCCTTCATGAGTCGACATGGCTTCGTCAAGCTCCTCGACACAGTGGGCGAGGTGTCCGGCGACCAGTTCTGGTCAAGCGCGTCGTGGCTGAAAGAACGCAAAGGCGTGACGTGGGTCTCCATCGCCCGGTTCAAGCAGTCGCGCGCCCTCGCGTGGGTCGCGCATCGTGTGAAACGTGTGTGTTCAGCCGATCGTCGGTCATCCGATTGACGCCAGACGGCAGACAGGCACAGCTCATGAAAGGAACCATCTGCCAGGTCATCAAGAGGACTCCCCCATACCGCCCTCTGCGAGACTGGGTCGCAAGAAGGAGGAAGACCGCACAACTCGCCGCAGAACTCGCCGCATGGGAAAGACAGGGAAAACCGAGTCCACCACCGCATGGTGTCAAGCAGGCGGTGCTGCGCGAATACGCAAAGACCTATGGCCTAAGGGTGTTGGTGGAAACGGGTACTTACTTAGGAGACATGGTCGAAGCACTGAGGGCGGACTTCGACCGAATATACTCAATTGAGCTAAGTGGGGCCCTGTATGAGGAAGCCATGACCAGATTCAAGGGCGTAGACAACGTTGAACTCATACATGGGGACAGTGGCACTGAACTCGAAGGACTAATGGACAGGATAACTGAAGCTACTCTGTTCTGGCTTGATGGGCATTATTCAGCAGGAGTAACAGCGAGGGGGACAAGAGACACGCCTATTCATGAAGAACTCCGTCACATACTCGATGCTTCGGATAGGGGGCACGTCATCATCGTCGACGACGCGCGCTGCTTCGGAGCAGACCCCGCCTACCCGAGCATGGAAGAACTCAGGGAGTTCATTGGCTCAAAGAGATCCAATGTGGACATCGTTGTTCAAGATGACAGCATACGAATAATGCCAAGACGATAGCCGAGCGCCTGGATCAAGACCCGCGTCAGGAACGACACAGTGTCGCTGCTCGTGGTCAGCATCTCCGCATCGCGCTCGGCGTCACCGAGGGCCACTTGAAAGACCTGACCCTGCAATCCAGACCGTTTGGGCGATGCCGAACAGCCGTGCGCGCTTCGCGCGAGGGTCAGTTGCCACGACTTGCGCGCTCATCGTCTTCAAGGGAGCAGGATAGACGAGCCATGAACGAAGGTGAAGGGGATGTCTCCGTGGCAGGCACCTGGCGTGAAGTTGCTCAAGGCATCGATATCGATTCGAAGGCCCGCATCGAAACGGTCTGCAAGCGCCGCGACCGATAGGTCTGGAGAATCCCCTGAGCGATTATCGAAGGCCGTCTGCACCCTGTTGACGGCGTTGCAGAACGCAATCGACTCCGCGAAGCAGAGCAATTCCGGCTGCCGCACTTCCCTCTTGAAGTCCGCGACAGCGACCGACATTCGCGACTCGAGAGTGTTGGGGCTCGAGTACTCTTCGTCGCTCAGGAGACGGGCGATCGTGCTGGCTGCATAGATGGAGCTCGACAACTCCAGCGGGTAGCCGAAGTCGCACGCTGCGTCGGTCCAGTCAAATGCCAGGATTCCGTCTTCGACGGACGTGAACGCCGGCAGGGCCTGCGGACAGTCGAGCGCATAGCACGTCGTGACGTTGCGCCCAAGACGTAGGGAGAAACCGATGGCTCGAGGGCGGTCGTGCAGGGCCCGAATCGCCTGAAGCAAGGAGAAACGGCGAACGAAGAGGTTGTCATCGACGAGGAAGACCACGAACTCCCACGGCTTGGCGACGAAGGGCACGAGACCACGGACTCTCGACAGCCGGTGCGCCGCTCGGGCAAACGGCGATCCTACAACTCCTTTGGGAGACAAATGGAAACCCAATATGCGAAGCAAGTCACTTCTGAACTGTTGCTCGGTGTGGAAGGTAATCGGGAGGCGGCCTTGCCAGTAGCGCTCAAGACTGTCGTATTGTCGCCGCGACTGCGGCGACGATGCCGCGTGCAGCACGTGGAGCTTCGGGAGAGTCGGGTCGGCGCAGTGGCGAAGCAGTGACCGCAGCACGGCGTCAAGCTGCATGGCACGGTCTTTGCTGAACACGATGCCGACTGTCCGCAGTTGGGCCGCACGGACGGCCCGTGGCTTCACATTGACTCCGTTCCTCGAGTTGCCGTCTGACCGATGCATCATCCGCCGACGAGCCTAACATGCGGCTTCGGTTGCTGCCCACACAGCGTTTGGCGAGTCACCTCACGCAGCTGCTGTGATAGTTTCAGACGCGTCGGCTCAGTGATACGGAGAGGAGCGCATGAGTACATCGCCTATCCAGCAGGAGCCGAGATGGGGCGCGTCAATCGAGGAGATGCCGGCAGAGGATTCTGCCGACGGTCAATTCGCCGCGGCAGTGCTTTGCAGCGGCGTCTGCGCCGATGCGAACCGCGGTTCTTCGACGGCGGCAACACTTTCGACGACCCTAGAACGACGAGGAACTGGTGCGGCATGGTAGAAGAGGGGCCCCTCCTCGAGATCGACCCCGAATGGCCTGCCTCACTCGGCCGGGGTCCCGAACCCTCTGCCGCTTCCCGCGTCTTCTCACGACTCCGGAGCGCACTTCGCAAGGTCGGCGCAGGCCTGTCTCTGCTGACCAGAAGTAACCTGAAGCAAGGTATTCGTCACATTCGCACCGGGGACGTCTGGACGATCTTGCCATCCATTGGGAACCTCATACTACGCAGGCAGGCAGCAGGCGCTTTCGCGAGGCCAGCGGAGCCGTTTCCGGTCGTCCCACTTCAGCCGGGACAGCCGCTCGTCAGCGTCATAATTCCGTGCTTCAACTACGGGCGCTTCGTGGTGGAGGCCGTGGACAGCGTGCTTCGCCAGACGTTGGCAGACATCGAGGTCATCGTCGTCGATGGTGGATCCAGCGACCAAAGCACTGTCGAGGTTCTGCGCGACCTGGAACGACCACGCACGAGAGTGTTGTTCCGCGACGGCCGCCATTTGGTCGGTGACAACCGCAACTTCGGTATCGCAGAGGCCCGCGGCCGGTACATCTGTTGCCTGGACGCCGACGACACCCTGGAGCCCACGTATCTGGAGAAGGCCGTCTTCCTTCTGGAGATGTACGGCTACGATGTCATCTCTACAGCGATGCGCTTCTTTGGCGCACGCTCGGGTACGGTGGGAGTCGTGCCCGTACCGGATCTTCGTGCCATGGTCCGCGGCAATCACGTGTACACGTGCGGCGTCTTCCGACGACTGCTTTGGGTGCGTTCCGGCGGCTATCACGATGTCGGAGTCGGGCAGGAGCACGTGGCGGAAGACTGGGACTTCTGGCTCCGGCTTGCAGTTTTGGGCGCGCGCATCCGCAACATCGCAGATGAGCCGCTCTTCAACTACCGAGCCCATGAGGGCGGCTCGCTCAGCTCATCGGCCGACGTCAAGCCGCTCAGAGCGCAGGGCAGAGCGATCAGGCGGCGCAATCGCGCCTTTCTGACCGGTGCCGCGTATCGCGCCTCTCGCACGCAGCGCGAAAGGCGGCTGCGAGCGGCCTCACCGGAAACGGCCCTCACGAAGTCAATGGCGCAGGGTACGACAGAGAACCGCCGGCCCACCTTGGTGCTGGCCATTCCCTTCATGATCGTCGGCGGCGCCGAGCGCCTGTTGAGCCGCCTGTGTGGCTACCTCGTTCGACACGGATGGCGGGTGCTCGTTGTCGCGACCTCGCCTCAGGACGCCAGTCACGGCGATTCCATCGAGTGGTTCCAGCAACACACCCCTGAGGTTTACGCCCTACCGCGGTTCCTTCAGCCTCCTGAGTGGCAGGACTTGGTCGAGCACCTCATGATCTCCCGCAACCCGGACTGCCTGCTCACTGCGGGTAGCGAGTTCTTCTCGCAGTCGCTGCCCGGCTTGGCCAAACGCTACCCAGAAATGGCACTGGTGGACCTCCTTTTCAACACAGGCGCCCACACAGAGTCGCATGTCCTCAATAGGGACGACTACACTTTTGCTCTCGCGGAGAACGCCGAAGTCTTGCGTTGGCTCATGAAGGCCGGTTGGCCAGAAGACCGCGTTCGCATGGTGACTAGCGGCGTGGACCTCGATGTCCATCATCCCGAACCCAAGCCGGCCAGCCTCGTCCAGGCTCTTGGCATCGACCCTGCTGACCTGGTGGTCGGCTTCTCGGGTCGGTTGTCGGAGGAGAAGGCTCCTGAGGTCTTCGTCCATATCGCTCGCCTATGTCAGACCACCCCGAATCTGCGGTTCGTCATGACCGGAGCGGGCCCGATGGCGGAGAGCATCGCCAATCTGGCGGCGGAGCTGCCGTCGACCGCTCGCCTGGACTTCTTGGGGCTAGTTGACGACATCGCGCCGTATCTCGCCTTGTACGATGTCCTGGTCCTGCCGTCGAGGCAGGATGGACGCCCATTGATCGTGATGGAGGCTCTGGCCAGTGGACTGCCGGTCGTCGCCTCTCGACTGGGTGGGATTCCCGAGATGATCGAGGACGGAAAGAACGGTTGTCTGTGCACACCGGCGGATGCTACTGAGTTCGCGGCATGCATACGCGGTCTTGCTGAGGACAGACAGTTCGTCGCCAGGCTGAGGGTCGGAGCTCGCGCATCCGCAGAGGCGCACCTCAGCGCCGAGACCGCATTTGCCCGCTACGAGTCAGCCTTGCTCGAGGCCATAGCCTGTCGTCGTGGACCGATGACGACTGCACCCAGCGCGGGTTCTTGATACGTTAGGTCGCGTAGGACAGTCCTGATTGTGAAGGGGTGCATGGATGAAGCTCGAAGGGAAGAAGGTCCTGGTCACGGGCGCGGACGGGTTCATCGGCAGCCATCTGACTGAAGCACTGCTCGGCGCAGGCTGCGACGTCCGCGGCTTCGTATTCTACAACTCGTTCAATTCGTGGGGATGGCTCGATGCGCTTCCGAAGGCCGCGCTCAGCGAAATCGACGTATTCGCAGGGGACGTTCGCGACCCGAACGGAGTGCGCACAGCCTTGCGGGGAGTCGACGTCGTCTTGCACCTTGCGGCGCTGATCGGGATCCCTTTCTCGTATCACTCGCCCGATTCATACGTCGACACGAACATCAAGGGCACGCTCAACGTGTTGCAGGGCGCTCGAGACCTCGGCACCGCACGGGTCGTCGTGACATCGACGTCCGAGGTCTACGGGACCGCGCGCTACGTGCCCATCGACGAGTCGCACCCCCTTCAAGGCCAGTCGCCGTACTCTGCGACCAAGATCGCGGCCGACAAGCTCGCCGAGAGCTTCTGGCGATCGTTCGAGCTTCCCGTCACGACCGCCCGGCCTTTCAACACGTACGGCCCGAGGCAGAGCGCGCGCGCCATTATCCCGACCATCATCACTCAACTGCTCTACAACCCCGCAGCGCTGCATCTGGGGTCGCTACACCCAAGGCGTGACCTCACCTTTGTCAGCGATACGTGTTCAGCTTTCCTTGCATTGACACAATGTGACGCCGCCGTCGGGCGCACAGTCAACATCGGGAGCGGGATGGAGACCTCGGTGGGCGACCTCGCGTCCCTACTCATGGAGATCATCGACTGTGACACAGCAGTCGTTGGGGCGAGCGAGCGAGAGCGCCCCCTGTCGAGCGAGGTCGAGCGCCTCCTAGCGGACACCGGCCTGATCCAGGAGCTCACGGGATGGAAGCCTGATGTCAGATTGCGGGAGGGGCTCGAGCGCACTGTGGCATGGTTCCAGACGCCCCAGAACCTGCAGAAGTACAAGGCCGACATCTACAATGTGTGACTGACCGGAGAGGAGCCTGAGTGCGAGCGTTCATCCTTGCCGGCGGCAAAGGCACGAGGTTGCGGCCGTACACAATGAGCTTCCCCAAGCCCCTGATGCCCATCGGGGAATACCCGATCCTCGAGATTGTAGTCCGTCAGCTGGCCCGTCAGGGGTTTGACCGAGTCACCATTTCGACCGGGCACCTCGCCGAGCTCATCGGCGCGTATTTCGGAGACGGCGCGCGTTGGGACATCGCCATCGACTACCTTCGCGAGGACAAGCCGCTGAGTACTGCCGGACCTCTCGGACTTCTGGAGGAGTTCGGCGAATCGCTTCTCGTCATGAACGGCGATGTACTCACGACGATGAGCTACGCCACGCTCGTAGAGGATCACGAGGGCCACGGCGCTGAGGCTACGGTCGCCGTAACTCGGCGTTCCGTGCCCGTCGATTTTGGCGTTGTGCGCTTCGGCGAAGATGACCTTCTCTCCGAGTGGATCGAGAAGCCGCTGCTGCCCTACTGGGTGAGCACGGGCGTGTACGTGACGTCTCCGGCGGCACGCGCCCTGGTGGGTGCCGGAGAGCCACTTGGCATGCCCGATCTTCTGCTGCGGATTAAGGCGTCTGGCGGCTCCGTCTTCTGCGCTCGTTCGGAGGCATTCTGGCTGGACATCGGACGCGTCGAGGACTACCAACAGGCGCAAGACGAGTTCGAGAGCCGTCGCGCCGAGTTCCTTGGAGAGAGCGCCTAATGGCATTCAAGCGAGTGCTGGTGACCGGCGCTTCAGGCTTCATAGGGAGCGCCATGACGCGGTTCCTCAAGAATCATCGCCCAGACTGGGAGGCCATCGCGGTCGATCGGGTCGGAACCGGTAGTGTCGCTGAACTGGACCTCGCGGACGAGTCCGCCGTGGTCTCGCTCGTGTCCGCCATGCGGCCTAGCCTGACGTTCCATCTCGCCGGGACCGCGGCTGAATCGACCTGGTCCGCGCTCTATGAGGGCAACGTTCAGATCACGGCAAATCTCCTGGATTCACTTGTGTCCGTGGCGCCAGGCTCGCGGGTGGTCGTTCCCGGCTCGGCCGCCGAGTATGGCCACGACGGCGCGCTGCCTGCTCACGAGCGCCTGGTGCCGCGCCCGGTGACTCCCTACGGGACCGCAAAGGCTTGGCAATCGACACTCGCATGCTTCTACGCGACGCGCGGTCTGCACGTATCCGTTGGGCGGATCTTCAACATCTGTGGTCCGGGACTGCCGAGCGTCTCGGTGCTTGGTTCGGTCGTTGCGCAGCTCCGAGGCATCGCTGCCGGCACCCAGCCAAGGCGCGTCGTGCTCGGATGGACTGGGGCGACTCGGGACTTTCTCGACATCGATGACGTGTGCAGCGCCATGCTGAAGCTGGGCGAGTGCGGTGAGAACGGAGGCGTCTATAACGTCTGCTCTGGCGCCGCCACCAAGGTATCTGACGCGGTTCAGCTACTCGTGCGCGCCTCGGGCTTGGATGTCGAGGTCGTGAGCAACGGCGCGGAGCCTTCTCCAGGCGACCTTCCCGTGAGTTACGGCGAAAACAACAAACTACGCGCTCTCGGCTGGCGTCCGCTCGTCTCCGTCGAACAGAGTCTCCGACGCGCCTGGCACGCAGCCTAGGCGAGCGGTCTCTCTTCTACGCTGAGCCCGTCTCCTACGCCAACAGCTGGCTCTGGAAGAGCTGCTGGTACGCGCCGGCCTGAGCCACAAGCTCCTTGTGCGTCCCGCGCTCCACGATGCGACCGTCCTCGATGACGAGGAGCTGGTCCGCCTGCATGACGGTCGCGAGGCGGTGCGCGATGACGATGAGGGTATTGTGCCCGTGCAGCTTCGCGAGCGCATCTTGGATGTACCTCTCGGACTCGGAGTCCAAGGCGCTGGTCGGCTCGTCGAGGACGATGATCGACGTGTCTTCGAGGAGCACGCGCGCAAGCGCGATGCGCTGCTGCTCGCCGCCGGAGAAGCGCACTCCGCGGTCGCCCAGCATCGTGTCCAGCCCTTTCGGGAGGTCGTAGACGAACCCGGCATGCGCTCCAGCAAGTGCCTCACCTATCTGCTCATCCGACGGTTCGAAGCCGAGCCCGTACACGAGGTTCTCGCGCACCGTGTCGTTGAACAGCATGGCATTCTGGGTGAGATAGCCGATGCCCCTGCGCAGCGTCCCCACATCGAAAGCCTTGATGTCGGTGCCATCGTAGGTGATGCTGCCGCTCGTGGCATCCCGCAGACGCGGCAGCAGCTCCACGAGCGTCGACTTGCCCGTCCCGGAGCGCCCTACAACGGCAGTGAACGAGCCCGCCGGGATCGTCACCGAGATGCCCTTCAGCACCGAGCTACCCGCCGACACGAGCGCGCCGTCGGCAGCATGGACGTCCGGATACTCGAATGCCACGTCATCGAGAACGAGCTCGCTCTTGAGTCTCGTGAAAGGCGCAGTACTCCGATGGATAGTGTTGGAAGCGGCGGCATCCAGCGTCAGCTCCTGGACAAGTAACAGCCCGGCCATGTTCTGCGAGATCGCCTGGCGGCCGGCGTTGAACTCCTTCACCTTCGCGTTGAGCCGGTTGAGCACGAAGAGCAGCAGCCCCAGCTGGGGCAGCGTCATGCCGAGCACGGCGATGCCGATGTAGAGCGTCACGAACGCCGAGAGCATGAGCAGAGGGTCGGCTGTCACCTCGATGTTCGCGCCCAGGCGAGCCTGCCGCACATCGATTCCGCGGAGCCTTTCGAGCAGGTCCCGGATGCGCGTCGATTCGGGCTGCTTCTGGTCGCGCAGCTTGATGAGGCGCATGATGCCGAAGCGCTCGACGATGACGCCCCATGCCTGTTGCGTGACGCGAGCAGTCACCACGCCGTACTCGCGGATGCGTTTGATGTTGGCCCGTACAGCCAGAGACACCACGACCGCGAAGAACAGGATGCTGAGCGTGAGCGGCACCGAGAGCGCGAGCAGTATCGCGACATAGACCAGCATGAGCAGGGCGATCGAGAGCTGTTTGATGACGGCGAGGATCGCGGCGCCGCCGACGCCCGTCTGGGCGATCACGACGCCCACGAGATACCCCACGGGGTGCCGCGAGAAGAACTCGGGGTCGGCGTCGAGGATCGCGTCGAGGGTCTGCATGCGCAGGCGCATGCCGATACGGGTGGAGACCACGGCCGAATACCAGGCGTTGAAGTAGAACACCACCTGCCGCAGCAGGATGGGGATGAACGCGAGCGCCAGGAGGACCGGCAGCGTGACCGGCAGGTGGAAGAAGTCCATGAAACTCGCGATCGCCTGCCACACGATGCCCGAGCTGTCGAAGATGGCCGTCTGACCGCCGTCGGCGTACTGCAGGATGGGCAGCAGCAGCGCCAGGCCGATACCCTCGAAGATCGCGAAGAGGACGGCGAACCCGACCAGCCCGCCGACTTCTGAAGCTCGCACGTCGACGATGGCGAGCATCCGCCGTATGGCGTTGATGCGCAGAAACTCGCTCAGGAAATCCCAGATTCTCTTCAGCACCTAGTGCGGCCCAGCCTCTGTCGTTGACGCGCGGGGGCCCATCACGCATTGACCTCGAGGTACCCCGCCCAGTTCTGCCGCGTCGCGACTTCGAACGCGGCCTGCGGGTAGGCCTGCCGCCAAGCCTTGGGAGCCTTGACCCTGGACGTGGGCGACCACTTGCACTCGATGCCGGTGAGCCTGCCATCGAGATCCTCGACCAGGTCGATCTCGTGCTGATCGTAGGTGCGCCAGAAGTAGAACCCCGTGTGGCGGCTCTGGTTGCCGGCACGCTTCATCCGTTCCATGACGAACCAGTTCTCGAACAGTGCCCCCCGCATGGCCGCGCAGCGCGAGCGGGACAAAGGAGCGGAT
>Ga0315287_10003917_pt1 | contig 14432 bp, 10 predicted proteins | sample YL17G11_0_MG_FD_205037 | JGI IMG/M metagenome (GOLD analysis project Ga0315287, IMG submission 205037) | Sediment microbial communities from Yellowstone Lake, YNP, Wyoming, USA - YL17G11_0 | ecosystem: Environmental > Aquatic > Freshwater > Lake > Sediment | place: USA: Wyoming | collected... | reverse complement strand
ACATGACCCGAAGGCCTCGTAGGCTCATCCGGTATTAGCTCAGGTTTCCCCGGGTTATTCCAGACTTCGAGGTAGGTTACCCACGCGTTACTCACCCGTGCGCCGCTGTACTAAGGACCGAAGTCCCGTTCTCGCCCGACTTGCATGTCTTAGGCACGCCGCCAGCGTTCGTTCTGAGCCAGGATCAAACTCTCCAGTTTGAACCTGATGGCACCTTGCGACAGGCGATTAGGCCTGACGCAACGTGCTTCTATCGCACCGATGCGAGACGGGGCTAAACCGTCATCGCATCGGTTCTCAACGGGGATAATGCTCTTGCCGTCCGGCGAACGTCCCCACGTTCACTGGACCGCACGCTATTCGGTTTTCAAAGACCGATCGAAACCCCGGGAGAGTCTGTCTAGGACTCGCGAGGTAGAGGCTTCGGGCCTGCATTCAAGCTCGGAAACCATTGGAACTAAAGGCGCTCGAGACCGGAAGTCCCAAGCGGGACGCGCACTATACGAAGCGGGCCCCTCGTCGTCAATAGAGATGCCGCTTTCCGGCGCGATCAGACCGGCTGCGGCGAGCCCGGATTGGCCGTCCAATGCGAGGCGTGCCACTGGCGCTTGCCGCGCCGCAACAGCACGAGCGCTCCCGGGAGCAGGTCCTCGCGCGTCAACCGGCGATCCGCGGCGGCACGCTCACCGTTCACGAACACGGCGCCCGACCCGAGGAACTCGCGCGCCTCGCGCCGCGATCCAGCGAGTGTCGTCTCGGGCAGCAAGTCGACCAGCGAAACCCCGGAATCGGCGAGCCCACCGAAATCATGCTGCGTATGGGGAATCTCGGCCGCGACTTCCGCCAGCGTCGCCGCATCGAGCGCGCGTACATCGCCGCGCCCGAAGAGCGCTTCGGCCGCTGCCTCGACTCGGTGTCGTTCCGACTCGCCGTGCAGCCGCTCCGTCATGTGCCGCGCGAGCGTGCGCTGCGCCGACCGCTCGTGCGGCGCCGAGCGCTGCACCGCCTCGACTGCCTCGATCTCTTCCCGCCCCAACACCGAGAAAAGGCGCAGGAAGGCGCCCACCTCCCCGTCCGGCGCGTTGATCCAGTATTGATGGAACGCGTACGGGCTCGTGCGGTCCGCGGTGAGCCAGATCGAAGCGCCTTCGCTCTTGCCGATCTTCCGGCCATCCGCGTGGGTGACGAGCGGCGCGGTGACCCCGAATGCCTCCGCCGCGTGGCCGAGACTGCGATGGATCAAGTCGACGCCCGCGACGATGTTCCCGTACTGATCCGAGCCAGCCATCTGCACCGTGCACTGCTCCGCGCGATGCAGATGCAAGAAGTCGTACGCCTGGAGAAGCATGTAGGAGAACTCGGTGTAGCTGATGCCCTGATCGCGATTGTGGAGGCGCTCGCGAACCGACTCCTTCTGCACCATCGTGTTCACAGAAAAGTGCTTTCCGATGTCGCGCAGGAACTCGAGGAATCCGAGCCCCGTCAGCCAATCGGCGTTGTTCACGAGTCGGGCCGCGTTGGGGCGCGCGCGATCGAAATCGAGCAATCGGTCGAAGATGCGACGCTGCCCCGCGACGTTGGCGTCGACCTGGTCGCGGGTGAGCAACGGACGCTCGCGATCTTTCCCGGACGGGTCGCCGATCATCCCGGTCCCGCCGCCAACCAGAACGACAGGGCGATGTCCCGCTCGTTGCCAGTGCACGAGCAGCTGGATCGGGACGAGGTTCCCGATCGTCAGCGAGTCGGCCGTCGGGTCGAAGCCGCAGTAGCCGACCCGCCCTGGCGTCGCGAGGTGATCCTCGAATGCCTGCTCGGCGGTGCGCTGGTGGAGGAGCCCGCGCCACGCGATCTCGGAAAGGAACGAGGGCGTCGCCATGGGCGCGGCAGGCTAGCCCGAATCACACGACGGGTCGCGGGGCGGAGCCGCGATGCGGGTGATGCCGGCCTCGCTCACGACGAGCTCGATGCGGCGATCGGACGGCCCCATCGGTACCACCTCGACCAGTTGGAACGAAAAGGCCAGCCCGATCAAGACCGGCGCAGCGAGCGTCCGAGGAAATGCATGGTCGTAGTGCCCACCCCCACGCCCGAGCCGCCCACCGCATCGATCGAACGCCACGCCCGGAACGAAGACGAGATCCCCCGGGCCGAGTTCGAGCGCCGCAGACGAGGCGACCGGCTCCAGAACGCCGAAGCCGCCGGGTCGCAGCGAGGCCAGTTCTTCGACCGCTGCGAACTCCAACCCTGCCGCGGCCATGCGTGGCAGCAACAACACGCGACCGCTCGCCAGCACCGCGTCGAGGATCGCGCGCGTAGGCATCTCGTCCTCGAGCGCGACGTAGCCAGCAATCCGATTCGCGCGCTGGAACTCCGGAACGGCGCATGCGACCCGCGCGACCGCTGCGCCTGCCGAGGCACGATCGCCGGGCGACAGCGCGCGCCGCTGCGCTTGCATCGCGGCCCGGAGATGGCGCTTCGCCGCGTCGAGCCCGGCAGCGTCCAAGTGCGGCAGCGAACTCAGCCTGGCGGCGGTCCCGCGCCGCGCAGCAGACCCTCGACCCGCTCGCTGAGCGCGCGCACGCGCGCGTCGTGCGAGGCGCTTCCCTTGCTCAGCGCGCGCTCTGCGACGAGATCGCGCGCGAAATTGAGCGCAGCCATGATCGCGAGATCGAGGCTGTCGATCACGCCGCTGCGCTCGCGCAGACGGCCCATCGTCTCGTCGACCAGCTCTGCCACGCGCGCGAGCCCGGCCGGATCGGCATCGGTGCGGATCCTGTACTCGTGTCCGAGGATTCGAACCGAAACCGACCGCTTTGCCGCCATCGCGTTACTCGGTTCTCGCCACGAGCCGACCCTCGAGCTGGTCGATCTGGCCGACGAGATCGTCGATGCGCTGCGCGGCATCGCGTCGCCGCTGATGTTGGCGCCGCGCCTCGCCTTCCAGTTCGGCGATGCGCTGATCGCGCTCCGCGACGTCGTGGGCGAGCTTGGCGTTCTCGTCGCGCAGGCCCGCATAGCGCTCGGCCAGCGCCTGCACGGCCCGCTCGAGGCGCTCGATGTCCAGGCCCGATCCGGCGTCCGCTGCGGCAGGAAAATCGGATGCGCGGTGATCAGTCGGAATCGCAGATCTCCCCGCTTGCTCGGACCGCGGCGATGCTACAGACGCGACGGGAAATGAGTCAAGTCGATTTCTGTGCATCAGACGTGCGCGTCGCGGGCCTGCAGCCGCGAGCGCCCGGCGAGCGAGGCGTCGACCGCCCGCGCCGCCTCGCGGCCCTCGGAGAGTGCCCACACCACGAGCGACTGTCCGCGCCGGCAGTCGCCGGCGGCGAATACGCCGGGCTCGCTCGTCGCGAAGCTCCGGGGATCCGCTGCCACGTTCCCGCGCGCATCGAGTCTCACGCCGAGTTCCTGCAACAAACCCGTCTGCACCGGATGGACGAAGCCCATCGCCAGCAGCACGAGATCCGCCGGGATCTCGAAGTCGCTCCCGGCGATTTCCTCGAAGTCGCGCCGCCCCGTGCTGGGATCGGGCGGCAGGTGGCGCAGGTGCACGGCCCGCAGACCGGTGACGCGTCCGTTCTCGCCGAGCAGGCCCTTGGTCATCACCGCAAAGTCACGCGTTCCGCCTTCGTCGTGCGAACTCGACGAGCGGAACATCAGCGGCCAGTTCGGCCACGGCGTCGAGGGATCGCGCCGATCGGGCGGTCGCTCGAGCAGCTCGATCGACGTCACGGACTTCGCCCCCTGACGATGCGAGGTCCCGACGCAGTCGGAGCCGGTGTCCCCGCCGCCCAGCACGATCACGTGCTTGCCGGTCGCGAGGATCGCCTCCTCGTCGGCGATCGCGTCGCCGGCGACGCGCTTGTTGTTCTGCGCGAGGAACTCCATCGCGAAATGGACGCCCGCAAGGTCGCGGCCCGGCACCGGCAGGTCGCGCGACTGCTCGGAGCCCATGCACAGCAGCACCGCGTCGAAGTGGCGACGCAGCTCGGCTGTCGACAGGTCGACGCCGACCTGCACGCCGGCCTGGAAGACGACGCCTTCCTCGCGCATCTGATCGAGCCGGCGGTCGATGATCCACTTCTCGAGCTTGAAGTCGGGAATGCCATAGCGGAGCAGACCGCCGATCCGGTCGCTCTTCTCGAACACCGTCACGCTGTGCCCAGCGCGACTCAGTTGCTGCGCGGCCGCGAGACCGGCGGGCCCGGAGCCCACCACGGCCACCGAGCGGCCGCTGCGCCGTTCCGGTCGCAGCGGCACGACGAAGCCCTCCTCCCACCCGCGGCGGATGATCTCCCACTCCACCTGTTTGATCGTCACCGGATCCTGATTGATGCCGAGCACACAGGCCGCCTCACAGGGAGCCGGACACACGAGCCCGGTGAACTCGGGGAAGTTGTTGGTCGAGTGCAAGCGCGCGAGCGCGTCCTGCCACTTGTCGCGGTAGGCGAGGTCGTTCCAGTCGGGGATGATGTTCCCGAGCGGGCAGCCGTTGTTGCAGAACGGAATGCCGCAATCCATGCAGCGCGCCGCCTGCTTCTTCACCGCTTCCGGCGACGGATCGAGCTGCACCTCGTGCCAGTCGCGCACGCGCTCCGAGGGCGGGCGGTGCGGCGTGTTCTCGCGCCCGTAGTCGAGGAATCCCGTCACCTTAGCCATTGCCGGTCCCCGCGTTGATGCGCGCATCGAGCGCGAGCTTCAGGTCCTTCGGAAACACCTTCACGAACTTCGGTGCGTAGCTGTTCCACTTCCGCAGCACCTCGTCGGCGCGCTCGCTGCGGGTGTATTCGTAATGGCGGCGCACCAAGCGCTGGAGGATCTCCTCGTCCTCCGCGCTGAGGCGCTCGAGATCGACGCGTTCCGCGTTGACGCGCGTCGGGAACGAGCCGTCGGGATCGAGCACGTAGGCGAAGCCGCCGCTCATGCCGGCGGCGAAGTTGCGACCGGTCGGCCCGAGCACGACCACCCGCCCACCGGTCATGTACTCGCAGCCGTGGTCGCCGACACCCTCGACGACCGCTTGCGCGCCGCTGTTGCGCACGCCGAAGCGTTCGCCCGCGATGCCCTGGAAGTACGCCTCGCCCGCGGTCGCACCGTAGAGCGCGACGTTGCCGGTGATGATGTTCTCGGCCGGGTCGTAGCTCGCGCCCTCGGGCGCACGCACGACGATCTTGCCGCCCGACAACCCCTTGCCGCAGTAGTCGTTGGTTTCGCCGTGCACCCAGAGCGTGATGCCGTGCGGCACGAACGCCCCGAAGCTCTGCCCCGCCGAGCCGGTGAAGTGAATCGTGATGCTGTCCTCGGGCAGGCCTTCCTCGCCATGTCGCAGCGACAGCTCCGAGCCGAGGATCGTGCCGACGGTGCGATCCGTGTTCCGGATCGGCAGGTGCAGCTCGATCTTCTCGCCGTTCTCGAGCGCGGGCTTCGCCAGCTCGAGCAGCTTCACGTCGATCACGTGATCGAGACCCTGCTGCTGCGATTCGCAGTGGCGGATCGCATGCGGCACGTCGGGCTTGAAGAGCAACTGCGTGAAGTCGAGGCCCTTGGCCTTCCAGTGCGTCGTGGCGCGATCCCAGTCGAGCCGGTCGACGCGCCCGATCATGTCGTCGAGTTTGCGAAAGCCGAGCTTGGCCATCAGCTCGCGCAGCTCTTCCGCGACGAAGAACAGGTACTGCACGACGTGCTCGGGCTTGCCCGCAAAGCGCTTGCGCAGCTCGGGGTTCTGCGTCGCGACGCCCACCGGGCAGGTGTTGAGGTGACACACGCGCATCAGGATGCAGCCCATCGCGACGAGCGGCGCCGTCGAGAAGCCATATTCGTCGGCGCCGAGCAATGCGGCGATCGCCACGTCGCGCCCGGTCTTGAGGCCGCCGTCGGTCTGCACGCGGATGCGGCCGCGCAGGTCGTTCAACACCAGCGTCTGTTGCGTCTCGGCGAGTCCGAGCTCCCACGGAAGGCCGGCGTACTTGATCGACGCCAGCGGCGACGCGCCGGTTCCGCCGTCGTGCCCCGCGATCAGCACGCCGTCGGCCTTGCCCTTCGCGACGCCCGCGGCGATTGTGCCGACGCCCGTCTCCGCCACCAGCTTCACGCTGACCTTGGCGCGCCGGTTGGCGTTCTTCAGGTCATAGATCAGTTGCGCGAGATCCTCGATCGAGTAGATGTCGTGGTGCGGCGGCGGTGAGATCAGACCCACTCCTTGGGTCGAATGCCGCGTCTTCGCGATCGCCGCATCGACCTTGTGACCGGGTAGCTCGCCCCCTTCGCCCGGTTTGGCGCCCTGCGCGACCTTGATCTGCAACTCGTCGGCGTTCACCAGGTACCAACTCGTCACGCCGAAGCGTCCCGACGCCACCTGCTTGATGGCGCTGCGCCGGGAGTCGCCGTTCGCGTCCGGGATGAAGCGGCGCGGATCCTCGCCACCCTCGCCGGTGTTGCTCTTGCCGCCGATGCGATTCATCGCGATCGCGAGCGTTTCGTGGGCATCGAGCGAGAGCGAGCCGTACGACATCGCACCGGTGCAGAAGCGCTTCACGATCTCGCTGGCTGGCTCGACCGCGTCCAGCGGGATCGGCGTCTCGGCGAAGTGGAAGCGGAACAGCCCGCGCAGCGTGCAGAGCCGCTCCGCGTCGTCGTCCGCAGCCTTCGAGAAATCCTTGAAGGTCGCGTAGGCGCGGTCGTGATCTTCGATGCGGACGGCGTGCTGGAGCTTCGCGACCGTGTCGGGATTGAAGGTGTGGCGCTCGCCGCGGCGGCGCCACTGATAGAGCCCGCCGGGGTCGAGTTCCGGGTACGCGAAGCCATCGCCGGGGAACGCGCGTTCGTGACGCAGCGCCGCTTCCTTCGCGAGCACGTCGAAGCCGACGCCCGAGACGCGCGACGCCGTGCCTGTGAAGTGGCGCGCGACCAGATCGCGATCGAGACCCACGGCCTCGAAGATCTGCGCGCCGCGGTAGCTCTGCAGCGTCGAGATCCCCATCTTCGCCATCGTCTTCAGCAGACCCTTGTCGCAGGCCTTCAGGTAGTTCTTGAGCGCCTTCGCGAGGTCGATGCCGGCCGGCACATAGGTGCCTTCCTCGACCAGCTCTTCGATCGTCTCGAACGCGAGGTACGGGTTGATCGCACCCGCGCCATATCCGATCAGCAGTGCGAAGTGCGCGACGTCCCGGGCCTCCGCCGTTTCGCAGACCAGACCGCACTGCGTGCGCAGACCCTCCCGCACCAGGTGATGGTGCACGGCGCCGGTCGCGAGCAGCATCGGAATCGGCGCGAGCTCGGGCGTGACGCCGCGGTCCGAGAGCACGAGCAGGTTCACGCCCTCGCGGACCGCCTGGGCCGCCTCGCGGCACAGCGCCTCGAGCGCCCCTCGCAAGCCTTCGCCCGCATCACCGACCTTGAACAGCGTCGGCAGCGTGCGCGCAGCGAGGCCGGGAACCGCGATCTGGCGGATCCGCTCGAGTTCCTCGTTGCTGAGGATCGGCCGGCTGGCGCGCAGCATGCGCGCGTGCTCCGGCGTCTCGGCGAGCAGATTCTTCTCGGCGCCGAGCGTCGAGTAGAGGGACATCACGGTGCCCTCGTTGATCGAGTCCATCGCCGGATTGGTGACCTGCGCGAAGAGCTGCTTGAAGTAGTGGTAGAGCATGCGCGGGCGGTCCGAGAGGCACGCGAGCGCCTCGTCGTTGCCCATCGACCCGATCGCCCATTTGCCTTCCGCGGCCATCGGCGCGATCAGCAGCTTCAGATCCTCGCTGGTGTACCCGAAGACCTGCTGCAGCGTGAAGCGCAGCTCCGGATTCGGCCGGTGCTCCGCTGCCACTTCGGCGTGCGGCACGGCGTCGAGTAGCACGCGGTTCGTCTCGACCCATTGGCGATACGGGCGCTTCGCGACGTAGCGGGCCTTGATCTCCTCGTCCTCGACGATGCGGCCGAGTTCCAGGTCCACGAAGAAGATGCGGCCCGGCTGCAGCCGTCCCTTGCGCAACACACGTTCGGGCGCGAGGTCGAGCACGCCGACTTCGGACGCCATCACGAGCAAGCCGTCGCGGGTGAGCGTCCAGCGCGACGGGCGCAGACCGTTGCGGTCGAGCACCGCGCCGATCTTGCGGCCGTCGGTGAATGCGATCGACGCCGGACCGTCCCACGGCTCCATCAAGAACGAGTGGTATTCGTAGTAGGCGCGCCGATCGGGATCCATCTCGGCGTGGTTCTCCCACGCCTCGGGAATCATCATCAGGATCGCTTCGGGCAGCTCGCGCCCGTTCAGCACCAGGAACTCGAGCACGTTGTCGAACTGCGCCGAGTCCGATCCGCCGTCGCGCATGATCGGATAGAGCTTGGCGAGGTCGTCGCCGAAGAGCGCCGAGCGCATCGTGCCTTCGCGCGCGCGCATGTAGTTGCGATTGCCGCGCAGCGTGTTGATCTCGCCGTTGTGCGCCATGTACCGGAACGGCTGCGCGAGGTCCCAGGTCGGGAACGTGTTGGTGCTGTAGCGCGAGTGGACCAGCGCAACGGCCGACTCGACCGCAGGATCGGTGAGATCCGGGAAGAACGGCTCGATCTGGGTCGACATCAACATGCCGGTGAACACGAAGGTCCGGCTCGACAGGCTCGGCACGTAGCAGAAGCCACCGTGCGCCTTGACCGCCGTTTCGAACACCCGGCGGATCACGTAGAGCTTGCGCTCGAAGGTGTCCTGATCGATTCCGGGGGCGGCACCGACGAAGACCTGGCGGATCACCGGCATCGCCGCGCCCGAGATGCGGCCGATGCGCTGGCGCTGCACGGGTACGTCGCGCCAGCCGAGCATGCGCTGACCCATTTCGGTGACGACCAACTCGAAGCGCTGCTGCTGCCACGCCGCTTCGGCGACGTCCTGCGACTGGAAGATCATGCCGGACGCGTAGGCGCCGATCGGCGGCAGCTCGATGCCGAGCAGCGCCGCCTCCTTGCGCAGGAAGCGATCCGGGAGCTGGATCAGGATGCCGGCGCCATCGCCGGTTTCCGGGTCGCAACCGCAGGCGCCGCGGTGTTCGAGGCGCTCCAGCACCTGGATGCCCTGGTGCACCAGCGCATGCGACTTGGTGCCGTCGATCTGCGCGACGAAGCCGACGCCGCACGCGTCGTGTTCGTGCGTCGGATCGTAGAGGCCCTGCTCGGCGGGACGTCCCAGCGCTCGCTCCATGCGCACTCCTTCTCGCTCGGCGCTCACTCCGAATCCTCCCGGCGCGGACGCTGCAGGCGGCGGCGACGCGGCAGCGGCGCATCCGTCACGTCGAGTGCGACGCGCGTGCGTTCCGAGTGCGTCGACAACACGACCATCGTCTCGCTGCGGGTCACGCCCTCGATGCGGCGGATCATGTCGATCAGCCGCTCGAGGGTCTCGGTGCTCTCGGTACGGACCTTCAGCATCAACGTGTGCTGGCCCGTCACGTGATGACATTCGAGAACGTCGCCTTCGCTCTCGATCTCCTTCTCGAAGGCCTGGAACGCGCTCGGATGGCTGATCGAGACCCCGATGAAGGCGGTGACGTCCTTGCCGAGCGCGCGCGCGTCGAGCAGCGCGGCGTAGCCGCGGATCACGCCGCCATCCTCGAGCTTCTTGATGCGCTCGACGACGGACGGCGCCGACAGACCGACCTGCTTACCGATCTCCGCGAGCGGCTGCTTGCAGTTGCGCTGCAGCGCATCGAGGATGCCGACGTCGGTCGCATCCAGGGCCAGATCGGGCGGACTCGGTCTATCGAATTTCATTAGGTGGGGGACCCTCTGAACCTAATTTTTAGAGGACGAGTCCCGAGTTTGCAAGGATTCCGGAGGATGGAACGGGAAAATTGCTGTGTTGGATTCGGCGCGGAAGCACGAGCAGGCAGCTCAGGCGGTTCCGGAGTCCACCAGCGCCCGCATCCGGTCCGGATGGTTCGTGAAGAGGCCGTCGACCCCGAGCGCGAGGAGCCGCTGCATTTCGGTGAGGTCGTCGACGGTGAACACGTAGACCGCGAGGCCGGCCGCGTGGGCGTCTTCGACCAGCGCCGCGCTGACGATCGACGCCTCCGGATTGATCGCCTCGGCTCCCAGTTCGCGCGCCCGCTCGAGGATACGGATCGGGTAGCGACTCGAGATCAGCAGCGCGAGCCGCGCGTCCGGCGCGAGCGCGCGCAACCGGCCGAGCACCGAGTCGTAGAACGACGACCACAGCGTGCGCGCGAGTAGCCCGCGCGAACGCACCGCAGCGAGTGCTTGCGCTTCGAGACCATCGTAGTCCGCGCGAACGGCGCGCTTCAGCTCGAGGTTGAACGGGATCTGATCGCCAACGCGATCGAGGATCTCGTCGAGTGTCGGGACGCGCTCCCCGCCGCCCGCGTCGAGTGCACGGATCTCGGCGAGCGATGCACCCGCGATCTCGCCGACCCCGCCGAGTCCCGCCAGCTCTTCGTCGTGCGTGATCACGACCGCGCCGTCGCGGGTGCGATGCAGGTCCGTCTCGATCATGTCGGCGCGCTGCGCGACCGCGAGATCGAAGGCCGGCAGCGTGTTTTGCGGCCGGTACGCAGAGGCGCCGCGATGCGCGATCACGAGCGGCTTGCTCAACTCGTTGCCCAATTGCGCGAGCGCTCGACCGCGCGCTTCCAGCCGGCGTAGAGCGCGTCGCGATGCGGCGCGTCTGCCGACGGCTCGAAATGCGTCGCGCGCTGCGCCGTCACGGCCTTCAACTCGTTGCGATCGCGCCAGAAACCGACCGCCAGACCGGCGAGCGCCGCCGCTCCGAACGCAGTCACTTCGAGCATGCCCGGCCGTTCGACCGGCACACCGAGCACGTCGGCTTGCATCTGCATCAGGAAGTCGTTGCGAGATGCACCGCCGTCGACGCGCAGCACGGCGAGCGGAAACCCTGCGTCGGTCGCCATGCACTCGACTACGTCCCGGGTCTGGAACGCGATCGACTCGAGCGTCGCGCGGATCAGATGCTCGCGCGTGGTGCCGCGCGTCAGCCCAACGATCGTGCCCCGCGCGTGTTCGTCCCAGTACGGCGCACCGAGACCGACGAACGCCGGCACCACGTAGACGCCGCCGCTGTCCTCCACGCTGCGCGCGGCCGCTTCGGTCTCGGCCGCGTCGGTGATCAAGTGCAAGCCGTCGCGCAGCCACTGCACCGCGGCGCCGGCGACGAACACACTGCCCTCGAGCGCGTACTCGACCGCACCGCCGATGCCCCACGCGATCGTCGTCAGCAGCCCGGTCGTCGAAGGGCGCGGCTTCGCACCGGTGTGGAGCAACAGGAAGCAGCCGGTGCCGTAGGTGTTCTTGGCGCGTCCCGCCTCGAAGCAGCCTTGCCCGAACAGCGCGGCCTGCTGATCGCCGGCCATGCCCGCGATCGGAATCGCGCGTCCGAACCACGCGGGGTCCGTCTCGCCGAAGATCCCGCTCGACGGCTGCACCGCCGGCAGCATCGCGTGCGGCACGCGCAACGCGTCGAGCAGCAACTCGTTCCACGCGAGCGTGTGGATGTCGTAGAGCATCGTCCGCGACGCGTTCGAATACTCGGTCGCGTGCACGCGGCCCTTCGTCAGCTTGTGCAACAGGAACGCATCGATCGTCCCGAACGCCAGCTCGCCGCGCTCGGCGCGCGCCTGCGCGCCCGCAACCGCATCGAGAATGAAACGCACCTTGGTGCCGGAGAAGTACGCGTCGACGACGAGGCCCGTGCGCGCGCGCACTTCGGGTTCGAGGCCGTCCGCGCGCAGCCGCTCGCAGATCGGTGCGGTCTGGCGCGACTGCCAGACGATCGCGCGGTGGATCGGCTCGCCGGTCGCGCGGTCCCAGACGACCGTCGTCTCGCGCTGGTTGGTGATGCCGATCGCGACCACATCCGCGGCGCTGGTCTTCGTCTTCGCAAGCACGCCGCGCGCCGCGCGGAGCTGGCTTTCCCAGATCTCTGCGGGGTCGTGTTCCACCCAGCCGGGCTTCGGGAAATGCTGCGGGAACTCGTGCTGATCGGAGCCGACCACCGCACCGTCGCGATCGAAGAGGATCGCGCGCGACGACGTGGTGCCCTGGTCGAGCGCCAGCACGTAGCGGCTCACGCCGTGCCGCCTTCCGCCTCGAAGAGCGCGCCGACGAACTCTTCGGCATCGAAGTCGCGCAGATCATCGAGCGTCTCGCCGACGCCGATGTAGCGCACTGGAATGCCGAACTCGTCGGCGAGTCCCACCAGCACGCCGCCCTTCGCGGTGCCGTCGAGCTTGGTCAGCACGAGACCCGTGACACCTGCGGCCTCGGTGAAGATGCGCGCCTGCGAGATCGCGTTCTGGCCGGTATTCGCATCGAGCACCAGCAGCACCTCGTGCGGCGCGCCGGGTACATCGCGCCCGATCACGCGCACGATCTTGCGCAGCTCCTCGATCAGCGGCGCCTTCGTCTGCAGACGCCCGGCGGTGTCGATGATCGCAACGTCGCAGCCGCGCGCGAGCGCCGCCTTCACGGTGTCGAACGCGACCGCCGCAGGATCGCCGCCCGCCTGCCCCTTCACGACCTCGCAGCCGACGCGCTGGCCCCAGACCTCGAGCTGCTCGATCGCGGCCGCGCGGAAGGTGTCGCCGGCGCCCATCACCACGCGCTTGCCCTCGGCGTGATAGCGCGCCGCGAGCTTGCCGATCGTCGTGGTCTTGCCCGAGCCGTTCACGCCGAGCACCAGCACGACGTGCGGCTTGGTGTCCGCGCGCTGCGCCGGCACCTCGACGCGCCGCAACTTCTCGAGCATCGCTTCGCGCAGGACCTGGCGCAGTTGGCTCGCATCGCCTCCGCTGGCGCGCGTGCGCACCGCTTCGAGCAGGCTCTCGGCGGTCTTCACGCCGAGGTCGGCGCTGAAGAGCAGCGCTTCCAACTCGTCGAGCACGTCGCCGTCGACCTTGCGCGTACCCACCAGCGCGCCGAGCCGGCCCAGGAACGCGGAGCGCGTGCGCGCCAACCGATCGAAGAGACGGACCTTCGACTTCGGGGGCTCAGGCTGGCGTGCGGGCGCCGGCTCCGGTGCCGGCGCGACGATCACCGGCGCGGGCGGCGGCGGCGTGGGCTTCGGCGCGGGTACCGGCGGGGGCTCGACGCGAACCGGAACGGGCTCGAGCGCGATGCGTGGCTGCGGAATCGCGACCGGCTCGGGCGTCGTTGCTTCGCGGGCCGGCGCGCGCTCCGCCTCGGGCAATGCGGGGGGCGCGCTGGCGCGCCGCAACAACATCACCAGCGCGACGACCAACCACGGAAGGACGAGCGCCGCACCGACACCCGCGAGCGGGTTGGCGGCGATCCAAGCGAAGAGCGGAGCGAATAGATTGGCGAAGTCGGTCATGGGCGCCGGAAGATACCCGCGCCCAGCGACCTCGCAGCCCCGTCAGGCGTCGCGGAGCTGGACGGAGACGATCTTCGAGACGCCGCGGTCTTCCATCGTGACGCCGTAGAGCACATCGGCGATCTCGATCGTCGACTTGTTGTGCGTGATGACCAGGAACTGCGAGTCGCTCGCCATCTCGCGGACGATCTCGTTGAAGCGGCCGACGTTCGCGTCGTCGAGCGCAGCGTCCACCTCGTCGAGCAGGAAGAACGGCGACGGGTGCACCTGGAACAGCGAGACCAGCAGCGCGAGCGCGGTCATCGTCTTCTCGCCGCCCGAGAGCAGGATCACGCTCTGGAGTTTCTTGCCCGGCGGCTGCGCCATGATCTCGACACCGGCTTCGAGCACATCGTCGGTCTCGGTCAGTGCGAGGCTCGCTTTGCCGCCGCCGAAGAGGCGCGGAAAGTTCAGCTGGAAGCGCTCGTTCACCGCGTCGAAGGTTTCCTTGAAGCGCTTGCGGCTGGCGCGGTTGATGCGCGTGATCGCCTCGCGCAGCGACTCGACGGTGCTCTCGAGGTCGGTCTTCTGCTCCTCGAGGAAGCGCACCCGCTCGCCGATCTCTTCGTGTTCTTCGATCGCGCCCATGTGCACGTCGCCGAAGCCCTCGACGCGGCGGCGCAGTTCGGCGGTGTGGCGCTCGCGATCTTCGCGCGGGCGTTCCAGCCATTCCGTGTCGGAGCTGCGCAGCACCAGCGATTCAGCGTCGTCGCCTTCCGCTGCCTCGCCGCCCTCTTCCGCTTCTTCGCCGAACGACTGCGACACCGCAACCACGTCGCCGGGCGCCGGCGGCGTCCAGCTCGCGATCTCGACCTTCCAGCGCTCGCGCACGCGATCGTCGAGTTGCAGCACGCGCAGCTCGCGCTCGCGGATCTCCAGCTCACCGGCCTGCAACCGCTCGCGGCGCGCCATGCACTCGGCGCGCAGATGGCGCCCCTCTTCCTCGCGCTCGCGAACGGCAGCGGCGGTGCGCTCGTAGGCGTCGCGCGCGCTGTCCGCGACCTGTCGCGCGCGCTCTTCGTCGCTGAGCTTCGCCGCCAATTGCTCG
>Ga0315287_10003915_pt1 | contig 14437 bp, 15 predicted proteins | sample YL17G11_0_MG_FD_205037 | JGI IMG/M metagenome (GOLD analysis project Ga0315287, IMG submission 205037) | Sediment microbial communities from Yellowstone Lake, YNP, Wyoming, USA - YL17G11_0 | ecosystem: Environmental > Aquatic > Freshwater > Lake > Sediment | place: USA: Wyoming | collected... | reverse complement strand
CTCCCAACACGCACCACCTCGACGGCGTCGCGGCCGTCCAGCTCGCGCACGAACACGTCCACCCGGTCCCCCGGCGAGGTCGGGACCAGCTCCCCCACCACGTCGGCCTGGATCGGCACTTCGCGACCGCCGCGGTCCACGAGCACCGCCAGACCGATGCGCGCGGGGCGGCCGAAGTCCGCCAGTTCGTCCAGCGCGGCGCGTACCGTCCGGCCCGAGAAGAGGACGTCGTCCACGATCCACGCGTGGCGTCCCTCGAGCGCGACCGGCAGGTGCGTCTCGCCGACGAGGGGCCGCGGCCCCACCACCTCCAGGTCGTCGCGGTAGAGGGTGATGTCGAGGGCCCCTCGCGGCACCTCGGCACCGCTCGTCCCCGCGAGCACCCGCGCCAGGCGCGCCGCCAGCTCGACGCCCCGGCGCTGCACGCCGATGAGGACGAGACGGCTGGGATCGGGGGTCTGGCGGAGGATGTCCTGCGCCATGCGGTCGAGCGTGCGCGCGATGGCGTCTTCGTCCAGCAGCAGCTGGCGCTTGGTTGGCGGCATAGTGAACGTGAAACGTAAGAGGCGGCGGCGCCGATATCAACGCGGCGGCCGCGCCTCAGCCCTCCCGCGGCGGCCGGCCGCGCCGTCCTGCGGCGTCGCGCGCGACTTCGATCGCCATCGCGCGCAGCAGCTTGGCCTCGCGCTCGTCGAGGGGCACCCGGTGCGCCACGTCGCGCACCGTGCGCATCACCTGCTCTGCCACGTGGCTCTTGAAGAAGCCGATGGTTGTCAGGGCCCACTCCGCCTCGACGAACAGTCGCTCGAAGTCAGCGGCGGTGGCGGGCGGCGACCGCCGCCGCGGCGGCTTGAAGGGCCGGGCATCGTCGCCCCGCGCCACGGCCAGCTCGTACAGGGCGACGGCCACCGCGTGGCCGAGATTGAGGGAAGCGTACGCCGGGTCCGAGGGGATCGCCACGACACGGTTGCAGCGGTCGAGCGCCGCGTTCGAGAGCCCCTTGTCCTCGCGGCCGAACAGCAGCGCGACCGTCCCCACGGCCGAGCGCGCCAGCACTTCGGCGGCGGCCTCGCGCGGGCGCTGCGCGCTGCGCCTGGCCGTCCGCTCGCGGGCGCTGAAGCCCGCGACGTGCACGCAGTCGGCCAGGGCGGCGTCGAGGTCGTCGAACAGCCGGGTGCGCTCCAGCACGTCGGCGCTGCGGTGCGCGATGCCCTCGATGCGGTAGGGGTCGTACTCGAGCGGGGAGACCAGCCGCAGGTCGGCGACGCCGAAGTTCTTCATCGCGCGGACCACGTGCGCGATGTTGGCGAGTTCCTGCGGCTCGTGCAGAACGACGACGATCATGCGGCGGCCCGGCGTCGACCGGTCGGAAGGTCGCTTCGGGAAGCTACGGATGAGGTGGGATTTGAACCCACGAGACCCTTTTGGGGTCCACACGCTCTCCAGGCGGCCCAAGGACTTTCAAGGTTCCGGCACACTGACGGGTAAACTCAACGATGGCGCGGAGTTCTGCCAGGGGGTGGCTCTCCTGATGTCGGAACCTGCAGGGTCGAATTCACACTGAACTCGCACTCAACTCGCACTCAACTCGCACACCTCACACCCTTTCGCGGCGCCTGAGTGGGTGGTCCTGTCGCGATCGTAGAGACCACCACGCGCGCCGCTGAGGCCCCCCCGGGGGGGGGCGGCGCAAGACGACCGAGGCGCAGGACGGTCCCCATGGCAATCCGTACACAACCGCGTCAGGAGGAGAACGTGAGAAACCCGGTGCTTGAGCACACGCGGCCAGCGCTGCGCCCGCCTGTGCGCCCGCCCGCGCGCGAAGCGTGGCCGGCACTCGGCGGGTTGGGCGGTCCTCGAAGCTGATGTACCACGGAGGTAACGTGCCGGACCCTGTGGCCGATCCGATGTCACCCGCGACAATACATGACGAGCTCGTGGCCGCCCTCGAGCGCGCCTCGCTTGCTGTGCTGGCGGAGTTGGAGCGCGAGGCGATGGACCCGACCGCCTCTAACTCGGTGCGCTACCAGGCGCGCAGGCTCATCCTAGACCAAGCGGCCGCGAACCGGGCTCGCTTTCGAGATGACCCGGCGCTCGACCTGGTCCAGGCGCGGCTGCGCGAACGGGGAGGCTGACCGCGCCTTCCTACGTGTCCTGGCGGATCTGGAACGCGAGGCCACAGACCCGGCGACATCGGCGAAGGACCGGCACCAGGCGCGGCGGCTGGTGATCGAGGCCGCAGCCGCGATGCGTCGCGCTGTGGCGCAGCGTCAGGTGATCCGACCGGCAAAGGAAACGAAGCCCGAGCCGCAGCCAACGGGCCGCGTGAACCTCCCGCCCCTCAGCTCGAGCGCGTAGCCGTCGGCTTGACGCTGGACGGGGCGCGCCCGGCGCCCCCATGGCGTGCCGGTCTTGTTCCTGTCTCTTCCTTGGCGCCCCCAACCCCGGCCGTGCCAGGACAGAGCCACCGGCTCCTAGTCTTCGGAGGTGGAGAAGCCGCTGTCCCCCTCAGGCCGATCACCCACCGAGTTCTCACCTGCCTGCAAGCGACGCAGTTCGCTGCGAGCGTGCGTAGCGTAGGGTTCCGCCGCCGCGCCAGCCTCCCCTGCCCGTCTGAGAAGGGCTCGTGCGTGTGGTACGGTTCGTTCTTCTCCAAGTCTCAACAACGCCCTCGCATGTTCAAGGTCACGCTTTGCCTTCACGCGTTCCCGCAAAGCCCGGCGCCCAGCGAAGACCGACGCCAGTTCGTAGAGACGGAGGCCTTCCTTCAAATCACCCTGCCAGAGCCGAAGGAGCCCACGGGTCGCAGTCACGAAAGCGCGCTGCTGGTGGTCAACGACTGAGTCGTCTATCGAGTCCAGGTACCGCGCCGCCTCCGTAGGCCGCCCAGCCATCAAGAGCGAGTAGGACAGGTTGTTCTTGAGAGAGACGCTCTCGGGCCACTTCTCCAGCCCAGCGGACGCATAGCGGCTCGCCGCTGCGTAGTCGTGAACCCCGTCAGCGTACAGGACGGATAGGAATCCGAATACCTTCTCGTCCGCATCTGGCCTGGACTCAAGCTCAGTGGCCAGCCGAATAGCATCCTCGTGTCGCGTAGCCAACGACAGTGCTGCGGCGAGGGTCACCCCAACATCTCGGGACCTTAGCTCCGGCCTTTCCCACCAACCCTGTAGCCAGTGAATCGCGCGACCAATGTCGCCCGTCTCAAGCAGGATCTTCCCGCGATTCGCAACTGCTGTCGCGCTTGGAATCTCCTCTATCGACTGAAGGAACGCGTTCTCAGCGTCGCTGGACAAGTCCAGTTCTGAGTACGCGACCCCCAAGTTGTTCAAGATCGCGGCGCGCTCATCTCCTCGCTGCCCCTCGTCTAGGGCCCCCGCAAGCCAGTCTCTGGCTCCACGTGGACTGTCTAGGGCAAAGCACGCCTCCGCAGCGTATCGCGCGAGCGCGACGGGCGCCGCGCCGGGCTTCCAGTAGCGATCAACAATGGCGAGCGCATCTTCCCACCGGCGTGCGCGACAGAGGAAGCCGACCAGGTTCAACGAGGCGCCAGTGTTTAGGGGGCCCACGCGGAGCGCAGCCCTGAAGTGACGCTCGGCGGTCGAAGCCCGACCCAATTTCAGTTCCGCTAGGCCGAGACTGGTGCGCGCTTGTACCCAGTCAGGCTTCAGCCGGACAGCCTTGCGCAGATCCGAAACGGCTCCTCGCGCGTCACCAAGCAAGAAGTGGATGCCGCCTCTCGCTGCGAGGAGTGGAGCGTACTTCGCTGCCTCCGAGGGAGTCGCCCCTTCAAGGAGGGCGAGTGCCTCTCGGAGATTACCCTCACTTACCAGGACAAGAGCCAAGCTCGCCACGGCTTCAGTGTCCCCTGGGGACCTAGCGAGCAAGTCCCTCAGCAGCTCGCGCGCCTCCTCCGGAAGCCCTTCATCGTGGGCCGTCCTCGCGAGTCCCATGCGAGCGTTGCGTGACTCGGGGGCCAGTTCCAAAGCAGCTTCGAACGAATGGCGCGCCGCTTCGAGGTCACGCGCTGCCAAGGCGGCGAAGCCCGCCTGAGTCCAAGCTGAGGGCGACCGTTCTAGCTTTCTCGCCCGCGCGCGCACCGCACCTGCGATCTGTCCCATGAAACCGCCGCCGCCTGGTTCCCGGGGTGCCCGCAGGCCATGCACCGCAACCACTGGCGACGATGCGCCCGCCATCTCGACCAGGAACTCCGTTGTCGGCCCTAGGAATGAGTCACCACCCAGCCGTACTGGCGACTCGTCCCGAGAGCGAACGATGGCGACCCTATCGGCTTGCACCTCACTGATCATACTGGTCCCCGCAGTTCACTGTCCTGCCAGACTCCGTTGCATCAGGGTTGCCCGCGCAGGATGCGTTGCGCGCGGCGTTGTTCGTCCAGGAGCGCATGGCGTCGGGAGATCTCTATCGCCCTCAGCACACCAGGAAAGGATGAAGTCCGCCTCCGGAAGTCGAAGTGGCACAGACCGCGAACCAGATGGTCCAGGCTGTCCAGAGTCGAGTCACTGGCCCGGGCCAGGAATGGGTCCGAGGCCGCATAGTCACGCACGGAGGGGACCGGGTACTCACCAGCAATGTCAGACACGATCGCCTGGTACATTGGGAGTCGGGCATTTTCAGGCACCGGCCGAAAGTGCGCCACCATGTCCCACAGGTCTTCTCCGTGAAGACCGACAGCCACGTACAGAGGAAAGCCAGTGACGGCCTCGAAAAGCACGGCGCCCAGGGAGAACCAGTCCGCCCCTGGGTACAACTCGCGCTTGTTCCAGCCGCCGCAGAGTATCTCGGGAGCAGTGTAGCCGACCTGCCCTACTTGGCCGAGGTAGTCTGCCTCAAGAGCTCCGTCATTCTCGTCGCGCGCCCGACAGGTGCCCAAATCACCCAGCTTAGCCAGGCCCCCGCGAAACAGGAGGATGTTGTCCGGCTTGAGATCGCGGTGGCAGAACCCGACCCTGTGGAGCCGGCCTACTCCCTTCGCCGCATCGTGGATCACGCCCAAACGGCGATGCAGGGACGGAGGTCTCCGCTGCAACAGGAGGTACTGAGCGAAACTGCGCTTGGCTCGCTCCATCGGGAGGTACTGGCAGGCCATTGGGAAACGTAGGCCGGTGTCCATGTGAGTCAGTTCGAGAGTTAGCACACCCGGTTCGCCCCTTATCTGGACGATGTTCTCCCGGCCCTCGAGCTGGCGGCAGATGCGCACTTCACGCTGGAAGAAGCGACCTCGGAGGTCTCCGTTGTGCTTTGGGTTCAGGAACTTAAGGAAAACGCTCTCCGCGGTGACAGTGTCCCGAGCTCCGAAGCACAGCGAAAAGGCCCCGCCAACATCCGGAAGGTACTCGAGGCCCCCGAAGCGGCCGCCGACGACTCCGGCCGACGCGATGATCTGGGCGAGCCGTTCGTTATCGTTTCCGGCCGCCACCGCCGAACCGCTTTCGGAGGACTTGCACTGCCTCTTGCTGGTTCTCCCTGAGGATCGCCTGAACGTCGGGTGGGAGGCGACTCGCGGCAGCGAACAGGGCGTCAGAGTCGCCGTAGTAGGCAGCCATTCGTTGCAGCAGTTCGTCCGACGGGGTAACTAGCCCGTTCTCGATCTTCGACAAGTAGGTATATGTGACTCCCAAATGAGGCGCTGCCCTCTTGAGCCCTAGGCCGGACGCGCAACGTCGATCCCGAATCAGGGGTCCGAGCCGCTGTCCCGTTTCCCGTGGCTTGGTCCGATCATCCTTCCGATCCAACCCAACCTCCTGCCTAGCGCTACCCACGATCCTACCTTAGGGTTGCTATTCATGTCAACCCTCGGTCCCACAGGCCAGGACCACCACCAATGAGGCCGGCTCGCCCGTCTCCGCTGTCCGAGAGGGTCGATTCTTCTGGACTCTCCCCGGCTCACGCGGATGGCCGCCTGGATCGCCGGCCAGGAAGGAGGCAGTGGACGCCCTGGCTCTCCGCTGTTTCGCAGCATGAAAGCGGGAGCGCGACCTTCCACGCTATCATGTGGCCTCAAGGGCATTACTCAGGCCGGGAGGGTTCGGCTGGACACCTCCGACCGGGCGGGTCCAGCGGCTCCCTGGCGAATGAGTACGCAAACTCGCATTAGCGTACTCATCGCTCCCCCGGTGGCCCTCAGAGCGTCGCCGCAACCTCCCGCGCCACCTCGCCCGCGAAGTCTTCCCTGGCGTCATCGTACCGCTGGAGCACGCGCACATCGGCGTGCCGGCTGAACCGCTGCACCTTCCGCACGTCCCCGTTCGTGAGGCGCAGGGCTTCCGTGATGCTGCTGTGCCGGAGCCCGTGGGGCCGCACGGAGAGCCCGACGCCGGCACCGAGAGCGCGCACGACGCGGTAGACGCTGGTCGTCGTCAGCCCGGTCGGCGCCTTGCCGGCGCGGTCGCAGTTGACCAGGAGCGGGCCGGGCGCCGTGCCACGGACGGCGAGGTAGGCCGCGAGCGCCGCGCGCGTGGCATCCGGCAACGTGCGGAGCAGCTTCTCCCGGCGACCTTTGCCGAAGACCGCCACCGTGCCGGCCAAGAGGTCCACATCCTCGACGTCCAGAGAAACGACCTCAGCGCGCCGTAGCGCGAGATCGTAGAGGAGCCGGATGATCAGGCGGTCCCGCACGCCTTTCGCGTCCTGGCGGGCGTCCAGCGAGCCCAGCAGGGCCCGTACGCCTTCGACGCCAGGGCCGCGCGTGTCGCGGTAGCTCTCGCCCTTCACGGCCGGGACTTCGAGCGTCCACGGCACGAGCCCGAGCGTGCGCGCGAGCTTCACGAGGGAGCGGAGCGCGGCGAGCCGGCGGTTGACGGTGGCAGGAGCGAGCCCGCGTTCCAGCAGGGACGCCCGGTAGGCCAGCGCCGCGGCGTTCGCCTCGCCATGTCCCGTCTCGAGCAGCTGCGCCGCTGCGGCGTCGATCGTCGGCGCCCCGGTGAACGCCCGGTAGCCCTCCAGGTCGTCGCGGTAGGCGCGCAGCGTGCGCGGGGAGCGGCCGGCGAGGAAGAGCGCCACCAGCCCCTCACGAGCACGAGGGAGAACCGCCGGCGCAAGGGTGCGGACGGTCAGCGCCGTCGTGCTGCTCTTGGTTGGCATGGTCAGCCTCCGATCTCGAGCGTCCGCTCCTTGAGTACCTTCATGGCCCGCAGGAGCCCGCGGCGTTCGTCATCCGGCGTGGCGCTGTCCTGAAAGAGCGCCAGCATGGCGAAGCCCACGCGCCGGAGTTCGTGGAGCCGCAACCGCCGGTCGTCCTCGTCGTCCTCTTCCTCCCAGCCGGCAGGGCTCATCGGCGCGGAGACCGCTTCCGCTCGATCCTCGCCAGCCACAGGACGCCGGCGCAGGGCCGGTTCCTTCGGCGGGAAGTTCCACGCCGCGTCCGGATGGTCGCGGAGTACGTCCCGCTGCTCCCACGGCAGGTAGTGCCAGCCGACCAGCATCTGTTCGATGAAGCACCGGTCGCAGAGCCAGCGCGGCTTGGCCAGGAAGTTCGCGTACTGCGCCACAGGGCGACGCTTCGTCTGGCACACGCCGCAGCGGCCGTCCTCGCCGCGCCAGGTCTCCCACTGGTCGCGCCCGCGCCGCGGCCCACTGCTCCGCCTCTGCTCACTGGCCATCTGCTCCCCCTTGGTGATGAGTACGCGATAATCGCCGAGGGTATAGTAGCGTCACGGGTGACACGTTGTCAAGGGCGACACTTGCCACGGGTGACACCATACCGTACATTGACCGGATTGCCGATTGTGGATCGGTCTACCGATACCGCCTGCGAGGGATGATGCGGCTTCGCCTGCCTGAACTACTCAAGGAACGCGCCCTGACGCCCTACGCCCTCGGCACGCACTCCGGCGGGCGCATCAGCCTGCCGATGGCGTACCGGCTGGCGCGTGCCGGCGGGCGGTTCGTCACGATCAAGGCCGACGTGCTCGACGCGCTGTGCGACGTGCTCAGCGTAGAGCCCGGCGCCCTGCTGGAGCGCACGCCCACGCCGAAGCGGGCACGGACAGGCACGCGGGCCAAGGGGAAGCGCAGCACGCCAGCCAAGCCCGCGCGCTGACGCCGCAGCTCGTCGGCCGCCGGCGCCAGGGCCAACGGCTGGCGCTCGGGGGCGGAGATCGCGAATCCAAACTTCGGCGTCGGGCTGGACCGCTACCCCGTGGGGGACATCGTGTGCGTATGCCTATGGCAGCGGCGGAAGCGCACTTCCCGAAACAGGGGCCTACCTCACGCGAACGGTGGTCAGGCCCTGCGAGGGGGCCTTCTCGTCACGCCGGCTCCATCCGGCGAGGGGGCCCGGTTCTGTGCGAAGGGGGGTAGGGGTTCCGGAGAAGTCCGGCGACGGGGCCCGGCTCGCGGGAAAGGGGGTAGGCAGTTCCTGGTGGAGTTCGAGGTACCGGGCCCCGGTTCGCGCGAGGGTGGTCAGGTGGTGCCGTTCTCTGTCAAACCTCCGGGGCCATCCGTTCCTGCTCGATCATCGCCAGCATCGAGCGCACGGCGACAGCAGTTCGGCGAGGAAGCCATCGGCTTCGCGCACCGCATCAAGACGGATGCGCTGGCCCGGCTGGGGGAACTGATCGCCGCGATGCCGAAAGCGACAGGCTCAAAGGGCAGGCAGAAGCGGGGCGCGTCGCGTGGTTCACTCGAGGACCCACGCGACGACGCACCGCCGACACTGGCCGACTTGGGCATCAGCAAGAAGGTGAGCGCCGTCGCCCAGCAAGCCCTCCCGCACGGGCGGTAAGGCGCCTCAGCTAGTCTCAAGCTGATAGAGGTCGGACCCACAACCAGGCGGCGGCGCGCTGGCTGGGCGTGGCACGGGCGGCAGGGTAGCGGTAGTGCGCCGGCAGCGGCACCGCTCGCGGTTAGACCGCTCCCTTGGGATCCCCGCGAGGCGCAGGGAGTAAGGCTCGCTATTCAGGTCTTGGACGCTCGTCAGTTGCTCGGCTCTTTCGATAAGGGCCGGAGCGCTCGACACATTCGAACCAGGACTCGTTCAACTTTCGGACGAATGCATCCTCGTCGAGCTTCTTCAACTGGGCGTCGATACGGTTGCAGCGTTCCAGCGCGGTACGTAGCGAAAGCACGCCCATGCACGAAACGCCAGCGAGAAGGTAGGCGAATACGGAGCCCGCTCCAAGGACTTCCTCCCAGAAGAAGAGTGGTATCATGAAGCCGACGCCGTACACTACGACGAGCGACCAGAGGATGTAGCCTCGACGGCGCCATCTGAGCGGCGCGAGATCAGGCTGCTTGTCGCCCCTTCTACGGTGCACTACGGGCACGCCTCGCTTAGCCGCCCATGCCGCGGGCTCCAGGAGTTCGGTGCACTCTTCACCAGCTGAGCGGAGGCCGCCACTCGACGACGGTGGCGGAGCCTGTCGCCGCCCTGAATGCACACCTGCTCGGTACCCACATCACGTCGTGAACCCCGCCGGCAATTGTGCGAGTGTCAAATACGCGGCGGTCGGCCATCGCGACCACCAGCATCTCGCCGCTCCAGGAAATATCGGGAGGCTCATCCGGCTTCCTGTGCTTCCTATCAGTGCACTCGGCGATCCCGATGCACACGTAATCACCAGTTCCCGACCAAGCAGCCCGCGAATAGCAGCTGGGGTACCCCCACCTGCGTTGGACTCGCTCCAATCCTCGCTCCAAGAGCACTGTCTCACTCTGCAGTCGCGCATCCAAGACCTCCACTCCCCCGAAGCCTGCCACCAGCAGACGCCCATCGCGAGGAGCCCACCGCAGAGTCAAAGCCCTTGGGTTAGGTAGATCCAAGGCCCGGCGCGAAATATCCTCGAGTTCCGGCACGGAGAGCAGCACCACCAAGCCTCTGCGGTCGTACATGTTCATCACCACGGCCAAGGTCTTCTCGTCGTCGGAGAAGGCGACGCCAGTCGCGCCCAGACTACAGAGCCCTCTCGCGTCCAACTCGTAGACCTCCTCCCGGCTCACGCCCGCATCCTCAAGGTCCCCTGTGATGCGCATGCCCGGCAGCCCCGCCCAACGCCCTATCAACTCGGTGCTGATTAGCTCCCTTCCCAGCGAGCCCTGTTGCCAGTGACACCGCCAGAGCCGCAGAATCGGGGCACGGGCGCTCGACACGGAGGCGAGGAACTCGCCGCTGGTCGACCACGCAGCCATAGTCACCCGGCTCCGGTGAAGAAACGCCACCTCACGGCAGTCACCGGTTGCGGTGTCGAACACTAGCAGTCGATGCTCCCCGCAATGGTATTCCGGACTACGCTTGGACCCACACGCGGACCCAGTAGCCAGATAGCGACCACATGGGGACCAGGCGGCGCAGCCTGGGTAGCCGAACCAATCGTCATGAGGCGTCGATCGGGAGACCGGAAACTGTGTTGAGCTGGGGAACCTGAGACGCCGGGCGAGGACCCAGCTTCCGATGCGCCGCTCCCACAGACCCATTTCGTGTCGGTCCGGGTAGCACCTATTCCACGCTAACCGATCTCCCACTGGTGACACGATGACGGTGCCAAACGCAGGCTCGGGAAACCCGATCGACTTCTCTTCGCGCCACTCTCCGCGCACCGCCCTCGCCAGCCCTCGCCCGACCAACGAACTGGGAGCCACCAAGTCGTGCTGACCCCGCAGCACTACTTGGCTGGGGCTCGATGATGAATCCGATTGCATGGACTGCGCGGGCCGCTCTTCCGTCACTTATGGGCCGCGCTCTCTTCGCGTCGGCGGCTGAGTACCCGCCGCGATTCCGCGAGCTGTTGGTCAACCTCAGCGGCCATCTCAGCAAGGAGATCACGCCCCGCGGACTTGAGCTGCTGTGCTCGTTGACGAAGCTGACCGACCTCGGAACTCTCGAGGGCCGTGATGGCCTCGTCGATCTCAGCAAGGCGCTTCCCGACTTGGTCGAGTTTCCGAATCGTCCGCACCAACTGGGAACCGATGTCGCTTCCCTCAACGGCCTCCGGGCTGGCCTGCCACTCGTGCAGTAGCGCCCTGAGCCGATCCTCGTCGCCCGCCTGGTACGCGGCGTTCACCTCCGCCATGAACTTCGTCCTGCGCTCCCGCTCCCCTGGCTCAGTGCACAAGTCGGGATGCACGAGCTTTGCCAACGTGCGATAAAGCTCTCTTAGCTCCGGCGACGGCTTGAACACCGGCTTCTCACGCTCCCCAGGGGCCGCGTCGGCCTCCCGGGCGGAGCGTTCCGCTCGTGCCCGAGTCTCGTGCGCCGCGTGCTCGAATTCGGCCGAGCCGGGGTGCTCTCGCAGGTCGAGCGCCGCGAGCTCCGCAGTCACATCGTCCAGTGCGGCATAGAGCCGGCCCACTCGGCGGAGGTACTCCTGCTCGAAGCCCCGCACCTGGGCCTGCAGCGTGGCCAGCGCCAGTTCACGCTCCGCCAGCTCAGTCTCCAACCGATGGAGTTCCTGAGCCTTCTGGCCGAGCTCGCGCTCTTCAGGAAGAGTCACATGCCCCGCTTTGGCGGATAGTTGACGGCTGGGGTTTCGCTTCACGCCAGCACCTCCCACCTCCGTGTGACAGCGCCAGTCAAACGACGCTATGCATAGAGTGGCCTGTCATACGCTGTAGAGTCAAGCAGGGTGGCGCGGCACACTATGCGCCATGCTCACACTCAGGGTCAGACTCGGACGCGCCGTTCGGCGGCTCCGGAAGGAGGCGGGGTTCTCCCAGGAGTCGTTCGCCGACCGCTGCAAGCTCCACCGCACCTACATGGGCTCGGTCGAGCGGGGCGAGACCAACATCTCGCTCGACAACATCGAGAGGATCGCGAAGGCACTCGGTCTTGCGGCCGCCGGACTCCTGGCCGAGGCCGAAGGCGAGCGGTAGCTGGTCGCACCAAACAGTCCATAGCCCCCAGGGCCGGGCGACAAGTCCCCACCCGTCAAGGTACGGGTTGCGCGCGCCGTCGAGGCAGTGTTTGCGCCGAAGAGAATGGCCCAAGGGGCCGTCAAGTAACCCCCACCTGGCCCCTGAGGTTTCTAGCGGCTGCCGTGGCCGCAACGAGGTCAAGAGTCCCGCAAGGCCCGCATCCGTTCAATCATCTCGCTGGTGTGCGCTGGTGGATTGCGTTCGGCTGCGCCCAGGACGTCTTCGGTCACGATAGGGCGTCTCGATCCAAGGGCCGTTCTGGCTGCCTCATTCACGATGAACTCGATCTCAGCACAAGTGTAGATCTCCAGCTCGGTGGCGCAGGTATGCCAGTCCAGCGCCTCCTGGGGCCTGTCTCGCATGTAGAGCCGGAGCAGTTCATGCCGGGCTTCGTAGTCCGGGGGAGCGACGAAGAACTTCTTGTCGAGGCGCCCCGGCCTCAAAGCGGCGGGATCGAGGCGCGAGGGAAGGTTTGTCGCCCCCACGACCAGTATCCGCTGTGTCCCGCACTCGTTCAATCGCACAAGAAACTCGTTTACCTCGCTGGCATAGTGGTGGCCAACCGAGTCGTCGCCGCGGCTGGGGACCATGGCGTCGATCTCGTCGAAGAAGAGCATGGAGGGGGCATGCTCGCGGGCATCAGAGAATATCTTGGCAATTCTGCCTTGGGTTCCATGCACGTAGATGCTTGCGATGTCACCCGGTTTGACTTCAGTGAAGGCGAAGTCGATGATCTCTGCCAACTTGCGGGCGATGAATGTCTTGCCGCACCCCGGGGGACCGTAGAGCAGGATGCCGCTCGGGAGACTGACGCGATACGTCTCGTAGACCTCCGGTTCTTGTAGCGGAAGAATCACGTCCCGCTCAAGCATGGCCTTGAGGTCACGCATGCCGGCGACACCGCGCCAACGCGGCTGGGGCGCAACCTCTGAATCCTGCGACACGGAGTGGCTCCCCGCCTGGAGAGGAAGGAAGCCCGCTTCGCGCTTCAGTCGTTGTTTGAGAGCAACAGCAGCAACGTTGTCAGGGTTGACTTCTACTTCGAGACAGGCCCAGGCAAGAGCCTCTGTGACACGAAGCAGTTCCCTCAGAAGGTCAATGCGGTAGAGCCAGGCGAGCCGCCGCTCCTCAATTACCCATGGCTCATCCCTGAAGAGTGGCATGGGGTCTTCGATTGTGCGATCCAGCAACTCGAACGCTTTTCGATACTGGTGGCGTGCGGCCAGTTCTCCGATGCGCTCGTGGATATACTTGGAGAAGCCGCGGGGTGGGTCTGTGGCGCCAAGCTTGCTCACCTATGAATCTCTCCGTTCCCAGACGAGTCGATGTCTCGTTTCTCGTCGTCGCCGCCCTTTTCAGTCCCTCGCCACCACGGTGTCGTAGAGCCCGTAGCGGGTCAGGCCCTCGTGGCTCTCGATTCCTGTGTAGCGGAGCGAGGCGTCTTCATAGCGGCGGAAGGCAAAGACAGCCTGGTTCATCTGCTCGGTGTTGAACACCTTCAGGCGCACGAGCAGGTGGAAGTCCTTCACCGTCAGGCCGGTCACCGTCAGAAACAAGTCCGGTTCGAGCTTGGTGATGACATCCTGGAGCGTGTTCTCGCGGAAGTCGGTCAGGTACATAAACGCGGGGATGCGTGTGGCGAACTTGATCAGCTTCTCCTGAACGAGCTTGCGCTTGGACTTGTACTCCTTCTCCTCGTCGGTCAGTTGCTTCTTCTGCTTCGCCGTCAGGTCGCCGTCCTTAGCCTTGTTCTTGAGCTCCCTGACCTTCTCGCTCTTGTTGATGATCGTCTCGATAATGTTGTCGCCAAGCGCGCGCCATCCCTCGATGCGCTCCACCGCGGCCATTGCTTCGGGATTGTCCAAGATGCGGCGCAGGGTGTCGTTGTCCACGTTCACCAGGAGCGCGGACTCCCACTTGCGAGCCAAGAGCGTGGCCGAGGTGCCCGCCATCGCCATGTCGAGGATGCCGCCAGCGTCAATCTGCGTCATATTGGCGCCGTCATAGGCCAGCACGGGTAGGAACGACACGAGATCCTTGACGGCGTTCTCCGGGTTCGGCTCGCTCGGCGAGAGTCCGATCCCGTACTCGGACAGCTGCCGCAGCGCACGGGTGGGCGCGAAGTCGAAGACGAAGCAGACGGGCTTGAGGATCTCTTCTTCGTTCGGGTTATCGCCGTTGGGGTTCTTGATGGACCACGCCGACTGCACCCGGAACGCGGCCTGAAAGTAGGTCTCGGGCGCCTTGAGACTGCGAAGCATCAAGATCGAGGACCACTGCGGCACGGTCACACCGGTCGTGAGCTTGCCGCACGAAAGCGTGATCGTCTTCGTCTCGAATCCACTCCCGATGGCCGAACGCACTGGCGGCAACGCATCGAGCCCGATGCCCGCCGATGCACCGGCGGCGACGACGACCTTATAGTCGTGCCAGAACGTGTTGTGCTTCTCGGCCAGCAGGTTTGCCATCGCATTACAGGCGGCAACGTTCGGCAAGAACCAGAACGAGTGCTGGAGGTAGGGCAGCAGGCGGACGTCCGAGTACGGAAACGGCGGTCGTGTTCCGG
>Ga0315287_10003914_pt1 | contig 14441 bp, 13 predicted proteins | sample YL17G11_0_MG_FD_205037 | JGI IMG/M metagenome (GOLD analysis project Ga0315287, IMG submission 205037) | Sediment microbial communities from Yellowstone Lake, YNP, Wyoming, USA - YL17G11_0 | ecosystem: Environmental > Aquatic > Freshwater > Lake > Sediment | place: USA: Wyoming | collected... | reverse complement strand
AAACTCGATCCACCATACGTCACACTCGACATCCAAAAGTGACACCCAAAGGGACACTCGGTGAGCAGTGACGACAACCTGATGTGCACTCGACGAGCATGAAAGGCGGCTCGTCACCGCAGCATGGGCTAGCTCCGCACTCGTTCGCTCGTCGGGTCATAGAGCGGTTTTAGCGACACCGTCGCAGGCACACGTTCACACGCGACCTCCACCTCGTACTCACCAGCCTCAATGAAGTGGCGATCCGCGACGCCGTCGCGGTTCTCGACGTACCCCAGTCCCAACGGCGCACCCAGCGTGTGCCCGTACATACCGGACGTCGTATGCCCCACCAGTTCGCCATCCCGCCAGATCGGCTCGTTGTGATAGAGCAGTGCGTTGTCGCGCTGGGCACGTACCTGCACCAACCGCCGCTTGACTCCAGCTTCTCGTTGCGCCATCAACGCCTCGCGTCCGCAGAAGCCTCCAGGCTTGTCCCACGCCACCGCGAAGCTGAGACCGGCCTCCAGGGGGGTGTCGTCCGGCGAGATATCGTGCCCCCAGTGGCGGTAGCCCTTCTCGGTGCGCAACGAATTCAGGGCGTGGTACCCGCAGAGCTTCAAACCGACTGCCTCACCAGCACTGGCGACTACGTCGAAAACCCCAGTGGCGTACTCAGTGGGGACGTACAGCTCCCAGCCGAGCTCTCCGACGTAACTGATTCGACTGGCCCGCACCTGCGCGTAGCCGAGGTCGATCACTTGAGAGCTACCGAAAGCAAAAGCGTCATTGTCCAAGTCGGTCAAGGTAAGTGGCTGCAGCAGCTCACGCGTCCGCGGCCCCATCACGCTGAGCACTGCCATGGACGACGTGACGTCCTCAACCATGCAGCGCGCGTCCGACGGAATATGGTCGCGCAGCCACGACAGGTCACGCACCTGCGTTGCGGCTGCGGTGACCACCAGGTAGCGATCCTCCGCTTCCCTGGTGACGGTCACGTCGGCCTCGATCGTGCCCTGCTCGTTCAACCACTGCGTGTAGACAATTCGCCCGACCGGTACCGAAACGTCACCAGCGCAGATCTGATTCAGCACCACTTCGGCGTCCGGGCCCACGACCGCGTACTTACCGAAGGATGAAAGGTCGAACAGCCCCACACGTTCGCGGACCGCCTGGTGCTCGGCCGCCGAGTGCTCGAACCAGTTCGGCTTGCCGTACGTGTACTCGTACACCGGTTCGACGCCGTCCGGTGCAAACCAGTTTGCCCGCTCCCACCCGGCGGTCTCACCGAAGCAGGCGCCCCGGGCCGTCAGCCGGTCGTGCAGCACCGAACGTCGGACACCTCGTGCTGTTTCCGGCTGCCGATAGGGCCAGTGCATGGCGTACAGCAGGCCGAGCGTTTCAACTGTGCGGTCTCGTAAATAGCTCGGGTTGCTCTGGAACGGCATCATGCGTCGGATATCGACGTCCCACAGGTCCATCGGCGGACGGCCGTCGATGATCCAGTCGGCCAGTACCTTGCCGGCACCGCCAGATGACTGAATGCCGATCGAGTTGAAGCCACACGCCAAGAAGAGACCCTTCACCTCGGGCGTCTCTCCTAACAGGTAGCGGTCGTCCGGCGTGAACGACTCCGGACCGTTGAAGAACAGTTGGATCCCCACCTCCTCCAGGAGTGGCATGCGGTGCGCGGCGGCCTCGATGAGCGGCGCCACGTGCTCCAAATCCTCTGGGAGGGTGCCGAAGCTGAAGGACTCAGGGATGTCGCTGCCTCCGGCTCGCTTGGGCATCCCCCACGGCTTGGCCACCGGCTCGAACCACCCGACAAGAAGCTTCCCGGGCTCGGCCTTGAAGTACCCACAGGCGTCCTGGTCCCGCAGCACAGGCATCGTCGGCGAGATGGCGTCGACCGAGTCGGTGACGATGTAGAAGTGCTCAGCGGCGTGGAGGGGCACGTTGACGCCGATCGGTGCACCCAGCTCGCGTCCCCACATTCCAGCGGCGTTGACGACTACGTCGGCGCGTAGCTCGCACCGCTCACCGTCGACCTCGTACTCGACCCCGATCGCGCGATCTCCATCCACGAGGATCTTGGTGACCGGGGTGTGCTCGACGATCAGCGCACCCCGTGCGCGCGCCCCCTTGGCGAACGCCCACGTGGTGTCGACCGGGTTGGTCACTCCGTCGCCGGGCAGATAGACGCCACCGATCAGGTCGTCGGTCCTGGCCTGTGGCACCAAGCGTTCGACGTCGGACGGCTCGATCACCTCCACCGGCAGACCAAAGACACGCGCCATAGACGCTCCGCGCCGCAGCTCTTCGAACCGCTCGGTGTTGGCGGCAACCGCCACGGAGCCCCGGGTCTGGAAGCCGGTCGCCTGCCCGGTGTCCTGCTCAAGGGTGGCGAAGAGCTCGGTGGTGTACTTCGCGAGCCTCGTGAGGTTGTGCGTCGCTCTCAGCTGGCCAACCAGGCCTGCAGCGTGCCACGTGGTGCCACAGGTGAGCTCCTTGCGTTCGAGTAGAACGACGTCAGAGACACCGCGCAGCGCCAGGTGGTAGGCAATGCTGCAGCCGACGATGCCACCACCGATGATGACAACGCGGGTGCTCGCGGGTAGTTCGACGGGTTCGGCCATGAGGTCTCCTGAGTGTGGACCCGGCCAGTCTGCCCTCAATCCCAGTGGTCTGCGACCTTCTTGCTCGGCTGAACCCTGGGAGGCTCCCCTGGCATCTTGGGAAAGTTCGGCGGGTAGTTGGTCTCACCCAGGCCCTGCTCCTCGTCACGCTCCACCCAGGAGAGGGAACGCTCGAGACCTGCAGCCGCAGCACTCATTGGCGCCTGCAGGTCGCCGACCTCGTCGAGACGATCTGGCACCGTGTGGATGGTGAAGTCCATCGTGCTGACTGAAGGAAGCTCGTCCCACGTCACCGGCGTCGAGACTGGTGCGCCCGGCCTTGCCCGAACGGTGTAGGCGGCTGCAACTGTCTTATCAGGAAGCATCTGGTTGAAGTCGACGAAGATCCGCTCGCCGCGCTCCTCCTTCCACCAGGCTGATGTCACTCGCTCGGGTGCCTGCCGTTCCATCTCACGTGCGATGGCGAGGACGGAGCGGCGCACCTGCGGAAACGTCCAACCGGCAGTCAGTGGGACATCGATGTGGATTCCGCGGCCGCCGGATGTCTTCGGGAATCCCACCAGGCCGAGCTCGTCCAGCATGGGTCGTAGCAGCTGCTGCCCCACCCAGACCGCGTCGGAGAAGTCCGTCCCGGTCTGCGGGTCGAGGTCGATCCGCATCAGGTCGGGATGAGCGAGGTCAGCGGCCAGGGCAGGCCACGGGTGCAGCGTGATCGTGCCGTACTGCGCTGCCCACACCAGGTCGGCCGGGTGTTCGGGTCGCAGCACCTCGGCCTTTCGACCACCGGGAAACGTCACGGTGACGCGTCCTAGCCACTCGGGGGCCTTCGGTGGGAGACGTTTCTGGTAGACCTCCTCGCCCGCGATTCCGTCGGGGTAGCGCTGCAGGTAGGTGGGACGGCCGACCACCGCAGAGAGCGCGATCTCGGCGACCGATGCGTAGTAGCGAACCAGGTCGATCTTGCGTCCGCGCTCTCCCAGGTCAGGGAAGTAGATCTTGTCGGGGTTGGAGATTGACACCGTCCGACCAGCAACCTCGACGTCGACACGTTGGGGAGCCACGAGGTCGACCGTACTTCGTCACCAGCTGGTGAGGGGTTCGCACTGGCCGACTGAGCCCTGGGAACCTAACGTTGGACTATGACCAACCGCGTAGAGAAGTCAGATGCCCAATGGCAGGCACAGCTGTCTCCCCAGGAGTACGCGGTGCTGCGCCAAGGCGGCACCGAACCAGCCTTCACCGGCGAGTACACCGATACGGCGACCACCGGCGTCTACCGATGCCGGGCCTGCAGCCAAGAGCTGTTCCGCTCCGACGCCAAGTTCGCCAGCCACTGCGGGTGGCCGTCGTTCTACGCCCCCACCGAGGACGACGCCGTCGAGCTCATCGAAGACCGCTCGATGGGCATGGTGCGCACCGAGGCGCGCTGCGCTAACTGCGGTTCGCACCTCGGACACGTCTTCGAGGGTGAGGGCTACGACGTCCCGACCGACCAACGGTGGTGCATCAACTCGATCAGCCTGACGCTCGAACCGGTTGAGTAACAGCTGAGTGGCGGCTGAGCACGATGCGTCGCTCAGCTGGTCGGGGCCTCCGTCGGGGCCTCTGTTCGCGCCATCTCGCGTAGCTCGGCGATAAGGGCTTCGATGTCGTCGTGCTTGTGCGACATCGTGCGGTGGGCGATGTGAGACGCGTGCGGAAGTACCGAGTTGATGTCGTCGGGCAGCTTCGCTGCGATCACCATGACGGCGCCCTCGCCTGAGTCGAGAGCCGTGCCGAGCTCGGCGATGTCCTTCCGTGAAACACCGTGCCAGAGGTGGGCGGCCGCCCTAGCGACACCACCGCCTGCGGCCGCGGTGACCAGGATCACCGGCGGGTAGAGCAGCCCGAGCAGTCCGCCGACCACTGTGCCGGCGATGCCGCCCTTGTCGGCGTCCGGCTCGAGGTGGTTGACCACCTTGGCCTTGCCGGTCGAGGAGCGCTCGACGAGAGCCAGCGCGTAGATTCGCTCGCTCCAGAGTTCTTCGCGGTTCTTGGCGATGTGTTCATAGTCGCCCTCGGCGCGATGACGGTTGTCGTACGTGCCGACGACGATGACCGGGTGAGCCATGACAGCCTCCTGCGCGTTGGGCCAACGAGACCCTCACGAGCAGGTTAGTGCCGATCAGGGCAAAGAAGCCACGATCTCGGCCATCGGGCGACGCCGTCCCGTGTAGAACGGAATCTCCTCGCGCACGTGCAGCCTGGCCTTGGACGCACGGAGGTGACGCATGAGGTCGACAATGCGGTACAGCTCGTCGGCCTCGAAGGCCAGCAGCCATTCGTAGTCACCGAGAGCGAATGAGGCCACGGTGTTCGCACGAACATCGGCGTAGCCGCGAGCCATCTGTCCGTGCTCGGCGAGCATTGCCCGGCGCTCCTCGTCAGGTAGGACATACCACTCGAGGGATCGCACAAACGGGTAGACGCAGACGTAGCGCTTCGGGTCCTCGTCGGCGAGGAACGCAGGGACGTGGCTCTTGTTGAACTCAGCAGGTCGGTGCAACGCCATCTGCGACCAGACCGGCTCACAGGTCGCACCGAGGGCGGTCTGCCGGAACGCCGAATAGGCGTCCTGCAGGTCGTCACTGTTCTCGGCGTGCCACCAGATCATGAAGTCTGCGTCAGCGCGCAACCCCTGCACGTCGTAGACGCCACGAACCACCACACCCTTGCCATCCAGCTGCTCAAAGAGCGAGTCGACCTCAGCGGCTACGCCAACTCGGTTGGCGCCCTGCCGAGTAGTGCTCCGGAATACCGACCACGCCGTATAGCGGATCATGTCGTTGAGCTCGCGGGCCTGCTTTCCGGTGATCGTCCGACCTGCTGGGCCTGGCGTGCTGGATGCGGGCTCTGGGGTTGTCTGCGCGTCACTCACGCACCTATTGTCACCCGCTGGCATCTGCCCCGGCCACTCGGTCTGCCGCGTTCTGCCCCGAGGCGACACACGCCGGGATCCCGACGCCATCCCAGGCGGCACCGGCGACAGCCAGCCCAGCAGGCAGAGCCTCGCGTGCTCGGGCGACCCTTGCCCGATGTCCCACGCGGTACTGCGGCAGCGATCGCACCCAGTGTGTGACAGCGGCGGCCCGAGGAGGGCCTCGGAGCCCCAGTAAGCCCCCCACCTCATCGAGCACTGCTTTGACCAGCTGGTCGTCGGGCAGGTCCAGCCCGCGGGCGTCTCCGTGGCGTCCTACCGAGAATCGCAACACCTCTCGGCCAGGGGCAGCTTCTTGTACCCACTGCCATTTGCGCGTCACAAACGTCGCTGCCTTCGTAAGCCGTCCGGTGACGGGTGGAACCAGGAAGCCGGTGCCCTGCAAGGGCGCGCTGACGGCGTCGGCGTCGAAGACGGTGGTGACGAGAGCCACGGATGCGTACTCGAGGGCTGATGCCACCACGGCGGCGTCGGGCGCGACCGAGCCCAGCAGCGGCGCTGCGGCGTAACCGGGAAGGGCAATGATGACCCGATCCGCGTCAAGCTCCCCGTCGCCGTCGGTAACGACGGTCCAGCCGCTCGAAGGGCCGTGCCTTCGCAGCTCGACTGCCGGCGTGTTCGTCAGAACCACGAGACGGCAGGCCTCGACCAACGAGTCGGGCAGGGATCCCAGCCCACCGACCACCGAGGCGAAGGGCGGACCGTCGCCGGGTGACCCACCACGCATTGACGCAGCGGCGGCCATGACCGATCCAGTTCGTCGTACGGCCTCCAGCAACCCCGGTAACGCGGCGTCAACCGATATCTGGTCGGCACGGCCGGCGTAGACGCCCCCCAGCAACGGCTCGACCAAGCGATCGACGACGTCGGTTCCGAGCTGGCCACCCACCAGCTCGGCCACAGTCATGTCATGGGCAGGGTCGATGAGCTGTGTCAGGCGTGGCTCGTGCCGAAGCCGCTCCACCCCGGCTGCACCAAGAAGGGCTGACAGGTCTGGGTCGTCCGCGTCAGTGGGGACACCGAGCAGCTGTTGGCGCGGCAACCGGTGGAGGTGGTCGAGCCAGACGCCTGCCCCGGACGTCGCCGGGTTCACAAGGTCCGGCAGTCGGCCAGCTGCACTGATGAGCTGCAACCCCTCTGGACGTCGGGTGAGAAGCGACTCGGCGCCTGCGTCAAGACAGAGCCCGTCGACAACGTGCCGCGCGAGCTTGCCGCCAACTGCTGCGCTGCTCTCGATCAGCGTGACGTCGTCACCACGCTCGGCGCATCGGCGCGCTGCCTCGAGGCCAGCGATACCGCCTCCGATCACAACCGTTCTCGCCGCAGTCACGTCGGTCACCTTGTCAGAGGTGAGGTCACGAACGGGTGACAGGGCATCGGTTGGGGAACTCAGCGACGAGGAGGGGCGTCGAACGGCCCGATAGACCCGAAACACTGTGCTTCAGGGGCTGCACGGCTCCACAGGAGTCGGTGTCTACGCCCGGGAGGGGCCATGAGGGGTTCTCGCACAGCGGCACTGTCCACCATCACACTGACCGGAGCAGCGGTGCTGCTGGCTGGCTGTTCCGGGTCTTCGAGCGAGACCATGAGCACCTCGTCCGACGATGCCGCCTCAGGACGAACCGGCTACGTGGCAGGGGAACCAGCGCAGGACTCGGTGGCTGCCGGCGACGCGGCAACGGCCCAAGGGGCGGGAACCAAGACCTCAGGAGGAGGGCCGCTCACCGACCTCCTCACCGAGCGAGCCGTGATCGCTACCGCCGAGATGACGCTGCGCTCGGAGGATGTTCCCTCCACGGTCAACGCCATCGAGGTCATCGCCAAGTCTGCCGGCGGCTTCGTGTCCAGCCGCGATGTAAGTAGCAACCCTGACGACTCCGAGGGCACCAGGGCCGTCATCGTGGTCCGCGTTCCGACAGCCAAGCTGAATGCGGTCATTGACCAAGCGCAGACCGAGGGCGACGTCGTACGCGTCACATCGGATGTGCAAGACGTCACTGAGACCGTCGTCGACGTCAACAGCAGGGTCAAGAGTGCTGAGGCAAGCGTCGAGCGAATCCGCGCCTTGCTGTCACGAGCCACAACGATCGGTGAGGTTGTGCGGATCGAGAGTGAGCTCTCCCAGCGTGAGGCCGATCTGGAGTCCCTTCAAGCACAGCAGCGGTCGCTGTCTGACCAGACCGCTCTGGCCACTCTGTCGGTGACAGTGCTCGCGCCGAACGCTGCTGAGCCGGTGGCCGCGGACGACACGGGCTTCGTCTCTGGCCTCCAACGCGGCTGGGACGCGCTCGTCGGAGTCGTCGTCGTCGCGCTCACAACGCTTGGCGTGCTGCTTCCCTTCCTCGTGGTTGCCGCTCTGGTCCTCGGGCCCATCGCCGCCGCATGGCGGCGCCGCCAGCAGTCAGTCAACGCGGCTGCCGCGCCTGGCGAGACTTCCCAGGAGCGCGAGCCTGAGCCCGTCCACTAGCGGCAACCCTGCAACGTGTGAGCTCGCTGGGGGTATGGCCCCTGTCAGCAACGTTCTGTCACATCACAGGGGGTATGGCCCCTGGCTACTAACACGATGTGACCCGTACTGGCGGCTAGCGCGCGGTTCGATCGTGAACCTGGCGCACAACAGCGGCCAGTACCTCGGGGTCGCTGGTCGGTAGGACGCCGTGGCCAAGGTTGAAGACATGACCTGGAAGGTTGCGGGCCGACCCGAGCACTGCGTCCACCTGGGTTCGAACGGCGTCCGGCGAGGAGAAGATGACCGCCGGGTCGAGGTTGCCTTGCAGCGCAACGGTGTCACCGACCCGCTTGGCCGCGTCGGCGAGAGCCAGCCGGTAGTCGACGCCGACGACATCGGCACCCGCGTCACGCATCAGGGGCAGCAGCTCCCCGGTGTTGACACCGAAGTGGATCCGCGGCACCCCTGTCTCCGCCAACGACGACAAGATACGTTTCGAATGCGGCATGACGTAGCGCGCATAGTCGACGGCCGAGAGCGCGCCGACCCACGAGTCGAAGAGCTGGATTGCCGATGCCCCAGCGGCCACTTGCACATGCAGATAGGCCGCCGAGATATCAGCGAGCTTGGCCATCAGCGCGTGCCAAAGATCTTCATCGCTGTACATCAGGGCCTTGGTGTTTTCGTGGTTCTTCGATGGGCCACCCTCGACGAGGTACGACGCGAGGGTGAACGGCGCCCCCGCGAAGCCGATCAGTGGTGTCGCGCCGAGCTCGGCGGTCAACAGGCCGATCGCCTCGGTGATGTACGGCACGTCATCAGGAGTCAACTCCGCCATTGCGTCGACCTGCTCCAGTCGACGGACCGGGTCGGCGACGACCGGGCCGACGCCAGGGACGATGTCGAGGTCGAAGCCGATCGCCTTGAGCGGCAGCACGATGTCGCTGAAGAAGATCGCAGCATCAACGCCGTAACGGCGGACCGGCTGCATCGTGATCTCGGCGACGAGGTCAGGCCTGGTGCACGCCTCAAGCATCGTCGTCCCTTCCCGGACCTTGCGGTACTCAGGAAGGGATCGACCCGCCTGCCGCATGAACCACACCGGGGTGTGCGGGACCGGCTGACGCCGGCAGGCGAGCAGAAACGGGGAATGAGGAAGGGACGCGTGAGGCACGGTCAGTCATCGTGTCACGGAACGATGGGGACGGCTCACCCGGCCGACAGAAGCACGATGCCGACCAGCGCCCCAATGACTCCGTAGATCTGTAGCCGCGTGAGCCGCTCCTTGAGCAGGATCCGGGCCAGAAGCAGTGTCGCCACCGGGTACAGCGAGCCAAGCACGGCCGTCACGCTGAGCAGACCGAATGTCGACGACCAGGCGAACGCACCGTTGGCCGCTGCGTCCCCTGCTCCGACTCCGGCGAGGCCCGGCAGGTCGCGCCAGCGCAGTCCCACCAGCCGGGTGAACACGACGACGGGGACAACCATGAGCAGCACACTGGTCGCGCGCTGGACAGCGATCGTCATCCCAACGCTGTACTCGCCTCCGCCCGCCAGAAACACGAATGCGGCACCAAAACCGAGTGCAGCGACAAGGGCGAGCACGATCGACTTCACATGGGCATCACGCGCCTCGACGTTCTCGTGCGGCACGTCAGGACCGGCAGCCAGCACGACGCCAATGAACGCGACGACGATCCCCAGGTACTGCAGGACCGACGGCTTCTCCCCCTGAGCAAGTCCGACGACAACCGGGACGATGATTCCGGTCGCCGCGATGGGTGAGACGACCCCCATGGTCCCGATTGACAGCGCCCAGTAAAACGCGACCAGGCCGACGGGGCCAACGATCCCGGCTCCCACCCCCCACCAGAAGTAGCCAGAAGGGTCGTCGAAGGAACCGAGGAGCAAGACCGTCGGAATGATCAGGGCTAGCGCGATCATCTGTGAGATCAACACCACGACGACAGCTGGCATCCGCTTGGTGAAGATGCCCCCGAAGAAGTCGGCGGTTCCCCACAAGAGGCTCGAGAGCAGAGCGAGGGCGACGGCCATCATGGAAGGCTAGGTGCTGACGCTGCGCGCGTCGCGACCGGGCGGGCGGAGTCTCGACGTACGCTGACGTCGTGACTCAGCCGGATTCCCCACCGGAGACCTTCTCCCGCGCACTGCAGTCACTCCGGGCTGCCCGGCTGCGCCCGGAGATCTCCTGCGACGAGGCTCCGGCTCCCCAACGTCTCGCCCCATTCTCGGTCGCGCTGACAGCAGATGTTGTCGTCGGCGAGGACGAGCTCGGCTCCGGGCGCTTCGTCGTGCTTCACAACCCCGACGGTCACGAAGCGTGGGACGGCACCTTTCGCATCGTCACGTTTGCCAGAGCAGCCCTGGACGTCGCCATGGGCGCCGACCCTCTGGTGACGCAGGTCGGCTGGTCGTGGCTCATGGAGTGCCTGGACGCTCACAATCTCGACGTCATCGCCGCCAGCGGCACGGTCACCCGAGTCGCCTCCGAGAGCTTCGGCTCGATGTCAGATCGGCCGGCGTCAGCCGAGCTGGAGATCCGCGCCTCCTGGACGCCGGCTACCGACTCATTGGGGGAACACCTGCTGGCCTGGGGAGACCTGCTCTGCACCGCCGCGGGACTCCCACCGCTCCCGGCCGGGGTGATTCCGCTCGGCCGCCGCTGACGACACACCGTCCGCGCCTGCTGTCCGGGCCCGCCTGGCCTCGGCTATCTCTGGGCCCATTTCCCTTCAGCCCCCGCTGGTGCCGTCCGATGAGAACTCAGGTGGGCATTCCGGACTAGTTCGGTCCCGCCTGCACGATCGGCAGCGTTGGACGCCCCTGCGTCCGACTGGCAAAAGGGAGGGACGGGTGACCACACTCGTCGAGCGCGGCGGACATCCGCACGCGTTCCGCACTGCCCGCTTCACCGCGCTTGCGGTCGTGGCGAACCCGAGCGTCCGCGAGGCGGTCGTCCGTAGGCTCCACATTCTCGGAGCCGCTTCCGTGGCCGAGGCCGCCTCGGTGGCCGAGGCGCGCGTGAGGGCCATCGCTGATGGTCCACGCGACCTGTGCGTCATCGACCTCGCCCTGCCCGACGGCTCTGGACTGCAGTTGCTCGGCGAGCTGCGGCAGGCTGGATGGTCACGCTGCGTCGCGCTCTCACCGGGGGACGACCCCTACTCCGTCCGCGCGGCCATCGCCGCCGGCGTCAAAGGCTTCGTGGTCACCGGAGGAGCACCAGACAGCCCCCGCAGCGCCCCCGGCCCCCGGACTCGCGGCGCAGGAGGCCCCGATGGGCTCTCCGCACGCGAGATCGAGGTACTTCAGCTGGTGGCCGGTGGCCGCTCGAACCGTGACATCGGCGGTGAGCTGAGCCTGTCGGCCCTCACGGTCAAGAGCCACCTGGCCCGGATCGCTCGCAAGCTCGGAACCGGCGACCGCGCTGAGATGGTCGCCGTCGCACTGCGTGCCGGGGTTATCAGCTGACCCTGGGCCCGCGTACGGTTGCGCCGTGACCGTCCCCGACCCGAGCGGCCCTGCTCCAACGAGCATCGCGCCAGACGCCCCTTCGGAACCAGATCCTGAGGCAGAAGCGCCGAAGCCGTCCCCTGTCACGATCCTTCTCGAACCTCGCGAAGGCCTGCCACCAGTCATTACCGCTCGCGATGGCCTCAAAACTGCGGCAGCGGCCCTCGCCAGCGGCAGCGGCCCCATCGCCGTCGACGCTGAGCGCGCCAGCGGCTACCGCTACGGCCAACGCGCCTACCTCGTCCAAATCCGGCGCAACGGCTCTGGATCATTTCTCGTCGACCCGGTGGCCTTCGACGACCTCTCACCACTGGCCGAGGCCATCAACGACGCCGAGTGGGTACTGCACGCCGCCAGCCAAGACCTCCCGTGCCTTTCCGAGATCGGGCTCCGGCCGCGCGAGCTCTTCGACACCGAACTCGCCGGCCGGTTGCTCGGCCACTCGAGAGTGGGCCTCGGAGCGATGACCGAGTCTGTCTTGGGGATCGGCCTGGAAAAGGGCCATGCCGCCGCTGACTGGTCGACTCGCCCCCTGCCTGAGGACTGGCTGCGCTACGCAGCTCTCGACGTCGAGGTGCTCATCGACCTTCGTGATGCTCTGGCCGAAGAGCTCGACGCGGCCGGAAAGACCGATTGGGCCCGCCAGGAGTTCACCGCCATTCTGGCCGCTCCCCCACCTGCCCCCCGTGTGGATCCCTGGCGCAGAACCAGTGGCATGCACCGAGTACGTAAGCCGCGCCAGTTGGCCGTCATCCGCGAACTGTGGCTGGCCCGTGACGAACTGGCCCGACAGCGCGACACAGCCCCTGGCCGGATCCTTCCCGACAGCGCGATCGTGTCGGCGGCGGTCGAGCAGCCGGCAACACGTGAGGCACTCGTTGCCCTCCCCATCTTCGGCGGCAAAGCTAACCGGCGTCAGGCCGACCGGTGGATGGCCGCCATCGACCGGGCTCGAACGTGCCCTGAATCTGCCCTACCACCATCGACCCTTACCTCTGATGCGCCACCGCCCGCGCGTTCCTGGAACGACAAGAACCCCGAGGCGGCGGCCCGGCTCGGTGTGCTGCGGCCGGCGGTCGCTGCGCTCGCCGACGAGCACCACCTGCCAACCGAGAACCTGCTGACCCCGGACACTGTGCGTCGCGTCGCGTGGCAGCCGCCCGAGGATTGTTCGGAGACCGGCATCGCCGCCCGGCTGCAGTCGCACGGCGCCCGTCCGTGGCAGATTGACCTGACAGCTCGCCCGATGGCCAAAGCGCTGGACCGCGTCCAACGTGAAGCCGACGTCGCTCGCGACTCGGGGACGACCTAGAGCTCGCCGGCGCTCTCTGGCGGTGCCCGCATCTGCCAGCCATCGGTGACGAGCTCGGTCAAGCGGTCGACATCGACCTCTTCGAGCCGCAGCATCACGAGGGGCCAGCCGTCATAGCTCGGTGTGGTGAAGAAGATGTCGGGTTCGCCCAGTAACAGGGCCTGCTTCTCTGCCTCGTCGCCCACGTAGAGCACGGCGATGTCGATCCGGATGCGCCGCTTCTCACCGGGCCGACGTTCTGGGTAGGACCAGATGAAGCCCTTGTTCGCCACCCGGAAGTCGAAGCCGTCCGAGTCGATCTCGGTGACGTCAGGAAGTGCGAGCGCAATACGGCGCACGTCCTCAGCATCGGCCACGTCGCTCCTCTCCACCGGTGAGCGTCGCACTCTAATCGGCCGCCTTGTTCGAGATGAGCGACTACTCGGTGTAGTCGGACTAATACGGAGAAGTCCTACCGCGGCCCCCCGTTTGCCTCCTATGCTCCGAAGACAACCGGTCGCCAGCCCAGGAGGCACTCATGAAGCGTTCCCAGTACGTCGCAGTGGCCACGGTCGCCGGCATGCTGGCTGCCCTCGGCAGCGTCGCGGCAACGACCTCGTTCGCCGCGGCGGCGCCGACCAAGCCGAGCCATGCCCCCAAGGCCACCTACGTGGGCGAACGCGCACCTCTCACCGCTGGGGCGCCGGCAGCGACCGCCCTGCGAACTCCAGGTATCGGCGACGTGCTCGGCGGCGTCGAGCTCAAGAGCCCCGAAGTAGAAGCCCGGCAGAACTCACCACAGGGTGGATCTGCCGTTCTGAACGGCAATGTCCGTCCGCCGTCAGCTGCATCGGTACCCGTCTCGCAGAACCAGAGCGGCGTGGTCAGCAGCTTCCAGGGCTTGAACCACTTCGACAGCCGGTACTCCGGTGGCGGCAACGCCTTCTCGGGCGAACCGCCGGACCAGGGCATGTGTGTTGGCGGGAAGTACGTCTTCGAGATCGTGAACTCCGTCGTGCAGGTGTACACCAAGAGCGGCGCTCCCCAGATCGCTGGCGACAAGGCCTTTGCTGACGGCCCGTCGGTCGGACTGACTCTGAACGAGTTCTTCGATCTGCCACCGTCGTTTGTTCGACCTGATGGACCTTTCGGTCCCTACATGTTCGACACGTCGTGCCTCTACGACCCGTCAACCCAGCGTTGGTTCGCCACATCGGCGAATCTCGACCAGGACCCGGCGACCGGTGACTTCACGGGCGCGAACCAGGTCTGGCTCGCCGTGAGCACTAGCTCGAACCCGCTCGGCTCCTGGAAGATCTGGTCGATAGACACCTCGAACAACGGCCAGAATGGGACGCCTGACCACGGTTGCCTTGATGGCTACTGCTTCGGCGACTACCCACAGATCGGCATGGACGCCGAGGGTTTCTACATCGCCACCAACGAGTTCGAGTTCTTCGGTGACGGCTTCAACGGCACTCAGCTGTACGCGCTCTCCAAGGATGATCTGGTCGCCGGGCAGTCCAGCCCGACGATGCAGATGTTCGAGAATGTCCCGACCGCTACGTACAACGA
>Ga0315287_10003913_pt1 | contig 14444 bp, 10 predicted proteins | sample YL17G11_0_MG_FD_205037 | JGI IMG/M metagenome (GOLD analysis project Ga0315287, IMG submission 205037) | Sediment microbial communities from Yellowstone Lake, YNP, Wyoming, USA - YL17G11_0 | ecosystem: Environmental > Aquatic > Freshwater > Lake > Sediment | place: USA: Wyoming | collected... | reverse complement strand
TTCCTCGTTCTCGAGAGTTCGAGAGCGAGAGAGAGAGAGAGAGAGAGAGAGAGAGAGAGAGAGAGAGAGAGAGAGAGAGAGAGAAGAAAAAGTGAGTTTCTCTTTTCCTTTCGTGCTCGACGAGGAACAAAAAACCTGAAGAGAGAAAAAAGAAAACTCTTCTCACCTCGGCGATCGCGTCCATCGCCTCTACGTACAGATCCTGCATCCCGGGGCCCTGGTTGTTGGGGCCCGAGGACCAGCGGATGCCTCGCGAGTCAGGCTCATTGACGATGTCCTTTTTTGTTTTGTTTATTTTTTAAGTTTGCCAAGTATAAATCAAGAAAACAAGTCAACCCTATTTTTTGTTCCAGCTTCATACCCAAACTCGATTTTTTTCCTTCGAAATGAAGCAATTCCTTACCAGCATCACCGCCCCCGCCAGCGACGGTTCCCTGGCCAAGTCAGCAGCCAGCTCCTTCCAGCTCGCGACCCACTTCGCTTTGTCGTCGAGGATCGTCGTGTCGTAGCTGATGTGATCGTCCAAGATTACGTAAAGCCCCGCAGCGACGCACTTCTTCGTCAACCAGAGCAGCCTCTCCTTCACCGAGGTCGTGGGGACGTCCGCGTTGCACGTGACCTTATGCTCCCAGAGGCCCTGCGTGCCCGGGGCAGGGGTGACTGCGGGGATGGGGTCGGAGGCCCCGCCGCCGTGGCCCTCGTTGCTGCTGCCGCCCCGAGGGGCCGAGGCGAAGAGCGGGGGCACGGCCGCGAGCGCGGCGGCGGGCAGCTCGACCCCGGGCGGCGCGACGCTCCTCGCGACCTCCGCGTCCCCGACCCAGTCGCACCTGCTCGTGACGTCCCTGGGAGCCTTCGAGAATTCCTCGAACGAGAACGGGAGGCGCACGGCGTTGAATCCGAGCAGCTTGATCCGCCAAAGCACGGCTAGCGCGTCGTGCGAGAGCGCCGAGCCTGAGCCCGACCAGCTCGTGCCGTCGACAAACGTCTGCCCGGCCTCGAACCCGAACCAGTTGAGCCCCCGGAGCTCGACGGCGGTGCCGCCCGCTGTGAGGTGGCCGTCAGCGGAGACGGCGAGAGGGGGGAGAGTGGCAGCCGAGGCCTGAGAGGTGGAGACGGAGGTCGTCGTCGAAGGAGGCGCCGGCGTCGGCGGCGGCGGCGAGAGAGTCAGAGTCGTCGTCGTCGTCGTCGGCGGCGGCGGCGGCGGCGCCGTTGTCTCCGCCGGCGGCGTCTCTGCTGCTGGAGCCGCATCCGAGAGGTTCGGGTTCCCCTCGGGCGGGGGCTCCGCAGCGGCGGCAGCGGCGGCCGCGGACTCCGCGGCGCCCGAGATCCCGCCGCTCCTGCCGCGGAAGGCCTCGGCGGAGACCCGCCCCGGAGCAGCCGAGGCGTCGGTGCCCGAGCTCTCCTCGAACGCCGCGCCGACGAGGGAAAGCGCGGCCCCGGCGTCGTTGGGAGAGAGGAGGAGGCGGGAAGTGGTCGCCGAGGAGAAGAAAGAGACGGAGAGGAGGAAGAGAAGGAAGGAGAGGGCGGCCTGCGTCAAAGAAAGAGAAGAGAAGAGGGAGGAGGGGGAGGGGGGGGGGGCGGTCAAAGGGGGTGAGATAAAAAAAAAGCGAAGCGAGCCTCCTCTTGAGAGGGCACGAGAGCTTTCCTTTTCTGTGAGGGGTCGCGCCCGAGAGTCTCCTTCCTCTTTCTCTCGCTCTCGCGCTCGCTAGGTGCTCTCATGTGTTATCGAGAGGTCTTTGAGAGGAAAGGGGTGGAGGGGGAGGGGCTCGCTGCGACCTGCCTCGGAACGAAGAACGAAAAAAAACTCACCGAAGAAGAGGAAGGGGCCTTCGACCCGCCGGCGCGGCGGCGGCGGCAGCCGGCCCGAGCGAGAGAAGAGGAGGTTCGAGGAGCCATGTGAGGATCAATGTTATTCCGTCTCTCTCTGTCGGCGGCACTGCTGCTGCTCCTTCTGTGGAGTTTCCAGATGGAGGGGCGGCGAAGGGAGAGGTCGAGAGCGCGGAAAGGAGAGGTCGCGGAGAGAGAGAGAGAGAGAGAAGAAGAGGTCAACAATAACGAAGAAGAAAATGAGTAATTTCCGAGGCCTTGTCGCCAGTCAAAAAACTGAAGGAAAAGAGCCCTTCAGGGACCGAAAAGAGCCAGTGTTATCCTTGCCCGCCGCGGCCAACTCGCGCCCTCTTTCCGGCCAAAACCCGCTTCTCGTCTCGACCTTTGTCGACCTTTTTCCCCCCTCGGACGCGACAGAACCTCCGAAAGAGCTCCGCAGGCTTCCTTGCTCTGCGAGGCAATTTAACTCTTCTGCTCTTTTTTCTTCTTCTCGATACCGAAAAAATCGAATGCAAAGGAGGTCGACTTTCCAAATCGCGGCTCTCGCGTGCCTCTGCTGCCTCATCTTCTCCGCAGAAGCTGCAGCAGCGGGGAGGGCGCTGCTCAAAGAGAATAAATTCAACATCGACGAGATGTTCTACGGTCCAGCGGACGCTTCGATAGTCGCAGCCGAGGTGTCACCCGCGACAGCGGGGCCTCCGACAGCGGCGGCGGCGGCAACCACCGCGACGAGCCAAGTGCTTCCCCCTTCCTCCTCCTCGGCCCCGGCCCCCGCCGCCCCCGCCGCCGCCGCCGCCGCCGTCGTCGTCGTTGTCGCCTCCCCCCCGGACCCCGCTGCAGAGAGCGAGTCGCCCTTTGTCGCCCCCGCGGACGCCTCGGCGGCGAGGGCCAGGGCCCCTGCTCCGGTGGCGGCAAGCGGCCGCCGCCTCTCGGAGCAGCACCCCGAGGCGGCCGCGGCGGCGGCAGCCCCCGCCCCCGCCGGCGGCGGCGAGCGGCAGCCCCTTGCCTCTGCTGCCGCTGCCCGCCTGCCCTCGGGGTATATCGCCCCTTCCCCGGGGGACTCGGTCGCGAGCATCGAGAGGGGCCTGAGGAAGCAGCAGGGGAGCTAGAGAGAAAAAAGCAAACACGTTCCACAATTAAAAAAAAAGCACCTCGAGATTGGGGATAGTGCAGAGCGTAGAGAGGCATGGCTTTGGAGTTTGAATAGAAAGTATAACTCCCGCGATGGGGCGAAAAAAATGTTTGCTTGCCTTTTTTTCATTGTCGATCATCATTATTCATTATTTAACTAACTTTTTTTTTTGTTTAAAACTCGGCACGAAAAAACGAAGGCCGATCGAATGGATATACGTATGACGAAACGCTGTTCGAAAGAAAAAAACCGCGGAACGCATGCACTTTATCTAATTATTATTCCCTTCGGTTTTTTTGACCGAAAGCAGAAAAAAAACGGAGCCTGAGCCGAAAGCAGAGAAGAGCGGAGCGAAAAAACCGGCGGGGTTCTCCCTCCCTCGCTCTTCTCTCTCTCTCTCTTCTATCTCGCCCTCGCTCTGCTCTCGCATACGTCTACTTCAACTGATTGATCGCCGCGTCCTTGCCGTACCCCTCCCAGGTCCCGTTGAACCCCTTCCAGCGCCAGTTCCCGCCCTGCACGCCGACGCCGGACGCGCCCAGCGCCAGCAGCTTCTCGAACGTCAGCGCGAAGTCGTCGAGGAAGAGCTTCTCGTCCGCGGCGTACTTGTTCGCGACCTCCGCGTAGAGCCGCGTCACGCGCAGCGCGATGTCCGAGGGCAGGCGCCCGACGGGCTTGTTCGCCTCGGTGTCCATCACGACCGAGCCGTCGGTCGAGTTCGGGTCGAGCAGGTTCCACTGCGGCAGGCCGGTCTGCGGCGCGAGCGCCTCGACCCACGACCCCTTCATCAGGTCGATGAAGTACTGGTTCTTGGGCTCGGGGAAGTCGTCGCCGGCGGTGGTGAAGGACATGCTCCAGCCGCTGACGGCGGTGTCGGCGCCGCCGAAGGAGTGGCCGCCTTTTTTGTTTTTTTGAAGAAGAGGGAGTTCTCGAGTTTTTTTTAAAGTGAGTATCTTCTCTCTCAGAGAGAGAGAGGGATCTCTATCTCTAAGAAAAATAAAATAAAGAAAAAACATCTTCGTACCTCCGAGGATCGCGACAGCCTCCCTGACAGTGAAGCCCCACCTCGTGAAGAACGCCGCGTCGGCGGCCCCGGTCATCATCCCGTCGGGGAGCGCCGACGACAGCGGCGGGTGCGCGGGCCCGGGGCCCATCGCGTCGATCCTGCCAGGCGACCAGCCGATGGCCGGGCCGCCGGCCAGCTCCGTCGCGACCGACGCGGCGAGCGTGTAGAGGTCAGCAAAGGTGATGCAGGAGAAGGCCTTGTTGTCCTTCTTAAGCTTGTCGAGCCCCTCACGCGCCTTCTTGATGGTGCCTCCGTTCTGGGGGACGTCCATGTCGGGGGCGAAGCGCATCCAGGCGCCGTCGCAGCCGCCTGGTGTGAAGAAGGAGAAGAAAGAGAGAGATAAGAGTGTTTTTTTTTAGAGAGTGAGAGGGTGAAAAAAAGGTTAAGAAAAAATCGAATCCATCGATCAACAGCTCTCTCTCTCTTTTCTTGATCGCAACCTCACTCACCCTGGTAACCGATGGAGGAGAACGTCCCACAGGTATGGAAGCCTAAGCGTCCAACTCCCGGAATCGCGAGGTCCCCGGCCACGACGGACGCGTTGATCGCATTGACAATGTCGCGATACGTCTTGTCCGAGCACGACGACGGCTTCGAGAACGCCGGCGCCTTGTACCCAAACTGAATCGGCTGGGTCTTGAGGCGAGGGGCCTTGAGCGCCTCGGCCTCCGGGAGGGGCATTGCGATGTACTGCCCGTTGGAGCCGACGTCTGCGACGGATCCCTGTTTTTTTTAAAGATAGAGAGATCGGAGAGAGTGAGGGAGAGATTTCTAGTTTTGGATTTCTAGTAAAAACTAAAGACTTTGCCTTTTTCTGCCCCCTCCCTCTTGCTCGCTTTCGTCCAAACATAACAAAGCAAATGGGGCCCTCACCATCAGGCTGACGGTGAAGTTGAGGTGGCGCGGGCGGTCCTTGCCGCGCACGGTCTTGAAGAAGTCTCCAAATGTGCCGACGCCAGCCTGGGAGCCCGTTGCGATGACGGTGGTCCCGTCGTTCGCCGAGGCGTCGACGGCTTGCGCCGGGGGTGCCGCGGCCGGGACGGGTCCGAGCAGGTGGCGGCTGGCTGCGTGCGCTGTGTGTTGTTTGTATTGTTGGTGGTGTTTTTATCGATGTTATTGGTTTCCGAATGGAAAAAAAGATAGGAGAAATCTTGTTCGAGATTTGATCTCAGCTCATCAGATCAAAAACCCCTCGGCAGTGCGCACGACGCCGCTTCCAATTCGTTCCCCCACTTTTTATCTCTCTCACCTTGGAGGACCTCGGGGTCGGGAAGCGTCATGCCAGCAAAGGGACACCTGGCTTCAGCGGACGCCGAGGAGAACAGGAGGATAATTCCGAGGGCAAAGGTCTTCGCCGTCGTCGCAAGGTTGGATGATGATGATGCCAGAAACATTTTTTCTTTCTTTGTCTAGAGGATGTTGAAGACGGAAATCAAACAAATTCAGCGCTCCACAACCAATAGTAAGCAGTCGAGGATGCTTTTGGATATGGGCAACTCAGGGGGAGAAAAAAAAGGTCTCACGAGAGAGAGAAAGAGAGAGGGAGAAGGAGAGAGGAGAGAGAGAAAAGATGCAAGATAAGAGATGGGAAGAATAGGGCAATTGTGATCGGGCGTAAAAGGTTTTTTCCAGCTCGAAATAAATAGAAAAAGTCGAAGAGAGCAGCTTCTCCGGCTCAGCTTCTCGACGACGCTACACCCTCCAAAAAAAGCCTCTCCCCCTTCTCTTAACCTCTTCCGTTTTTTTCTTGTTTATTTCGTTTTTTTTTTTTTTGAGCGGGGCGGGATTTGTACCCGCGTGAGCTTTCGCTCGTCGGATCAGAAGTCCGACCCCTTCGACCGTGCTCGGGCACCCGCTCATGAGAGTGTGGAAGAGAGGAGAAAAGGGGAGGAAAGAGGGGCGGAGGGAAGGAGGCAGAGGCCGTCGAAAAAGAAAAAGACGCAGCAGTTTTTTATGGAAAAAAAAAGGTGGGCCAAAAACAAAAAAGGGGAAAACTCTCTACTCGCTTTCCCGCAGCGAGATCAGCAGACACACCCGAGCAACGCAAGCTTTCAAAAATGAAAGAGAGAGATCGATGCCCGTAACTACCCGTAACACTAAGCATCCGATCAACCGCCCTTTTCCCTCTCTTGCGATTCTCTGTAAAAAAATAAAAAATACCGAGTCCGGTTTTCCGTTTGTGGAGGAGAAAAGGAAACAAAGAGGTTGAGGTCGAGAAGTTTCTTCTTTTTCCAACCTCACTCTTTCTCGATTCTCTCGCTCTCCGAGAAGAAGAAGAAGAATTCAGAAAGCGAGGCCTCCATTCGCGTTCTTCTCGGAGCTCTTTTCGCTCCAACTCGGAGCCGTCGGGAAGGAACATATTTAGGTGCGAGCTTGAGCGGTAGAGAAAGGGCGCTCCGCGTTCGACGAGTGAGCGGAACGAGAGGGAAGCCGGCAGGAGCGCGGCCGCATGTGCTCGCCGGTTTCGCCTCTTTCGAGCAATGTTGGCCTTCCGCCTTCCCGTCGTTCTATCTCTCCGTCTCGCGCCTGAGGCTGCATGCCTCAGAGACTGAGTAAACGTCATCTCTCCACAGGCTCCAGCGTCGAAATTGAGAGAATGCTTGAAAATGGAGAGCAGGCGCGCGCGAGAGAGAAAAGACAAATGCGTCATGGTCGTCGCGTCGCGTTGGGGCATTCGACATCGCCGTTTTTGTATTCTTCGCTCAAAAACAACCCGACCTCCTCCTCCTCCTCCTCGACCTCGACCTCAACGAAAACGTCTCCTAGGCAAAAAAATAAAAACCATGCGCTCCTCCACCGCCGCTGCCTGCGTGCTCTCGCTGCTGCTGACCTCCGCGGCCTCCTCCTTTGCCGCCGCCGCGGAACCTCCCCCGGTGACCCCCGCGGCCTGCGTCGTCGAAGTCTCGCCGCAGACCCTCGGCGGCGTCTTTGTCGACCCGACGGCGAAGAAGAAAGACGCGGCTTTTTCCTCGTCCTCCTCCGCCGGAGGCGACGACGCCCCGCAGCAGCAGTCCGCCAACCGCGTCCCGGACGCCGTGCGCGGGCTTGTCGACCTCAAGGTCTCCGTGCTCGCGACGCCAGAGTCCTCCGCCCCGGGAGACGAAGCGGCGGTCATTCCGGCCGGATGGGAGCTGCGCGTCTCGCTGCCGGAGAGCGCCGCCGTCGTGTTCGCGACCAACATGGAGCTCGTCTCCGAGAGCAGCCCTCCCCCCGCCGGGTCCCGCTCGGCGCGCACCTACGAGGGAGCTGCCACTGAGAGAGCCGCGGAGGCTGCCGCCGCGAGGGCCTCTGCGGCCACCGCCGACGCCTCCGCGGAAGGAGAAGAGGCGGCGGCCGCCGCCGTCGCCAGCCCCCGATCGGCGACCTTTATCGCGGCAGGCGAGTGGCAGTCCCTCCGCGTCGGCGGCCAACCAATCAACGTCGCTTATCAGGTGGAGGCCCGCTCCGCCGCCTTCGAGCCCCGAGAGGTCAGCGTCAACGGCGTGAACTGCGCGGTGGTGCGCCCCGGGGGGGCCGGGGGCGTCGCCGCGGCCGCGGGCATGCGCGTCGCCGCGCCCGAGCTCGTCGTCCCCGAGGGAGGCTCCTCCTCTTCTTCTTCGCCGCTCGCCGTCTCGGCCTCGGACAGGCCCGTGTCAACCAACGGCTCGCAGCTGATCGGCGTCGACGGCAAGCCCTTCACCATCGTCGGCGTCAACTACTTCGGGTTCGAGAACGGGCAGACCATGGTCGACGGCCTCTGGGCCCAGACCGGCGACGCCACGGTTTCGGACTTTGCGACGATCGTCTGGCGCCTCCGCCTGCTCGGATTCAACGCCGTCCGCCTGCCGTTCTCGTTCCAGGAGTTTTCGAAGACTCCGAGGTCGTTCGTGTGGAGCTGGTGCGCCAACGACACCGCCAAGGTGGTCTCGTCCGTAGTTCCCGCGGGGACTACACTGCCCGCGGGAAGCATCCCGCCGCCGCTCGACGCGCCTGCGCCGCCGCCCAAGACGCCGCTGACCTGCAACGACTACGTTCCCGCGACGAGCGTCAAGGCCCGCCTTCTGTGGGCCTCCAAGTTCTTCGCCGCCAACGGCTTCTACGTCGTGCTGGACGACCACATGATTTACGGTATGATGATGCGGATGAGGAGAGAAGGGAGAGAGAGAGCTCAAGAGAGAGAAACAAAGAAAAGGAAAACGATTTTGTTCGTCCCCTGAAGTTGTTCTCGCTCTACTTCTTCCCTCCCTCTTCCCCTTTTTCCTCCTCTTTCCCTCCTTCTTCTCCTTCTCACGCACCTCTTTTTTCCATTCCCGCAACGAGGGAAACAAAAAACTCTCTCAAACCTCGAAATCTTAAAAAAAACAAAAGACACGCTCGTCCTCGACGACCCCGCCGCTTGGACCAAGGCGTGGGGCTCGCTCGCCGCGGACGTCGCCGCCGACCCGGTCCTGAAAAACCGAGTGATGTTCGACCTCCTCAACGAGCCCGATTCGCGCGGGATCACGTGGCGATCGGGCCCGGGGAAGGGGGGCTACGGAATGGACGCGCTCTACGAGATGGCTGGAGACGCCGTCTACGCCGCCAGCCCGACGGCTCTGATGCTCTTCGAGGGCACGGGGCAGCTAGGCACCGTCGCCATGAACTGGGGCGACGGCTTCGCGACCGACCCGGCCGTCGTCGCCGCGGGGGGCGTCCAGTCGGCCGCGCCGTTCTTCGAGAAGATGATGACGAAGCCCTACGTCAACAACATCGTCATCTCGCCGCACATCTACCCGCCGTCGGTCTCGACGCACAACGAGCCCGAGGTCGTGCTCGCGCCGGGGCTGTTCTCGAGGCTCGACGCGTCGTTCGGCTACCTGACCAAGAGGGGCTTCTGCCCCGCCGGCGTGGCGCAGCCGACGCCGGCGCAGCTCGCCGCGGCCGTGCCCGGCGTGCCCGCGTCGCCCGGGTGCAAAACGTTCCCGGTGGTCTACGGGGAGACGGGGTCCAAGTTCGACAGGGCGCTGGATGTGCAGATGCTCGACGACTTCGCCAAGTGCGTTTTTTTTTTGAAGATTCTTCCTTCCCCCTCTTTTAAATGTCACTCTCTCTTTCTGTCTCTTTCCTCACGCTCTTTGTCTCTCTCTCTCTTTCCTCTCCCCCCCCCACCCACCCCTATCCAGGTACATGACCTCGTCGACCCCGGGCCACAACCCGACACCCAACATGTTCTGGTGGTCCTGGAACGCCAACTCGGGCGACACGGGTAAGAGAGAGAGAGAGAGAAAGAAAGAGAAAGAGGAGACGTTTTTTTTCCTCTTCTTTTCAGGTTTTTTTAAGGTCGACGTGGGAAGAGAAAAAAAACTCAGTCGATTTTTTCTTCTTCGACAAAAAACAAAAAAACCCAGGCGGGATCGTGGGCGACGACTGGCGCACGGTCTGGTGGAACAAGGTCAACTGGCTCGAGCGGGCGAGCGCGCTCGTGCCGTGGTGGAGGGTCGCTGCCGGAAGCTCTCCCCCGCCTCCTCCTCCTCCTCCGCCGCCGCTGCCGACCGCGGCTCCGACGCCGCCCGCGACGACGACGCCGCCCGCGACGACCAAGCCTGCAACTCCCCCCCCGACGACGACGCCGCCGAAGACGACGGTAAGAGTTTTGATGAAAATGAAAGGGAAAGAGAGAGAGGAAGGAGAAGAAAAAGAAGAAGCAAAAACCCGAATAAAAAACTTCACCCCCCTCTCTTTCTCCTAAAAAAAAAAAAAAAAAAACAGGTCCCACCCTCGACCTCGACGCCCAAGCCCACCTCGGCCCCCACGTCGCCCCCCTCCAACTCCTCGTTCCCCTGCTCGGCGACCATCACCGCCTCGTCCTGGCAGTCTGGCCTCCTCTACTACGCCGCGCTCAACATCGCCCTCACCTCCCCGAAAGTCCAGTCCCCGCTCCCGTACCCGGTGTCGCTCAGGATCGCCAGGGCCGTCACCGTCGACTCGGCCTGGAACTGGTCCCCGGCCAAGGTTCCCACTGCCGGGTGGGTTACGGGCAAAGTCTCGGAGAGCTGGCAGGCGATGGGAGAAGGGAAGCCGGCGAGCCTGGGGCTGATCGTGGCGGGGTCGGCGGCCGACCTGAGGCCGACGGCGGTGAGCGTCTCGGGCTCGTTCTGCACGGTGGCCTACGCTTGATCAATTCTTTACCCTTTGAATTTTCTCGTCTATTTTAACTTCCCTTGAGTTTTCGTGTTTTCTTATGCTTGCGTTTTTTATACGGTTATAATAGCTCGTCGCGGGGATGTCGCGGAGAGAGAGAGAGAGAGAGAGAGAGAACTCAAGAATGATTTCTTACTTCTTTTGTCTGTCTCGACTGTGAAACCGATCTTTTTCTTACCACAATGGCGCGCCGACTCTTGCTGATCGTCGCCATACTGGCTCTCTTCGTCTCTTCGTCGATCTTCCTCGCGGCCGGGGCAGCAGCGGAGCCCGGGGAGGTCGTCTCAGCAGCGGAGCCTAAGATCGAGGTGGAGTCTAAAAAGGCTGATGCTTCGTCGTCGCCTGCTCCCGCTCCTGCGTCCAAGACCGAGCGTGACGTGGCAAAGGTCGACGCAAGCCTCACGAAGGCGTACGATAAGGCGAAAGACGGCGTCGAGGACGCCTACAAAAAAGTAAGGGAAAGAAAAGGAGGGAATCGACCATGCCATCGATTCCCTCCCGCCATCAGCTGCTCAATAGCTCTCTCTTTCGTTTTCCTCAACCCCGACCTCTCTCTCTCTCCCCCACTTCTCACACACACGCCGCCCGCTCCACCCGCCCCCCCCCTCTCTCTCTCAAACAACCCGCGATGACAACAACAACGACACCAAAAAAAAACAAAGACAAAGGCGGGATTCAACCGCGCCATCGACTGGATCAAGGACGACAGGGAGATCGCCGAGACTAGGCTCATGGCCGCGAGGCCCCCTCCGGCCGTGCTGAAGAAATACGCTCCCTCGAAAGAGGCAGCCGACGTCGCCGTCACAGGAGCCGCGGGAACCTCGGTGCACGTGCCCGGCGGCGCCACCGTCCAGCACGCCGGGGAGGAGGGGGCGAAGGGAGGCCAGAGCCCCCCGGCCAAGGAGCTGGCGGTGGCCTCCTCCGCCGACGTCACCTCGGGCTCCGGGCTCGCGGCGGCGCTGTCCGCGGGAGAGATCCAGGCCGTCGCCGACGCCCTCGTCGCCGTCGTCGCCGAGCAGGCCCCGCCTCCCGCTCCCAAGGGCCCCGGAAAGAGCAACGGAACGGTTTCCTTGGTCAACGAGGCCGTGGCCGACGCGGTCTCGGAGCTCATCCTGGCCACCAGGGACGCGGCGCCGCCCGCCGACGGCGGAGAAGGGTCGCTCTCGCGCCTCGAGGCCCTCGGCGTCGCCTTCGGCGCTGCGATGCGGGAGGCCGCCCTCGGGGCAGACGTCACGCCCAAGCAGCACGCCCCGGGAGCGAAGCCTCTGACGGCCTCCCCGCTCGCGATCGCTGACAGCCTCGTCGCCGGAATCCAGGCCGCGGCGGTGCCGTGCGCGGCCGCCATCGAGGGCCCCGGCGCGACGAGAAACACGACGGCTTGGTACGGCGCCGCCGCCAAGAAATGCTGCGGGCCCGTGGCCTTGGCGACGATGCGGTCGGCTCAGGCTGCGGTCAACGACGGTCCCGACGCGGCGCGCACCGCGCTGTACTCGGCGCTGAGCAGGAGCGTGGACCTGGGAGGCCCCGGGTCCTTTGCGCTCGCCCGTTGCTCGCCGCCCAACGCCAAGGAGTAGGCCTTTTGCTTTTCCCCGTTCTCTCTCTCTCTTTCTTTTCGTTTCTTTGTTCCCTTTTTTTTTCAACTGCAACATAAATACGTCCAACTGCGAGAAGGATCCAGAAAAACTGAGCGCGCGCTAGAGGTCAAAGTAGATCCCGGCGCCCGCCAGCGCCACCGTCGAGCCCCAGCCCGTGAACGGCCTCGGGCCCAGCCCCTCGCCCGGGCTGCTGCCGCTGCCGCCACCGCCGCCGGGCCCCCCTCCCCCGAGCGGCCTGCCGTCGACCCCTGCGCCCTGGGTACCGTCGTCGTCGTACCTCTCCCAGATGTCGCAGACGCCCGGGGGAGCGGAGACGGAGGCGTCGGACGCGGCGGACCCGGCGGTGGCGCGGGCGACGACGTTGCCGACAAAGGCGGCGCGCAGGCGGTCGCGCAGGCCCGCCGCGCGCTTGGCGAGGCGAGCCTCTGCCGCGCCTCCCGCTCCTCCTCCCCCTCCTTCCCCCCCTTCCCTGGCGTAAAAGTCCAGCGCCGCCAGCGCCAGGTAGTTGATGGGCGGCCACACGGCCCCGCGCCAGTACGGGGCGTCGTGCTCCGTGTTCCTCGCCGCGTGGAAGCTGGAAAGCCTCGACAGCGACGCGAGCCCCGACTGTGGGTCGAGGAGCTCTTCGACTTGGTCCAGCGACGCGCCCAGCTCCTCGGAGGCGCCGCTTCTGGGTAAAAGGCGCAGGAGAAAAGGGAACAGGGAGACGTAGCCGACGTGGGAGACGAAGCGTGGCGGGACAGCGAGGGCGGCCTCGTCGAGTTCGTCGATTCCGTCGATCTCGTCGATTTCGGCGTCAATCGCGACGAGCCTGCCGTCCTTCGTCTTCTTTCTCAAAACGCGGACAAACTCCCTGTCTACCGGGTAGCCCGTCTCCTCGTCGAGCACGTACCTCCAATCCAGCGCCAAATTATCCGTATGGTACCCCCAGTCGAAGAAGCCGCGGTTCTCCGGGTCCCAGTGGTGCTTTCGGAGGTTGGGGAGCGAGCCGAGCGAGGCCGCGAGCGCCGAAAAGCGCGCGGCGTCGGCCGAGGCGGAGAAGCTTCCGCCGCCTTCCCCGCCCCCCTCCCCCCCTCCGATCCCCGCGGCCACCGTCGCGAGCAGCCTCGCCGCCAGCGCCGCCCAGCAAAGCAGGTCAACGTGCCTCTCTTCGTGTTCGTCCGGGTGAGACGCGCGGGGGTAGTCATCGAGGCCCGACGCGAGCGTCTTCGGGTTGAGCTCGCGGCCCGCCGCGGCCGAGGCGTCGCGCCCGCGCCAGCGGAAACTCGTCGCCGCCTGCTGCCACTCGACGCCGCTTCCTTCTCCTCCGGCCTGCGTCTCGAGCAGCCACTCGACCCAGCGCTTGACTCGGGGGTAGGCCGCCTCGAGCAGCGCGGCGTCGGCGGCGGCCTGCGGGTCGACAGCGGCGAGCGCGGCGAGGCGGGCGGTTTTCGACGAGGACGAGGAAGGAGGAGAAGCCTTTCCTCCACCCGCGCTCCGATGAGCCAATTTCGCCTCCGCCTCCGCGACCCCTCTGGCCATCGCCGACAGCGGCAGCAGCAGCGTCGGAGGGTTGGCGACAGCCGGGTCCTGCGCCACAAACTCCGCCGGAACGCGCGCCTCGGCCTCGGCCCCCAGGATCTGCTCGCGCGGGATCCACCCCGTCGCGGTCACGGCGTCGCACCAGTGCGCCAGGGCGTCCCTCGCGAGGGGCCGCGACCAGCGCAGCAGCACGAGCTGGTGGAACCCCTCGTCCCAGAGGAAACCGCGCGGGAAGAAGGCGCGGGAGGGGGTGGCGGTGAAGAGCGGGCCGGGGGCGCCACGGAGGACCGGAGGAGGGGGAGCAGCAGCGGCGGCGGCGGCGGCGGCCGCCGCCGTCGTCGCCTCCTTCTTCCTCTCCTCCGTCCCTCCGTTGACCCGCGGGGAGCCGTAGAAGTACGCCATCCCCCCCAGAAGGTTGGAGATCGCCGCCTTGGAGACGCTCTCGACGGCTTTCGGGTCGACCCCAAGGCCCCTTTGTCCGGAGAGCTTCGAGGCGAAGAGGGCCTCGAAGCGGGCGTCAAACGCCGCCGCGGCCGCGGCGGCCGCGGCGGAGAGCGCTGGGCCCGAGAGGCCGGCGACGCGGTCGGCGAGCGGGGCCGAGAGGAGGGGGGCGCCGCCGCTCGACGCGGGGATGCGCGCGAGGGGCTCCTCGAGGAGGGAGCGAGGGCGAGGGGCGAGGAGCCGGAGGAGGCGAGCCAAGAGAGAGGAGGAGGAGGAAGGAGGAGGAGGCGGAGGAGAAGGGGCCGCCGGCGGAGAAGGCGCCGACCCGGCCGCCGCCGCCGCCGCTCCCCCTCCTCCGACGAAGACGAAGTCGGCCTCGAAGGGGAGCTCTGCCGTCAGCTGGAAGACCGCGAGGTTGCTCCCTTCGGTTCTGTTCTCCCCGTCCTCGTCCTCGGCGTCGACGTCGAAGCCGCCCTCGTCGACCTCGTTCGGGAGCGCGTGCCTCGACAGCGGCGGCCTCGTCCCGGCCTTTTCGCCAGCGCCTCGCCTCCTCGCCCGCAGGCCGGTGGCGGCCGACGCTCCTCCTCCCCCCCCGGCCGCGGACGCCGCCGCGGAGGCAGCAGCGCCGACCTCGAGCTCCGCGGCGACGGCCTCCGCGAGGTCCCTGAGGAGCCCGCCGGGCTCGGGCCTCCTCCTGCCGAGG
>Ga0315287_10003912_pt1 | contig 14446 bp, 14 predicted proteins | sample YL17G11_0_MG_FD_205037 | JGI IMG/M metagenome (GOLD analysis project Ga0315287, IMG submission 205037) | Sediment microbial communities from Yellowstone Lake, YNP, Wyoming, USA - YL17G11_0 | ecosystem: Environmental > Aquatic > Freshwater > Lake > Sediment | place: USA: Wyoming | collected... | reverse complement strand
AGAGGCGGTACTGCCGGCTTGCCAATTCCCAGCGGGCGGTTAAAGAAGACCCATGACGAAAGTGGGACCAAACCCGGACATGCGGCGTTCATCACTCGGGCTGACTCTCCTGGTTCTTATCGGGGTGCTGGGACTGCTCTTTTCGCGCAGTCTCCAGTCCGGCCAGGTGCTCTTCGCCAACGACGCCCCGCTGGGCGCTTTGAAACCACAGGAAACCCAGGCGTGGTCGAGCTTCCTGGGGGTATGGCTCGGCGCGAACTGGATCGGCGGGCAGTCCGTCAGCGCCTTGCCAACTTTCAGCAATCTCCTGTTTGCCTTGGTCACCGCGTTCTCGGAACTCCCGGTCTATTACAAGGTGTATGTCCCGAGTGCCTTGCTGGCCGTGGGACTTGCCGCCTGGTTCTTCTTCCGCCGGCTCGGTTTCGGCACGGCCGTGTGTCTCCTGGGCTCCCTCGCTGCCCTGCTCAATACCGACTCCTTTTCTTACGCGTGTTGGGGTTTGCCTACGCTGACGCTGGGAATGGCGGCAACCTTCCTGGCCCTGGCAGCGGTCGTTTCCAGTGCCCACAGCCATCGGTGGCTCAAGCTGTGCCTGGCCGGCTTCGCCGTCGGATTGTCGATCATGGAAACCTATGACAGCGGCGCGATCTTCAGCTTGTACATCGCTGCCTTCATGGTCTGGCAGGCATTGACCGATGGGGAGGGAAACCTGCGCAGTCTCGCTCACGGTGCCGCCCGGGTGGGCATCGTTACCGTTTGCGCCGCCTTGATCTCAGCCCAGGCTCTCATCGCGCTGACCGAGACCCAGGTCAAGGGCGTGGTCGGCATGGCGCAGGACGCGCAAACCCGGCAGCGGCGGTGGGCGGAAGCAACCCAATGGAGCCTGCCCAAGAAGGAAACCCTCCGCCTGGTCATCCCCGGCCTCTTCGGCTATCGCATGGACACGCCGGACGGCGGCAATTACTGGGGCGGCGTCGGGCGTGACCTGGCCTGGGAAACCTATCTGGCCCAAGCCAACCCCGATCCCGCACGTCAGCCCCATCCAGGTGGCCTCAGGCATTCCGGGGCGGGCTTGTACGCCGGAGTGCTGGTCGTCCTGGTGGCCGGCTGGGCGATCGTCCAGGCTTTTCGCCGGAAGGACGGTCCGTTCGAACCCCGGGAACGTCGCTTCGTCTTCTTCTGGGCCGGCGCCGCGTTGGTTTCCCTGCTGCTCGCGTTCGGCCGACACGCACCGTTCTACCAGTTCTTCTACGCCCTGCCGTATTGCTCCACGATCCGCAACCCGGTCAAGTTCCTGCACCCGCTCAGCATGGCGCTCGTCATCCTGTTCGGTTACGGCCTGAGCGCGATGTGGCGCCGCTACCTGACGACGACGCCGGCGAGGCTGCAGGCGGTCATCCCTCATCTGAAGAACTGGTGGCGCACCATCTCCACGCCAGATAGACGATGGACACTCGGTTGTCTGCTTGCGCTCGTCGCCAGCGGAGTGGGCTGGCTGCTCTACGCGGCTGCCAGGACCGACCTGGTCCGTCATCTGCATCGGGCTGGCTTCCCCGAAGATCAGCTCCGCGGCTTCGCCGAGTCCATCGCGCGGTTCAGCCTGGGTGAAGTCGGTGTGTTCATCCTTTTTCTGCTCCTGGCCGTGGCCGCGGTTACCCTCGTGATCAGTGGCGCGCTGGCGGGTCCGCGCCGCAAGTGGGCCGGCGTGGTGCTGGGCTTCGTGCTGATCGTGGACCTGCTTCGCGCCAACACACCCTGGGTCGTGTATTACAGTTACCAGGAGAAATACGCCACCAACCCCATCCTCGAGCTGCTCCGGCAGAAGCCCTACGAGCAACGGGTGACTTCCGAGGTGGCGCCCTTCACGCGTCAGTACATGATGCACAAGGACCTCTACGACGAGTGGCTCCAGCGGCTGTTTCCTTACTACAACATCCAGTCGCTCGATATCGTCCAGATGCCGCGCCCGCCGGAGTTGGACGCCGCTTACCTCGGCACCTTCCGGCCCACCAACAGTGACCAACTCGCGAAGATCGGCCGGCTGTGGCAGCTCACCAACACCCGCCTCGTGCTGGGACCAGCCCAGTTTGCCGAAGCCTACAATCAGCAGTACGATCCTCTCCACAAGCGCTTCCGGCCGCTCACGAACTTCAACGTGGTTGCCAAACCCGGCTTCTCGCGGGTGACCCGCGTTGAAGAACTCACCGCCGCCCTCGATCCGGCCGGGCAGTACGCCATCTTTGAATTCACCGGCGCGCTGCCACGGGCCAAACTCTTCGCCAACTGGCAGGTGAACACCAACAATCAGGAGGTCCTGGCACGCCTCGCGGATCCGGCCTTTGAGCCGGCCGATACGGTGTTGGTCAGCAGCGAACCGCTGGCTTCGCCGTCCGCGGCCACCAATGCTGCCGCCGGCCGCGTCGAGTTCGAACACTACGAACCCAAGATCGTCAGACTCAAGGCGCAGTCCGAAGACCCGGCGGTGTTGCTGCTGAATGACCGGTATCATCCGGACTGGAAGGTATTCGTGGATGGCAAGCTGGAGACGCTCCTCCGCTGCAACTTCATCATGCGCGGCGTCCACCTGACGCCGGGAGTTCATACGGTTGAGTTCCGGTTCGAACCGCCGGTCCGCGCCCTGTACGTCAGTCTAACCGCGGTGCTGACCGGCATGGTGTTGTGCGGGGCACTGGTCTTCAGCAACAAACGGAAAAACGAACCGGAAGAGATAGCCAAACCGGAGGCGGAAGCCCGTCCGGGCAAGCAGAGGACCCGCACGTAGCATGGGCCACCAGGACACCTACCTCCACAACGAGGCCTACGCCGAGTTCCTCGCGAACTGGGACGCGAACTTCTACGCCAAGTACGCCGACTCCTTGAAACCGCCCCGACCCGGGGCGCGCGTACTGGACGTCGGCTGCGGCGCGGGACAGGTCGTGGGACGATTGAGGCAAGCGGGCTTCGAGGCCTATGGCGTGGATGTATCCGAGCCGAACATCGCCCGGGCGCGGAAGTTCAGCGAGCGTTGCCAGATGTATGACGGCCGCCACCTGCCCTTCCCCGACGCGCACTTCGTCAGCGTGGGGGCCCTCAACGTGCTCGAGCACGTGGAGGAACCGGAGGGGTTTGTGAAGGAGTTGGTGCGGGTTGCCGAACCTGGCGGACGGGTTCTCATTTCCAGCCCGAACTTTTTTCGCGTGCTCGGCTTTCGGGGTTACCATCCGAAGATGCGCGGACTGGCGAACAAGTGGGCGAACCTTTGGCGGCTGCTGGAAAAATGGCGCCAGATGCGCCAGACACCGGAGGTCGTGCGCTTCGACCGCATGACGCCGATCGCGAAGGAGCCGTTTACGCCCGACGATGACGCCATCGTGGCGACGAACGCACTGGAGATTGGTTTCTTCCTGGAGCGCGCTGGCTGTGTGGTGGAGTCCACCGCTTGCACCGACCGTTACGTGGCTGGACCGGTGGACTTCCTCCTCAACCTCGGCCCCTGGCGTTACGGAATGTTCAACGCCTTCGTTAGGGCGCGAAGACGGGACTGAACACCCATTTCAGAGCCCCGTCGGGTAATCCAGGAACGTCCAAGGCACCCGGAATCGCTTCGACAAGTGCTCCGCCAGGGCCTTCACTCCGAACGTCTCGGTGGCGTAGTGGCCCGCGTAGAGGACGTTCAAACCCAGTTCCTCGGCCAGCGCGTGGGTCCAGTGCGGTCCTTCGCCGGTGATTAGCGTGTCCACACCCTCCGCGACGGCCTTCCGCAGTTCGGAACCGGCGCCACCGCTCACTACACCCACAGAGCGGCAGGCCTTCGGTCCGCCGGGAAGCATGAGCGGTGCGCGCCCGACGACGACAGTCAGTCGTTTCGCCAGTTCTTCCCGGCTGACCCGAACCGTCGCTTGGTAGCCGAGATAACGCCCTTTCTCGACGAAGAAAGGTTTCAGGTGCTGCAAGCCAAGAGCCGCGCAGAGGCGGGCGTTGTTGCCAAGCCGCGGATGAGCGTCGAGCGGGAGGTGGGAGCTGTAGATCGCCAGGTTGTGATCCAACAGCAGTCGGAGCAGCCGGTATCGCTGACCGACCCAAGGTTGACTCGGTCCCCAGAACAGGCCGTGATGAACGAGCAGCAGATCGGCCCGGGCGGCGATGGCCATCTGGACCGTCGCCCGGCGGGCATCCACCGCCGCGGCAATCCGCGTCACGGCGCCGCAGTTCTCCACTTGCAGACCGTTGAAAGCACCTTCCCAATCAGTGAATCGGCGCGTTTGCATGAGCCGATCACAGTAGCGGACGACGCTGGCGAGTGACACGCTGGCCATGTCGCTATCAAAGCAGAAGCGGTACAGTGAGCAAGGTGAGAACGGCAGCCCGACAACCCTTTCTCTGGTGAGCTGATTTATCCCCAGGAAGCTCAGGTGGGAGTGACCCCATCTCCCTCGCCAGGAGCCGCCGAACCGGACCAAAGGTTTGACTTGGGGGGAGGGCACCCGTAGATTGGCCCACCATGTTGGCTGCCGAAACAAAAGCAGCGCGCACCGTCGTCTCCACTCCTGAATCAGACTCGACCCGGATCTGGCGGAAGATTGTGGAGCCGGTGGAGCCGTTCCTGGACCAAGTGGCGCGGCGGCTGGGGGAGCAGGTGGAGACGTTCGAGCCGGAAATCGCGCCCTACGCGCGCTATGCGATCACCAGCCAGGGCAAGCAGCTCCGCCCGGCGCTCGTCGCTCTCAGCGCCGGCGCGGTCGGCCGCTTGGACGACTGCCACGTCACCGCCGCCGTCATCATCGAGATGGTGCATCTCGCCACGCTGGTGCACGACGACATCATGGACGAGGCGGCCATCCGGCGGCGCCGGCCCACCTTGGCGGCCAACTGGGGCAATCAGATCTCCGTGCTGGTGGGCGATTGCCTGTTCGCTCACGCGTTGACGCTGGCCGCGGCCTTCCCGACCCCCGAGGTCTGCCGGACCGTGTCGTCAGCCACGAAGACGGTCTGCTCCGGAGAGATCCTCCAGACGAACCGGCAGGGCCGATTTGAAACTTCTCGAACCGAGTATTTCCGGATTCTGCGGATGAAAACCGCCGAGCTGTTCGCCTTGTCATGCGATCTCGGTGCGGGACTGGGCGGGGCGAACGCGCGGGATCGAAAGGCGCTGCGGGGCTTTGGCCTGGCCTTGGGCACCGCCTATCAGGTGTACGACGATTGCCTCGATATTTTTGGCTCGGAGGCGATGGCCGGAAAGTCGCTGGGGACCGACCTGGCAAACGGCAAGTTGACGCTGCCGGTTTTGGCAGCCCTGGAACGGGCGAGCCCGGCCGATGCCGCCCGGATTAAAGAGCTCATCGGACGCTGGCAGCCCCACCGGGCAGCGACGTTGCTTGAGTTGCTGGAGAGCTACGATGCCTTGCAGGAATCGAAACGGGTCATCCACGGCTTCCTGGAATCAGCGCGGTCGGCCTTGGAGCTTCTGCGGGAATCCGAAGGCCGGTTGGGCCTGCTCGGCATGACCGACTTTTTGGCAAAACAAACCGACGCGTTGGGGGTTGAACCTGTGGGATGAGTACGTCCGTCCTTGAACAACCCACGGCGCCTCCGGCCCCGCCCGTCCTCGCCACGCTCGACGACCGGGCCCTCGTGCGCCGGGCCAAGTCCGGTGACTTGGCGGCCTACGACGAGTTGGTGCGTCGCTATCAGGAGCGGATCTACGCGACGCTCTACCACATGACCGCCAATCACGAGGACGCGAACGACCTGGCGCAGGAAGCCTTCATCAAGGCGTATCACTCGCTCCGGTCTTTCAAAGGCGACTCTACCTTCTTCACCTGGCTGTACCGCATCGCAGTCAACCGCACGATCAATTTCCTCAAGCAGCGCAAGCACAAGACCCACCTGAGTCTGAACGACTTGGACTTCAACGCGGAGCACGATCCCGACCTGGTGGCGTTGATCTCGGACAAGACGCCCCGGCGGGAGGCTGGCCTGGCCGAACTGCAGGAGAAATTGAACGCGGCGATGCTGCAACTGTCAGAAACCCACAGACTGGTCGTGGCTTTGCACGATGTGCAGGGTTTGTCGCACGAAGAGATCAGCCGGATCATGGACTGCAACGTGGGTACCGTCCGCTCCCGCTTGTTCTACGCCCGCCAGCAGTTGCAGTCCTTGCTGTCCGACTACTTGAAGTCTCCATGAGCCAATCGCCCGACAATTTCGATGCGCTTCAGAAGCTGCTCGCCCTGAAGCGGCATGAGCCGCCGCCCCCGGGCTATTTCAACCGCTTTGCCGGCCAGGTCATCGCCCGACTCGAAGCCGAAGGCGGGGTGCCGTCGCCAACTTGGTGGCAACGATGGTGGGAGGCGTTGAACGCCCCGCCGGTCTTGGCGTTGAGCTACGGTGCGGTGATTGTCGGTCTGGTGATGCTTGGAACCGGGCTTCTTCAATCTCTCGAATTGGACGCAGATCCTGCCTTGGCGGCCAGCCAGCCTTGGCTCGCCCGCGATTCCATCTCGGTTGCTGCCGTAGCCCCCCCCAGGGCCGAAGTGCTGCTATCACCCGCAGTTGACCCAGCCGGCCCGGCATCTAGCTTCAGTCCCGTGTTGGGGAACAGCGCGCCGCCGTTTCTCTTCAACCCGAGCGGCTTGAGGGTTGAGCGAGTCAGCTACCAGCCGCGCTAATCAACCGCCAATCCTTGAGGGCGGAAGCTGTTGCCTCCCAGCGGAGCGATCAGTACCGCGCCATCACCATCGTCTGATTGCCTTCGGTCAGGTAGAGCCGGTTGTCCCGGACAACGGCTTGGATGGTGGAGGACTTCTTCGTGCCCACGAACTGGTTCAGGTCATTCTGGGCTTGAAGGGTAATCTGATACTTGCCGCCCTCTTCCTTCCAGTTTCCCTGAGCTAGCACAATGGTTGGGAGCTTGGCGAGCTCCGCGGCAATCACCGCCGGAGACGGCGGCGGAGGAGCGGCCACGGCGGCCGGGGCCACGACAACCGGCGTCGGCACGGGGGCTGGAGCCGGTGCCTGCGTGGCTTGTCGGCCATAGCGCCGCGCCATTTGCTGAGACATCGCGGATGGGCCTGAAGGTCCGGCGGTCGGAGCTGGCGCAGCCCCCGCGGCGGCGGCCGCGGCCGCGGCGGCTTGGGCCTGAGCCGCTTCCATAGCTGCCCGTGCCGCATCTGCCAACTGCCTGATCAGTTGGGCAACGTCCGGTCCCTTGAGCTTGGCCGAGCTGTCCGGGGCGACCACCAGCTTGAACCCTTTGATCATCTCCACGTTCTGGCGCAGCTTGCGCATTTCCATGGAGGTCATCCCGATCTTGCGCCGTTTCTCCTGCTGCAAGGTGAGGTACGGATCCACCTCCCATCGACCCAGGAGGGGCTGGTCCAGATACTTCGGCGACTCGCCCGTCTTCAGATAAGTCACCAAGTCCTTCAGGTCGATCTGCTCCAGTTGTTCCAGGGCATCCTGATTGCCCAGGATCGCCTGGGTCTTGGGATGGCTGAGAATCTGCGCCACGCTGGATTGGCTGGCCCACATGTTCTGCCACTCGGCATCCGTGGCGATGTCCTGAAACTCCTGGCGCTCGCCCAACGTGAGGAAGGGCGGGTAGGACGCCAGGCGGCTGTCGAGCAGCGGATTGTGGCGCATCAGACCGATCACATCCGCGGCCTCATAGTACTTCGGCGGAGCGGGGTCCAAGGCCGCCACGGTCTTCTCCAGTCCGCTGGAGCGGAGGTCCAGTCGCGCCTGGTTCAGGTAGCGGATCACCGCTGGGTCATTGTCACCCGCAGAAAGCTGCACGCTCAGGTAACCGAGCACGTAGATCACCAGCCCCAGCAGAATGGTATACCCGGCGCCGGCCAAAAGCCCGAAGCAGGCCCCCACCCGTTGGTTGAGCCGTTCCCAGCTCAGCCGCTGGTGATCGTCGGTGTGGTACTTGTAATACAGGTTGACCTTGTGATGCACCAGGAAACCGACGACGATGAAGATCACCGCCAAGAGGAAGAACACGATCACAGGCGGGAGCAGCCAGCTCCAGATGGGATTGGAGAGGCCCACCAAGGGCACCAGCGGGCGCACGAGCGGGCCCAACGGCACCGCCAGGAAGACTCCTACCAGCAGCCCGAGGAGTGGGAAGAGGCTTCGGATGGCGCCTTTCAGGTAGCCCAAGGCTCCAAACACCGCGAAAAGCACGATGGCCAGTATCCAGATTAGCATGGCCGCAACATAGTCCCGTCCCCACGGAAAATCACGAAGAAAATCTACCGAGCGCCTCAGGGTGGCGACGGGGGATGGGCTTTGTGTTACCATCCTGCCGCATGGCCAACAAGTTCTACCAGCCAGGCGATCGGCGGGCCCAGGTCCACACGCTCTTCTCCGGCATCGCCGGCCGGTACGACCTGATCAACGACGTCCAGAGTCTCGGTCTCCACCGATGCTGGAAGCGCCGTCTCGCCCGGCTTGTTGCCTGTCCGCCGGGCGGACGCGCGCTTGACCTCTGTTGCGGAACGGGGGATGTGGCTCGGACGCTGGCGGGCCGAGGGGCGCGCATCGTCGGGCTCGATTTCAGCGGGCCGATGCTCCAGGTCGCCTCGGAACGCCTCCGCCGGGTTCCCCACGCCGCCGCCCGACAGCCCAGCCCAGTGCAGTTGATTCGAGGTGACGCGCTCCGCCTCCCGTTCGCCGACGATTCTTTCGATGCGGTCACGATCAGCTACGGACTCCGCAACCTCGCTCACGTTCAAGAGGGGCTCCGGGAGATGTGGCGAGTGACCAAGCCCGGCGGTCGCCTGGGGGTTCTTGATTTCGGGAAGCCTTCGAATCCCGTTTGGCGCGCGCTCTATATTGGATACCTGCGGCTCGGCGTACCCGTGTTCGGCAAATTGTTCTGCGGCGACGCCGAGGCTTACCGCTACATCCTCGAATCCCTTCACCACTTCCCCTCGCCGCAAGGCGTGGCGGTGCAACTGAATGAGACCGGCTGGCGGAACCCCACTATTGTCTCTCTGCTGGCCGGAGCCATGGGATTAGTCTGCGGCGAGAAGCCGGGCCGATCCTGAACCTTCCATCGAGTTTCCCGCTCCAGGCTTCCCGCCTCTTGACACTCCGCTTGGGACGGTCAACTCTGCCTCATGATCCTCACCGGCATTGGCGACGAAGCAGGCAACAGCCTGGATTCCCAGATCCAGGCCACGCGGGAACTTGGCTGGCAACTCCTCGAAGCCCGCAGCGTCGAGCTCCCCGGATTCCCCAAGGCCAACCTGCACGATCTGCCTGACCCGGCCTTCGACCTCGCGCTGGACAAGCTCAATGCCGTCGGCGTCAAGGTCTATTGCTTCGGCTCGACGGTGATGAATTGGGCGAAGCGGGTGACCGATCCGTTCGACGTGACGCGGGCCGAGGTGACGCGCTGCGTTCCGCGCATGCAGCGGCTCGGCACCCGGTTCGTCCGCATCATGAGCTTCAAGCCCGGCGACGATGAACCCCGCATCCCGCTCCAGGTCTTTGAGCGTGTGCGCGAGGTCACGCAGCGATTCCTCGACGCCGGGCTGCAGCCCGTGCACGAGAATTGCATGAACTACGGCGGCATGAGCTGGCAACACGCGCTCGAACTGCTGGACAAATGCCCCGGCCTGAAGTGGGTCTTCGACACCGCCAACCCGGTCTTCAATCCCGACCGGTCGAAAGCGAAGCCCTGGCCCCGCCAGGACCCCTGGGAGTTCTGGGAGCACGTCCGCGACCACGTGGCCCACATCCACATCAAGGACGCCCGTTGGAACCCGGCGAAGAACGACGCCGATTACACGTGGCCGGGCGAAGGGGATGGACGCGTGCGCGACATCCTCCAGGACGCCATCGCGCGCGGCTACGACGCCGGCATCTCCATCGAACCGCACATGGTCGTCGTCTTCCACGACGCGAGCGCGCCGTCCGATGCCGAAGCCCAACACCAGAATTACGTGGAATACGGACGGCGACTGGAGAAGCTCATCGCCGACGTGAGAACCGAATGCGGTCAGGTCCGCGCCAAGCCCTGAGCCCACCGCACTGCGTGCGTTCGCGCCACAACCATCGCCATGAACCCGGGAATCACCCTCGAGGTCTGTGTGGACTCGGTCGAGTCCGCCCTCGCGGCGCAGGCCGCCGGCGCCGACCGGATTGAGCTCTGCCAGGCTTTGTTCGAAGGCGGGCTCACGCCCAGCGCCGGGCTGATGGAGGAGGTTCGCGCCCGGGTTTCACTCAAGCTGGCCATGATGATCCGGCCGCGCGGCGCGGATTTCTGTTACTCCGACAATGAGTTTGCGGTGATGAAGCGTGATCTGCTCCTGGCCCGGAAGTTGGGCGCTGACGTGATCGTGCTCGGCCTGCTGAAGCCGGACGGCACCATCGACCGCGAGCGAACCCAGGTACTGCTGGAACTGGCCCGGCCACTTCCGGTCACATTCCATCGGGCGTTCGACATGACCCGCGACCCGCGCGAGGCGTTGGAGACCCTGATCGACCTCGGCGTGAACCGCGTGCTCACCTCCGGCCAGGAGCGGTCCGCCCTCGAAGGGCTGGACCTGATTGCAGAGCTCGTTCGGCTCGCCGGGGATCGAATCATCGTGATGCCCGGTGGAGGCATCACCGAGCAAAACCTGCCCAAGATCCTCCGGCAATCCGGAGCCCGCGAATTTCATATCTCAGCCAGCAGCACGCGCGAAAGCCGGATGACCTTTCGGAACCCGCGCGTGGCAATGGGCCGTCAGGTGGGACCGCCGGAGTACCAGTTAAGCGTGGCGAGCGACACACGCATCCGTGCGTTCCGAGAGCTGGCAGACACCGGCGTCTGAGCGAATCCCCACTTGCCTGCTCTTTCGCGATCGGCGGAGTCTTTCCGCTCACAGCAAGCTCGCTGACTCCGCGTCCAGATACAGCGTTGCGTGGGGCTGCCGACGCAGAATCGACGCCGGGCAGGTCGTCTGAAGCGGACCCCACAGCGCATTCCTGACGGCCTGCGCCTTGCGACGTTCTGGGACGACACAGATCAATCGCTTCGCCGCGCACAGCGCCGGGATGGTCAGGGTGAGCGCGTACTGCGGCACGGCATCGAAGCTGGGAAATGCGCCTTCGCCCACCTGTTGCCGCCGGCAGGCCTCGTCCAGCTTCACGATCTTCACGGCGCGCGGATCGCTGAAATCGGCCACGGGCGGGTCGTTGAACGCGACATGGCCATTCTCACCGATGCCGAGACAGCACAAATCGATCGGCTGCACCCGCAACAGGCCGGCGTAGCGGTCGCACTCCTGAATCGAATCGAGCGCATCACCGGCGAGGTCGTGGCAGGTCCTCGGCATCACCTTTTGCATGACGTGCTCGCGGAGGAACCTTCGGAAACTCGCCGGGTGCTGGTCTGAGATGCCAAGATATTCGTCCATGTGGAACAGTGTGACGCGGAACCAGTCGAGGCCGCTCAGGCCGGTCAGCACTTCCAGGAACTTCACCTGCGAGGCCGCGGAAGCCAGGATCGCCGTCGCCTGGCGTTGCCGGCTCACGGCTTCGCGCAAGCAGTCGTGGGCGGCGTGGGCGGCGGCGACGGCCAGGTCTTCCAGACGCTCGTAAACACGCACGGACAAGGCCTCGACCTGGAAGGTCGTGCGCAGTCCCGGCTCGGATGGGTTTGCCATAGGCAGGATCAGCTTTCGCGGAACTCCTCCCACTCGGGTTCGTTGGCGAAGATCCAGCGGTAGTAGTCGGCGCCCTCGAGCCGCCTGGCCGCGGGTTCGTCCACAACCACCGTGCAGCGCGGGTGAAGCTGCAGGGCCGTCGCTGACACCATCGACGTGATGGGCCCTTCGACCGCCCGGGCGATGACCTCAGCCTTTTCGGCGCCGGTGGCCAGCAGCAGGCAACGCCGACATTCGAGGATGGTGCCCACGCCCATCGTGATCGCCCGCCGCGGCATGTTGTCCGCCCCACCGAAGCACGGCGCGTTCTGCTCGAGCGTGGTGGGCGTCAGCGCCTTCACCCGCGTCCGCGATCGGAGCGCCGACAGCGGCTCGTTGAAGCCGATGTGGCCGTCGCGGCCAATGCCGAGCAATTGGAGATCGATCCCGCCCGCCTTCTCGATGACGTGTTCGTAGCGGGCGCACTCGGCCTCCAGGTCCTTGGCCATGCCGTTCGGCAGATGCGTGTTCCGTGGGTCGAAATTCACCTGCTCGAACAGGTGCCGGTTCATGTAATAGCGGTAAGCCCCCGGATGGTCCGCTGCCAAGCCGACGTATTCGTCGAGGTTGAACGTGCGGCAGAGCGAGAAATCGAGACCTTCCTGACGATGGGCCTCCACGAGCAACCGGTACACGGCCTCCATGGTCCGGCCAGTGGCGAGTCCGAGCACGAGATGCGGGTTCGCCCGCACTTCCTTCACGAGGATCCGCGCCACCAGCCGGGCGGCGGCCGCTTCATCGGCACGAATGATGACTTCCACGACGAAATTCAACCACGAACCGGCCCGGATGAACACGAAGAAAACATGCGAGTGCGATAGTCAAACCCCAATCTCCTGCGACCTGCGGGCGCTGGACGGTTCACCCGCGCCCACCAGCGGCAAGACCGTGGATTTCCACTTCGGCAATCTGGCGGCAGCCCACTCGATGCTTTGGGCGACGCTGGATGAGCGGTCAGGCCACACGGCGGCGTTCGTCATCCCCGAGCTCCCCGGAACCCCTCGCTCCGCTCCACCGGCTGCGCTGGGGTGATCCCGGAGCGCCGGCCTCCGGCACGGCGCGCGGCGAACGGCAACACCAAGGTGTGGCGGGTTGGTAGTGGGAAGTCTTCACCGTCGAAAGGGGTCTCCCCGCCCGGACGGTCGCTGCGACTCAAGTTCCCCGCAGGCGGAAGAACTGCGCTGACGCTGCGTTCGTGACGGTGCTGAGAATCCAGTTCGCGTTGGTGGTCAAGGGAGCCGAGACCGTGTTCCAGCCGCCGGTCAACTTCGCCGTGCTCTCCAGGACGCAGGGAGTGTTGTGGTTCGTCCACGTCAGGGTCACCACCAGCATTCCGCCGGCAGACTCGGCGTGCGCCAGTTCCAGGCGAGGCGGGGTCGGGCTCTCGATCACGGTCCAGAGGATCGCGTGCATCTGTGCGGACGAGACTTGCTGCGCGTATCCCGCGACAAACGAGGTGGCACCCCCGGTCCAGATGCTCAAGGCTTCGGAGGTGCCGTAGCGGTCTCCCAGCGCCTGGCCCAAGTCCACAAACGAAGCTGCGGTACCCGACCACAGCGCGGCGTGCCAGACCCCGTTGAGCATCGCCCGTCCGACTTGGTGCGAACCGCTGGTCGCCGAGGCGATGGAATCACTTGCCCCCGCGGGGTGCAGATCTACGAAGGAGGCCGCCGTTCCGGACCACAACGCGGCGTGTCGGCCCTCGAAAGCCGCGTATCCCGACTGCTGCGTGCGGCTGAGGCCAAGGGCTTCTGAGGCGCTCGCCCCGGCGGGATGCAGGTCCACAAACGACTCCGCCGTGCCCGACCACAGGGCGGCATGATACCCGTTCGTGGAAGCGTAGCCCGCCTGTCGCGAACCGCACACGCCATACACGGCCGAGGAGGCCGCCCCCGGCGGGTGCAGCTCCACCCAGGAGTCGGCGCTCCCCGACCAGAGCGCGGCGCGGTAGTAGATGTCCGGCCAGGAGCCCGCACTCGTCCAACCGGCTTGCCGAGGGCCGTCGGCGGCGCACGCCACGGAATAGCGCCTCGCTCGGGGATTCAGGTCCACGAACGAGCTCGGTGTACCCGACCACAGGGCGGCGTGCGACGTAGTGTTGTCGATCATGACATAGCCGGATTGCCGGGCATCCCCGAGGCCAAACGCCTCCGAGGAACTGGCCCCCGCCGGGTGCAGATCCACGAACGAGCCAGCCGATCCTGACCAGCGCGCGGCGTGGGTGCCGCCGCCGACGCTGGCGGTTCCCACCTGCCAGGCGCCATCCACTGCACGGGCACGGGACTCTATCGACCCGGCAGGATTCAGGTCCACGAAGGTGATCTGCAACTGTGCCGAGACCGGCAGGCTCAACGCCGCACTGAGCGCGGTCAGGGCGGGGATCACGCCGGCCGAGGTCTTCGTTCGAGCAGGAGCCCGCCGACTCACGACGGATGTTTCCATGGTCAACACCCTTGTGCTTCTCCCTTCGAATCCACCTCGTCAAGCCAGAAGCAAGAGCGGTCGGAGGGGCGGAAAGGGGTACCAAGAAGCGTGGTCGAGCCGGCTGATCTCGGCGCAGCCGCTCTCTGCGGAAAGCCGCCATCTTCACTCTCAACCTGGTACGGCGATTCGCCGCCCGCCAGGAATTGGCGGCGGTCTGCCGCCCCGCCGCTACCCCAATCCGCCTACCCCAACCCAAACTCCTTCTTGTTCTGCTCGCAGGAGACGAGGACCGGCCGGTCGGCGAGCTGGGCTTTGAGCAGCGC
>Ga0315287_10003910_pt1 | contig 14446 bp, 12 predicted proteins | sample YL17G11_0_MG_FD_205037 | JGI IMG/M metagenome (GOLD analysis project Ga0315287, IMG submission 205037) | Sediment microbial communities from Yellowstone Lake, YNP, Wyoming, USA - YL17G11_0 | ecosystem: Environmental > Aquatic > Freshwater > Lake > Sediment | place: USA: Wyoming | collected... | reverse complement strand
CCCTGTACCCCGCGATCAAGCCCTACCGCAGCGGCTGGCTGCGAGTCTCGTCCGAACACGAGATCTACTGGGAGGAATGCGGCAACCCGCAGGGCAAGCCGGCGGTGTTCGTGCACGGCGGTCCGGGGGCTGGTGCAGGCGAGACGTCGCGCCGCTTCTTCGACCCGCGCAAGTACCGCATCGTGCTGTTCGACCAGCGCGGCTGCGGCCGCAGCAAGCCGCACGCGAGCCTCGTCGACAACACGACGCAACACCTCGTCGCGGACATGGAGGCGCTGCGCAAGCATCTTGCGATCGAGCGCTGGCTCGTGTTCGGCGGTTCGTGGGGCTCGACGTTGTCGCTCGCCTACGCGCAGGCGCACCCGAAGCGCGTGACCGAACTGGTGCTGCGCGGCATCTTCATGCTGCGCGACTGGGAGATTCACTGGTTCTACCAGCACGGCGCGAGCGCGATCTTCCCGGATCACTGGGCCAACTACATCGCGGCAATCCCGAAGGCGGAACGGAGCGACCTGGTCGGCGCGTTCTACAAGCGGCTGACGAGCCGCAGCCGCGCGGTGCAGCTCAAGGCAGCGAAGGCCTGGGCGGAGTGGGAGGCCGCGACGAGTTACCTGCTCGTCAACGAGGAGAACATCGCCGCCTGGAATTCCGACGACTTCGCGATCGCCGTGGCGCGCATCGAGTGCCACTACTTCGTCAACCAGGGATTCTTCAACAGCGAAGACCAGTTGCTGCGCGGCGTGCGCAAGATCCGCCACATTCCTGCCGTGATCGTGCAGGGCCGTTACGACGTGGTCTGCCCGATGCGCAGCGCGTGGGACCTGCACGTGGCCTGGCCGGAGGCTGATTTCCGCGTGGTACCCGATGCGGGCCACTCGGCGCTCGAGGCCGGCAACACGCACGAGCTCGTGTCGGCGACGGATCGCTTCGCGAAGTAAGCGGGCTGCCTAGAGCGATTCGAGCCGGCGCGTGACGAGCATGGCGAGGTCCTTCGCCATCGCCTCGCGCACGATGGCTTCTTCGCGGTCCTTCGCGAGCAGCTGCGTCTCGTCGAAGCTCAGGTTGCGGATCATCTCGAGCGGCTGCATCTCGAGCACTTCCTTGCCGCCGCGATCCACCGAGTACTCGACCGAGTAGAAGATCTCGTATTCCTGCGGGGTATTGCGCGCGGAAACCGAGAGCACGCGCCGCCCGCTGCGATCGCGCTGGATGCGCACCACCGTATCCGCCTCGGCCGAGGTATTGGCCATCTCGCCGCCGGAGCGCTCGATGGCGCGGCGCAGTTCCACTGCGAACGGTGTCACCTGGTCGGAGGTGACGATGTACACCTTGCGGGCTCCCTCGGGCAGCGAGCCGCTGCCCTGCAGGTGGAAGCCGCACCCGCTCGACAGCAGCACGACCACCAGCAGCGCAAGCCACGCCAGTGCCCTGATCTGCAAAGTGCGCGCACTTTCGATATTGCCGCTGAACATCGCGGCCCGTCCCGGACGGATCCGGGAGACACGCCATGAACCCATCCGTGGGGGCTCGCGCTCGCCGTCCATGGCTCGCGACGGTCTCCCGGATCCGTCCGGGACGGGCCGCGCTGTTCTTGGCATCGTAGTTGGCGCGCGCATTGCGGTCAGACCACCACGTTCGCGAGCTTGCCGCGCACGTAGACGAACTTGCGGATCGGCTTGCCCTCGATGTACCGGAGCACGCCCTCGTCGGCCAGCGCCGCTTCGCGCACCGTCGCTTCGTCGGCGCTTGCCGGGACGGTGACGCGCCCGCGCAGCTTGCCGTTCACCTGCACGACGACTTCGATGGCGTCGCGCACCAGTGCATCGGCATCGACCTGCGGCCAGCGCTCGTCGATGACCGCGCCCGCGTGACCCAGCTCCTGCCACAGCGCATGGCAGGCGTGCGGCACGATCGGCGCGAGGCCCAGCACCACGATCTCGAGCGCTTCCTGCATCACCGCACGCCCCTGTGCACTGCGATCGTCGAACTTCGCCAATGCATTCATGAGTTCCATCACCGCGGCGATCGCGGTGTTGAACGTGCGACGGGTGCCGATGTCGTTCGTGATCTTGCGCAGTGTCTCGTGCACCTGGCGCCGCATCTCGCGTTGCGCAGGTGACAGCGCCGCTTGGTCGAGGCCAGCCTCCAGCGGACCGCCCTGCACGTGCTGGTGCACGGCCTTCCACAACCGCTTCATGAAGCGGAATGCGCCTTCGACGCCCTCGTCGCTCCACTCGAGCGATTGCTCGGGCGGCGCCGCGAACATCATGAACAGTCGCGCGGTATCGGCCCCGTACGTTTCGACCAGCGATTGCGGATCGACGCCGTTGTTTTTCGACTTCGACATCGTGCCGATGCCGGACGTCTCGACCGGCTGGCCGTCGGCACGCAGCACGGCACCGATCGGCGCGCCCTTGTCGTCCAGCTGCACGTCCACGTCGGCCGGGTTGAAGTAGACGATGCGGCCTTCCGCCGGCTTGCGGAAGTAGATCTGGTTCAGCACCATGCCCTGCGTGAGCAGGTTGGCGAACGGTTCCTCAACCTGCGTCAGCCCGAGGTCGCGCATCACGCGCGTCCAGAAGCGCGAGTACAGCAGGTGCAGGATCGCGTGTTCGATGCCGCCGATGTACTGGTCGACGGGCATCCAGTACTGCGCGCGTTCGTCCACCATCGCGGCTGCGTTGTTGGCGCTGGCGTAACGGAAGTAATACCAGGACGAATCGACGAACGTGTCCATCGTGTCCGTTTCGCGGCGTGCGGGCTTGCCGCACTTCGGGCACTGGCACTCGAGGAACTTCGCGTTCCTGGCCAGCGGGTTGCCGCTGCCGTCCGGCACGAGCTCTTCGGGCAGCACGACCGGCAACTGGTCGTCCGGCACGGGCTGCACGCCGCAATCACCGCAGTGGATCAGCGGAATCGGGCAGCCCCAATAGCGCTGGCGCGAAATGCCCCAGTCGCGCAGCCGGAAATTCACGCGGCGCTTGCCGCGGCCCTGCGCCTCGAACAGCTTGGCGAACGCGTCGAACGCTTCGTCGAAGTCGAGGCCGTCGAACTGCCCCGAGTTGATCAGCGTGCCGTGTTCGAGGTACGCCTGCTCGTCGATGTTGGCGAGCGAACCGTCCGCCGGCTGCACCACCTGGTGAATGCGCAGGCCGTAGCGGCGCGCAAACTCGTAGTCGCGCTGGTCGTGCGCGGGCACCGCCATCACCGCGCCGGTGCCGTAACCCATCAGCACGAAATTGGCGACCCACACCGGGATGCGTTCGCCGCTGATCGGATGGATGGCGTGGATGCCGAGCGGCATGCCGCGCTTCTCCATCGTCTCGAGCGCGGCTTCGGTGACGCCGTTGCGCTGGCACTCCGCGATGAACTGCTGCAGGTCGGGGTTGCCCTGCGCGGCGCGTTGCGCGAGCGGGTGCTCGGCCGCAACGGCCATGTAAGTGACGCCGAGCAGCGTGTCCGGACGCGTGGTGTAGATGCCGAGCGTGCCGCCGCCTGCGACCGCGAACTCGATCTCCAGGCCCTCCGAGCGGCCGATCCAGTTTTCCTGCATCAGCCGCACGCGCTCGGGCCAGCCCGGCATGTCACCCAGTGCGCCGAGCAGGTCGTCGGCGTACTTCGTGATGCCGAAGTAATACATCGGGATCTCGCGCTTTTCGACCAGCGCGCCGGTGCGCCAGCCGCGACCGTCGATCACCTGCTCGTTGGCGAGCACGGTCTGGTCCACCGGATCCCAGTTGACCGTGCCGGTCTTGCGGTAGGCGATGCCCTTCTCGAGCATGCGCAGGAACAGCCACTGGTTCCAGCGGTAGTAGTCGGGCTTGCAGGTGGCGACTTCACGCGACCAGTCGATGCCGAAGCCGAGGGACTTCAGCTGCCGCTTCATGTACGCGATGTTGTCGTACGTCCACTTCGCCGGCGGCACGCCGTTCGCCATCGCAGCGTTTTCGGCGGGCAGGCCGAACGCGTCCCAGCCCATCGGCTGCAGCACGTTGTAACCCTGCATGCGCATATAGCGCGTGATCACGTCGCCGATCGTGTAATTGCGAACGTGTCCCATGTGCAGGCGCCCGCTGGGGTACGGGAACATGCAGAGGCAGTAGTACTTCGGGCGGGTCGGGTCCTCGGCGACGGCAAAGCTGCCGCTGCCATCCCAGTAGGCCTGGGCTTGCGGCTCGAGGACCGACGGTTCGTAACGTTCCTGCATGGGCGACCGGGGGCGTGGGGCGGACTGCACAGGATACGAGGGGAACGGGGTCAGTGAATAGTGACTAGTGATTAGTGATTAGTGATTAGTCACTTCCCGTCCCTACCCTTCATCAGCGCCATCGCGGTGCCGATCAGCGCCGAAACCTCGGTCATGTTGCCCGGCACGATCATCGTGTTGTTCTTCTGTGCCAGCTGCGCGTAGGCCTCGACGGCCTTCTCGGCCACCTTGAGCTGCACCGCCTGCTCGCCGCCCGGCGACTGGATCGCCTGCGCCACCTTACGGATCGCATCCGCGGTCGCGTCGGCCACCGCCACAATCGCGGACGCCTCGCCCTGCGCCTTGTTGATCTCGGCCTGCCGCTGGCCCTCGGAACGCGCGATGTAGGCTTCGCGCTCGCCGGTGGCGATGTTGATCTGTTCCTGCTTGCGGCCTTCCGAGGCCGCAATCAGCGCGCGCTTCTCGCGCTCGGCCGTGATCTGCGCCTGCATCGACCGCAGGATCTCCTGCGGCGGCGTGAGGTCCTTGATCTCGTAGCGGAGGACCTTGACGCCCCAGTTGCCGGCTGCCTCGTCGAGCGCACTCACCACCGATGCGTTGATCGCGTCACGTTCCTCGAACGTCTTGTCGAGCTCCATCTTGCCGATCACGGAGCGCAACAGCGTCTGGGCGAGCTGCGTGATGGCGAGCACGTAGTTGCTCGAGCCGTAGCTCGCGCGCATCGGATCCGTGACCTGGAAATAGATGATGCCGTCGACCTGCAGCTGGGTGTTGTCCCGGGTGATGCAGACCTGGCTCGGCACGTCCAGCGGCACTTCCTTGAGCGAGTGCTTGTACGCGACACGCTCGACGAACGGCACGACGAAGCTCAGGCCGGGCGTCAGCGTGCGGTCGTACTTGCCGAGGCGTTCGACGACCCAGGCGTGCTGCTGCGGCACGATCTTGATCGTCTTCATGACGAAGATGATCGCGATGAATGCGAGTACGAGAGCGATTTCCATGGATCAGTCCGTCCCTTTGCCTTAAGTCGATTGCTGCAGCGGTCAGTGCCGCGGGGCAGCGGGTTCGAGCACGAGCCAGTTGCCTTCCACTGCGCTCACGAGATGTTCGCCGGCAACCGCCGTTGCACCCGGTGCCAGTCGCGCTTCCCAGGGCGAGCCGCGATACTGCACTCGCGCGGTCCGGTTCGCCGCCCATTCCGGCACGAACACGCGCTCGCCGATGTCGAGGTTGACGTCGCGATTGCTGGCCGCCGGCAGGGTCGGCGTCGTTTGTGCATGGCGCCAGCGCCACAGCGCCGTCGTACCGCCGCCGACGGCAGCCGCGGCGACGATCTGCAGCGGCACGCTGAAGCCGAGGTGGCCTGCAATCGCTCCCGCCGCCAGGCCGAGCGCCAGCAGCAGCAGGTAAAAGGTGCCCGTGGAGATTTCCATGGCGACTGCGACCCCAGCCAGCACCCACCAGAGCGTCGTTGGTGAAATAGTCATGCGCGTTCCTCAGCCAGACACGAAACGGATGCGGCCGGCAGCGTCCACGGTACGCGCGATGTCGCCGGCATGCCAAAGGTAATTCAGGTGGGCGACCGTCTCGCCGAGCGCCAGGAACCGGTGGTAGCCACGGAGCGGACGCCCGTACATGACTGGCAGCAGGTCGTACGCCGCCTTCGGTTCGCGGCAGGCCGCGCGCAGGCTTGCCAGTTGTTCGTGATGGTGCGAGCGCAGCACGTGGATACGGCGGTGCAGCCCGCGGAAGGGCCGGCCGTGCGAAGGCAGGACCAGCGTCTCCGGCGCGCACTGCTCCAGGGCCGCCAGCGAGTTCAGGAACTCCTGCAGCGGGTTCGCGTCCGGCCGGGACGGCAGCACGCTGACGTTGGGCGAAATCGTGGGCAGGACCTGGTCGCCTGCGATCAGCACCTGGTCCAGCGCGTCATAAAGGCACAGGTGCCCGCGACAGTGTCCGCTGGTCTCGATGATGTCCCAGTCGCGCCCGGCGGCGTGCACCCGTTCGCCACCGGCCGCTGCGCGCGCCAGCGGCGGCAGGCCCCCGTGCCAGACGCCATGTTCCCTGCCCGAGGCCTTGCGCAACACCTCGAGCTCGATTTCCATGCCGTGCGCGGTGACGAACGCGTGCTGCTGCTCGCGCAATGCGTCAGGCGCTACGGCAAGGTAGTCGCCGGTCGAGCGGTGCCCGATCCCGGACATCCACACCGGCGCGCCGTGCCGCTCGTGCAGCCAGCGCGCAAGGCCCATGTGGTCCGGATGATCGTGCGTGATGAAAATGCGGCGCAGCGCACGACCGTCCAGGTCGTGCCGCTCGAGGCTGTGCCACGCCTCGCGACAGACCTCGTCCGCAAGGCCCGTGTCCACCAGCATCCAGCCGTCTTCATGCTGCAGCAACCACACGTTGATGTGGTTCAGTTCCATCGGCAGCGGAATCCGCGCCCAGCGCAGTCCTGCACCGATCTCGATTGCGCGCCCGGGCCCGGGCGGATCGAGCTCCAGGTAATCGAGGGCCCGGCGCGGCGACGGATACAGTTCGCCTTCGGCGGTCAGTGCGCCGCGGTGTTCGCTCATCGTCGCAGGCTCCGGCGGTACAGCACCGCGATGAAGACGACGCCGAGCCAGAGCACGGCGAGGATGGGCCAGTTGCCGAAGCGCACGTAGGGCGTGAGACCCGTGCGCGGTTGCACTTCGCCCGTCAGCACGTCGGGCTTGAACTGCGGCAGGGTCCCGATCAGCGACCCATCGTACTCGATCAACGCAGTGACGCCGTCGTTCGTAGCGCGCAGCATCGCGCGCCCGCTCTCGAGCGAACGCATGCGGCTGATGTCGAGGTGCTGGTGGGGCGCGGTCGAGTCGCCGAACCAGGCGTCGTTGGTCACGTTGACGAGCAGCGAGGACTGGCGCACCAGCCCGAGTTGCTCGGAGCCGTAAGCGTCTTCATAGCAGACCGTCGGCGCAAGGAATTCGCCCGCCGCCCGCAGCGGCGCAGGGTCGCTGCGTCCCGGCTGGAAATCGGAATACGGCAGGTTCATGAGCCGCAACCACTCGCGCACGGCCTGCGGCACCGGAAAGAATTCACCGAAGGGAACGAGGCGTCGCTTGTCGTACCACTGCACGGGCTGAGCGAGCGCCCAGGCCGCGACCGAGTTGTGGAACGCGCCCGTGGCAGGGTCGCGCCGCAGCAGTCCCATCAACAGCGAGGAGCCATTTTCGTTCGCCAACCGGGCCATCTGGTCGAGGTACGGCCGCACGTTTTCTTCGAGGGCAGGAATCGCGGACTCCGGCCACACGATCACGTCCACGCCCAGGTGCGGCACCATCATTTCCGTGTACAGGTGCATCGTGTTCTCGCGGTGACCCGCTTCCCACTTCATCGACTGCGGCACGGCACCCTGCACCAGCGCTGCGCGGATCGGCGCACCACGCGGCAACGTCCATTCGATGCGTGTCAGTGCGGTGCCGGTGCCCCAGACGCACAGGACGATGACGGCAGCGACGATGCGGTCGCGCTGCTGGCCGAGCAGCAACGCGACCAACGCGCCCGCGGTGACCGCGGCGGCGAGGCTCACGCCATAGACACCGAACATCGGCGCGAACCCACGCAGCGGCGTCGCGAGTTGCGAGTACCCGAGTGCGAGCCACGGAAATCCACTGAGGAACCAGCCGCGCACCCACTCCGAGAGCACCCACAGCGCGGGCAGCAGGAACAGCCAGCGCAGCGCGCCGGTGGCCGGCGCCCAGCGCGCAGCGACGTAACCGATGGCCGCGGTGTACGTGCCCATGATCGCAACGAGCCCGAGCATCAGCAGAGCCGCGACCCACACGGGCGCCTGACCGACGAGGTGGATGCTGTGGTACAGCCAGTACGTGCCGGCGAGAAACGTGCCGCACGTGAACAGGAATCCGCGCCAGGCCGCTTCGCGCGGACTCGCGCCATGCCACAGCACGAACAACGCGGCCGGGCAGGCAAACGCCAGCAGGAAATGACCGGCCGGGGCAAAGGCAAGCGCGAGCAGGCTGCCGAGCGGCAGCGCAAGCCAGCGCCCCCAGCCGAGGACGCCGCGCAGACGGGCCGCGCAGTCCATCCGGCTAGCCGCCATCCGCCGGGCGAATTTCGAGGTCGCGCGGCGTGGTCACACGCAGGGTCTCGATGCGGCGCCGGTCCGCGCGCGTCACTTTCAGTTCGAGCCCGCCGATCTGCACGGCTTCGCCGCGGCGCGGCATCCGCCCCAGCTCCTGCAGTATCAGGCCGCCGATGGTGTCGCACTCCTCGTCCGAGAATCGCGTGCCGAAAGCCTGGTTGAAATCCTCGATGCGCGTGAGCGCGGGCACCGTCCAGCTGCGGTCGGCTTCCTTGCGGATGCCCTCGCTTTCGTCGACGTCGTATTCGTCGCCGATGTCGCCCACGATCTGCTCGAGCACGTCTTCGATCGTGAGCAGGCCCGACACGCCGCCGTATTCGTCGACGACGATCGCCATGTGGTTGTGCGTGACGCGGAACTCCTTCAGCAGCACGTTGAGGCGCTTGCTCTCCGGAATGAACACGGCGGGACGCAGGCATTCCTTGATGTCGAACTCGGCGGGCTCGTCCTCGACGAAGAACCGCAGCAGGTCCTTCGCGAGCAGGATGCCGGCAACCTCGTCGCGGTCCTCGCCGACGACGGGAAAGCGCGAGTGACCGGATTCGATGACGATCGGCAGGATCCGGGCGGCGGGATCCTCGCGGTTGATCACGACCATCTGCGAGCGCGGCACCATGATGTCGCGCACCTGTATCTCGGAGACTTCCAGGACCGACTCCAGCATCTGCAGGACGTCGGCGTCGATCAGGCCGCGTTCGCGGGCCTCGACCAGGATGGCGGCGAGTTCGTCGAGGTCGCGCGGCTCGCCCGCAATCGCGTTGGCGAGTCGCCTCAGCCAGCTGCCCGACGCGCCCGTTTGTCCGCTACTACTCATACAGCCTGTTCGGTGACTTGGGAGTACGGGTCATGAAACCCCAATCCACGCAGGATTTCCACTTCGAGCGCCTCCATGGTGCGGGTATCGCGCGCACGCTCGTGGTCGTAGTCCAGCAGGTGCAGGGTGCCGTGCACCACCATGTGGGCCCAGTGCGCACCCAGCGTCTTGCGCTGCTCACGGGCCTCGCGGGCGACGACCGGGGCGCAGATCACGAGGTCACCCAGGACGCCCGTGGCGACGCGCTCCTCGGGCGATGAGGGAAACGACAGCACGTTGGTCGGCTTGTCCTTGCCGCGGTATTCGCGGTCGAGGCGGCGGCTTTCGGCGCTGCCCACGATCCGCAGGCACAGGGCGGCGCCCTGTTCGACCGCTGCGTGCAGCCGGCGCTTGCGCACCGGCAGGGAGGCCAGGCCGCCCGCGTGGGCCGCGCACGCCCAGCGCCGCAGCGTGACCGTACCCGGCACCCAGGGCCGGCGCGTGGCGAACTGCAATTCGACCTGCAGGGGTTGCGGCGCCTTGGCGGAACCACGGGTGGGCTGGTTGCGCATCAACGTTCCCGGGCGTCCTCGGCTTCGGTGTTGCGCTCGTAGGCCTGCACGATACGCTGCACCAGCGGGTGACGCACCACGTCGAGCGCGTTGAAGAACGTGAAGGCGACGCCATCGACGCCGCGCAGCACTTCGATCGCGTGCCGCAGTCCCGAGCGTTGCTGCCGCGGCAGGTCCACCTGCGTGATGTCACCGGTGACGACGGCCTTCGAACCGAAGCCGAGTCGCGTCAGGAACATCTTCATCTGCTCGACCGAGGTGTTCTGCGCTTCGTCGAGGATGATGAACGAGTCGTTGAGCGAACGGCCGCGCATGAACGCGAGCGGCGCCACTTCGATGACCTGGCGCTCGATGTTGCGCGCGACGCGGTCGAAACCCATCATCTCGTACAGCGCGTCATACATCGGCCGCAGGTACGGATCGACCTTCTGCGCCATGTCGCCGGGCAGGAAGCCGAGCCGCTCGCCCGCCTCGACCGCCGGCCGCACCAGCACGATGCGTCGCACGCTGCCCGAATGCAGCGCTTCGACGGCGCTCGCCACGGCGAGGTAGGTCTTGCCGGTGCCGGCCGGGCCGATGCCGAACGTGAGGTCGTTCACGCGGATCTGGTCCATGTACTGGCGCTGGTTGGGGCCGCGGCCACGGATGCCGCCACGCTGCGTGTGCACGACCGTGTCGCTGCCAGCCGTCGCCTGCTCCGTCACCGGGCGCGGGAAGCCGAATTCCTGCACGCAGAGATGCACGCGGTCGGGCGAGAGGGACTCCTGCGCCGACAGTTCGAACATCCGCTGCAACACCTTGGTCGCATTGGCCACGGCCTCGGCCGGGCCGAGCACCTGCACGTCGTAGCCCCGCCGGCGCACTTCGACGCCGAGGCGTTCTTCGACGTGACGCAGGTTCTGCTCCATCGGTCCCGCAAAATTTACGAGCCGTGAATTGTCGGCGCCAGCGAGCGACAGTTCGCGCGATTCGACCGGTGCGTTCAAGCGGTGCTCCGTGCGGGTTCCGCGACGGCCAGCCGGCCCCGCAGCGAGTTTGGCATCGCCTCGGTGATGACGACGTCGGCGAAGCGGTTGATGAGTGAAGCGGGGCCATCGAAATTGACCCAGCGGTTGTTCTCGGTGCGGCCCGCGAGCTGGCGCGTATCACGCTTCGATGGCCGTTCGACCAGCACGCGCTGGGTCGTGCCGACCATCCGCAAGCTGATCGCCTGCGATTGCGCATTGAGCTGCGCCTGCAGCCGCTCGAGGCGCGCCTGCTTCTCGGCGTGCGTCACGTCGTCGGGCAGCGACGACGCGGGCGTGCCCGGCCGCTGGCTGTAAATGAAGCTGAAGCTCTGGTCGAAGCCGATATCGCGCACGAGGTCGAGCGTGGCCGCGAAATCACGCTCCGTCTCGCCCGGAAAGCCGACGATGATGTCCGTCGTCAGGCTGATGTCGGGCCGGACTTCGCGCAACCGGCGCAGCTTCTGCTTGTATTCGAGCACGGTGTGGCCGCGCTTCATCAGCGCGAGCACGCGGTCCGAACCGCTCTGCACCGGCAGGTGCAGGTAGTTGGCGAGCTGCGGCACGTCGCGGTAAGCCTCGATCAGGCTGTCGCGGAATTCGACCGGATGCGAGGTCGTGAAGCGGATGCGTTCGATGCCAGGTACGGCCGCGACGAGGTAGATGAGCGCGGCAAGGTCCGCCTGGCCGCCACCCGTCATCGGGCCGCGATATGCGTTCACATTCTGGCCCAGCAGCGTGACCTCGACCACGCCCTGCTGCGCCAGCGAGCGAACCTCGGCCAGCACCTGCTCCAGCGGGCGACTCACTTCTTCGCCGCGCGTGTACGGCACGACGCAGAACGTGCAGTACTTGCTGCAGCCTTCCATGATCGAGACGAACGCGGTCACGCCGTCGGCGCGCGGCTCGGGCATCCGGTCGAACTTCTCGATCTCGGGGAAGCTGATGTCGATCACCGAGCGCCCCAGGCTGCGCAACTGCTCGAGCATGTCGGGCAGGCGATGAATCGTCTGCGGGCCGAACACGAGATCGACGAATGGTGCGCGGTCGGTGATGCCCTCGCCTTCCTGGCTCGCCACGCAACCGCCGACGCCGATGATGACGTGCGGGCGCGCGGCCTTCAGGTCGCGCCAGCGGCCGAGCTGCGAGAACACCTTCTCCTGCGCTTTCTCGCGCACGGAGCACGTATTGAGCAGCAGCAGGTCGGCCTCTTCCGGATTTTCGGTGGGCTCGTAGCCGCCGGACTCACGCAGTACGTCCGCCATCCGGGCGGAGTCGTACTCGTTCATCTGGCAACCGAGGGTTTTGAGGTAGACGCGAGGCATGGGGCGGCAAGTATACGGAACGTTGGGGCGGCGCAGGCCCGTCGGGGGCGCTCGACCGGCGCAAAAACACGAAGGAAAACGGTCACTTATCGGGGGGCCAGTGCCCGCCGAATAAAACGGGGCCCGCGGCTTCGGCTGCGGGCCCTCGTGCGCGAAGCGGCTTCGCGAAGCGAATAATCAGAACGGGATGTCGTCGTCGAACGGCGATTCTTCCGGACCCGATGCAGGTGCGGAGCCACCGCCGCCGCTGGCCGGGGCCGGGGCCGGACGGCTTTCACCGCGCGACTCGCCGCCGCCACCCATGCCACCACCACCGCCGCCCGCGCGGCCGCCGAGCATCTGCATCTCGTTGGCGTTGATTTCGGTCGTGTAGCGGTCGCGGCCTTCCTTGTCCTGCCACTTGCGTGTGCGCAGCTTGCCTTCGACGTAGACCTGCGAGCCCTTTTTCAGGTACTCGGCCGCAATCTCGGCGAGACGGTCGTACATGACGATGTTGTGCCATTCCGTCTGTTCGCGCTGTTCGCCGGTCTGCTTGTCCTTCCAGCTTTCGGAAGTGGCGATGCTGAAATTGGTGACCGCCTTGCCGTTCGGCATGTAGCGCGTCTCGGGATCCTTGCCGAGGTTGCCGACGAGGATGACTTTATTGATGCCACGTGCCATTCGGGGAAGCCTGCGCAGGAGTGGGGGAAGGGGGGTGATTTTACGGCAACCGGGGGGCCGCCGCGTAAGCGTGCAAAACGGCCGGGTTCAGCTGGAAACGACCTCGGCGGCGCCAAGGGTGGGCCGGAACACCAGCAGCGCCCAGCCGAAGGCCAAGACGGCGCAGCCCCAGAACACGCCGGAAATGCCGAGGCGGCCGAGCAGGATGCCACCCACCACGCCGCCGAAGAATGCCCCCAGGAACTGGGCCGTGGCGAACACGCCCAGGGCCGCCCCGCGGTCGGCGGCCGGGGCCGTCAGGGTCAGCAAGGCCGGCAGGCGGGCTTCGAGAAAGTTGAAGACGGCAAAGAACAGCGTCAGCGCCGCCATTACGACCCAGTAGTCGCCGTGATCCAGTCCCAGCAGGGCCTGTGCCACGCCGACCAGCACGACCGACATGATGAACAGCCCTGCTCCCCTGGTGCTGGTCCTTTCGGTTCGCAGGACCAGCGGGATGGTGCCGACCAGCGAGGCGAGGAACACACCCAGGTAAACGGCCCAGTGCGATTCCTTGGCGATGCCCAGCGTCTGCTGCAGCACCTGCGGCACGGAAATGAACGTCGCGGTCATGATCGCGTGCAGCGCGAACATGCCGAAATACAGCGGACGTAACTGCGGCCGGTTCAGTATCTCAAGCAGCCCTGACAGCTTGCGACTCTCGGCCCCGCCCGTTCGCTCCGGCTCGGCCGGGACGGCGGAATACAGCAGGGCGACGCCGAGCACCGCCATGGCCAGCATGATGCCGAAGATGCCCGGCACGCCGACCAGGGAGTCGAGCGCAGGGGCGACGATCAGCGCCACGACGAAAGACAGGCCGATGCTGATGCCGATCACGGCCATCGCCCGGGTGCGGACTTCGTTACGTGTGAGGTCGGCCATCAGCGCCGTGACCGAGGCCGAGACGGCACCGGCGCCCTGGACACCACGGGCCAAGGCGAGCATCCACGTGGTGTGCGCGAAAATGCCGAGCACGGAGCCGCTGGCGTAGAACAGCAATCCGATGGTTATCAGCGGCTTGCGGCCGAAACGGTCCGACCAGCGGCCAAAGGGAATCTGCAGCACGGCCTGCGTCAGGCCGTACGCACCCATCGCCAGGCCCAGCAACTCAGGCGAGTAGTCGGGCAGCGTGTGGGCGTACAGGGCCAGCACCGGCAGCATCAGGAACATGCCGAGCATGCGTGATGCATAGATGGCGGACAGGGCGCCGACGGATCGGCGTTCGATCGGCGTCATCGCCGGCCGCGGGGTCGTCTCACGAGGTCGGATGGTCTTTGCCTCAGGTCGGGAGCGCCGCCTATATTAGCAGGCTGCCTTCCCGCAGCCTGCAAGCTGAGCTGAATGGACGAAATCCGGATCCGGGGTGCGCGCACCCACAACCTGCGCAACATCGACCTCGACCTGCCCCGCGACCGTCTGATCGTGATCACCGGGCTGTCGGGCTCGGGCAAGTCATCGCTCGCGTTCGACACGATCTACGCGGAGGGCCAGCGCCGCTACGTCGAGTCGCTCTCCGCCTACGCGCGCCAGTTCCTCTCCGTGATGGAGAAACCCGACGTCGACCACATCGAGGGCCTCTCCCCCGCCATCGCCATCGAACAGAAGGCGACGTCGCACAACCCGCGCTCGACCGTCGGCACCGTCACCGAAATCTACGACTACCTGCGCGTGCTGTACGCGCGAGCCGGCGTGCCGCGCTGTCCGG
>Ga0315287_10003906_pt1 | contig 14450 bp, 13 predicted proteins | sample YL17G11_0_MG_FD_205037 | JGI IMG/M metagenome (GOLD analysis project Ga0315287, IMG submission 205037) | Sediment microbial communities from Yellowstone Lake, YNP, Wyoming, USA - YL17G11_0 | ecosystem: Environmental > Aquatic > Freshwater > Lake > Sediment | place: USA: Wyoming | collected... | reverse complement strand
TTCTTCTCGTGGCTGGGAGATTGTCATTCCTAAAGTTAGCCTTAAGAAGAGTTCGGGAGGAATTTTAAAGGCTGGACTCCAAAAATAGAGATCAGATCCTTCCTCTTCTTCTTTCATCACCTTTGGTGCATTGGCTACCCTTATTAAGTCAGCGTAAGACCGAATCTTGAGCCCTTCAATGCGGACTTTCATCCTCCAGAATGGTAAATAGAGCACATTATCTTCCTTACTTGAGATTATCCCAAAATTCAGCTCTTCAAAGCCAATCTGAGAAGCTTCCCAAGCAGAACTACAGTTTCTGCAAAAAAGGGCAACACTGTCTCTTTCACCGAGAAGATCCCACCCACAGTGTGGGCATAAAGTAGAAACAAACTTGATGAGCCAATCTTTTTGTTGATCAAAAGACAAGAGACCCTCAGCAAAATCTATTGGTATTGAAGCTAAGGGCTTCCCGAGGATTGCATCGTGGGCCATATCATGGTGGATAAAAATGGGTGAATAGATCAAGCTGGCAGTTTCACCAACAAAAGTTTTGTAAGCAAGGGGACCTATGGGGACGGAGCCATCCAAAGGATGTAATTGCATGCCAATATTTTGAATAATCGTTTCGAGAGGGACATGGGGATTGAAGAACGTTCCTTTCATTTCAGGAGTAATCAATCTCAATTTTAAGGCCTGGGGTCTAACTCCAAGGGAATGTGGCAGCATTGGACGACGTAAGGCTAATGAACTCACATCAATGACTCTGTGCCCTAATTCGTTGGCTTTACAGAAAAAGGCCATTCCCTTGAGTCGCCAGTACGGTATGAAAATGAAATCTTTCGAAAAGAGATCAGAGGGAGGTAAATAGTATCTAAAAACATCCTTGGGTATGAGGTAGAGTCTTGTCCGACAATAAGAACAATAAAAAAGGCGGTCGGTCTCTCCCAGAGTGATGGGAGCACCACATTGGGGACATTGATATTCGATTTCCCAGATGCTAGATCTACCCTCCAGTTGCATAAAAGACGTTCCAAGGGGCAGTTGGGTGTGTTGGAGAACCTTTACACCTGCCTGCCGGCAGGCAGGGGGGCACCTTTGAGCGTTTTACTACTTTGTTTCCAAGTATATTACAAAGATTATCTCAGGTGACATCGCATGTTGCCCATAAAACATGGGGAAGATCTGCTTGGTAAAGGTTTGGAAGCGCACCCAATTGTCCAATCAATGAAGCATTAAGGTCTACATTTTTTCACCGCACTGATTACAGTAAATAGACTCTGGCAAATTTTCGGTACTGCAGTGAGGGCATTTTTTAGAATGAGGCTTCTGCCCTACCGGTTGTCCACACTGCGGACAGAATTTCCCATTAGGAGGCAGATTCTTACCGCATTGGGAGCATTGCTGGAAAATGAGCAACTGGTGACCGCAGTCTGGACAGAATTTGGCCTCGTTGGGAACCGGATGTTGACAATCAGGACATTTGAATATTTCACCGGTTTTTAGGGAGTGGGAGTTCTTGAAAAGATCAGCAAACATGGCGGGCATCATAAAACCAAGCCCCATGCCCAGACCTGCTCCTGCTCCGGCCTGGGATTCAGATGCCTTCTCTATCCCCATCGCAGCCTTCATATGTAAAAGGCGGTTGAGATCATCAAAAATACCCAATCGACTTTTGTCATCGATAGCCTTTTGGACATCTGGAGGTGGGGTGATGGAAACAATGTAAAGGTTGTAAAGCCCCAAACCATAACGGCTAAAATCATTCTGCAAACGCTCGATGAGTCCCTCTGAAAGTTTATCATACCGGCCCGGGAGGTTGAGGACGGTGTCAAGATGATCACCCAAATAATCATTAAAGCGTGAGACAATGACCCGACTCAGATATTCTTCAATCTCTTCTGTCGAATAGACACCCTGAGTTCCCACGAGCGAATTTACAAAAAGCACCGGCTGGATAACTCTGACATTAAATATCCCGAAAGCTCTGAGACGAATTAAACCGAGCTCAGAGTCTTTAAATGCCACTGGGTCTCGAGTACCCCACTTTAGATTGGGGAAGACTTTCATGTTCACGAAATAGACTTCAGCCCTCAACGGACTTGTAAACCCCCAGGGTAGGCTTAGCACTTTATTCAGGATGGGAATATTTGCCGTACTTAAGGTATGTCGCCCAGAGGCAAAGGGGTCATAGGCCCTCCCGTTATAAAAGAAGACCGCTGCCTGGCTCTCCCGAACGATCAGTTGAGCCCCATATTTTATCTCCCCGGATCCCTTTTCAGGAATTCTGTGAACCATTTCTCTCCCTGTTTCATCGAACCACTCAATCACTTCCAAAAATACGATATTGTTCGTTCCCATATCTTATCACTCCTTGTGGTTATACGTTTTAGTCATGACGATCCCCCCAACCCTATGAGGATTGACCGACCGGGCAGGACTTGATGCATTTGAAGCAGAAATATTGAAACCCGATAAAACCGGCCTGGTATAAACGCCAGAAATTGACGTCCTTCACCATCTTTTTCTGGTCTTCCGTTGCGCTCTCTGCAAATTTGGTCCAGAAACGAATGGCACTCCCAATGCCGTAAGGTTGGCTATTCTTTAGACACTTCATGTCATCGGTTTTTCCTTCTTCATCCAGTGCTCCCGCAGGGCAATTCTCAACACAGGCATTGCAGTCTGTACAGAGCCTCTCAGAAACTGGAGAGTCTGAAGGTAAGTCCAGGTTTGTAATCAGTGCTGTGAAAAGTACTCTCGTGCCCATTTTAGGATGAATGACCAAGTTGTGTCGGCCAAAGTTACCGAGGCCTGCGGCAACGGCAGCATGACGCAGGGAGACCTCTCCCAGTGTTCCCTTGGTTTCATAACTCATGTACAAGGGATAAGAAGGAGGGACAGTCATTGCTTTTGCCTTAAATTCCCTATCTAAGAAACGGGCTGCTCTGTAATTGCAGGAGCGAGCAAATTCTAATTCATCGAGTCGTCCGCCCATGGCGATCTGCATATTTGCGCTTTCAAGGTTTGAAAGGGATTTATAAGCGAGGACCACCAGTGATTTGGCCCCGGGGAAAATGGCCTGCAAGTCTGGTGACCTGGGGCTTTTATAGTCTTTCATCGCGACAATACCTACATCGTCTAATCCCATACTCAAAACGAATTCCTTAATTTTTTCCTTCATAAACTTTTCTCCATCTATTCTCTGTGTTTGAAGCAAGCGGACACTCTTCTCAACCATTCTTTCTCGTTTCTTCCTTATTGGAGGGCCATTTCAAAAGGCTTTCACGATATTGAATATAATCCCAGATCTCTTGCTGACGTCTTTTCGTCTCCTGAAATCCCTTTTCCATGCTGGGTAAATCGACAAGGAGATCGTCGGCTTTTGTCCACTGCTTATTATTTAGATTTAAATCATCAATATTGTGCTTCATTCTGTTTTACTTTTTGCTATATTTCCGAATCAAGTCCCCTATGGTCTCCACATTTTCCTTTCCAGGCAGCCCTTTTTTTGTAGCCTCTTTTATATCTCATCGATAATCGGCTGAACAGCATTAGCTCAACGTCTTTTTAATTATATTAAAAAGGTTAGTATAAAGCAAAAGCTCTTTTTTTTCATTCGCCATTTATCAAACGGGAGACAGGAGTTTTAGAATCCAAAAGAGATCAGTGAGCAAGAGGGAGAGGGAGGGAAAGATGTCCTAATCCATTACCCAACCACCATCTACATTGATGATCTGTCCTGTAATGTAATTAGATGCATCTGAGGCGAGGAAGACAACCACTTGGGCCACATCTTCTGGTTTTCCCATTCTTGAGATAGGAAGGTCTTCGACCGGATAGGTATAACCTTTTGTCATCTCTGTATCGATCCCACCTGGGGCGACAGCATTGACATAGATTCCATAACATCCGGCGTCCTTAGCCATCCATTTGGTGAAGGCGATGACGCCTCCCTTGGCCGCTGCATAGCCAGGGCCTGAGCGGCCACGTTTACCTTCAACACCATCCCCTTTCTTGGACACAACGCCACCAATCTTTCCTGAAATCGAAGCGATGTTGATAATCTTTCCAAATCCCCTCTCCTTCATATAGGGATAGACAGCTTGGGTACAAAAGAAGGTGCCCTTCAGGATGGTATTCAAATCTTTATCCCAAAGTTCCTCGGTGAGTTCTTCGAGGGGAACACGCTGGCATGTCCCTGCATTATTCACCAAGATATCGATCTTCCCAAATGTTTCAATGACGTGTGCCACCATATTGAGGACATCCTCTTTTTTAGATACATCTGTCCTTATTCCAAGGGCTTGCCGACTAAGGGATTCTATTTCATGAATGACTTCTTCCATGGGGATGATATCGGTGACGCAGACATGAGCGCCTTCCTTCGCCAAAGCAATGGCGCACGCTTTCCCAATTCCCCTGGCACCACCCGTAAGGATTGCCACTTTGTCCTTTAATTTCATTGATATCTCCAAATCGGAGTCACCTCATCATAACCGCGATTGGCCATGGCAGGAATCATCACCGCTCCGATCGCCGCTTTGTCTGCGGGTACGGTTCATAAAATGGCCCCGAAGAGAACGCACCAAAAGCATCCCAGAGCAAGGCCTCATGTAGAAGGGCCTTGGTCGGGATGCATCCCCGGTTGAGACATGTTCCTCCTAATTCACTCTTCTCGATGACTGCAACAGACAGGCCTTTTTGAGCAGAGAGGATTGCTGACAGGTAGCCCCCTGGACCGCTGCCGATAACAATTAAATCAAAAACTTTGGGTTGGGTTTCCAATAAGGTTGCTCCTTTCCCTCACCCCATCCCTCTCCCGGTGGAGACTGTGTGGTAATTGGCTAAACATGAGAATGGAACAGACAAACGGATTCCCAAGCTTTAGAACGCGGGTCATCATTAGAGGTGATCGGTACGTGTCCATGATGCTTGAAATGTAATCTTTTCATGGTATTGCAGCTTTTGAATCTTATCTCTCAAAGGTTCCGCTCTAAAGCTTTCTCATCCCCCTGTCTGTTCCGCTCCCCAATTACGACACAGTCTCTTGAGGGAGAGGGGAAGGGTGGGGGGTCATCGATAGGCCACCTGGCGCACGGCTTTGATCACATCTTCCACCTTGGGTAAAACGGAAGATTCCAATAGGGGTAACGTCTCGCCCGGCCCGCCCGTGAGATGTCTTGCCCTTGGTGCACCGGGAGATACCCCATGGCGCCGGGCCGTTACCGAACGGGCTTGTATAGGCCGAACCAGACCGGCGGTGCGATGGACAACCACTGCCAGAGGATGACCACCACCAGTCCGCCGACCATGGCAAGGACGAACGGAACGACCGCCACGGCCACCCGGTCAAGCTTGGTCTCGGCCAGAGAAGTGGTCACGTACAGGTTCACCGCCACCGGCGGGGTCGCCTGGCCGATGGCCAGGTTGTAGGTCATCACCACGCCGAACCAGAGCGGGTCCCAGCCGAAGTGTGCCATCATGGGGATGAAGATCGGCAAGAAGACATAGAAGATTGAGATTGCGTCTAGGAGCATCCCGGCGATGAACAGGACCCCGTTGATGATGAAGATCATCACCAACCCGTTGTCGCTCAGGCTGAGCATGCTCTTGAGTACGTGGTCGATGGCGCCCACTCGGTCGGCCGCCCAGCCGAAGAGTCCGGCAAAGGCCACGATGAACATAACCACCGCCGAGGTCACGGCAGCGTCCAGCATGCACTTATAAAGCTCCTTCCAGGCGATGGTCCGGTAGATCCACCCGAGAAGGATTCCGTACACCACGGCAATGATGGCCGCCTCGGTCGGGGTGCAGATACCGCCGTACATGCTCCCCAGGATCACCGCCGGCGCCATGAGTCCCCAGAAGGCCCGCTTAAAGGCCACCCAGAGCTCCCCGGGGGTTCCCCATCGCTCGCCGCCCCAGCCGTGCTTTTTGGAGATGTAATAGGCTGGTACGATGAGCGCGGCCCCTGCCACCAGGCCGGGGAAAATGCCCCCGGCGAACAGGGCCGGGACCGACACCTCGGTGATCACGCCATACACGACGAAGGCGATGGAAGGGGGGATGAGGATGGCCGTGGAGCCCGCGGTGGCGATGAGGGCGGCCGCGAAGTTCCGGTCATACCCCTTGGCGATCATGGCCGGGATGAGGACGGCGCCGATGGCCGCCGCGTCCGCCGGACCGGAGCCGGAGATCCCGCCGAAGAAGACGCAGACCGCGACCCCCACGATGGCCAGTCCGCCCGGGATGGGCCCGACCATCAGGCTCGCCAGGTGGACCAACCGTCCGGAGATGCCCGAACGCTCCATGATAAATCCGGCAAGGATGAAGAACGGAATGGCGAGCAGCGGGAACTTGGCCATGTTGGAGTAAAAGATGGAGGAGATGCCCATCGCGCCCTGGTGGTACAGCAGGATGATCAGACAGGCTGTTGCCCCCAGAGCGATGGCGATGCGGATTCCCAGGATCACGAGGGTCAGAAAGAGCCCGAAGACGAGGATGGCAGGGTCCAGTATCATGTGGCCCTCCCCAGCTTCTTCCAATCCCGCCACGAGGCCTGAAGGACCCGTACGATGATCAGAACACCGCACACGGGGATGGCGAGACTGTAATAGACCGTGGGCAGGTCCAGGGACAGGGTCCGACTCTTCAGGAGTATCTCATCTGGGATCTGGTACACCACACAGACGACCATGACCACAACCACTGATCCGACCGTCAGGATCGTCGAGAGGATCTCCAGGGCCTTCTGGCCTACGCTGGGGAGTCGCTCCTGTAAGAAGGTCATGCTCAGGTGGGCGTTCCGCTTGAAACCGGCCGCGGTCCCCAGCATGGTGAGCCAGACCAGGAGCATGACGAGCAGTTCCTCCGTGTAGGCCATGGAGTACCCCAGGTACCGAGCCACTACGTTCGCGAATCCCAACGCGGTCATGAACGTCATCATGGCGGCGCACACGACTTCTTCCGCGTTTCGGCCCAACCAGCGCAGTCTATCGCTCATGGCGAACCCAATGATATGAGGGAGACACGGTTACTTCTTCATCTTAGCCAGATCCTCAAGGGCGGCCTTGAATGCGTCCTCCCCGATCTCCTTGATCCATTTGTCATAGACCGGCTTGCTTCTGTCCTGGAAGACCTTGATCTGCTCGGGCGTCAGGTAGGTGACGGTCATGCCCTCGGCCTCGAGTTTCTTGTAAGATGCCCCGTCCCGACTGAGGCCCTCCCGTGCTTCACGCATCTCCCACTTCATGGCCTCATCAGCCGCCTCCAGCATCAGCTTTTTGTCTGCGGCTGAGAACGTATCCCAGGTCATCTTGCTGACACCCAGAACGAGTGGGTCGATGGCGTAGTGCCAGACGGTGATGTACTTGTGCATCTGAAAGATCTTGTACGGGATGATGATCACGTTGACCGGGTTCTCCTGCGCGTCCACGGTCCCTTGCTGGAGCGCGGACAGTGCGTCACCCCAGTTCATCAGGACCGGGTTGGCCCCCATGGCCGTGAAGGTATCGATGAAGATGGGTGAAGCCGCAGCGCGCACCTTCAGGCCCTTAATGTCCTCAGGCGTGACGATCGGACGCAGGCGGTTTGTCAGCTCACGGTAGCCGTTCTCGCCCCAGCCCAGGAAGATTACGCCGAACCTATCCATCTGTTGCTTGATCATCTTGCCGGCATTGCCGTTCTTCACTGCGTCCAGGGCCTCGTAGCTGGGGAACATGAAGGGGAGAGTAAACAGGTTGAGGACCCGGAGCTGGGGCGACCAGTTGATGGTGGAGCCCAGTGCGAAGTCTGCCACGCCCTGCTTGGTGAGCATGAACTCCTTGGTCTGGTCGTCGGCGAAGAGCGATCCGTTGAAGTAAATCTTGATGTTGATCTTGCCGTTGGACTTCTCTTTGACGATGTCGGCGAACTTCTGCGCGCCAGCGCCCCACGGCGACGTCTGGCTCGTCCGGACGGACATCTTGTACTCGGCCTTGTACGCGCCCCAGGCCGGAACGGCCAGGGCTACGACGAGCATGCCAACCAGCATCAAAATTGCGCCTTTTCCTCCAATGTACTGTCGAGTAAACATCTTTTATAACCTCCTTTCTTGGTTATCTAATGGGCCTCACAGAACCGAATGTCCGGTTTTTCCAGATTCGGCTCTTGGGTAATAATTCCTCATTACGAGGACAGAACGGTAGTCAAGTGATACATCTTCGGCTCAAGCAAAGGATAATACTGCTTAAACTTAAAAAACTGGGCGTAATTGAAGCTCCTCCTCTGGCTCCGCCGTTTAATGGCGTGATCGGGGGTCACGCCCTACAAAACGTACCTCGAAGCCGATGCTTATATAAGCAGAAATCAAACCTTGTGTCAATAGAAAAAACCTACGTATTATACAAAAGTTTTCAAAAAATGGAATAACCTTATCATTCTCTTTATGCCATATACAACACTTTCTTTACAGCCTTGATAATATCTTCTTCGCCAGGGATCACGGCGTTCTCGAGGGGCTCGCTATAGGGAATAGGTACATTCAAAGCCCCCACTCTTTCTATGGGAGCATCGAGATAATCAAATACCTCCTCTTGGATTTGAGACGCAATTTCTGCTCCAATGCCTCCTCTCCGACACCCCTCGTGAACGACAACGACACGATTGGTTCTCCGAACCGATTGGAGAAGGGTCTCGAGGTCTAAGGGGACAAGTGTTCTTGGATCGATTACCTCCACCTCAATGCCTTCTCCTGCCAACCGGTCAGCGGCCTTCAAAGCCTTTGTAACCATGTAGGAAATCGCCACGACCGTGACATCCTTTCCCTTTCTTTTTATATCAGCCTGGCCAAAGGGGATGAGATATTCTTCATCGAGCACAAAGCCCTTGGTTGCATAAAGGAGTTTATGCTCGATGAACATGACAGGATTATCGTCTCGTATGGCAGTTTTTAGAAGACCTCTCGCATCATGAGGCGTCGAAGGCATAACGATTTTTAGACCAGGGATATGATAGAAAAGTGCCTCCAGGCTCTGGGAGTGCTGGGCGGCATTGCTCCTGCCTCCCCCTTCCTGCGTTCGAATCACTAACGGAATCTTTGCCTTCCCACCTGACATATATCTCATCTTTGCAACTTGATTAACGATTTGGTCCATGGCACAAGTGGTGAAGTCGATATACATAATTTCAGCAACTGTTCGGATTCCGGTCATGGCTGCTCCTAATGCAGAACCAATAATTGCTGATTCGGAGATCGGGGTGCTCCGAACCCGATGGGGCCCGAATTCTTCCAGCAATCCTTTGGTCACCCCAAAGATGCCTCCATAGCGGCCGATATCCTCCCCGATCAGCATGAGAGAAGGATCCCTCTGCATCTCCTCTTTGAGGGTCATTCTGAGTGATTCAACAAAAGTGATTTCTGGCATGTTGTACTACCTATGTGTTTAGAAAATAACGCTAAAATATTCCCCTCCCCTGGCGGGAGGGGAATCACCCTGTTAAATGAAGAACCTCATCTAATAATGGCCAAATAGGATATCCTATTTAACAGGGTAAAGGGGAGGGGGTGAGAGTCCATATTCACCCTCACCCCAACCCTCTCCCATCAAGGGAGAGGGAATAGAGTCGTTTCAACAAAAGACATCTTGAGTGGCCTCTTCTGGTAACGGGAATGGACTCTCTTTTGCGAATTGAATGGCCTCGTCAAGAGAAGCCTTCACATTTAATGCGATCGTTTTCTCCATCTCCTCGGTCATTATTTTCTCTTTAATCAGTTGTTCCCTAAATCTTTTGATCGGACAACGATTCAGCCATTGATCCATCTCTTCCTTCGTCCGGTAAGTGATTCCTCTCCCAGGATCTCCAGTAAAATGGCCAAAGAAACGATAGGTGACGCAATCGAGTAACGTGGGTCCTTCTCCAGCCCTCGCCCTATCAACGGCTTCCTTCATTTTTGAATATACTTCGATGAGATCATTCCCATCAATATTAACACCAGGGATGCCATAGGCTGTTGCCCGATCCGAAATACGAGGAACGGAGATGGCCTCACGAACGGGTGTGGAAAGGGCATAAAGGTTGTTCTCGCATACAAAAATTACCGGGAGCCTCCACAAGGCAGCCAGATTAAGGCTTTCGTGGAAGGTTCCTTGATTTGTTGCCCCATCCCCGAAAAAACAAGCAACGACTTGATCGGTATCCCGGTTTTGAATGCTAATGCCGGCCCCTACCGCGATTGGAAGACCTCCACCGACAATCCCGTTGGCACCCAAATTCCCGCCTTCGAAATCGGCGATGTGCATAGAACCTCCCTTTCCTTTGCAATAGCCGGTCGATCTTCCCAGAAGTTCAGCCATCATGAACTTCAAATCAGCACCTTTTGCGATACAGTTACCATGCCCGCGATGGTTGTTAACCATATAATCGTCTTTACGGAGGTTCGAGCACACCCCCACGGAGACAGCCTCCTGTCCGATACAGGGGTGAATATTTCCCCGAATGACGTTATGCTCAAAGAGTTCGATGGCCTTTTCTTCAAAACTGCGGATAGTAAGCATCTGTTCATACATTTTGAGGCAAAGTTTTTTATCTACTGGTAATGTCATTTTACTACCTTGCTTTTTCCGACCGGGGTAATCACCCTTATTCCGATTTCAGGGTCATCCTCCCTTGACAGAGAGATCTTATCAAATTCCATGATGACAACATCAAGAGTCAAAAGAATCGGATTTCCCCCTGGGAGGAAATGGCCCCCGTATATCCTTCCCTCCGCGTCGCTGAAAATTGCATGGAAGTGGACGAAGAGTCCGCTCTCGCTCTCCTGGTCTTTGCTAATGAACCCCTTGCCGGAAAGGATCTCAAGCGGTCCTGAGACCGTTTGGGGTTCACCATAGCCAACCCCTTTCTTCGTTCCTTCTTTTATGACTGGGAGGACAAAGGTCGCCTTTTCAAGACTTCCGATCACACTGAAGGTTCCACTCTCAATCCCGTTCTCGGAACAAATCTGTTCAATCCCTGAAATGAGGTCTGTTCCTGGAAGAATCCTGGCTGAAACGATCTTCCCTTGTTTCCCCTTTGCCCATTTTACTCTAAGCTTATTGTCCATGGTCTTCCTCAAAGCAGAAGCAAAGGAGGATTTTCGATCAACCTCTTGATACGATTCAAGAAGGGTGCGGTTGTAGCGCCATCGACGATCCTATGATCCGAGGATAAACTGAACCAGGCCATGGGCCGGATCTTGATCTCCCCTCCAATGACTACTGGTTTTTCAATAGTTCTCCCAACTCCCAGGATTGAACATTCCGGGGGATTGATGATGGGATTCAATTTATCGATTCCGAGCATCCCCATATTGGAAAGGGTGAAGGTCCCTCCTCCCACATCTTCGAGAGAGAGTTTTCCCTCCCTTGCCTTTTGCGTTAGGTCTCTAATCGTGATGGCGATTTCGGTCAAGGATTTCCGGTCAGCATGATGGACCACAGGGACGATCAGACCATTCTCGATGGCGATCGCCACACCAATATTGATCTCATCTAATAAATGGATTTGATCCCCTTCGATACGGGAATTGATGATGGGATGATCTTTGAGGGCCGATGCAACCATTCTAACCAATATATCGGTAAGCGTTAACCGGACCTGTGTCCGTTTCTCTACCTCCTCTTTCAATTGTTCTCGTAGTGACAGACAGGCGGTCATATCGATCTCTAAAGAGAGGTAGAAATGAGGAATATTCTGAAAACTCTCGGTCATCCTCTTGGCGATGATCCGCCTGATGCCCTTGAGCGGAATGATCTTCTCCGCTGGTTTCGGAACCTGTGGAGGAATTTCTACCTCTTTAGCAGCCACCTTTTCGGGAGCCTTCATCACGTCTATCTTAATGATCCTTCCTCCCGGACCAGAACCTTTCAGGGAGGAAAGATCAACCCCTTTCTCCTGGGCTATTTTCTTAGCGATGGGGGAGATGAAAATCCTTTTTCGAGGTTCCGTTGTCTCAAGCTGAACAGCAGCAGGCATTGGCACTTCTACTGGGACTTCGGGTTTCATCGTCTCGAACTCCGCCAAAGCCTCTCCTTCCTCAGCAATGATGGCAATGGGCGTGGTTACAGGGATAACCTCTCCTTCATGATGGAGGATCTTTTGCAGAATACCGGAAGCCGGAGACTCGTATTGAAAATTGATCTTTTCTGTGATGATCTCGACCAGAGGTTCTCCTTTTTCAACCCGATCTCCTTCCTGTTTCAACCACTTCTCGATTGTTCCTTCTGTCATAGTCAGGCCAAGTTTAGGCATGATAACCGTAGTCGCCATATTGTTTCTCTCCAATTATCCTTTCATCATATGTATTGCCTGGTCGCTGACATCCAGGGCTGCCTCGAAGAAGGCCTCTGAGAAGGTGGGATGGGCAAAAATCATCTGTTTAATCTCTTCCACTCCAATTTCATGCTTCATCGCCATGGCACCCAGATGGATCAATTCTGTGGCATGGGGTCCGAGGATATGCACCCCTAAAACCTCACCATATTTTTTTTCGGATATGATTTTCACCATCCCTTCTTGATTTCCCGTAGCAATCGATTGTCCACATGCCATAAACGGAAATTTCCCGATGTTCACCTCACCCCATTCTTTTTTTGCCTCTTCCTCCGAGAGACCAATGGATGCAGCCTCCGGATTTGAATAAAGACAAATGGGGATCAACCGGTCATCTATCTGGGTAGTTTGACCCAATATATTTTCTACGGCAATCCTTGCTTCCATAAAGGCCTTGTGGGCCAGGCAGCCTCGGCCAACCACATCCCCTACAGCATAGATTCCAGGAGATGATGTTTTCATGTGCGAATTAACAGGTATAAATCCATTCTTCAGAGTGAGCGAGACCTTCTCAAGATTGAGCCCCTTCACATATCCCTGTCGATCCCCCACCCATAATATTTTTTCGCAGTCAATGGCCTCCGATTTGCGTTTAGAGGTTACTTGAAGACGGACTGTTTTTTGACCGCTTGAGATTTCGGTGCTGATTGCCTCTGTATCTGTCAGTACTTTTATATTGCTTTTCGCCAAAAGACTTTTGTATCGAACAGAGATTTCACGATCCATTTTGGGAAGGATCCGATTCTGCTTTTCGATCAGGGTCACCTGCACCCCAAAGGTGTTAAAGAAGGTGGCAAACTCCACCCCCCGTCTCCCCCCTCCGACAACAGCCATACTTGTTGGAAGGTCCTTCATTTTCAAAAGATCATCGCTTCCGAGAACCTTTTGTCCATCCCTCCCGAATTGGGATTCTTCTTTTAACATGGCCCCTGTGGCAATGATGATTTGATCTGAGCGGATCGTCCCTATGGTTGTCCCATCTCTTAAAACCTGGAGGGTATGTGGTTCAATAAATGAGGCCTCCCCTTGGAGAACCGTCATGCGATCACGATTCAGGAGATTCCGGAGGCCGCCCACCACTTGCTGAATAGCAAGGTCCTTCTTCTCCATCGCCTTTTTGAAAAAGGTGTGGACATCCTCTTTATTATTCATAACACCGGATTTAATCACTTCGTTTAAAAAGTTGGCCTCTCTCAATAGCGCTTTGGTTGGGATGCACCCACGGTTTAAACAGGTCCCACCGAAATCGCCTTTTTCAATGATGGCCGCAGATAGTCCTTTTTGAGTGAATAAAATAGCCGCGAGATAACCACCAGGGCCGCTCCCAATGACGATCGCATCAAATGTTTTAACTTCTTTTTCCAAAGAGTCTACTCCTTTTTAAAAATATCCGGCTCTTTAACGATAGGTCACCTGCCTCACAGCCTTCACAATATCTTCCACACTTGGGAGGACAAATTTTTCCAGAGGTGGAGAGAAGGGTATAGGAACATCCTTGGCTGCCACACGAAGAACAGGAGAATCCAGATAATCAAAAAGTTCGCTGCTGATCCTCGCAACCAGTTCTGCACCGAAGCCCCCGGTCAGGCACGCCTCATGGACCACCACTGCCCGATACGTCTTTTTAAGAGATTCGGCGATCGTCTTAAAATCGAGCGGCTTTAAGGTTCGAAGATCGATCACCTCGGCTTCGATGCCCAATCCTGCCAGCTCTTTCACCGCCTCTATGGTAAGGTAATACCCTGAGCCATAGGTCAAAATGGTTACATCATTGCCCTGTCGCTTAACCGCCGCCTTTCCCAAAGGGATGACATACTCCCCTTCGGGGACAGGACCCTCCTTGGCAAAAAGTTTCTTATGTTGGAAAAAGATGACAGGGTCATCCTCGCGAAGTGACGCCGTTAGAAGGCCCTTCACGTCGGCGGGTTCGCTCGGCACCACCACCTTCAGTCCCGGAGTATGAATAAACCAGCTTTCTAAAGATTGAGAATGATGGGCGGCTGCACCTAACCCCGCTCCATCGGGCGCCCAGATGACGAGGGGAACCTTCACCTGTCCACCAAACATGTATCGGATCTTTGCGGATTGATTGGCAATCTCATCCATGGCACAGGTGACGA
>Ga0315287_10003905_pt1 | contig 14452 bp, 10 predicted proteins | sample YL17G11_0_MG_FD_205037 | JGI IMG/M metagenome (GOLD analysis project Ga0315287, IMG submission 205037) | Sediment microbial communities from Yellowstone Lake, YNP, Wyoming, USA - YL17G11_0 | ecosystem: Environmental > Aquatic > Freshwater > Lake > Sediment | place: USA: Wyoming | collected... | reverse complement strand
GAGCGCCAGGCCGGTCATCCCCACGATGGTCAGAACGAGGCGGGAACGAAGTCGCCATACTTTCATGGCTGAACCTCCATCCTTGTTTCACTACCGTGCTGGCGGCAAGGGGGCCGGATCGGGGAAAGGCGGTTCCTGGCTTGTGGCTGCCTGGCATTCCAACCGACGGCTCGCGCCGCATACCATATCTTCACCACGAAGAGGTTGTCAAGCGCGTGGGGAAAGCTTCTCCCGTTTCCCTTCGCAGCCGCGAGGGTGGGCAAGGGACGGGGACATCGCCACCACGAAGCACAGGATGAAACGCTCCTATGTGCAAGGGGTCAAGCTGCTCTCACCTCCAGTGACGTGTTGCTGACTGAGCGGCACTCTTGCCAGAGTCGCCAGATGGCACGGATGATGAATCGCTTGAGAGCGCGGATAGCCTCTCGCCGGGTCTTCCCTTCAGCGACACGGCGGTAGATTGCACCCGGTCAGAGGAGAGCCTGCTCCATCGGCAGGTGATCTGCTCGTCACAGGGTCGGTCGGGCGGCAACCTGAGGACATACCTAAAAGAGCATCTGATTCCCTGCGGTCGTGATAGCTGACAAGCTGCCTGAGAAGCAGGTGATCGGATTGTCAAGCCCCGTGACGTACTACGAGATTTTCATCTGAGCGAGCCTCTCCGATTTCACTTTGAGTGATGCCTTACCTGGCCCATCGCCTCCGGGCGTACCAGGCACCCACCCCGAGGGCCACTACCGCTGCAGCGATGGTTCCAGCCAGGACAGCGTAAGGTGGCTCCGACTGGCCTATCTCCGGCAGTTCTGCTATGCCGCCGACAGTGGCGCTAGGCGTGGGTGTAGGCGTGGGTGTGGGTGTAGGCGTGGGTGTGGGCGTAGGTGTCGGGGTGGGCGTAGGTGTGGGACACACTTCGCCGATCCGGATCTCCGCATTAGAGATGGCCCCGTCGAAGATGTTGTCGCCGTTGGTGTCGCCTATGGGGTTACAGGTAGGGAGCGCGGGGTCGCACAGCTTCACCTTGGAGAGGGTGAGCTGGCTTACGCCGTTAGCCTTCGCCTGAAGGGTAACCCTAGCGAGCACGCCCGAACCAGTCTCGGTATGTCCTGCCTGTGTCCCGAAGTCGTAGGCGGCCGGCGTGAACTTGCCGTCCGTGTCGGGAAGAGTATCGGGAGTTAGGTTCTGGACGCTGCTTCCGGGAAGCGCGCCCAGCAGTAGGCTCACGTTGTTCGCTGTGACTTTGAGGAGCGCTTGGTCGTAGCCCAGGTCGGCCTGGAAAGCCTCTATTCCTGGTAGTGCCACATCTTTGATCCAGAAGTCTATCGAGAAGGTATCGTTATTATTGACCGAACGGCAGGACTCGATGGTGCCGAGGGAGATGTTGGCTGGGCAACCGTCATTGACTTTGCCGTCGCTGTCGTCGTCGGTGTTGTTGAGGCAGGCGGCGCCGCTCTCGCGCACACCAACGGTCGGGCAGCCATCGTTGACCAACCCATCGCCGTCATCATCTACGGCGTTACCGCATTGGGTGGTGCCGCTTTCTGGGGGGCCCACGCTGTTGCCGGTGGGGTCGGCGTCGATGCCGACGGAAGTGACGACGCTGCTATAGGTGCCTGACGCCGACTGGGAAGCCTGCGTTGCAAGGAACAGCACGGAAATGATCCCGGCGGCAACCGCAAGGTAGATTGCGAAAAAAGCCCTCGTCAAGCCCATGTGGCGGCCTCACCTGCCTTCATTGTACCCTAGCAGAGTTGGCCGAAGAACCGCTTCAGGATGCCAAGGTCGGCGATGTTGATGAAGGTGTCACCGTTCAGGTCGACGCGGACACTGTACAGCGGGTCCCCTGTCTTGGTGCCGAAGGCGTTCTTGAGGGGCCCCACGTCGAAGATGTCAACCTCCCCACTATCGTCAAAGTCCGGCGGCCACGCTCCCACACCGCAGGCCAGGGTAGTGCTGGTCCCGATGTACCCTTCCGTGGGGTCGAAGAAACCGTCGGTGTCGCTGTCCGTCAGGCAGTAGCCGGGCGTAATCACGATACCGGTGAAAGTGATGTCGCCGCTGCTGCCCGTGTTGCAGACGGTCGTGGCGCTGCCGGTCTTCGAGACCGCTGCCTTCGTGCCCGTAGGTAAGCTGCCCCGCAGGAAGTTCCCTATGCTCATCGTCACGGGCCCGCTGACCACCTGGACGGTGGCGCTGCCACAGGTGACCACCGTTTCATTGCCGGCGTTGAGGGACAGGTTGGCCAGGCCGCAGACGCTCACGGTCGCGGCAGCGCCTGACCCCGACGCCTTGATCCGCACACCGGCAGGGCCTGCCTCATCCCGGATGCGGACGGCGAGGTCGCCGCGGCTGACGATGGTCCCGAAGGTGGTGTCATCGTTGAAGACGTTGCTGAAGGTGAAGCTCTGGCCCGGGCCGTCGATGGCGTCGTCGATGCCGTCGTTGTCGTCGTCGGGGTCAGCGGCGTCGCAGAGGCCATCGGACTCGTTGTCTGGGCCGTCGTCGGAGACATCCGGCTGGCCCAGCACCGAGCAGTCGTCGCAGGTGTCGATGTCGAGGTCCAGGCAGACGAACTCATCTAGAGGGTCGGTGTCATCGTCGTCAAGCACGGTGTCGTTGTCGTCGTCGGTGTCACCGGCGTTGCAGGCGCCGTCGGAGTCGGTGTCGAGGCCGTCGTCGGAGACGTCGGGCTGACCCAGCACTGAGCAGTCGTCGCAGGTGTCGCTGTCCGCGTCGCGGCAGACAAACTTGTTCAGCGGGTCGGCATCGCTGCCGTCGAGCACCGTGTCGTTGTCGTCATCGGGGTCGCCGGCGTTGCAGGCGCCATCGGCGTCGGTGTCCGTGCCATCCTGCGATACGTCCGGCTGGCCCAACACCGAGCAGTCGTCGCAGGTGTCGCTGTCCGCGTCGCGGCAGACAAACTTGTTTAGCGGGTCGGCATCGCTGCCGTCGAGCACCGTGTCGTTGTCGTCATCGGGGTCGCCGGCGTTGCAGGCGCCATCGGCGTCGGTGTCCGTCCCATCCTGGGCGGGGTTAGCGACCCCGAGCACCGAGCAGTCATCGCAGGTGTCGGTGTCGAGGTCCTGGCAGACATACGCGTTCAAGGGAGCGGTGTCGCTGGTGTCCGGCACCGTGTCATTGTCGTCGTCGGCGTCACAGGCGTCGCCGCCAAAGGTGCCGCCGGGCGGAGGCTGGGTGCCCGGAACGCCGTCGCTATCGTTGTCGGCCTGGTTGGTGTTTACCGTCTTGGGGCAGTTATCGTTGGCATCGAGGACCGCGTCGTTGTCGTCGTCGGCGTCGCAGGCATCGCCAATGCCGTCGCCGTCGATATCCTCCTGCCCCGGGTCGGAGATGTTGGGGCATGTGTCCACGTAGTCGGTGAAGCCGTCGCTGTCGCGATCGTTCTCCGGCGACGGACAGGGGCCACCCACCTCCAGGAAGGCGTCCGGGGTCTGGTCTGCTACATAGAAGTAGATGCCGGCGGCCACCCAGGCCGAGTCCTGCGGCCCGTTTATCAGGTGCAGCCGCGTGAGGCCGTTGCCCAGAGCGTTGACGGTGTAACGCATGAGGATGCCGTCATTGGGCACGACGGCGGCGTTGCCGGCATACGCATGGAACATCCGGCTGGTGTCATCCGGCGGCCCGCCGTCTTCCAAGCCAGACGTCCCCAGCACCGACCAGGTCGCGCTACGGTCAGCGAAGGACACGACGCCGTTGTCATACGTCAAGCGCAACTGGAACGCCTCGGGATTGGCGCTGCGGATGAGCAGGTCGACGGCGCTCCCTGTGGTGACGTTGCCCCGACACGATTGGGTCTTGGGGCTTGCCGGGTCTGCATCGATGGTCATCACCACGGGGTCGCAGGCGTCACCCAGGGTGTCCGAGTCCCTGTCCTCTTGCCCCGCGTTCGACGCGCTGGGGCAGCTATCGTCGTCGGCCGTGAAAGCGATCCCATCGGCGCCCAGGTCCTTGACGCCGTCGCTGTCACGGTCCGTTGTGTCGTCCGGGCACGGCGCGCCGACGCTTATGAAGGCGTCCTGCGTCTGATCGGGCAGGTGGGTGACCAGGCTGCTGTCTACATAGTTGGTGTCAATATTGCCCACCACCAGGTGCAGCCGTGTCAGCCCCGCCGCCTCAGCGTGGATCGTGTAGCGGGTGAGGATGCCATTGCCGCTGGGCGCCGGCTCTATGGCGACCGCGTAGGCGTCGAGGTAGGAGTTGCTGCTCTCGGGCAGGGGGTCGCCTGCGTCCAGGCCGGAGGTGCCCAGTATGGAGTCGGTCCTGTCCTTGCTCTGCATGGAGACGATGTTGTTGTCGTAGAGAAGCCTGAGGCCGAAGCCTTCGATGTCGGGAACGTTCTGGATGACGAAGTCGACGTCAACGTCGTCGTCGGTGTCTACCGACACGCAGTTCTGGATGCCGGACGTAACTGGGTCAGCGTCGATGGCCATGAGGACGCCCTCGTCGGCCCTGACGGTCTCATGCCCGCGGGACGAGAGGCTCAGTCCTATCAGGAGGAGAGACGTTACCAGGGCCAAGGTGAAAAGGGGCACGCTTGCCCGTGAGATCCTGGAACCTGTCCTGCTGGAGTCTGTTTGGCTCGTCATTAGCGCACCCCCATGGCCACTATACCAAAGCCTCCGCTTGTCTTAGGGCCAAGCTCGGCCTGGGCCGCGCTGCGGCCCAGGCCGAGCTTCCTCGTGGTGCGTGCCTCCAGGCTAGCGCGCACCGGCTATGAACTTTGTCCCACGCACCTCCCCTTACGGCGCACCCGGCTGGATGGGGTCGACGCCGACGCAGGTCTGGCCGATGAACCGCTTCAGGATCGCCAGGTCGACGACGTTGATGTAGCCGTCGGTGCTGAGGTCATCGCGGTTCGTGTAGACGCCGTCGCCGGCGGCGCTGATGAAGGTGGCCTTCAGGTCGCCCACGTCGAAGACGTCCACTTCGCCGCTGCCGTCGAAGTCCGGCCCCCAAGCGTCCAGGCCGCAGTCGCGCCGTGGGTCGATACTCATGTACGCCTCGGCGAAGTCGTCAAAGACGGCGGACCCGCCAACGGTGACGCCGTTGGAGTCACCATCGGTGTCGAAGTCGCACATGTCGCCGATGCCGTCGGCGTCCACATCCAACTGGTCAGGGTTGTTAGCGCCGACGCAGTTATCCTCCACGTCCAGGACGCCGTCCCAGTCGGAGTCGCCCGGCGGGTCAGCCCCGCGGTCGCAGTTGACGAACTGGCCCAGCAGGTTCTTGATCGCCTCCAGGTTGGCCTTGCTGTTGGCCTTCTTGATCTCCAGGTTGCCCCGGTCCAGCACCTGCTGGATGGTGGTGGCGCCAGTGAAGCCCAGGGTCGAGAGGGCACCGGAGACGCTGGCCAGGGTCTTGGTGGGATCGGTCTCGCAGGGGTCGATGTCGCTCAGCGTCGCCGAGCAGTCGCTGCCGAGGTAGGTGCAGTTGTAGGTGAGGGCCAGGGTCTGCGGCGCCGCGCCCATGAGCTGCGTCCGGACGTCCTTCGACAGCGGCGAGCAGGTGTCGTTGCCCACCAGCGCCGTGCAGCGCGATTCTGTATCCCCGCCAGGGAGAATGGCCTGCGACTGGGTCAGGGTGCCAATAGTGGCGCCAACGCTGCCCGGCCCGCCGGGGCTGCCGTCGCCGATGGTCACCGTCGTGTCCAGGTAGGTATCGCCGTTGTCGTCCAGCTTGGCCTCGCCGGGGTTGCCTTGCCAGAATCCCTGGCTGCGAGAGCTGTAGGCCGGTGCGCAGGCGCCGATCTCAGTCGTGGCTTCTGCCGGGCCCTCGGTGGACACGGTCTGGCCGCTGGCATCCGTGTGCGTCGCGTTGACGACGTTCCCGATCGTCTTGCCGCAGTCGTCGGCGCGCACCTTGTACTCGACCCCTACGGTCCCTGAAGCGCCGCCAGCCAGGGTAGCCCCGTCGGCCACCCAGCTCGACCCGGACGCATCGCAGGTCGTGAAAGGCGAGTTGGGCGTGCAAGAGTCATCGTCGCCCGGCGCCTGGGGCGGCGTGTCGGTGATGGTCACGTTGTAGGCGTTGCTGTCCAGCGAGGCGCTGCTGAAGCTGGCGCGGGTGAAGTGGTTGCGGCCGCTACTGGTAAGCTGCTCGTTGAACATGTCGAAGTGGGCCACGTTGCGGATGCCGTCGGAGCTAGCCAGCAAGGCGACCTGGTCCGCCGAAAGGGGGACGGTAAGGGTGTAGGTGTAGGTCTGCGGCGCGCCGAAGCAGGACGAGCCCGAGTCCTTGCCGCAGGGCAGGGAGGTGTTCGGGACCAGCGTCGTGTCCAGATCGCCGTAGAGGGACTGCTGGCTGGGCGCGCACTTATCGGGATCGGTCGTGTTGCCGCCGCCCGGCAGGGTGTCGCCATCCAGGTCCGGCATCGGGCCGCTGGAGTCACTAGGACAGTAGTAGTCCGCGTTCCGCTGCCCGTCCAACTGGTTGCCGGAATGCGTGTCACTGGGCGCGCCACCGTTAACATGCAAGGCGTGCCAGAGGTTGCCTTCGCCCGCATTGTGGGTCTCCACCCAGTCGAGCACGTCGAGGACGCAGGTCTCGCGCGGGTCGTCCGGGTTGCAGGGGTTGTTAATGTGGCCGGAGCCGGCGCCGCTGCGGTTCTCCAGGGTGTAGGTGCCGACGACCCTCAGGGTGTCCATGACACCGTCGTTGCCGACGTTGTCCAGGAGGCACGTCCCGGTGGCGTTGTTGGTCTCCGTGACCGTGTAGGTGATGGTGTCACCGGGCTCCGCTGTGTCTATGTCGGCCGTCTTGACGAGCGTCGTCTGGGCCGTGCAGGGCTGCACAGTCTTCATCTGGGTCATGGAGTTGTACTTGCCCGAGCCGGCACCGCCAGCCGCCGTGTCGCCGGAGCCAAGGGCCAGTAAGGCAATAGCCCCCAGGAAGCCTGCTACCAGCAGAACGAGTCTTCCTTGTCGCATAGTCTCCCTCCCGCACTGAGGCCGCGCCCCGCGAGCGCAGTCCTAAACATAATGCACATATAGGCCAGCCATAGCTTAGCCAGCCTTAGCGCCGGCACGCATGACCAGAAATGGCCAAAAGATGGCCAAAGGGTTACCGGGGTCCTGGCTCCCCGTTGAGGTACACCCAGGCCACACCGGCCCGGTTGTGGACTCCGAGCTTATGGAAGATGAACTTGAGGTGGTTGGCGACGGTCTGGTCGGCAATGCCGAGGCGCCGGGCGATCTCCTTGTTGGCCAGGCCCTCAGACAGAAGATGCGCGATTTCCCGTTGGCGCATCGTCAACCGGCTAAGGGCCGCCGACGGGTCGGCGCAGACGTGAGGCCGTCCAAGTTTACGCAGAGCCTCCAGGGCGACGGCACCTGCAATGGGAGGGTCGCCGGCCAGGGCGGAACGGATGGCGGCGATCACTTTCTCCGGGGGCATGTCCTTGGTGATGTAGCCCTCAGCCCCGGCGTCCACACTCGCAATGAGCTTGTCCGGGTCGGCCCAGGCCGTCAGCATGATGATCCGGGTCTCGGGCAGACAGCGGCGGATGACGCGGGCGGTCTCGATGCCGTCGCGCAGGGGCAGGCTGATGTCCAGGAGGACAACGTCGGGCCTTAGGCGAATCGCCTGCCTCTCGGCCTCCAGGCCGTCGGCTGCGTCCCCCACCACTCTCAGGTCCCGGGCTCCATCCAAACACGCGCGGAAGCCCTCGCGGATCAGAGAGTGGTCGTCGACTATGAGGACCGTCGCCGCTTTCATGTCAGTGTTGCCGGGGGATAGTGAGCTGAACCGTTGTCCCTTTCTGGCCCTCCGCGGTGATTAAGAGCGACCCGGCGAGGCGGTTGGCTCGATCGGTCATGCTGGCATAGCCGTAGCGGGTGGAATCTGCGCCTTGCGCACCTTCCTGGTCGGGAAGGGGAAGGCCGACGCCATTGTCCGAGACCCTCAAAACCAACCATTGCGGTTGTGCTTCGAGGACAACAGTGGCCTGCGGAGTCTCAGCGTGCTTGTGCACGTTATGAAGGGCTTCGGCTAGCAGAAACAGCAACTCTCGGTCCTTGGGTGGAGGCAAGGCACCCGGGCTCCCTACGCACCGAAAGTCGACCTCCATCCCGTAACGGCGCGAAAAGTCCTGGCAGAAAGCGGATATCCTCTGTCCCAGGTCTTGGTTGGACGAGGCAGGTCCTAGGGCGGCCACAGCATCCCGAAGGCTTTCCTGGGCCTCGCTCAGGATCTCCCTCCATCTGGTCAGCCGTTGCGCCAGGGGCGCTGCTACGCCTTCATGCAGTGTTTGGGCCAGAGAAGCGAGGACGAAGGAGAGCCCTTGGGCCGCGCCGTCGTGGATATCCCTGGCGATGTGGGCCCTTTCCTCCAGGGCGGTCAGCTCACGCATGCACCTCTGGTAGCGCAGGTACTCCGCACAGATGGCCGCCAGTAGCACTGCGTAGAAAGTCAGTCGAAGCATGTCGCCGGTCGTGATGGTGGGCGAGTAGACGGATGGGTAGATGGCATAATGGAGCTGGCTGAACGTAGCGAAGATCAAGGACATCCCCACCCATCTCTGGAATCTGTCTTGAGGCGCGTCGCGCAGGCGTGTGGCTACGAAGAGGAAACATGTCAGAGCGACGAGGCCTGTCAAGGCCATCTGCAGCGCAATCTGTAGGCCCGTCACCTCGACGAATGCACCTTGGGCATTTGCTCCGGTGGCCAGCATCGTTCGCCCGGACGCTGTGAAGAGGTCCGGAAGTTCGGGACGAAAGACAGAAAACAGAGCATAACCGGCCACCCCGAGGAGGAGCAAAGGGAATCCGCGTGCCAAGACTTGCCACCGCCTCTCGCCAGGAACAGCCCGATCTTTGAAGTAAACCACTGAGATAAGAAGTATAAAAAAGGCGATGATCCTGGATACGGTCCAGACGTACATTCCGTTGTCTTCCGAGCCGAACAAGTCGGCCCCCGACACTGGCAAGATCAGCCCCTGGCCGATGTTAGGTGCGGCAAGGACAAGAAAGGCGAACGCCATGGCGGCGTCGATGACGAATCCTGAATTCAGAAACCGGCTCAGCGAGAGCGCTACTACGCCCGTCCCGACGAAGACGATGGCGGTTTCAGTGATGAGTCGAGCTTCAGGTGCGCGGTAACTAGAACTGATCCGGGGATCGAGGAGAATCCAAACGGTTAGCAGACCGAGGCCCACCACTAACCACAGCCAAACCAGTGGGGCATGCCTTCGTAGCAAGCTCAACGTGTTGCCGAGGTAAGGACTGGACAAGGTCCGCACCACCTCGCCGGATGTTAGACTCCTCATTGGCCCGGGGAGACAAACCATCGCGAAAAGAGCCCCCCGGCACACACAATATAGGATCATCCCTGGGCTTTGTCAAGCTTGGGATGGATGATCTAAGCAAAGTCTGGCCAAGACGAGAATGGACGCGTCAAGATCGTTTGTTCGCAGCAAGCCCAGCGTCCGGAGCATGGAGTCTTAGCTAGTCTGACGGTCGGGTTCCGCTACAAACCCCTATTGGGGCACGACCATTGCCGAGAGACCGCCCTCAGCCGCCGGGTGGGGCTGTCACTCCGCCAAGGGTCAAGATTCCCTGCATGGCATCAATCGTTGTGAGGCTCGTGATCTCAGGTCGCCCAGCGACGTACCTGAGCCACCCTTGCGTTTGCGGGTCGAGCCAGTAGGCCGCCGCGACCGAAGTGTCAGGACAAGTGCCAACGGCTTGGGCGATGGCGGTGCTGTTCGGCCCGTCCCAGGTGGAGATCACCCATTTCCCCGGCTGGGGACAGTTCACAAGCTGGAACGCGTTGCCGTTTGCTGGCCCAAGGCCCGCTGCTGACGCTGCCGTCGATGCGGAACCCAAGGCGATGACCCCCTGCATGTCGTCCAGGGCGCCAAGATTGCTGATCTCCGGGCGCCTGGGGAAATAGCGCCACCAAGACTGGCTCTCCGGGTCTAGCCAGTAGGCCGCCTCAAGCACCACCCCCGTGCAGGTCGCCAGAGCATCCCCTGTCGGCACGTTGTCGGGGCCACTCCAGACTGCTATTGACCAGCGGTGCGGCAACGGACAATTCTGAAGTTGCCCTTTTGATTCTGGCGTGGGCATTGGGCTCGGTGTGGGCGAGGGTTGTGGCGTCACGGGCACGACCGTCGGAGTCGTCTCCTCAGGCGTGCACTCGCTTCCCACTCGAATTGTCCCTTCCATTACCCCTTCGACTGCCATGTAACTCAGGCTCGAGTCAACGAGGGCGGTGTCCAAGGGACCCAGCGGAAGCGACAGCTTGGTCGAGCCGGAGGCTAAGGCTTTGAGGGTAATGCGCACTAAAACGCCCGAGCCACTTCGGCCCGGCAGATTAGTGTAGCCGTAATACCATGAACCGCTGGTTACCGGAAAGTTGGTATCGCCAGCTTCCAACCCTCCCTCACCCAAGAAGAAGTCCGCTTGCCTACCCTCGATCTGTACGACCTGCGGATCGAAGTTTAGCCGAACTTGGAAGCCCGCAAGTTCTTGCACATCGGTAACGATGACGTCCACGTCAAAAGTGTCACCTCTGCTGACTGAGAGACAAGACTGAATCGGGCCCGCGGAGGTCGCAGAGTTACCTTCAGGCATCATGTCGACAGCGATGACGATGCTGCTTGCCGGTGCCCCAGGTGCCCGCACAACGAGTAGCAATGTCACTAGCACTGCAAGGCTTAGGATAAGCCAGGAATATATCCTCATCTCTCGTGCGATTAGACCACCGAACACGCCATCTAGTCAAGATCAGGCGAGGGTCTCTCATTCTCCCTCCCCCAAAGAGGGGCTCGAAGGGCCGCCGGCTTCTCGAGCTGCGCGGGCAGCCAGGCGGCCAAACTCTTCCTGTCGTCTCCTGTCAGTGCTAGCGTGAAAGGCACCCACCCTCAAAGGTGGAGTGATGGTCGAAAATGCATCCACCTGGAGGGCACTCCGGGTACGCTGGGGATGGCGCTTGTCAATCCAGCGACCGGAGGTCAGGGGTGCTTACAGTGGACCAGCGAGAGGAGATTCGACGGGCCTACTTCGTCGAAGGCAAGAGCATCAGGCGGATTGCCCGGGAGAGGCGCCACGACCGTCGCACTATGCGCAAGGCCCTTCGCGATGCCGGGCCTCCGCGCCACACCCTAGAAGGCTCCTCGCCGCCATTGATCACTGGTTAGAGGAAGAGCAGCAGCGGCCGCCAAAGCAGCGCCGCACGGCCCGCCGCATCTACGAGCGGCTGGTCTCGGAGTTCGGCTTCCAGGGCGGCGAGTCCACCGTCCGCCAGTACGTACGGGAGCGCCGGCCGCGGAAGCGAGAAGTGACAATTCCCCTTGAGCACGACCCCGGCGAGGCCCAGACAGACTGGGGTGAAGCCCGGGTCAACTTGGACGGCCGTCCGACCCGGGTCCAGCTCTTCTGTCTGGACATGTGCTGCTTTCACTGGCCCTTCGTCATGGCCTTTCTCCGGCAGAGCCAGGAGTCCTTTTTCGCTGGCCATGTCGCTGCCTTCGAGGAGATGGGCGCCGTGCCCAGGACGATCACCTATGACAACCTCTCGCTGGCGGTGAAGAGGGTGCTGACGGGCTCTCGACGGGAGGAACAGAGGGAGTTCGTTGCCTTCCGCTCCCACTATCTGTTCGAAAGCAACTTCTGTAGGCCCGCTGGAGCTCATGCGAAGGGGCACGTGGAGAATCTGGTGGGCTACATGCGGCGCAACTTCCTGGTGCCCATTCCACATGTCACCTCCCTGGAGGAGTTAAACGCCCTTCTGGGGGAGCGCTGTCGGGGCAGCGTGGGTCGCCGGCTCCGCGGCCAAGACCGGACGGTAGGTGAAGCCTGGGAAGAGGATGAGCTCTCATTCGGTGCTGATCTTCCTGAGGCGGCTGGGGAAGCGGGCAGGTGTGGAGAAGGTGAAGGTGCACCGCTTTCGGCATACGTTTGCGACCTGGGCCATCGAGAACGAGGCCAGGGAGCTGGATGTGCAGTACCTGCTGGGGCACAGCACGCCGGCGATGGTGCGGCGGTACTCGGCGACCTACGATGCGGAGAAGGCGGCGCGGGCCCATGAGCGGTTCAGCCCAGCCGACCGGATGGGGGAGAGGATGCGATGAGGGTGGAGAATCGAGGAGTGCTGGTGGAGGCCATCTATCGGGCGAGGCATGAGTCGCCGCCGAGCACACCTGTGAGGCTATGATCAAGTTCCTGGTCGATACCGGCTGGGCGGCGGATTACCCGGAGGGCAAGGAGGACGCCGTCCAGTTGCCTTGTTCACGTTTCTTGCCAAGACGCTGTCAGGGATCTATCAGCCGGTAGACAGAGCGGGGTCGATATGTGGATCTGCAGCCTATCGAGCTGCGGTTGGAGTATTTGACAGGTTCGCCGCCGGAGGCTATGATATAGGAAATTCTAACTTCTGGAAAAGAGGAACGCTGTGGAAGGGAACACAGACAGCACAAGCAAGATCGTAAAGTCGCTTCCCAAAGGCCAGGTCACCATTCCCGCTGAGTTCCGCAGGCGTCTGGGCATCGACGAGTCAACCCTGTTGAACATCACCCTGGCTGGCGATCGCCTGGAGATTAGACCGTTGCGGGTAGGAGAGGAAGCGCGGCTGCGCCAGTACAGCGACGAGCAGATCGCCCGGTTCCTGAAAGAGGACAGGATCGATGCTGCGACGGCGCGGAAGGTACGCCAACTCCTGGGACGTCCATAGCAGGAGCTGACTTGGCGGAGAAGGTACGGGTCTTCATCGATGCCAGCGTCTACGTAGCCGCCGCCCGCTCTTCGACCGGCGGCTCGTCGCTTGTGCTGCAGATGCTGAGTGCCCATCCTAACTATCGTGGCGTCGCTAGTCGGCTGGTTCTGCTGGAGGCAGAGCGGAATATCCAGGCGAAATTCGGCGAGGCTGATCTCGCTCGGTTCTATAAGTTGCTGGCCGACCTCGATCCGGAGATGGTACCGATGCCGCCCGCTGATTCGCTCAGGGAGGCTGCTGACTTGGTTGGGGAAGGGGACGCCCACGTGCTAGCCGCTGCTCTCGCTTCCAACTGTACCTTTCTGGTAACCCTCGACCGCGCAGCCTTCCTCACAGAACGGGTACTCAATGCTGGCCTCCCACTGCGCCCATTGACACCGGGCGACTTCCTGAACGAAGTCCTCAGTCAACGATAGCTGGTGTGGTCGACCGGCAAGATGCCGGGGAGGGAGCGACAGCTGTGCTCTGGCGGCGAGAGCTCTTTCCCACCCCGGTTTCACCCCGATTTTTGAATCTGAGGGGTTAACAATTAGGCCTCTCCTGAGGGGTGACCTTCTTCCTTCCAAACAGGTTGTCGCGGGTTCGATTCCCGTCTCCCGCCCCAGGCTCCATCAGACGTCACAACGCATGCAAGGCGAGGGCCGCCCACGGGCGGCCTTCTGCTTTCTAGGCAGGCTAGGATGGCAGGTCGCAATAGGATTGGCGTACAAGAAGACCGCCCTTTCATTGGCAGAGAGGAGAAGGTTGACACGCTACGAAGCGGAAATTACAATTCAGTTCGTCGTGAGCGGTCCCCATTTGGGCGTCAACAGGTTGAAATGGGGAATTCCGGCTAGATCGGCGCCGCTGGCTGCCATACAACTGAGGTTCGAGGCGCTGGCGCCTTGATAGGGTCTAGCTCGACAGCAGCTATGGAGGGGAGGCCCAGCAATGATTCTACTGAACCCGAGGAAGCTCAGCCGACGGTACCCAGACGAGCGCTCGCTGGAGGTCATGGCTAGCACGATCGACTTCTTCGAGAAGAAGGGGAAGAAACGGCTTAAGGAGGACGCTCACCAGCGGGTCTGGTACGATGACTTTCTCAAGTTTGTGAAGGACGAGAAGATCTTCGCCACCTTGCTCACCCCTCCCAAGTACGGAGACGCGGACTCGCGCTGGGATACGTTCCGCAATGTGGATTTCAACGAGATTCTGGGATTCTACGGGCTCCACTACTGGTACACCTGGCAGGTCACCACACTCGGCCTCGGGCCTATCTGGATGAGCCAGAACGAGGAAGCGAAGCGCCGCGCGGCGCAACTTCTGGAAAACGGGGCGGTATTCGCCTTCGGTCTGTCTGAGCGCCAGCACGGTGCGGATATCTACTCAACGGAGATGACTCTCACGCCTCAGCCCGACGGGAGTTACAGAGCAAACGGGGAGAAGTACTACATCGGCAATGGCAATGTCGCTCCCATGGTCTCGACCTTCGGGAAGATGGCGGACAGCGGCGACTACGTATTCTTCGTGGCTGATTTCGCGAAGCCCAACTACGAGCTGCTGAAGAACGTTACCGCCTCCCAATCCTATGTCGCGGCCTTCGCCCTGCGCGACTACCCAATAGGCGAGGCAGAGATACTCTCAAAGGGACGGGAGGCCTGGGATAGCGCTCTCAACACCGTCAATATCTGCAAGTTCAACCTGGGCGCGGCGTCCATCGGCATCTCGACGCACGCCTTATACG
>Ga0315287_10003904_pt1 | contig 14452 bp, 8 predicted proteins | sample YL17G11_0_MG_FD_205037 | JGI IMG/M metagenome (GOLD analysis project Ga0315287, IMG submission 205037) | Sediment microbial communities from Yellowstone Lake, YNP, Wyoming, USA - YL17G11_0 | ecosystem: Environmental > Aquatic > Freshwater > Lake > Sediment | place: USA: Wyoming | collected... | reverse complement strand
AGGCCTTGCGTGGTGCTTCACCCATTGGGTGACTCCCTTCGTACCAAGAAATGCGCCGCCACTCCGCTCCCACCAAGGCTATAACGGAGCAGTCCTCTGCTTCAACTGCCGCTTATAGGGTCAAGGCTCTCACTGAAACGCTGAAGATGAGTAAAGAGTCGGCGGAGAAGTGGGTCGATGGGGCGGAAGAGAGCTTTGCCTTAACGGTCGAAAACTTCTGCAAGTGGGTCAAGGAGTACCTAGACTCGAAGGGGGAAGGGCACCGGCTCATCTTCCTCGTCGATGAAGTCGGCCAATTTATCGGAATAGATTCTCACCTGATGCTCAATCTTCAGACCCTCACGGAGGAGCTTGGAACAATCTGTAAGGGGCGAGCATGGGTCGTTGTCACCTCCCAAGAAGATATTGATGCGGTCCTGGGCGAGATGAAGCAGCGGAGTGCGAATGACTTCTCAAAGATTCAGGGGCGCTTCCGAACCCGCCTCTCGCTCTCCAGTGCCAACGTTGATGAAGTCATCCAGTCGCGACTTCTGGCCAAGCGCGAGGAGGTTAAACACGACCTTCAGGAGGTCTTCCAAAAGAAAGGGGACATTCTAAAAAGTCAGATCACGTTTAGCAACTGTGGGATGACCTTGAAGAATGTTAAGGGCGGTGACGATTTCGTCCAGAACTATCCGTTCGTGCCGTATCAGTTCCAGCTCGTCCAGAAGATCTTCGAGGCGATCCGAAGAGCCGGGGCCACAGGTCTGCATTTATCTCGTGGCGAACGATCAATCCTCGACGCGTTTCAGTCGGCAGGCAAGCAGGTCGCGCTCGAAGAGGTCGGCATCCTCGTCCCTCTCTATCGGTTCTACCCATCTATCGAGAGCTTTCTTGATACCGTTGTGAAGAAGACCATCGATCAAGCCAAGGACAATCCGAGCCTGGAGCACCCATTCGATATCAACCTCCTACAAGTTTTGTTCCTCATCCGCTATGTCGAGGAGATCAAGGGGAACGTCGATAACCTGGTGACCCTATGCATCAACGAGATTGATGCCGATCGACTCGGCCTTCGTCGCAAGATCGAAGGAAGCCTCCAGCGGTTGGAAAAAGAAACGCTCATCAATCGGAGTGGCGATGTGTATTTCTTCCTGACCAATGAAGAGCGGGATATCAATCGAGAGATCAAGAATGTCGAGCTGAGCAGTAGCGAGGAGGCCAAGCTCCTTGGTGAACTCATCTATAGCGATGTCTTGAAGGAACAACGAAAGTATCGCTACCCCGAGAACAAAATGGATTTTGCGTTCAATCGATTCTGTGACTTGCTTCCTGTTGGGAACCGCCTCGATGGCGCTCTGCAAGTCTCGGTTATCACGCCACTCAACGATGAGTACGAGCTATATGAGAATGCCAAGTGTCTGCTCGATAGCTCAACCGAGGGCGGCAGTATTCTCGCCCGCTTGGGCAATGACGAAACCCTTGGCCGTGAACTCCGAACATGCGTACAAACAGAGAAGTATGTTCGGCATAAGAACGATGGCACGCTTCCCGAGTCGGCGAAACGTATTCTGCGTGACGTATCAGACAACAACCAGGCTCGCCGAGCCCGGTTAGTCACGCTGTTGGGTCAGATGTTGGCCGAAGCCGACTACTACGCTGCTGGCCAACCTTTGAAGCTGAAAGCGACGACTCCCTATGCGGCACTCGACGAGTCGTTGGGATATCTCGTCAAGAACACCTTCAACAAGATGGGGTATCTGAAGCGACTGTCTCAGGAGCCTCTGAAAGAAACTCAGGCCATCATTCGGAGCAACGACATCGGCGCACAGACGCTGATAGTGGGGACAGAGGAAGGCAACAAACAGGCGATTGATGACGTGCGCAATTATGTCGCACTGATGTCCGCCAATAATAAGCAGATCATCCTGCAGGACATTATCGACAAGCGGTACTCACTGCGTCCGTATGGATGGCCGGAAGACGAAGTGGTGATCCTGATCGCCCGTCTCTTGGTGCTGGGTGAAATCAGCCTCATGATGGAGGGGGCGCTGCTCCCGCTCGACAAGGCCTACGATGCCATCACCACCCCTGCCAAACGCCGCAAGATCTTCGTGATCAAGCGGAAAACCACCGACCCTAAGGCCATTCAAGACGCCCGGACTTTAGGCAATGAGCTGTTTCATGAGATGGGACCCGATGGCGAGGATGCCCTGTTTGCGTTCCTCCAAAACAAGCTCAAGGGGTGGCAGTCGTCCTTGGTGAGTTACAGGCCATTAGCGGAAACCGGCGATTACCCAGGCAAAGACCAGATCGCAGATGGCCTTGTTTACGTGAAGAAGCTGCTGGCGTGCGACGATAGCTACAAGTTCATTCAGCAACTCAATGAACAGAAGAATGGCCTCCTTGATCTGGCTGACAACTTTACCCATCTCGAACAGTTCTATGAACACCAAAAGCCCACGTGGGAGAAACTGCGGAGGGCATATGGCCGTTTTCAACGGAATCACCTTGAACTGGAGCGGGATGCTCAGGCTGGGGTCGCGCTCAAACGGATGCAGGAGATTCTCAAAGCTCCAAGTCCCTACAGCCTGATTAAAGAGACCGAGAGGCTTAGTGACATACTCAGTACCGTCAATACCGCACTGGTGTCAGCAGCCCGTCAGCAGGCGATGAGCAAGATTGATGGGCACCTCGCCACAGTCACTAAGGACATTGGAGCAGCGAAGGGTGATGTTGGGCTCTACGCTGCCTGTGTGAAGCCGTTGGAGGCACTCAAGAGCACCGTCCAGATCGAAGACAGTTTGGCTCATATCACACAGGCCGAGACCGAGGCCCTGAAGGAATTCGACCGTGCGACCTCTCGGATCGAGGAGTTCGTTCGCAAAGCGACAGAACAGGCGAAAGTCAAAGGCACAGAAGCCGAACAGCCCACACCCATTCTCAAGAAAAAGCGGGTGATTGAACCGGCCAAGTTGGTGCCAGATCCTTACTTGGAAACGCAGGCGGATGTAGAAGGGTTTCTCCAGAGGCTTCGCATAGAGTTGGAGCAGGCTCTCGCTAAGAACGAACGAATTGAGATCCGCTGAGACGAGAACACGAGATCAGCAGTATGAACCGCACCAAACTCAAAAACTATGCGCCGCAAGCACGCCGAGATTTCATCCAGGCCGTCACAGATCGCGCAGCCTTGTACGGTCTGACTGACAAGAAGATCGAGCCCATCACCGAGAATGGAGACGTGGCCATCATCGCAGGCTGCGCCTTTCCCCGCGCCATCGCGACCAAACGCAAGGCCTTGGAAGAGTGGATTACCCACTACGGCTTCGCGCAGACCATGGACGCGATCGCCTACACCTGGTTCAACCGCCTGGTCGCCATCCGGTACATGGAGTTAAACGGCTATCTTGACCACGGCTACCGGGTGCTGAGCCATCCCGACGCGTCGAAGTCGATCCCTGAGATCCTCGAACAGGCCGAGCATCTCGATCTGCCCGGGTTGGACAAGAGTAAGGTCATTGAACTGAAGTTGGAGGGCAGCAAAGAAGCCGAGCTGTACCGGATGCTGCTGATCGCTCAGTGCAATGCGCTCCACAAAGCGATGCCGTTTCTCTTTGAGTGGATCGGCGACGAAACAGAACTCCTCCTGCCCGATAACCTGCTCCACACTGACTCGCTGATCCGTAAGCTCGTCGGCGAGATCGAAGAGAAAGACTGGCAGGAGGTCGAGATTCTTGGGTGGCTCTACCAATTCTACATCTCTGAGCGGAAAGATGAGGTCATGGCCCGCAAGAGCGCCGTGCCCACGGAGGACATCCCCGCCGTCACGCAGCTCTTCACCCCACACTGGATCGTCCGCTACCTCGTCGAGAACTCGCTCGGACGCCTCTGGCTGCTGAACCGCCCCGGCTCACGGCTGCGCGAGCACATGCCCTACTACATCGAGGGCGAAGCCGACACCGACTTCCTGAAGATCACTAAGCCCGAGGAGATCCGCCTGCTGGATCCCGCGTGCGGAAGCGGGCACATGCTCACCTATGCTTTCGACCTGCTCTTTCTCATCTATGAGGAAGAAGGGTACGTACCCAACGAGATTCCTGCTCTCATCCTGCGACACAATCTCTACGGTCTGGAGATCTGTCCCCGCGCTGCGCAGCTCGCCGAGCTGGCCCTTGTCTTCAAGGCCCGGGGAAAATCCCGCCGCTTCTTCCAGACAGGCACTCTTGTCCAGCCCCACATCCTTGCCTTGCAAAACATCCGCTTCGACGAAGGTGAGCTGCGAGACTACATCGCCGCGCTCGACCTCGGCGGCCTCTTCAATCAGCCCATGCTGCAGCTTCTTCATCAGTTCGAGGACGCCACCACCTTTGGTTCACTCATTCAGCCCTGCCTCGACGATCAGTACATCACCTTCGCCCGCCAGGCCATCGAGGCCAAAGACCTCGGCGGTGAGCTCTTTCTCCGCGAGACGCACCACAAAGTCCTGCGCGTGCTCGAACAAGCCGAGGCGCTCACCCAGCGGTATCACGTCCTTGTGGCCAATCCGCCTTACTTCGGTCCTAAACAGATGAACGAAGCACTGCGGGAGTTTGCGAAAGAAGAGCTGCCTGACTCAAAAGCCGACCTTTACGCAATGTTCATGGAGCGCAGCTTCAACCTCGTTCTGCCGCATGGATATGTCGCCATGGTAGTGATGCAGAGTTGGATGTTCCTCCATAGCTTTGAGAAGCTTCGGAGCAAATTGCTGAGAGAAAAGACCATTCTCTCGATGGCTCATCTCGGTCCACGAGCCTTCGCAACGATTTCGGGCGAGATTGTTACGGTCACTGCTTGGTGTTGTTCCAACGCACGGTTTGCAGATTATCGAGCTACGTTCTGCAGGCTTATCGATGGAAATGAGAGCGAGAAAGAAACGAACTTCTTGGCGGGACGAGGCAGGTATCCAAATGTATCACAGGATTCGTTCAACGAGATTCCCGGCAGTCCGATTGCTTACTGGATTGGTGACCAACTAAGGGCTGCATTCAGAGGGAGTTCGCTTGCGGATAGCACGATTTCGGATGGGCAGAACAAGACGGCTGACAATGGTCGCTTTGTTCGTGAGCACTGGGAAGTCAGCGTTGAATCGGTAGGTCGTGGAAAGAAGTGGCTACCCTACGCTAAGGGCGGTCCTTTCCGTCGATGGTCAGGAAATCTCGAATCCGTTGTCGATTGGTCAGAGAAGGCCCGTCAACACTATCGAAAGAGCGCATCCTGCCGAATTGTTCCCGAGTATCTCTGGTATAAACTCGGCATTACTTGGAGCCGCGTTGGAACTGGCCTCCAAGGCTTCCGCCTGCTCCCGCAGGATTCGACATTTGATATGGTCGGCTCGTCGGTATTTCTAAAGTCAGATGCCGACCTAGGCTTCCTTCTTGGACTGCTCAACACCCCCGTCACGCAAAACGTCCTGGAGCTATTGAACCCGTCCATTGATTTACAAGTGAAGGACGTTAGGAATGTTCCCGTTCCGTCGAACATCGCACGACAGCAGGTAGAGAAATTTGTCGCTGAGTTGCTCGTGATTTCGGAGAACGATTGGGACTCATCAGAGACCTCGCTACATTTTCGCGACCAGCCATTGCTGCGACCGGGGCTGAAGGGCGCGACGCTGGAGGCGAGCTGGCGGAGTTGGGAGGCGAAGAGCACCGCCGCTATCCGCCGGATGCAGGAGCTTGAGACGGAGAACAACCGGCTTTTCATCGACGCCTACGGCCTCGCGGATGAGCTGAAGCCCGAAGTGCCAGAGGATCAGATCACCCTCGTCCGCGCTGACCCGCGCAAGGACATGGCCGCTTTCCTCTCCTACGCCGTCGGTTGCATGATGGGCCGATACTCGCTTGACAAGCCTGGCCTCATCCTCGCCGATGCCGGCGACGCGCTGGAACAGTACCTCTCTAAGGTTGGTAAGCCGTTAAACCAGCTTGCCTTCATCCCCGACGAAGACGGGATCATCCCGGTGCTTGATGGCGAGTGGTTCGAGGACGACATAGTGGCTCGCGCACACGCTTTTCTGGGAGCTACCTTCGGTGAGGGCACGCTGGAGGATAATCTACGCTTCATTGAGCAATCGCTGGGCAAGGATCTACGCAAATACTTCCTCACTGACTTCTATAAGGCTCACCTTCAAACATACAAAAAGCGTCCCATCTACTGGCTCTTCTCCAGCGGAAAGGAGCGGGCGTTCCAATGCCTGGTCTATTTGCACCGGTACCAGGACGGCACCTTGGCCCGTATGCGGACGGAATATGTCATCCCGTTGCAAGGCAAAATGGCCGCTCGCATTGAACAAATGGCCTCCGAGAGCCAGAAGGCATCTTCCACTTCCCAACGTAAGACTCTGGAAAAGGAACGAGACAAGCTTCTAAAGCACCAAACTGAACTCCGGGCATTTGACGAGAAGCTGCGGCACTATGCCGACCAGCGCATCAAGGTGGATCTCGATGACGGCGTGAAGGTGAACTATGGGAAATTCGGCGAACTTCTCGCTGAGGTCAAAGCCGTGACAGGCGGGACGGACGAGGACTGATGGACACTCGCCAAATTCACGACACCCTCGACCGTATTTACAAGGAAGAGGGTACCAGGATTGTCTTCTGGAACGACCCCGACAAAGAGTTCCAGACTATTCTGCCTGCGCTTAATCTTGACGGGGTCAACATCGTCCAGCTCAACGAGCTAGGTGCTCTAGAAGTGAAGATTCGGTTGGAGCGGGAGGATCCCACAGGGCGGTATCTACTCTATTCCCCCGGTGAGGAACCCGATTACGAGAACGATTGGCTTCTTGACATTCGCCTGTACAGCCGCAGCTTTCGGGCCGACCGCGCTTCGATTCTCCTCGATGAGCTTGGCTTGAAGAACCTCCACCTCCGTCAGTATTTGTCAGACCGACGGAAGTTTTTCGACAACAAGGAACGGCTCCAGAAGCTGAAGGTCTTGGTCGAGCCCAACGATATAGCTAGCGACCTGGACCGAAAAATGATCGCGACGATCGTGAAGGCAGAGCAGCCGGAATGGTTCAATATCGTCCGTACGCTCTACCATGCTTATATCGAAAACGGCGATGAGATCGATTTGCAGACGGAACCAGCCGCTTGGGAACAGATTGAGAAGTTTGAGCTAGACAAACCTTTCTGGGAGATGGCCAAGGCAACGTTCGGCTATTCCGAAGAGACTCCAACGATCAAGAATCTTCTCCTCAGACTCTTCGTGACCGATTATGTTCACCATTTGAAATCCGATGCACCAAGTGCGCTTGTGCATCTTGTTCTCCCGACACAAGGACGATCGAATGCCGTCGTCTGCCTTGGACAATGGCGCGATAGTAGCAGCAAAGGCAGTAGCTATGACCGACTCTCCGAAGAAGTGGCGAGGCTGATCCACCTGGAAGATTACTTGCGCGGCTTGGAGATCCCTGATCTGCTCGATGTGATGACGTTTCTAGAGGTGGAACAAGGGATTGCCAGCCGTCTGCGTGAGCGCGTGCAACAGACGGCGGACATGATCAACCCCGACGAAGTTCGTTCAATTGCAACCCGCAGGCAAGCTGGACACTGGGCTTCGGTCATGGTGAACGGTTCTCCGATGGTGCCGCGATGTGCGCTTCATGCTTTGTATGACGCGTTGGTTGCCGCCGCTGATTTCTTTGCTCTACGGAACCAGCATCGAAACGGGTTTGCCTTTCCCGATGCGACAGCTTTTTATCGGGCCTACGAGGACGAGTTGTTCCGCTTTGATCAGCTGTATCGTCATTTCTGTGAAGCTGCTGATCATGGGGAGGCACAGGGCTGGAACATCCTGAAGCCGTTGAGGGAGTTGATCGAGGATTGTTATGCAAACTGGTACGTGCCGACGCTCGCATTATCCTGGGGGAAGTTTCTGGATCCACAAGGAACTACCCAACTTCTTAGCAAGTGGCAGCTTGACCAGATTCCTAACCAGCAGGAGTTCTTCAACCGCCAGGTGCGGCCTCGTCTAGAGGAGGCTGAAAACCGGAAGGCTTATGTCATTATCAGCGACGCCTTCCGTTACGAGGCGGCACAGGAGCTCACACAAGAGCTCAATGGCACATACCGCTTTGAAGCGACGCTGACCTCGCAGCTCGGCGTCTTGCCGTCGTACACCGCTCTTGGGAAGGCGAGTTTGCTGCCATACAACACGCTGTCGTTTAAGCCGAATGGCGACGTCTTGGTTGATGGGAAGTCAACCTCCTCAACCGAACTGCGGGGGGAAATCCTAGAATCGGTTGAGGGGATGGCCTGCAATGCCAGCGAGTTGGTGGCCATGAAGAAAGAACAGGGCCGAGAATTCGTGAGTGGCAAACGGGTTGTCTACATTTACCACGACACTGTCGATGCGATTGGTGATAAGGCTGCGACAGAGGGAAAGACGTTTGAAGCGGTACGAACAGCGATCAACGAACTGACCGCGTTAGTGGCCTACGTCATCAACAGTCTCAATGGCAACCACGTTATGATCACGGCGGATCACGGGTTCCTCTTCACAGAATCTTCTCCCGGTGAACCGGAAAAGAGCAAACTAGATGAGAAACCAAACGGGACCGTGCTCGCCAAAAAGCGTTATGTGATCGGGCACAACCTTCCTGATCATGAGTCAGTGTGGCATGGCAAGACCGCGGTCACTGCTGGTGCGGAGGGTGGAATGGAATTCTGGATTCCTAAAGCCGCCAATCGTTTCCACTTCGTCGGCGGGGCTCGTTTTGTTCACGGAGGAGCAATGTTACAAGAAATTGTTGTGCCGGTGATCACAGTTAAACACAAGAAGGACAAGTCAGCACGGGGGGACACCAAGGTCAAGTCCGTAACCGTGCATGTGTTGGGTGCCAGCCACAAAATCACAATGAACCAGCATCGCTTTGAACTGATCCAAGCGGAACCAGTGAGCGAACGGGTGAAGCCAATCACGCTCAAGGTGGCGATCTACGAGGGAGATGACGCCGTCACGAACGTTGAGACCGTGACGTTTGATAGTACCTCAGATAAGATGGATGAGCGTAAGAAGTGGGTCCATTTAGTACTCCAAGAACGTCAGTATCACAAAAGTACCCCGTATCGGCTCGTCCTCAGGGACGCCGACACCGGAATTGAGCAGCAGAGTGTACCGGTGATTATTGACAGGGTATTTGCCGATGACTTCTGAAAATACATCGATTGATTCTAGCCTCGATGATCTCCTGAACCGGCATTTTGCCGGCAAGGTCGTTCGCAAAGACCTTACCAAGCTGGTGAAGGAGGGAGCGAACGTGCCGGTGTATGTGCTGGAGTACCTCCTGGGCACGTACTGCGCATCCACCGATGAGACCATCATCCGGGACGGGTTGGCCACGGTAAAGAAGATTCTGGCTGAGAACTATGTCCGTCCGGACGAAGCTGAGAAGGTGAAGTCCACCGTCCGTGAGCGTGGAAGCCTGAAGGTCATCGATAAGGTGACGGTCACGTTGAACGAAAAACGAGACGTATACGAGGCGCTGCTTGCGAATCTTGGTGTCAAAGGAGTGGAAGTCGATAGTAGCTATGTCAAAAAGTTTGAGAAGCTCCTCGTGGGTGGCATTTGGTGCATCATCACGCTGGAATATTTTTACGAAGAGGATCAGAAAGGCTCTCCGTTTCTGCTGAGAGAATTGAAGCCGATCCAGATGCCGAATCTGGACCTAGAGGAGCTCTTTCAGGGACGACGAGCTTTCACGGAAGAACAGTGGATCGATGTCTTATTGCGCTCGACGGGCATGGAACCCACGAACTTCAAAGAGCGAGTGAAATGGCACTTGTTGGCCCGCATGATTCCCTTGGTGGAGAACAACTACAACATCTGCGAATTGGGGCCACGAGGGACCGGCAAGAGTCATATCTATAAGGAAATCAGCCCCAATAGCATTCTCGTCTCCGGTGGTCAGACCACGGTCGCGAATCTGTTCTACAACATGGCACGCCGAACTGTCGGACTCGTCGGCGTCTGGGATGTTGTGGCCTTTGACGAAGTGGCGGGGATTAACTTTAAAGAGAAAGATGGCGTCCAGATCATGAAGGACTACATGGCCTCCGGGTCCTTCTCCCGTGGGCGCGATGCCATCAATGCGTATGCGTCGATGGTCTTTGTCGGGAACATCAATCAGTCAGTGGACACACTGGTAAAGACCAGTCATCTCCTCGCTCCCTTTCCTGAAGACATGATTGACCCTGCGTTTTTTGACCGTTTCCATGCCTACATTCCTGGCTGGGAAATTCCCAAGATGAGGCCGGAATTTTTCACCAACCAATACGGCATGATTGTGGACTATCTCGCCGAATGGATGCGGGAGATGCGCAAGCGGACCTTCGGCGATGCCATCAACAAGTATTTCAAGCTTGGTAGAGATCTAAACCAGCGGGATACGATCGCCGTCAAACACACTGTCTCCGGACTTTTGAAGCTGCTCTATCCCAATGAAGAATACAGCAAGGAAGCGGTTCGTCGATGCTTGGAATATGCGCTAGAAACTCGTCGTCGGGTAAAGGAGCAGCTCAAGAAGATCGGCGGGATGGAGTTCTATGATGTTCATTTCAGCTACATCGACCTGGAAACATTGCAAGAGAAGTTTATCAGTGTGCCCGAACAGGGAGGAGGCACACTCATCCCTGATGGTCCCATGAGCCCAGGCGCGTTGCACACCGTCGCCACTGGGAGCGGTGGCCACTTGGGATTGTATCGACTGGAGACTCAAGTGACGGCGGGAAATGGAGCGCTAAAGACTTCCGGCCTAGGTTCGAACAGCACAGCGAAAGAAGGCATCAAGGTCGGTTTTGACTTCTTCAGAGCGAATGCCTCTCGCGTCAGTGCCTCAATTAAGGCTGGCGACCATGACTATCATCTGCACATCGTGGAGCTGCACAATACCGGGCCCACCAATGCCTTGACCCTCTCCGCATTTATCGCGCTTTGCTCGGCAGTCTTTGGAAAGCCGATCCAGTCTCAGATGGTTATCCTCGGCAGCATGAGCCTCGGTGGCAATGTGATTCCGGTTGAAAACCTGGCTGAGTCCCTTCAGATGGCCTTCGATTCCGGTGCGAAGCGTATCCTGCTACCCATGGCCAGTGTGCGTGATATACCGACGATTCCCGGTGAGTTGTTCGCCAAGTTCCAGACGAGCTTCTACGCAGATCCCACGGATGCCGTGTTTAAGGCATTGGGGGTCGAATGAGACGTGGTTGTATAATTGTTGGTTCCTGTCTTGTTGGCCTCTGAATTTTGAGGTGTGTATGAGTTTGAAGGAAATCATCGATTCACTGCAGACCGAGGATAGGTTCTACCCCGATCTGGTCGGCAAGTTTAAGAATGCACTCAAAGATACTGATGTGGAGATAGCGGAGGACCCTGTAGCGAAATATTTTGCTGCGAAGACAGAAGATGTCACATTATTTTTGCTTGCCCATGAGTCAAACCTGAGTAAGGGTTGGTGGGGGATTCACCACGACATTGTTGATCGGGTTAGGAATTCTGAACCAGTAAGAACTAATCATATTGGGTGGGGAGCCGTCCTTCTCCATAAAACTTTTCAGCGTGGGTATTGGATCCAAGGGGATAACATCTTACGTATGAAGACCCTTCGTTTGGTAACGCTCGGCAAAGAAGGCCAATACCATTTCAATCAGGATAAACTTGATGAAATGCCTGATCTCGCCAAGTGCTTTTTTAGCATTAACAAATTCTTGTTACTTAGCGGCCTACGCAAGATGAACTAATCAAGCACTGATAGCTTAGAATGTGCCATGGACAGGCCACTGTATTCCTATCGCTAACATCCTCGCGCTTCAGTCAAGGAAGAGAGTAGGCTATTCACACGTGCTGCCCCTCTCTTTAGAGGCTCGCCATGTGGGTTATCTTCCTCCTGTTGCTCCTGCCGCTCTCCGTCCATGCGGAGGATCTCGGCGAGTTGAGCGCGAATCCGTACAATCCTGATTCCACGTCCAATCCCTTCGGGGCTGGCAGTCCCTTCAAGCCGGACGGCATCAACAATCCTTTCAGTCCCTACGGCAGTCCGTTCAGTAACCAATCCTCGACGAATCCGTTCGCCACCGATGCGCCTCGCCTCTACGATCAGCAGGGTCAGTACAGGGGCAAGCTCAGCACAAATCCGTATGATCCTGATTCGACCAGCAACCCCTACGGCCGCTACGGCTCTCCGTACTCACCAGACTCGATCAAGAATCCCTACGGCGCCGGGAATCCCTACAGCCCCAGCAGTCCCACGAATCCCTACGGCCGCGGCCTGCGACTTGAAGGACGCTGACCCCGCCGTTGAACCGTTCCATGTGATCTCATGACTGCTTGATACTTCGATCCTACAACGCGGCTCACGGGTTTGTTGTTCTAGCCAGGCCCGTCAGTGGCCGACCGGCTAGCACCTGCGGGGCGCATCGCTCGCGCCAGCAGAGCTGTCACTCCCGCTGCTTATCCCTCTCCGGCGCGCCGCCGGCGGCCTCTACCTCACATTTCCTCCATGAAATGTGCATTGGCTCTCCTCTTCTTGTGAGAGTCCTATGGATCTGACCGCTAGACTGGGACACAACTTTCCTAATCACCCCATCCCACGGTCATTCAGTGCAAGAAATGTGGCTCCCCGGTATTTCATTTTGACGCGGAGCGATAATAGATTTTCAGAGACAACATATCTCCTTAAGAATAGAATCTCCCTACGTTTACGACAGGAATCAGCGCAGGCGCTTGTATTAGAGAACAAGCGTAATCGAGTTAGATTTGATTAGCCGATGATGCATCCCACACCTCAAGAAGCCTTGGCCATTGAGAAGTTTATACTAAACGTCACAATACCCATTTTTGTTGAGACCGAAGGCGGAGCGAAGCTCCATGCAGCTGGAACGCTTTTCGAGATCGCCGGGCGCCAATTCATCATTACTGCTCGTCATATATTCGATGACTTGCCCGATTTAACCAAGATGGCATTTCCAGAAAATCCTTGGAAATGGAAATTGTACACCCTTGGATCATTCCAGATAGCAAAACCTAAACAAGAACATATTGACATCGCGGTGATGGAATTACAAAGCGAAGAGACTATTGCAAAGCTGAAGGCAAATTGGAAATTCCTGCGTATGGAGAATGTTGCGCTACCCTCAACGGCAAGTTTCGATGGAGTCTTCTTCCTCTCTGGCTATCCAACGTCGCTGACGAAGAACGCAACCGATGAGGTTCCATCGATGATTGTTACTGCATATACGCAACGAATTTCGCATGACCAGATCGGAGAAAAGTATAACGCCGATCCAGAACTTGACCTCTTTTTTGAGTATGGCCACACGGCAACGTCCATCACTGGAGAAGAAATTGAGACGCCAAAACTACAAGGCTTGAGTGGAGCTTCCGTCTGGGAGTACAAACCCAAAACATCCACTATTTGGGCTCCCGAATCCAATACTCGCGTCGTTGGGGTTCAGTCTCACTACCGTCACTCAGAATGTTTTCTCGCCAAGAACTGGTGGGCGGTTGCGAAAGCTCTAGAAATGATTGACTATCAGCTTGCCAAGGCAGTTCGCTCCGAACTCCATTGACCTCCTCCCAGAGAACTGGAAAACCCATGCAAGAAACTTCTTCTCGTTGAGATTTCATGTTCGAACGATCGGGGGCTGTGGGATGTAGCAAGTAGATCGGGAAACAGTGTCAGCAGCATTTTCCGACCCACATGTGCTCATCTTCAGCCGGGGAGTCACTGATGTTCCGCTTTTCGGAGGCTCACCATGCGCCTTGTCTTCCTTCTGTTGCTCCTGCTGCTGCCACTGCCGCTCTCCGTCCACGCGGAAGATCTCGGCGAGCTGAGCGCGAATCTTTCTCGTCTGTCTGGTCTGTCTGGTTTGTTTAGTTTATCTGGTTATTTAGTTTCTTTGGTTATCCAATCCGCCAACCAAATGAACGAGACAAACCAAACAAACAAGATAGACCAGTTCGTCTCTCCCTTCGGCGCCGGGAATCCCTACAGCCCCAGCAGTCCCACGAATCCCTACGGCCGCGGCCTCCGAAGTGAAGGACGCTGATCCAGCCGTTGAACCGCTTCACGTGATCGCAAGGATACCGTTCTTATTTGTTTCCCTCTCCGTGACATGCTAGCCTTTCTGGTGTCCTTCCTGAACGGAGACCCCATTCCGCACCAACGTTGCCTCCAGTCTTGCCGAGTGTTGCTTCCCACCCGCAGAGTTCCTTGCCAACGAGCTACAACCTAATGGACCCGATCACGCACACGTGTTCCGGCATTCTACTGGGGCAGGGGCTGCGTCCGCTCACGGCGGTGCGGAAGACGACGCTGCTGGTGGCGGGACTGGCCGCCTTCGCGCCGGATGTCGATTCCGTCAGTTATCTCTGGGGATCGGACGCCTTTTATCGTGTGCATCACACCTACACGCATACGCTTGTGGGTCTTGTCGTG
>Ga0315287_10003897_pt1 | contig 14463 bp, 10 predicted proteins | sample YL17G11_0_MG_FD_205037 | JGI IMG/M metagenome (GOLD analysis project Ga0315287, IMG submission 205037) | Sediment microbial communities from Yellowstone Lake, YNP, Wyoming, USA - YL17G11_0 | ecosystem: Environmental > Aquatic > Freshwater > Lake > Sediment | place: USA: Wyoming | collected... | reverse complement strand
TTGATCCGATCCCATTGGTCGTCGCGTAATCCATAGCGCCGCATCGGTCGGCCCCTCCTCAAGCCAACCGCCCATGAATCACTCAACAGCTGATTTGGAAACCCCTCCCGCAACATCGTGGCGCACTATAGAACGGCGTTCCGCGTTTGATTCCGATCCGTTCTCGTGCAAAGGCCTCGTAACTGAAGACAGGCCCTAGTGTCCACTGTTCAGGGTTTGGTTGCAACGGGGCTATTAGGGTCCGGACTGGTACCCATCAGCTGACGATGGTGGCGGGACAGACGGCGCGGCGGCGTCACCGCCGGGCCCGATGAGCTCCAGGATCAAGCTCTTCCTGGTGATGACAACTTCGAGATACTCGCTGGGGACGACGAGCGTGCCGTCTTCGGCGACGTTGAACGTGTCGAGGAGCGCATAGAGATCAGCCCCGCGCGCCTCGCGCGCCTTCGGATCGATTGCCGCGAACGCCTTGACGGCCGGAGGGGCCTCGGGCTCACCAATATCCTAGCACACGAGAGGCCCTTCGGCCTGATTCCAGGCTTGCAGGCCGCCATGGAGATGGCGTGAGCCGCTGAGACCGGCGGCTTGCGCGGCTTGTACGGCCATGGCCGACCGCTCGCCGAAGGAACAGTAGAAGATAAGGCGCTTGCCCGCGGCCCTGGCGAGCTGATGCAGCAGACCGTCTGCCTGGAGGTTCGCCCGCAAATTGGGGTAAGCGACGTGCAGCGACCCAGGAATGATCCCGTCGCGCTTCCGCTCCTGATCTTCCCGCAAATCCACTAGGGCCACGTCTGGCTGGCCTAACAGGGCCTTGGCCTCCTTAGCAGTCAAAGCCCATCCCCGATCGGCAACGATGTTCTGAGCAAGCCCAATCCGCATGTTCGCCGGAACCGCAACGTCCATCATCTTGGGGTTGGGGAGGCGCAGGCTATTCATGAGGTCCACATAGTCGTCGATGGACTTGACCTGCAGGCGGGGATTGAAGGCGCGTTCCTCGGCGATGGTGCTTACCGTATCGCCCTTATAGTCGTGGGCCGGATAGACGAGCGTCTCGTCGGGCAGCTTCAGCAGGCGCCCAAAGATCGAGTCGTATTGGGCGCGTGGGTCGCCGTTCTGAAAATCCGTGCGGCCAGTGCCGCGGATGAGGAGGGTGTCTCCGGTGAACACGCGGTCCGGCAGGATGAAGCTGTAGGAATCGTCGGTGTGGCCCGGAGTATAGGCCACAGCGAGACTGATGCCTTCAATCTCGACGCGGTCGCCGTCGTTGACGCGGATCGAGACGACATCTGCCTTGGTCTGCTCGCCCATGACGGTGACGCAATGGGTGCGCTCGCGGAGCGCGTCGAGCCCGGTGATGTGGTCGGCATGCAAATGGGTGTCGATGGCCTTGATAAGCCGCAAGTCCAGCTCGTTCAGGAGCTGAATATAGCGGTCTACTTTCTCAAGTACGGGATCGACAATGAGCGCTTCGCCGCCGTGGCGGCTCGCAAGCAGGTAGGTGTAGGTGCTGGAGGTTGAGTCGAACAGCTGCCGGAAGATCATCGTGGCGATCCTTCTGCCTCACCGCTATGCGGGGTCAATTTCATCATACAGATCCCTCAAACGGAAAGGAGTGGGAGCAGTTTAGCGGAGGTGGCGAGGGCAGGGAGGACTCGTCGAGATCGGCACGGCTTCCCTCATCGCGCCAAAGACGTTTAGGGCGCACCGCGTTGTGATACTATCGGGCAGTCGAGGGTTTTCTCAAGCGCCTCGATCAGCTCCTGTTTCGAGTCGGCCGAGATGAAAAGCCCATTGTTTTGTTCGGCGAGGCACATCATGTCGAGGACACTCTCGCCGGTCCAGGAAAAGCCCTTGATGCGGTAGCTGATGATGTGGATGGTGAGTTGCTCGGCCGCGTCATGGAGTTGCTTGGCAAGCGCGCAAGGCGACCCGCCACAGGTCTCCTCGCCATCCGTAATGACGACGATCAGGCCGGGCTTCGCGCGATAGTCGAGCACGTCGGCCGCCTGCGCCACCGCCGAGGTCAGCGGCGTCTTGCCAGCCGGCGTCAGGGCATTCACCACGCTCATGATCGCCTCGGCGGCGTTTACCGTGGGCGTCAAATCGAGATGGACGTTGCACTGCATGTAAGGTCCTGGACCATAGGTGATGAGCCCGACGCGCCGAAACCGGGTGGCGCTCGGCAGCACCGCGGCGAGCGCGGAGCGGACCTCGTCGATCCGGGTGACAGAGGTGGCGATGCCGCCGCCCACGACTCCTGCCATGGAGCCGGACGCGTCGAACACGATCATGGCGTCCTGGTTGCAAGGCGGAGGCTGTGGTTCCTCCGCCTGGGAAAGAGCCCGACACACAAGGCTGAGGCCCAAGGCGATGGCGGCAACCCGAACAGAGAGAAAAGGCCAGTCCATGCTGTGCGCTTCCCAGTGCGCCGACTTTAGCCCAAGGTCGGCCTTACGGTTTAGGCGTCAATCGGGCTTCACAATACTGGACACTCGCCGGGGCCCGAGGCGTCAACGACAATTTGACGAAATGGGGAATGGACGAGACAGATGCTCTCAGCCTCGGCTTGCCGTGGCGAAATAGTTCACATCGGTGTCGCGCCCAAGCCGCCACTCGTCGGCGAGCGGGTCGTAGATCAGGCCCCTCGTGTCGGTCAAAGTGAGATCTGCTCCTTGCAGGGCCGAGCGAAGCTCGTCGGGCCTGACGAAGCGCTGCCATTGATGGGTGCCGACGGGCAGCCAGCGCAGGATCAGCTCGGCGCCGACAATCGCGAGCGCATAGGCCTTCAGGGTGCGGTTGAGCGTGGACAGGATCATGAGCCCTTCGGGCTTCACTAACGGCGCGACCGTCTTCAGAAACTTGGGTACGTCCGGGACGTGCTCCACGACTTCCAGCAGCAGCACGGCGTCAAAGACTTCACCCCGGCCGACAAGCTCTTCAGCGGTGGCTGCTGGATAATCGATGTGGAGCCCGGCGGCCGAAGCGTGCGCTTTCGCCGCCTCGATGGCCTCTTGGCCGGGGTCGATCCCGGTCATGCGGCACCCAAGCCGCGCCAGGGGCTCGCAGACCAGGCCCCCGCCACAGCCGATATCGAGGATGCTCAAGCCCGCAAGGCTCGACGCTTGCTTGGGGTCGCGTCCAAAGCGCGAGCAGATCTGATCGCGGATATAGGTGAGCCGCACGGGATTGATGCGATGGAGTTGGCCGAAGGGGCCGCGCGGATCCCACCATTCGCCGCCGAGCCGCGCGAAGCGGGCGACCTCCTCGCGGTCGAGCGTCAGTGAGCTATCGGGGCCTTGCGCCATGAGGGCCATTGGCCGCGGCCCTTAACCGCCTGTCAAGCAGGGCTGAGGTCAAGTCCAAGCCAGGTTGCGGCACGCGCCCGCAGTCAGTATGAAGAACCGCTTTTCTGGCCGGTCCCGGTGGGGCCGGCCATATTGTTGCTGAGGCAGGTGGGCGTTTTGAAGCGAGGCGCCCGGCCGGGAGTTGCAAGTGTCCCTATTGGTGCTCAAATTCGGTGGGACGTCCGTCGCCGATGTGGATCGTATCCGCAACGTCGCGGCGCATGTGAAGCGCGAGGTGGATCAAGGTTACGCTTGTGCCGTCGTGGTCTCGGCCATGGCGGGCCAGACCAATCAGCTCGTGGCCCTGGTCGAGGACGCCTGGGGCTTCAAGCAACGCGCTCAGCGGAATAATGTGCCGGCCACGGCCGCCTATGACGCGCGCGAATATGACACCGTGGTGGCCTCGGGCGAGCAGGTCACCTCCGGGCTCCTCGCCCTCGTGCTCCAGTCGATCGGCATAGCGGCGCGGTCGTGGCAGGGCTGGCAAATCCCGATCGCCACGAATGACGCCCACCGGGCGGCCCGCATCACCAGCGTCGCGGTGGAGGGTCTAAGGGCGCGGCTGCTGCAAGGCGAGGTCGCGGTGGTGGCCGGGTTTCAAGGGCTTGGCCCCGACAACCGCATCAGCACCTTGGGGCGCGGAGGCTCCGACACGAGCGCGGTGGCGCTTGCCGCGGCGCTCAACGCCGACCGTTGCGACATCTATACCGATGTCGACGGCGTCTACACCACCGACCCCAGGGTCGTGCCGCGTGCCCACCGGCTTGACAGAATTTCCTACGAAGAGATGTTGGAGATGGCCTCGCAAGGCGCCAAGGTGCTGCAGACTCGCTCCGTCGAGCTTGCCATGCAAAAGGGAGTGCGGGTGCTGGTGCGCTCGAGCTTCGATCCGCCCGACATGCCTGGCGCGGGGGCTGCCGAGACGTGTGGGACACTCGTTTGTCATGAGGATGAGATCGTGGAGCAACATGTCGTCAGCGGGATCGCCTATGCGAGGGACGAGGCCAAAGTGACGTTGCTTAAGATCGCCGACAAGCCCGGCGTGGCGGCGCAGGTGTTCTGCCCGCTCGCGGCCGCCAACATCAACGTCGACATGATCGTGCAGAACGTCTCCGAGGACGGCTTTACCGATCTCACCTTCACCGTGCAAAGCGCCGATTACGACCGCGCGGTCGAGGTGCTGAAGAAGGCCAGGGAAAGCGTCGGCTATTTCGACTTGCGCGGTTCGACCGACGTCGCCAAGGTATCTGCCATAGGCGTCGGCATGCGCAGCCATGCGGGCGTTGCTGCCCAAATGTTCAGCGCGCTTGCCGAAAAGGGCATCAATATCGAGGCGATCTCGACTTCCGAGATCAAAATCAGCGTATTGATCGATGCGGCCTACGCCGAGCTTGCGGTGCGAACCTTGCATTCCTTGTTCGGATTGGACAGCCGCTAAGGCCTCTTAGGCGGCACCCTCAAGCCTTTCGTAAGCTTGGTTCGCCGCCCAAGGCCGGCGAGGACTGGTATCCATGCCAATCACTGTTGGCGCCCCTAGACTGCTGCTCCGCCGCTTGCGCGAGGTGATGGCCGAGCGCGAGAGCGCACAGGCGCGCCTCGACAAGGTCGTGGTGCTGATCGCCTCCAACATGGTCGCCGAGGTGTGCTCGCTCTATTTGCGCCGCCGCGACTCTTCGCTCGAGCTGTTCGCGACCGAAGGCCTCAATCGCGAGGCCGTGCACAGCACGCATCTGAAACGCGGCGAAGGTCTCGTCGGGTTGATCGCCGAGCAGGCCGAACCGATGCAGTTTGCCGACGCGCAAGTCCACCCGGCCTTCTCCTACCGGCCGGAAACCGGCGAGGAGATCTACCATGCCTTCCTCGGCGTGCCGGTCCTCCGGGGCGGTCATACCATCGGCGTCTTGACGGTGCAGAACCGCACGCAGCGTCACTACAGCGACGAGGAGGTGGAGGCGCTGCAAACGACCGCCATGGTGATCGCCGAGATGATTGCCTCCGGCGGGCTAATCGTGAGCGACGAAGCAGCGCAAGATGCGCGCCGCGACCAGAGCGCCCGCTTCACCGGTCTTTCGATCTCCGAGGGCGTGGCGCTCGGCCATGTGGTGCTGCATGAGCCGCGCATCGTCGTCACCACGCTGATCGCCGAGGATGCCGAGCTTGAGCGCCGGCGGCTCGCGCAAGCCGTCGAGGACTTGACCGGCATGATCGACGGCATGTTGGGTCGGGGCGATTTGGAGCGCGCCGGCGAGCATCGCGAGGTGCTGGAAGCCTTCCGCATGTTCGCTCACGACCGCGGCTGGCGCCGGCGCCTCGATGAGGCGCTGCTCACCGGGTTGACGGCCGAGGCCGCAGTGCAGCGGGTGCGCAACGACACGCGGGCGCGCATGATGCGGCAGACCGATCCTTATGCGCGGGAACGGCTGCACGACATCGACGACCTCTCCAACCGGCTGTTGCGCCTGCTCGCGGGCGGGGCGGGGACGGCGGCGGCCGGAAACCTGCCGCAAGACACCATTCTGGTCGCTCGCACCATGGGTCCGGCAGAGCTGCTCGACTACGACCGCCAGCGCTTGCGCGGGCTTGTGCTCGAGGAGGGCGGCGCGACGAGTCATGTCGCCATCGTGGCGCGGGCGCTTGGCTTGGCGGCGATCAGCCAAGCTAAGGGTGTGCTCGAGGCGGTGGAGGCAGGCGACGCGGCCATCGTCGACGCTGAAGGCGGTGAGCTGCATGTGCGACCGACGCCTGAGGTGGTGGCGGCCTATGCCGATAAGGTTCGATTTCGGGCCAGGCGCCAAGCCCAATATGCGGCCTTGCGCACCGTGCCGCCGGTCACGCTCGACGGGGCGCGGGTGTCGCTGAATATCAACGCCGGGCTGCTGTTCGACCTACCGCATCTCGACCAGTCCGGCGCCGACGGCATCGGGCTGTTCCGCACCGAGCTCCAATTCATGATCGCCTCGACCTTTCCGCGGCTCGAGCAGCAGACGCGCATCTACAAGGCGATCCTCGATGCCGCCGGCGATCGCCCCGTGGTGTTCCGTTCCCTCGATGTCGGCGGCGATAAGGTGCTGCCCTATTTCCGCGTGCGCAAGGAGGAGAACCCCGCTCTCGGCTGGCGGGCGATCCGCATGGCGCTCGATCGGCCGGCGCTGTTCCGTACCCAGATCCGCGCATTGCTCCGAGCGGCACAAGGGCGCGAGCTTCGCATCATGCTGCCGATGATCGCCGATGTGGCCGAGCTTAAGGCGGCGAAGTCCCTCATCGACCGCGAGCTGCAGATCCTGAAGCGCCACGGCCGCCCCGAACCAAAGCGACTCCTGATTGGGGCCATGATCGAGGTGCCAGCGCTGTTGTGGCAGCTCGATAGTCTCCTGCCGCTTGCCGATTTTGCTTCCGTGGGCTCGAACGATTTGATGCAGTTCTTGTTCGCCACCGACCGCAGCAACATGCTGGTCGCCGACCGCTTCGATGCGCTCAATCCAGCGGGGCTGTTGGCGCTTCGCACGATCGTCGAGGCCGCGACGAAGCACAACGTGCCGCTCAATCTATGCGGCGAGATGGCCGGCAAGCCGCTCGAGGCGATGGCGCTCATCGGCATCGGTTTCCGGTCGATCTCCATGGCGCCGGCCTCCGTGGGCCCGGTCAAGGCCATGGTCCTGTCGCTCGATGCGGGCGATCTGTGGGTGCGCCTGCAAGAGCTTCTCGCCTGCAAGTCCACATCGGTGCGCGAGGAGCTGAAGAGCTACGCAGCCGAGAAGGGCGTGCAAGTATGAGCTGGAGCGCCAACAGGCGACCGTTCGGCGGTTGCGCTGAGACTTGCAAACTGCCAGCCGATAGGCTTGTGTGGGACGAGATTCGCAGAACCTGGGATCGGCCTTGCGATGGCCACTTCGCCGCGCTCAGCGCCGAGAAGCTTGTCTTTGGACGTTCGATCCGGAGGCCGCCTGCACATTCACGGGATTAAGGAAATGCCAGCCGGCTATGACGCTGAGGTGGCGGAGCTGTTTCGAGACCTGCGTGCCGCGAGCGGCTTAACGGAGGCGGATCTCGTCGCCCAGCTCGCCACGCGCCTGGAGGTGGTCCAGGCGCTTGAGCAGGGCGCGATATACGCCTTGCCGCCATGGCCGGAAACCTGCCGCGTCGTGTCGACCTATGGGACGTTGCTCAACCTAGACGTGCGTCCCTTGCTGCGGCGCATCTATGCCCAGGTCGAGGCCGGAATTGTTGAGCTTGCCCCGAAACCGATGCCAGACGTGCCCTTCATGGCGCCGCCGGAGGACATGAATCGGGACTTCCAAAATCGTGAATTCCAGCCGCCGTCGCGACCCTCCGCACTTCCGGCTGCCGAGCCGCTTCCCGCACCACCTCGCCAGGTTGGCGTCCCGCCGCCAAGGCCGAGCCAAGCGGTGCCGGATTGGGGAATTCAGCCCCCACAACCCCGCCAGGTTCAGGCACCGCAGCCCAGAACGCAGCCACAGCCACAGCCGCCACAGTGGCAGCCACCGCCACAAGAGCAGACACGGCAGCAGCCGCAGTGGCAGCCACCGCCACAGCAATTGCCGCCGCCACAGCAGCCCCGAGCCGCGCCTCAGCCACAACGGCCTGCGGTGCCACCACCGCCCCCACAGACACAGCCCAAAGCGGCGCCTCGATCGGCACCGGCCGAGGCGAAGCCGGAGCAGAAAAAGCAGCGATGGGTGGCCTTGCTGAAATGGGGTCTGATCCCGCTGCTTGTCTTCGGTGTGGCAATCGGGCTATGGCTCGCCAAGCCCAGCCTGCTTGGCTTCTCCGGTCCAAACACGGCGCAATCGGGGGCCAAGCCGCCGAATGCCGCGCCGCCGGCCCCTAACGCCGACCCGAACGACCCGCGTAGCCGCAAAACGGACCGGCTTCCCGGTCCCTCGTAGCCAGTCTATTTGCCGTCCAGTTCCGATCCAGCTTCTGTTCCAAACATGACCACGATTCCCGCCGAGAAACTGGACATGCTCGTCTCCCGCTGGGGGACCGTGCAAAGCGCGCTCGCCTCCGGCGGCGACCAGGAAAGCTTCGTGCGCCTGTCGCGCGAGTTTGCCGAGCTCGATCCGATCGTGGCGACCATCACTGCGCTCCGTTCGGCGATGCGGGAACAGGAAGACCTGAAGCAGCTGATCGACGACCCGTCGTCCGAAAAGGACATGACGGCGCTTGCGGAGGAGGAGCTTGGCACGCTCGAAGCGAGAATCGATGACCTCGAGCAGCAGCTCAAGTTGCAATTGCTGCCAAAGGATGTCGCGGATGACAAGAGCGCGATCCTGGAGCTGCGCGCCGGCACCGGCGGCGAGGAAGCGGCGCTGTTCGCCGGCGATCTCTTCCGCATGTATCAGCGCTACGCCGAGAAGCGGGGCTGGAAGGTCAACATTCTGTCGGCGAGCGAGTCGGCTACCGGCGGGTACAAGGAGATCATCGCCAATATCACCGGCAAGGGCGTGTTTGCCCGGCTCAAATTCGAATCGGGCGTGCACCGGGTGCAGCGGGTGCCGGATACCGAGGCGCAAGGGCGCATCCACACGTCGGCGGCCACCGTTGCCGTGCTGCCGGAGGCCGAGGAGGTCGACGTCAAGATCGATGAGAAGGATCTGCGCATCGACGTGTTCCGGGCGAGCGGTCCGGGGGGACAATCGGTCAACACCACTGACAGTGCGGTCAGAATCACCCATTTGCCAACCGGTGTCGTGGTCAGCCAGCAGGACGAGAAATCGCAGCACAAGAACAAGGCGAAGGGGATGAAGGTGCTGCGTTCTCGCCTTTACGAACTCGAGCGATCAAAGCTCGACGCCGAGCGCTCGGAGAACCGCCGCAGCCAGATCGGCACCGGCGACCGGTCGCAGCGAATTCGCACCTATAATTTCCCGCAAGGGCGCGTGACTGACCACCGCATCGGGCTGACGCTGCACCAGCTCTATCTGGTGCTGGAGGGAGAAGCGCTCGATGAGCTTATCGATGCGCTGATTTCCGAACATCAGACGAGCCAGCTCGCCGCGATGCAGAACGACGGTCGTGGGTGAGTTGGCGATGCCAAAGAGCCGGGTTACCCTGCGGACGGCGTTCGCCGCGGCGGTGCGAATGTTGCGGCAGGCCAAGATCGAGACGCCGGAACTCGATGCGCGGCTCCTGCTCTGTCACGCGACCGGGCTTGGCCACGAAGCCTATGTCGCCGGGCGCGACGGCGAGCTAGACGCCCGGGCCGCGGCGCGCTTCGCCAGCTTTGTCGAGCGGCGCCTTGACGGCGAGCCGGTTTCGCGCATCGTCGGCGTCAGGGAGTTCTATGGGCGGCCGTTCCGCATCGATGCATGCACGCTGGACCCCCGGGCCGATACGGAGACGCTGATCGAAGCGGCGCTCGCAATGGTCGATCGGAGGGGTTTGCGGGAGAGCCCGCTCAAGCTGCTCGATCTCGGCACTGGCAGCGGCTGCATCCTGACCACCCTCTTGGCCGAACTGCCGAAGGCAAGCGGCATCGGCATCGATGCGAGCATGCCGGCGCTTGCGCTGGCCAAGACCAATGCGCAGGCCCTTGGGATCGGGGCGCGGGCGAGCTTTGTTGCTGGCGATTGGCTCGAGGGCATCGGTGGCGCCTTCGATCTGGTGGTCGCCAATCCGCCTTATATCGCCTCGGGTGATATTGCCGGACTGTCCCGGGAGGTGAGCGCCCATGATCCCTGGGCGGCGCTCGACGGTGGCGCCGACGGGCTCGCAGCCTATCGCCGCATCGCGCCAAGGACGCGCGAAATATTGCGGCAAGGGGGCACCATTCTGCTTGAGACTGGAGCGGATCAGGCCGAGGCCGTGCTTCACCTGCTGGTTGAGGCGGGCCTTGGCATCGAAGCCGGTCATTGCCTGTGGCACGATCTCGGCCAGCGGCCGCGGGTGGTCGCCGCGACCGCATGACACGCGCCGGTCCAACAGAGACAAGTCGCGCAAGCGCAAAAAAGGGACTTGGAAAATAGCGGGGATCAGGCTAGGTTCATGGCCAGCGAACGATTAGTTTCGGCCATGGCGTTGATAACGCGGGCCGGTTGCAGACGGCAACAGAGCGGACATCTCTTGAACCTCGATTGAAGGGCGCCGTGCCTCTCGGGACGTTCAGGTGACGCTCAACCGACCATCTATCTTTAGGCTGGCTGGCGCCATCGAGGTATGTCGGCTCGGCGCCGGGGGTTAGCACAAGGCGGCAGCGAGAATGCGTTTACCGATCATGGCGTGCGCCGGCCGCATGCGGACGGAGCGAAAGCCAATAGCAAACTCGGACCCGAGATCCGAGCAGACAAGAAACTGACGAGCAAGGAGCAGGTCGCGGCCTTGGCCGCCTATCAGGATTGAACAGAAGCCTATGAGGCAACCACAACAACAGAATCGCAGGGGCCGCGGCCGCACTGGCCGCAAGCCCCAGAATTCATTGGCGCGGAGCTACGAATCAAACGGCCCCGACGTCAAGATCCGCGGGACCGCGGCTCATATCGCCGAGAAGTACACGACGCTTGCGCGCGACGCTTTAGCTTCGGGCGATTTGGTGGCGGCGGAGAGCTATTTCCAGCATGCGGAGCATTACAACCGCATCATCATGGCCGCGCAATCGCAGCTCGGTCCACAACACGGTGGCCAGCCGGGCGAAGGGGGGAATGGCGGATACCGGCCGAGCTGGAACGCCGATGCCTTCGACGACGATGGCTCCGAGGAGGGCGGCCCCGGGAGCGGCGGCGGTAGTGACGAGATGCGCGGAAGCGGCGGGCGTGAGCAGAGCGGCGGGCGTGAGCAGAGCGGCGGGCGGGAGCATTATGGACGTCGTGGCCCGAATGGCAGCGAGGCGCCCGCGCGGGACGGGAACGGTAACGCAAATGGCGGCGAGTCCGCCGATGTCTCCCCATCCGATGAGAGCGCCTCGGACCCGGTGGGCTAACGCCCGCCTCGTACACCGAATAGCTCCTGGTCCATGATCTCCGGAAGGGCGGCTGTCCGGCGCGAATTTTTCGCGCGGGCCGCTGGCCAATGCACGCCGTCCCTTTTTGTTGGATGGAGCTGACGCTATATCTCCGTTAAGTGGGCGGTATTGGGTTTGGCTGTTCGGCCGAGCGTTTCAGACTCTGCTGCCCTGATGTTGCGCCCCTAACGCGTGCTAAAGAGGGAAGCGTCCCCATGGATTTCGAGAAATTTTCCGACCGCCTGAAAGGCTTCGTGCAGTCGGCGCAGACCGTCGCCATCCGCGAAGGCAACCCGCAGATCACTCCGGAGCACCTGTTGAAGGTGTTGCTCGACGATCCAGAAGGTTTGGCGGCGGGGCTCATCGCCAAGGCCGGCGGCCGTCCCAAGGAGGCGCTGGAGCACGACGAGGCGGCACTCGCCAAGCTGCCCAAGGTTTCGGGCGGCGGGGCCCAGGTGCATATGGCGCCAGCCCTCGCCCGCGTGCTCGACCAGGCGGAGCAGATGTCCACCAAGGCCGGCGACAGCTTCGTCACCGTGGAGCGCGTGCTGCAGGCGCTCAGCCTCGCCAAGGAGACGGAAGCCTCCCGCATTCTCGCCGATGCCGGTATCACGCCTGTCTCGCTCAATGCCGCCATCAACGAGCTGCGCAAGGGCCGCACCGCGGATTCGGCTTCCGCCGAGCAGGCCTATGACGCGCTGAAGCGCTATACCCGCGATTTCACCGAGGCGGCCGCCAAAGGCGAGCTCGATCCCGTGATCGGGCGCGACGAGGAGATCAGGCGCACCATCCAGGTGCTGTCGCGCCGCACCAAGAACAACCCCGTGCTGATCGGCGAGCCGGGCGTCGGCAAGACCGCGATCGTGGAGGGGCTCGCGCATCGCATCGTCAAGGGCGACGTGCCGGAGAGCCTGAAGGACAAGAAGGTGCTGTCTCTCGATCTCGGCGCACTGATCGCCGGCGCCAAATATCGCGGCGAGTTCGAGGAGCGGCTGAAGGCGGTGCTGTCCGAGATTCAGTCCTCGAGCGGCCAGATCATCCTGTTCATCGACGAGATGCACACCCTGGTCGGCGCCGGCAAGGCCGACGGCGCCATGGACGCCTCGAATTTGTTGAAGCCCGCGCTCGCCCGCGGCGAGCTGCATTGCGTCGGCGCCACCACGCTCGACGAATACCGCAAGCATGTGGAGAAGGACGCGGCACTCGCCAGGCGCTTCCAGTCGATCTACGTTTCGGAGCCCACCGTCGAGGACACCATCTCGATCTTGCGCGGGCTCAAGGAGAAATACGAGTTGCACCACGGCGTGCGCATCGCCGATGCCGCGCTGGTCGCCGCCGCCGTGCTGTCCAACCGCTATATCGCCGACCGCTTCCTGCCCGACAAGGCGATCGATCTGGTCGATGAGGCGGCGTCGCGCTTGCGCATGCAGATCGACTCGAAGCCCGAAGCGCTGGATGAGCTCGACCGCCGTATCATGCAGCTCAAGATCGAGCGCGAGGCGCTGAAGAAGGAAACCGATTCTGCCTCGAAGGACCGGCTTACCAAGCTCGAAAAGGAGCTCGTCAACATCGAGGAAGAGGCGAGCGTGCTGACGCGGCGCTGGCATGAGGAGAAGGCCAAGCTCGCCGGCGCGCAGAAGCTGAAGGAGCGGCTCGATGCCGCCCGCCTCGAACTCGAGCAGGCGCAGCGCCGCGGCGATCTGGCTAGGGCCGGCGAACTCGCTTACGGCGTCATCCCCGAGCTCGAAACCACGCTCAAAGCACTCGAAGAGGCCGAGGACCAAGGCGGCGCCATGGCGCAAGAGGTGGTGACGGCCGATTTGATCGCGCAGGTGGTGTCGCGCTGGACCGGCATCCCCGTCGACAAGATGCTCGAAGGCGAGCGCGACAAGCTGCTGCGCATGGAAGAAGCGATCATGCAGCGCGTGGTCGGCCAGTCTGAGGCCGTCACCGCGGTCTCGACCGCCGTGCGCCGCTCCCGCGCGGGGCTGCAGGATCCCAACCGGCCGATCGGCTCCTTTATGTTCTTGGGCCCGACCGGCGTCGGCAAGACCGAGCTTGCCCGTGCGCTCGCCATGTTCCTCTTCGACGACGAGCACGCCATGATCCGCATCGATATGTCGGAATATATGGAGAAGCACTCGGTGGCCCGGCTGATCGGCGCGCCCCCCGGCTATGTCGGCTATGAAGAGGGCGGCGCACTCACCGAGGCCGTGCGGCGCAGGCCCTACCAGGTGATCCTGTTCGACGAGATCGAGAAGGCGCATCCGGACGTGTTCAACGTGCTGTTGCAGGTGCTGGACGACGGCAGGCTGACCGACGGCCAGGGCCGCACCGTCGACTTCCGCAACACGCTGATCGTCATGACCTCCAATCTCGGCTCCGAATATCTCGTCAACCAGCCCGAAGGTGAGGATTCAGAGGCCGTGCGCGAGCAGGTGATGGCGATCGTGCGCGCTCATTTCCGGCCAGAGTTCCTGAACCGCGTCGACGAGATCATCCTGTTCCACCGCCTGAAGCGCGATCAGATGACGGCGATCGTGGACATCCAGATGCAGCGGCTGGCCAAGCTGCTGGCCGACCGCAAGCTAACCGTCGAGCTCGACGACAAGGCGAAGGAATGGCTCGGGGCCAAGGGCTACGATGCGGCCTATGGCGCGCGGCCGCTGAAGCGCGTCATCCAGAAATATGTGCAAGACCCGCTGGCCGAGCTGATCCTGCAAGGCAGGCTGCATGACGGCGAGACGGTGAAGATCAGCGCCGGGCCCGACGGCCTCATCATCAACGGCCGGGCGGCGAAACAAGCGGCTTAGCCTAGTGTCGCCGCCGACGCCTGCATGATGCGGCGAGACCTCGAGGGAGGGTGCGGTATGAAACCATTGCCGGTACTGGCGCTGATCGTCGCCTTGGTTTCGATCATCGTTTCGCCAAGTCCGAGCGCCGCCGGCACAGCGGCCGAGATCAACGCCGCCACCAATGCGACCTTGCGCAGCTTCGACGCGCAATATCCCGGCACGGGGCGCGAGCTTGCCCGTAAGGCGGCAGGCCTCCTGGTGTTTCCCGCCGTGTACAAAGCCGGCATCTTCATTGGCGGGTCCTATGGCGAGGGCGTGCTCATCGTGAAAGGAGAACCCGCCGGCTATTACAACATCGTCGCGGCGT
>Ga0315287_10003896_pt1 | contig 14464 bp, 14 predicted proteins | sample YL17G11_0_MG_FD_205037 | JGI IMG/M metagenome (GOLD analysis project Ga0315287, IMG submission 205037) | Sediment microbial communities from Yellowstone Lake, YNP, Wyoming, USA - YL17G11_0 | ecosystem: Environmental > Aquatic > Freshwater > Lake > Sediment | place: USA: Wyoming | collected... | reverse complement strand
CTGAGGCTGCGGCGTTCCGGCGCGGCCGGCGGCCCGGCAACCGGGGCCGAACTGGTCCTGCGCGGCGCCGACCCGGGACCCGTCCCTGGCCCGGCACCCCGTCCCCGGCCCGGCGGCGCGCCCGGCACCCCGTCCCCGGCCCGGCGGCGCGCCCGGCAGACGCCCCGCACCCCGGCTGACCGGGCGTGCGGTACCCTGCGCCGATGCGATACGTGGAGGTTGACGGCCTGCGAACGTCGGCGATCGGGTTGGGGGCCTGGCAATTCGGGTCGCGCGAGTGGGGGTACGGCGAGGCCTACGCGGCGGAGATCGCCCCGGCGCTGGTGCGGCGGGCCATCGAGCTCGGGATCACGATGATCGACACGGCCGAGGCGTACGGGCTGGGACGCTCCGAGCGCATCGTCGCCGGCGCCCTCGCCGCGATCCCGCCGGTGGATCGGGCCGACCTCACGGTCGCGACGAAGTTCATGCCGATCGCCCCTGCCGAGCCGATCCTCGCCCGCCAGGCAGCCGGGAGCCGGCGCCGCCTCAGGGTCGACGCGATCGACCTCTACTACGCCCACTGGCCGAATCCCCTCGTCTCGGTGCGCCGCACGATGCAGGCGCTGCGGCCGCTCGTCGCGACCGGGGTGGTGCGCGGGGTCGGGGTCAGCAACTACGGCCTCGAGCAGTGGCGTGCCGCCGAGCGCGCGCTTCGGGCCCCGGTCATGGCGAACCAGGTGCGGTTCAGCCTCGTCAGTCCCGACCCGGCTCGCGACCTGGTGCCGTACGCCGCCGGGCAGGGACGGCTCGTCGTCGCCTATTCACCGCTTGGCCAGGGCCTGCTCGCGGCTCGGCACGGGAACGGGGCGGAGCCGGCCCAGGGTCCGCGCGGGCTGCGGGCGGCCAGTCCCCTGCTCCGGAACGGCGCCCGGGCCGCCGCCGCGCCCCTCGTCGCGGCGATCTCCGAGGTCGCAGCGCGGCACGGGGCGACGCCCGCCCAGGTCGCGCTCGCCTGGGTCATCCGGCACCCGAACACGATCGCGATCCCCGGCGCCCGGACGATCGCCCAGCTCGAGGAGAACGCCGCCGCAGCCGACCTCGCCCTGGCCGACGACGAGCTCGCCCGCCTGTCCGCCGAAGCGGCGGCCTTCGCCGAGCGCCTGCGCGCCTGATCCCGGACGGCTTGCCGCTTCGGGCGACTCCACCCTGCCGCGCCCACCCCGGCGGGCGTACGCTGGCCGCGAGCACCAACCAGCGAGGGACGTTCATGACCGCCGCCCAACCGCATGCTCCCGCCGCCACGACCCGGACCGAGTCGGACTCGATGGGCCCGATCGAGGTGCCGGCGGACCACTACTGGGGCGCCCAGACCCAGCGCTCGCTTTACCACTTCGCGATCAGCCGGGATACCATGCCCGTCCCGATCATCCGGGCCTTCGCCATCCTCAAGCGGGCCGCCGCCGAGGTGAACGCCGACCTGGCGCTGCTGCCGCCCGACAAGCGGGACCTGATCGTGCGGGCGGCCGGCGAGGTGGTCGACGGCACGCTCGCGGCCGAGTTCCCGCTGCGCGTCTGGCAGACCGGATCGGGCACCCAGTCGAACATGAACGTCAACGAGGTGATCGCCGGCCGGGCCAACGAGCTCGCGACGGGGAGCCGCGGCGGCAAGACACCGATCCACCCGAACGACCACGTCAACATGAGCCAGTCGTCGAACGACACGTTCCCCACGGCGCTCCACATGGCCGTCGCGGCGGAAATCGAGGGGCGGCTGATCCCCTCGGTCACTGCCCTCCGCGACGCCCTCGACGCCAAGGCCCGGGCCTGGATGGGGATCGTCAAGATCGGCCGGACCCACCTCCAGGACGCCGTTCCCCTCACCCTCGGCCAGGAGTTCTCGGGCTACGTCGCGATGCTCGAGGGCGACCTGGCCCGGCTGCGGGCGGTCCTTCCCGGGCTCCACGAGATCGCCCTCGGCGGGACCGCCGTCGGCACCGGGCTCAACGCCCACCCCGCGTTCGCCGAGCGCTCGGCCGCCAGGATCGCCGAGCTGACCGGCCTCGCCTTCATCACCGCCCCGAACAAGTTCGCCGGGCTCGCCGGCCAGGAGGCGACGGTCTTCGCCTCGGGCGCCCTCAAGACGCTCGCGACGAGCCTGATGAAGATCGCCAACGACGTGCGCTGGCTGGGATCCGGGCCGCGCGCGGGCCTCGGCGAGCTGCGCCTGCCGGAGAACGAGCCGGGCTCCTCGATCATGCCCGGCAAGGTGAACCCGACCCAGAGCGAGATGCTCACGATGGTCGCCGTGCAGGTCATGGCCTACGACGTGGCGATCGGGATCGCCGGCAGCCAGGGCAACTTCGAGCTCAACGTCTTCAAGCCGATCATCGCCCACGACCTGCTCCACGGGATCGAGCTGCTGACCGACGGCTGCCGCTCGTTCCGCGAGCACTGCATCGAGGGCCTCGAGGCCGATGAGGAACGGATCGCCCACCACGTGGCGAGCTCGCTCATGCTCGTCACGGCGCTCGCGCCGCACATCGGCTACGACAAGGCGGCGAAGATCGCGAAGACGGCCCACCACGAGGGCTCGACCCTGCGGGCGGCGGCAGCGGCCTCTGGCTACCTGACGGCCGCGGAGTTCGACGCCTGGGTGAAGCCCGAGGAGATGACCCGCCCGACGCTGGCGGGCTGATCGGGCGGACCGACGGACGGACGGACGGACCGCCCGGGACGTCCCCGGCCGGGGGGCGAGGCCGCGCGCCGCCGTCGGCGCCTGTTGCGTGGCGGCGTGCCCTACGCCGTGGCCGCCGCTGCTTCGCGCCGCCGCGACCAGGCCACGACGGCCAGCCAGACGATGTAGGCGCCCACGACGATCACCAGCGTCAGCATCGTGAGCCCGATCACGAGCAGGCTGGCCAGGGCGACCGTGAGTCCCGCCAGGGCCAGGAACCACCCGTCGGCGAGGCTGGCCAGACCGCCTGAGCTCGACTCGGCGCTCGCCCGACGCGCCAGGCGCCACGCCGCAGCCGTGGCGCCCACGGCTGCCACGAGCCCGATCAGCAGGACGATCCGGGCGAACTCGCGGTAGGAATCGGCAATCTCCTGCACCACCTGGCCGCCGATGATCGCCCCGGGCCCCGCGCCCACGACGGCCGTGGCGAGCCCGTCCGCGGCGGAGGCGATGACGAGGCGCGCCACGAGCAGCGCCGCGAGGACGCCGAGCCCAAGGAGCGCCACCATCCGGATGCGTCGCCTGGCGAGGACGAGGGTCAGGAGCGCCAGCAGCCCCGTGACGATGAACAGGATCACGAGGAGGGCGTCGAAAAGCGTCACGTAGCGCTGCGCGGCCTCGAGCTTCGGCGCATCCGCGACCACGATGACGCCGAAGGTCGGCTTCAGCTCCCGCCCGATCGCCGCCGATAGCTCCGCTCGGCTGGCATCCGCGTCGCTCGGATCCGTGAGCGTGGGCGCCGTGATCGCGTTCCCGGCGATCTCGATGCCGAGCTCGTTGATGCCGAGCTCGTTGATCCTGTCGAAGACCCGGTCGAGCAACGGGAAGAGGTTCAGGACCACCTGGCCGTCGGACGTCTGGACGGCGCTGCCCTCGTTCCGAAGGAGCTTGACCGCCTGCTCGTGGACGAAGGCCATGGCGCGCTCCCACAGCTGGGCGAACGCGTCGCTGGAGTAGGCCTCGCGGGCGATCCCGGTGACGACGTAGGACCCGATCGGCCCCAGGCCCAGGGCCTCGTCGATCTGCTTGGTGGTGGCCTCGACGAGAGCTTCCTGGACCGCGGGGTCGCTCGCCAGGGGCGCCGTCAGGGCCACGAAGTGGTCCGTGTCCAGCAGGGTGTCATGGAGCCACCACGTCGTGGTCGCCAGGACGAGGCTGAGGCAGGTGAGGAAGAAGACGAGACCGACCGCGACGCTTCGCGTCCGGCCGTAACGCGCGGATGCCGGCTTGGCGGGCGCGGGGGCTCCCGGCCCTGCCGCGGGAAGAGGTGCGGGCGCCGGTTGGGTTGGCGCGGCGTCCGCGGGCGCCGGCTGGGTTTCGACGCTGGCGGGCGCGGCCTCCGCCACGCTGGGCGCGGCTGCCGTCTCGGCAGGCGCAATCTGCGCCACCTCGGGTTCGGCCTGGGTCGACGCGTCCTGCGTCGCCTCCGCGTCGTCGTTCATGGCGTCTCCCTTGCTCGCTCGCCCTACCGGGCCTTCGAAGGATACAGCCGGCCCGACGGCCCACGATGCTCGGTTGCGCCCTCCGGGGCAGTGATGCGGCCGCGCGCTTCCCGAACGCTGGCGGTCACCGGAAGAGGCGGCGCAGCGCCGGCAGCGGACGCGAGCCGTTGGCCCGGGCGCTCCAGGCCTCCAGCTCGGCGACCGGGGGCGCGAGAGTCGCGCCGAGCAGGTCGGTTGCGTCGCGCGCGGCCCGTCGGCCGGCGGCCGAATTCGGCGGCAGCGCCGCCACGGGGAGGGGCGCAAGGGTGCGGAGACGGAATCGCGTCCCCAGGCCGATCTCCAGGAACCCGCCGATCGCGACCGGCACGAGCGGCACCCCGCCTGCCGCGGCGAGCCAGGCGGCGCCCGGGGCGATGGTGCGGGTCCTGCCTCGTGCGCTGGGCGGGCCCTTCTCCGGGAAGATCACGAGGCAGCACCCCCGGCCCAGGACCAGGCGGGCGTCCGCCAGGTGCTCGCGAACCGCGACCGGCGTGGCCTGGGCCGGGATCGGGATCATGCCCAGCCGGGGCAGGAGGGCCCGCCGCCACCCGGAGCGCGCCATCGTCCGGGAGTCCCCGAACCATACGAGGCGGGGAGCATCGCGAGGCCATGTCAACAGGAGGACCAAGGGGTCGGTCCAGCCGCGGTGGGGGGCGACGGCGACGACGCACGGGACCACGCGTCCCGCGGCGTCGCGCGGAAGGCGGTCCCAGCCTTCGGCCCGGATCCGCCACCCGACCAGCCCGAACCCGGCGCGCACGATCAGTCGAACGGCGAGATCCAGGGGCCCGGGCCGCGTCCGCAGGCCTACGAGAGCAGCACGCATCCGTACGCGCTCCGTCCGGCCCGACGCGGGTCGTGGTTCCACGCCTTCCTCCTGGTCCCGCCAGCATACGGCGGAGTCCTCGGGCCGGGGCGTTCCGGAAGGGCTCGAAGCGGCACCCGACAGTCGGGCACCGGGACGGGTCAGGCGCCGGGACGGTCAGGCACGCGACGGTCAGGCGCCGGGACGGTCAGGCGGCCGGTGCCGCGGCGCGATCGAGCCAGTACGACTCGGTGCGGATGTCGCCCGGCGCCACGCCCCGGGCCGCGAGCGTCGCCTGCGCCGCCGCGACCATGCCGGGATTGCCGCACAGGTAGGCGACGATGTGGCTTCGATCGAGGCCGAGGCTGTCCCAGCGATCGGCCAACGTCGTCTCTGCGCGCCCGGTGGCCCCGGACCAGGCTGCGTTACGCGGTTCGGTCGGGCGCGAGATCGTCGGCAGGTAGCGGATCCGCGATCTACGGTCCGCGTCCAGGGCGGCCAGGAAGTCCGAGAACCCGAGCTCGTCCGCGTGGGCGACGCCGTGCACGACGACGGTCTGGCGGCTCCGACCGTCCGCACGGTCGTCGCGGATCATCGCGACGAACGGGGCGATCCCGGTGCCGGTCGCGACGAAGAGGCGCGGTCGCGGGTCGGCGGGGTCCGCCGTGAAGCGCCCGCGGGGCATCCCCAGGCGGAGTCGTCCCCCGTCAGGGACCTCCCACAGGCGCTCGGTGAGGGTTCCACCGCGCACGCGCCGGACGTGGAACTCCCACGCGCGGTTGGCCGCATGCGGCGCCGCCATCGAGTACGGCCGCTGGATCATCCGGTCGCCGTCCGCCAGGCCGAGCGTCGCGTACTGGCCGGGCGCGAATGGTGCGGCCGTCGCCTCGTCGGGGCGGACGAAGAGTGAGGCAACGTTGGAGGTCACGTCGCGGCGCGCGATGAGGGTGGCATTGGAGCCGTCCATCAGGCTGCCTCGGCGCTGGCGATGACCGCCGATCGTGCGGCCCCTGGATCGCGGTACCAGGCCCGGTCGATGGCGGCGAAGACCGCCCAGGGCGCCGGCAGATCCTTCTCGTGGTAGATCGCGCCCTGCGGGCATTCGTTCACGCAGGCGCCGCATTCGATGCAGCCGTCGGGGTCGATGTAGGCCTTGCGGTCGACTCGGGGCTCGAAGGTGATGCAGTCGACGGGGCAGCTGTCGATGCAGGCCTGGTCCTGGTGGTCGATGCAGGGGGCTGCGATGACGAAGGCCATGGTCAGGTTCCTCGCGTGGCGGAGCGCTGGTGCGGTGTCCTCCGAGGTGGAGGACCGTGGCACAGGTTCCACCGCCGCGATGTGGGCGTCGTGTGGCGGGCATGGGCGAATCCCCATGCGGGTGCCCGGCGGATGCGACGCGAGACGGCGACCCGAGCCGCAGCTCGATCAGAGCGCCGCGGCGACGATGCCGGCGATCTCCTCGTCGGACAGGAGGATCGGGTTCGTGCGCATGCTGCTCCCGCGGCTCTCAGCCACGAGCCCTGGCAGGCTTCGGGGCCGCACACCGAAGTCCGCCAGCGTCGGCATCTGCAGGATCTTCGTCCAACTGTCCAGCGTTGCCAGCAGGGCGTCACGCGCCTGCGCGTCGGTCAACGCGCGATCGCCGGCCAGGATCCGACCCGCGTCGGCGTAGCGGGCCAGCGCCGGCGAGCCGGGAGCCCGTGCCTCGAGTGCCCCGACGTTCGCCCGGGTCGTGGCCGCGAGGAGCATCCCGCACCCGATCCCGTGCGGCACGGGGAACGCCGCGCCGAGGGCCGCCACGATCCCGTGAACCGCCCCCAGGCCGGCACTCGCGAGGGCGATCCCCGAGCAGCATGCCGCCCAGGACATGGCAGCCCGGGCCGCCGCGCTCGACTCCGGCGGCGCCCCCGCCACCGTCGCCGCATGCCAGGCCGGCAAGGCCCCGGCGGCAGCCTCCAGTCCCGTCCGGGCGATGGCATCGGTGAACGGCGACGCGCCGGTGGACGTGAATGCCTCGAGCAGCTGGGTCACCGCATCCATCCCGTCCCCGGCGATCACCGCCGGCGGGCACGCAGCCAGAAGGTCCGCGTCGAGCACCACCACCTGGGCCACGAGGCGCTCGTCCCGGAACGACTTCTTGAACGGTGGCGTGCCCGGCGCGGCCCCCGGGAGGCGTCCCGTGAGCACCGCGTTCTTCGTCACCTCGCTGCCGGTTCCGGCTGTCGTCGGAACTGCCACGAACGGGGTCGCCGGTCCGGGGTAGGGAATGGCGCGGCCGACGCCCTCCAGGTGGTCGAGCGCGGCCGTCCCGCTCCGGAGAAGGCCCGCGATCGCCTTGGCGACGTCCAGGGCGCTCCCGCCGCCGATCCCGACCACCACGTCCGGCGGATCGCCGCGCCGGGCGGCCACCGCCCGGTCCACGAGCTCCGGCGACGGCTCCCCGCCGACCGCGACATGGTCCCAGGCCACGCCGGCCGCTTCGAGGCGCGCAACGAGCGCTGCCCAGGCGGCGCTCTCCCGAAAGGAGCGAGCCCCGGTGACGAGGAGGGCGCTTCGGCCGAACGCGGCGACGATCGCCGGCAGCTCGGCGATCCGACCGGGCCCGACGACGAGCCGCGGCAGGCGGGCGACCCCGAACGGCGGCGCCGCCGCGCCGGGGGCCACCGTCACCCGATTCCGGGGTAGAGCCCCACGAAGGACTCCGCACGGCGGGGCTCGGCCATCATCGGGCCCACGACCTCGCGCCAGGCGAGATAGTGGGCCGTCTCCTTGTGCGCCCCCGCCGCGTGCGCGTCCGCGTAGGCCTCGTACAGGCTGAAGCGGGTCGGGTCGTCGGGCGCCTGCAGGACGTCGAAGCGGACGTTGCCGGGCTCGAGCACCGAGGCGAGGTGGTTGTCCCGGGTCGCGGCGATGAACTCGGCGACGCGCCCAGGCAGGACGCGGACGTGGACAAGCGTGACGTGCACCGTGCGGCCTCCCTGCGGATGATCGGCTCCGGGAGCAGGATACGCCCGAACGCAGCCCGCCCGGCGGGGGATGCCGGCCGGCGCCGCTCTACGCCCGTCGATGCAGAGGTGCAGCTGATGGCCACGGGACCCGTCCAGGCCGACTACTACTACCGGACCCGGTGGGGCGCCCACGCCGAGTTCGTCGACCTCTTCCTGCGCAACCATTGGCCGATCCTGCGCGAGCAGCTCGCCGAGGGCCGCTTCCTCGACGTGCGCATGCACGCGCCGCGCTTCCACGGCGACGGCCGGGCGGACTGGGACCTCATGGTCACGATCGTCTACCGCGACTGGGCGGCGATGGAGGCGCACTCCGAGCGGGAGATCGCGGCCCGTCTCTATCCCGACCAGGCGACCTTTCGGGCCGAGGAGCAGCGTCGCTTCGAGCTCCTCGAGGCGCACTGGGACGTCCCGCTCCAGGAAGTCCCGCTCCCACGCTGACGCGCAGGCCTCGGCCTTTCGGCGGCAGGGTCCAGACACCAGGTCCGCCGGCAGGACCAGGGATCCCGTCATCGGGCGCCCGGAGGGGTCGTCGACCGGGAGCCGGACGATCCCAGTGACCCCCTGCGGTCAGCCCTCGGCGACGAAGCCCGCGCCGGAGACGGCGTCGACCGGGTAGACGTGCGGCGTGAGGCCGGTGCGGGCCGGGTAGTCCCGGACGATCCGGTCCCGGAGGGCGTCCACGGCCGCGCGCTCGACCAGGTTGATCGTGCAGCCTCCGAACCCCGCGCCCGTCATCCGGGTCGCCGCGACGCCGGGGACCGATCCGGCGATCTCGACGAGCGCATCGAGCTCCGGCGAGACCACTCCGTAGTCGTCCCGCAGCGAGGCGTGGCTGGCCGCCCACAGCGCCCCGACCCCGGCGAGATTGCCCGCGGCAAGCGCCTCGACCGTCTCCTCGACGCGGACGTTCTCCGTGACGACGTGGCGGCAACGACGGTAGGTCTCCTCGTCGACGCGTGCCCGGACTGCCGGGAGCATGGCCGCCGTCACGTCGCGCAGCGAGCGGATCGCGGGGTCGTCCGCCGCCAGGACGGCCACGGCGGCCTCGCACTGGGCGCGCCGCGCGTTGTACTGGCTGCTGCTCAGGCTCCGCGTGGAGCCGGTGTGGACCACCACGAGCGTGTGGTTGGATAGCGGGAGCGCGACCGGCCGCCATGCCAGGGAGCGGCAGTCGAGGAGCATCCCGGCCCCGGCCACGCCGCAGGCGCTCGCGAACTGGTCCATGAGCCCGCAGTTGACGCCGACGTAGGCGTTCTCGGCCCGCTGGCAGATCCGGGCCAGCTGGAGCGGGTCGAGCGCCGTCGGATCGGCGGCGAGCGCCCACGCCGACGCCAGCTCGAGCGCCGCCGAGGACGAGAGGCCCGACGCCCGCGGGAGCGTGGAGGTGAGCGTGCCCCGGAAGCCGCGGGTCGGGATCCCGGCCTCGGCGAGCGCCCAGGCGGTCCCGGCCACGTACCCGGCCATCCCGCCCCGGTTGGGGCGGATCGTGTCGAGGCCGAAGGAGGCGCGCTCCCCGGTGGCCTCGCTCGCGAGCTCCACCCGACGATCGCCGGTCGGGACGAACGCGATCCGGATCTCCAGGTCGATGGCTGCCGGCAGCACGTAGCCCAGGTTGTAGTCGGTGTGCTCGCCGATCAGGTTGACGCGGCCGGGAGCCCGGACGACGCCGGTGGCCGGCCTGGCGGTCATCCGGCGATCTGGCCCGCCGGGATCACCGCGAAGCCCGGGTGCTCTTCGCGCGGGGCAATCGCGACCGCCCGCAGCCGGGCGGCGTTCTCCTCGGGCAACGTGTCGTTGATGAACAGGAGCGTCGAGGTCTCGACCGATGCCCGGATCTTCGTCAGTCGCGGCGAACGATGTGGCGGATACAGCTCTACCGCGAGGTGCCAGTCCTCGGCTCCCCGGGGCGCCTCGTGCACGACCATCATGTACGGGAGCTCGAAGCCAAAGAGCCCGTTGTAGCGCTCGACGACCGCGTGGAGCGCCCCGGCGAGTGCGCGCGACTCCGCGGCCGAGAGTTCCGTAAGACGCTGCGCACCGTGACGAATGGCCCGCACATGCACCTCGTACGGCCAGCGCGGGGCGAAGGGAACGCCGACGGCCCAGTGGGGGTCGTGGTGGACGATCCGATCGGAGCGCAGCTCGTCGGCGACCACGGCGCAGGAGACGCACGACCCCGTGCGCGCCCGCCCCTCCGCGAGCGTCGCGACGCGCCGCTCGATCCAGGGCGGCAGGTGCCCGAAGGCGTAGATCTGGCCGTGCGGGTGCGAGAGCGTGGCGCCGACCTCGCCGCCGCGGTTCTCGAACGGAAGGACGCAGGCGAGCCGCTCGTCCGACCAGAGGTCGGCGGTTCGGTCGCGCCAGACCGCGATGACGCGGGCGGTCTCCTCCGGCGTCAGGGTCGCGAAGTTGCCCTCGTGGCGCTCGGTGAACATGACGACCTCGCAGGCACCCAGCGAAGGGGCGAACCGCGGGTCGTCCGGGTCGGGAACATCCGGGGGATCGAGCGTGAACGTCGGGAAGCGGTTCCCGAAGACCGCGGCCTCGTAGCCGAAGGCGAGCTCCGGGCCGCCCGGGCAGAGCGGACAGCCGTTACGCTCGGCCGGGCTCCCGGGAACGGTGCCGGAGCCGCTCGGCGCGGAACTGTGCGGACGGACGTTCCGGGCCGGCGAGACCGCGACCCACGACGCGGACAGCTCGTCGCGGCGCAGGTGGAGAGCGGTCCGCTCGGAGCGCGGCGCATTCGCCGGGGGCGCCCCACGGACCTCGCCGTACACGTGGATCCGCCGCCCGTCCGGCTGAACGAACGTCGTCCGCGCGAGCGGCTGCGGCGCTGGGGTGGGCGACTCCGGTTCCGGGGCGGTCATGCGTGGGGCGAAGTATAGGGAGCGATCGGGCGGGCGGCGTGGTCGTGGGGGCGGTCCTGCGCGGATGCCGCCGGCTGCGGCGGCCGCCGCGCCGTGCTGTCCGCGACTCCGCGATCCGCGGCTCCGCATCCCGCGCCGTCGTCCTTCCCGAATGCCGCCGCGCAGCCCGCGCGCGTAGACTGGCGCCGGCACGTGGACGGTGCGCGCCCGGAGCGAACGAGGGACGATGCCGACGAACAGCGGAGCGCGCGCGGAGCGACGCAGCCGGCTCGGGGCGATCCGGCCGCGGCTGCCCCGGTCCGCGCGCCCCGGGGCGCCGCCCGAAGCCCCTGGAGAGGCGACGCCGGCCGTCGCAACCGTCGAGGACAACGGGCTGCGCTGGATCCACATCGAGCGCCCCCGGCTCGCCGAGCGTGAATGGCTCACCGAGCACTTCGACTTCCACCCGCTCGCCTTCGAGGACCTGGTCTCGCGCAACCAGCGGCCCAAGGTGGACGTCTACGACGACTACCTCTTCATCGTTCTCTACTTCCCCAGCTACGACAAGGCGACCGGCCGCCTCAAGGCGGTGGAGCTCGACCTCTTCGTCGGGCCGGACTACGTCATCACCCTCCCGAACGAGCGGTTCGTGCAGCTGTCCCGCCTCTTCGACCGGGTCGCGGAGAACGACGACACTCGATCGGAGCTCTTCGCCTACGGGTCCGGCTACCTCCTCTACCGGATCGTGGACGAGGCGGTCGACGCCGGCTTCCCGATGCTCCGCCAGATGGGGAGCAAGCTCGAGGACATCGAGGACGAGCTCTTCGAGGGCCCGGCGCGCGAGCTCGTTCGAGACATCTCGTCGGCGAAGTCGGAGATCATCAACTTCCGGCGGATCGTGCGCCCCCAGCGCGTGGTCTACCGGGACCTCGAGCGGGCGGTCAGCCGCTACCGCGCCCCCGACCTCGACCTCTACTTCGACGACATCACCGACGCCTCGGAGCGGATCTGGGACGTCCTCGAGAACTACAAGGAGCAGGTCGAGTCGATCGAGTCGACGAACGAGTCGGTCATCGGCCACCGGGGCAACGACGTGCTCCGCGTCCTGACCATCTTCTCGGTCCTCCTCCTGCCGCTCACCTTCGTCGCCAGCGCCTGGGGGATGAACGTCAAGGTGCCCTTCAGCGACGCGGAGTTCGGCTTCGAGATCGTCGTGGCGATCATGGTCGCGGTGCTCGTCCTCACCCTGGTGGCCTTCCGGCGCCGCGGCCTGCTGTAGGCGCCGCTCTCAGGGCGTGGCCAGGCCCAGCTCCGCGGCCAGGGCTCGCCCGGCTTCCCAATCCGGGCCGAAGGAGCCGGCCAGCCGTTGCCGCTCGCGGCGACACCACGCGGAAAAGTCCGGGTGGGACGCCCGCAGCTCGTCCGACGCCTCGAGGCGGGCCTGCATCGAGGCGTGGAAGGCCGCGTAGACGGCCATCGGCGAGGACTCCGCGATGTGTGCCTCGGCTCCCGGCGTGAAGTCGATGGGAATCATCATCCGGGCGAAGAACGCCCCGACCTCGCCGGTCGAGAGGTCCACCCCCTGGCTGTGGCCCGTCGAGCGCAGGATGGGCGCGTGCGAGGAGAGGACGACGAGGGTCGTCGCCGGATCGCGGGATACGGTGCGCACGGTCCCCCCGAAGGTGAGGAACGAGTTGAAGACCTCCAGCCGGTCCACGACCCGGATGGTGCCCCACGAGAAGGGCCGCTCCAGGGGCACGACCGTCGTCCGGGTGATCTCCGCGGGTCGCCCGCGACCTCCGGAGGCGACCCAGTGCTCTACTCGCTCCGGGTCGAAGTGGGTCAGGGCGGGGCGCTCGCGCAGGGCGACGACGAGGTTGGCGCCGTCCGGCGCCTGGGGAGACGTGCCGTTGACGTCGAGGAACCCGAGGTGCTCGACGTGACGCGCAGCCTCGTCGAACGAGATGCCGAGCCGGGGCGGCAGCCCCGGGACCGTCGCGTCGAGCGTCATGCCCCTACCTCCGGAAGCGATCCATTGTCGCGCCGGCCCGGGCCCCGCGGCACCAGCCGGTGCACCCCGCTCACGCGGGCCGAACGGCCCCTCCCGCCCGGCTGGTAGCCTGTCCCGCCGTGACCTTCCGCGCCCGCCTCGTTGATCTCTTCGTGGGCGATCCGCCGACCTCGCCCGCCGGCGCCCGCGATCGAGCCGAGCTCAACCTCGTCGGCCTGCGGGTGCCGGCGCTGGCCACCGCGTTCCTGCTCCTCACCTGCGCGCTCCTCATGCTGGATCGCAACTACGACGTGCTGCCCCGCTTCGGCCCCATCGACCCGCGGAGCCTCCGCAACCAGGGGATCGAGCGGCTCGTCCTCTTCGGGCTGCTGCCGGTGGGGATCCTCCTCGCCCTACGCGAGGATCCGCGACGATACGGCCTCGGACGCGGCGACGTTCCCCGGGCTGTCGTCCTCGGCGGGCTCGCGACCCTCGTCACGGTGCCCGCCGTCGCCCTGATCGCGACCGTCCCGGCCATCCGGGACTGGTACGGCCCATCGATGACGACCGTTCCCGGCGTCCTCCTGACGAGCGTCCTCGACCTCGTCCCGACGGAGTTCCTCCTGCGCGGCTTCCTGATGTTCGCGCTCCTCCGTGCGATCGGGCCCTTCGGAGTGGTCGTGGCCGTCGTCCCCTTCGTGATGGTCCATATCGGGAAGCCCGACCTGGAGGCCCTCTCGACGCTCGGCGGTGGCCTGGTCTTCGGTTGGCTGACCTGGCGGACGGGCGCGATCTGGGCATCGGCCGCGTATCACGTCGCGATCCAGACCACCGTGGTCGTCGCAGCCGCGGCCTGGGCGGCAACGCCCGCCTGAGGCCAGGCCCGGAGCGGAGCCCGGACCTGGCCAGAAGCGCCTCCGTCGCTCGCTCAGTCGCCCCGCGCGGCGGCGACGAGCCGCTCGGCAGCCTCGATCACCAGGTCCGGGCGGTCCCACTGGACCATGTGGCCTGCGCCCTCGGCGAGGGTGACCCGCGCGCGGTTGGAGAACGTCGCGTTCCCCTCGCGCCAGGCCGCCTCCAGGCGGGCCCGGTCGCCATCCCGGATGTAGGGATCCCCGGCGAACGGCTGGGGCACCACGACCACCTCGACGGGCGTGTCGCCGAGGTCGACGGCCTCGAGCTCCGCCTCCGAGGCAGCCCAGGCAAGTCGTTCGATCGCCTCGATCGAACGGATGTTGGCGTCGAGGTTCGCCTGCCAGCGCGCGCCCAGGTCCGGCGGTGCACGGGCGATCAGGCTGCGGAAGCGGTCCGGCGCGAACCCGTCGACGAGGACGAGCCCGGCGACGTCGGCGGGGTTGCGTCCGGCGAACACCCGAACGTAGGTGTCGCCCAGGGAGTGGCCGACGAGCACGTACGGCGGTCGCTCGCCGGCGCCCGCCAGGGCGGCGCGCAGGTCGGCGGCCGCCTCGGCCAGCGTGTGGGGGCCGCGGGGGTCGCTGCCCCAGCGATTCGCCCGGCTGTAGGCGCACGTCCGCGTCGTGCCCGCGAGCTGCGGAAAGACCGAGCCCCAGGATCGGGCGTCAGCCCCCATCCCAGCCTCGAGGACCACGGTCGGGGA
>Ga0315287_10003893_pt1 | contig 14473 bp, 3 predicted proteins | sample YL17G11_0_MG_FD_205037 | JGI IMG/M metagenome (GOLD analysis project Ga0315287, IMG submission 205037) | Sediment microbial communities from Yellowstone Lake, YNP, Wyoming, USA - YL17G11_0 | ecosystem: Environmental > Aquatic > Freshwater > Lake > Sediment | place: USA: Wyoming | collected... | reverse complement strand
CGCCGCGACGGAGGGACAATAGGAAATCCGCGGCCCGGGGCTCGGTAATAGAACGATCTGATCTAAGTGAAGATTCGCGGACAGTCGACGGCGGTCTAGGTGGTATACCCGCAAAGAAAGGGTCAAAACGTGGGGAAACACGATGAAGAACGGAGCCGGGCGTCGTCCGAAGGCCCTCGGGGAGCCGCGGAGGCTTTTGTCCGCAATCCGCTCAATCGTGAATTCAAGCGCACACTTCGCCAGGACCTCGAGGACATCTACTGGTTTTACGTGGACGAGGACAGCCGCGCCCGGCTTGCCAAGATGAGCCGGATCCGGCGTTTCTTCGTCCTTTTCTGGTGGCTTCTCAAGAGCCTTCTCCGCAAGCTCTCGCCAGTCAGAAGAACACTCCTCCTTATCAGCCTCGTATGTTTCTATCTCGGTGATTTCAGGTTCGACGGCGACGGGTGGGGTTTCCGCCTGAACTCCTATCCGTTCAGCGTCCTCATTCTCCTGTGGATCGTTCTGCTCGAGCTCAAGGACAAGCTTCTCGTCCGGGAAGAGATCGAGGTGGGGCGAGTCGTGCAACTGTCGCTTCTTCCACAGAGCAACCCAACGGTTGCCGGATGGGACATCTGGCTCATGAGCCGGCCGGCGAACGACGTGGGCGGCGACCTTGCGGACTACCTCGAGATGGACGGCTCTCGCGTGGGGCTCTCGCTCGGCGACGTTGCCGGCAAGGGATTGGGTGCCGCAATGCTCATGGCGAAGCTCCAGGCGACGCTTCGGGCGATGGCGCCCGATTTCCTTTCGCTCGCCGAGCTGGGGGCGCGGATCAACCGGATCTTCTACCGTGACTGCGGACCGACCCGTTTTGCGACGCTGATTTACGCGGAGCTCGCGGCGAATTCCCCCCATCTGCGCGTACTAAACGCCGGCCACCCGCCCCCCGTCGTCGTCGGTGCCTCGGGGGTTCATGTTTTGCCTTCAGTTGCCCTCCCCATCGGGATGATGCCGGACGCGGTGTACGTCGAGCAGCACGTCGAGATCGAGCCGGGCGGTCTTGTGCTGTTTCATTCGGACGGGCTGACCGAGGCGCGAAACCTCGAGGGCGTCTTTTTCGGGGAAGACCGGCTCCTTGAGTTGCTCCCGACCCTGCGGAATCTGCCGGCGGAGGAAGTCGGCGCTCGCATCGTCGAGGAGATAGAGAATTTTATCGGTGATGCGAGACGGAGCGACGATCTGTCCATGATCATCTTGAAGCGAGTATAGCCGGCTATAGGCCTCCTGCTCCGCTCCCCACGGGCTGGGCAACCGTGGCCCGCCACCCCTCGCGGTCTGCTTCCCGACAACTGGACAACAAACACGAGAGAAATGTGAGTCCTCGTGGTTCAGCAATCAAGCGTCAGGGCCCAAAAGGGCCCAGAAAAAGGCTTGACCCCACGCCGCGCTTGTGGGATACTCTGCGCCAGTTTGAACCTCCTGTGCGGCGGCATCCCAGGCATGACAACAACGGTGAGCGAACAACCCGTCAGTGTTCGGGGGGCTGAGGGTGATACGCGATTCTGGGAACGCCCGTTCCGACGATGGCTCTGCATCACGCGGTGGCTGTCGTGGCGGGCCGTGTTTGTTTTGCCACGCTTCCCGCGTGTTCACCACGCGTTATCCCGACCAAGCTAGTTTCCCGCAGAAACCCGTTCCGTTTTCATTTTTCTACGATCTTGTTGGCGTCAGACGGACATCCATGTCCGTTCTTGCAGCATCATTTCCACCTTCATACCGTGAGGCACTGTCATGATGAACCGCTCTTGGCTTCGTGGGGCGTTCCTGGTCGTCTTTTTGGCTGTGGCGGCCTGGGCGTTGGCTGCCGGCGAACAGCAACCCGGGGACTACGTTCCTGGACAGGTCATCATCAAACTCAACCCATCCACACCTCCGGCCGACGCCCTCGCGGTGCGGACCAGCTTGAACGCCACGGTGGAGCGGCGATTCAAGAGTGTTGGGGCGGAGTTGTGGAAGACGAGCGGGATCGACGTGCCCACTGCGGTGAGTCGGTTCAAGAACGATCCGCGGGTCGCCTATATCGAACCGAATTACATCGTGCATGCGGAGGACGTGTTTCCGAACGACCCGCGATTCGCCGAAATGTGGGCTCTCCACAACATCGGTCAAACCGGGGGAACACCGGACGCGGACATCGACGCTCCGGAAGCGTGGTCGATCGAGACGGGGGACACGGTTCTTGTCGGCGTGATCGACACGGGTGTCGACTGGCACCACGTGGAGCTGGCGGCGAACATATTCACGAACCCCGGGGAGATTGCCGATAACGGCATCGATGACGATGGAAACGGCTACATCGACGATATCCACGGGTGGGATTTCGTCAACAACGACAACGATCCATACGACGACCACGGCCATGGGACCCACGTGTCGGGGACGATCGCGGCGAGCGGGAACAACGGGGTCGGCGTCGTCGGCGTGAGCTGGTCGGCGAGGATACTCCCGCTCAAGTTCCTGGACTCGGGGGGATCTGGCTCGACATCCGGGGCAATACTGGCCGTGGAGTATGCGACGAGTATTGGGGCCAGATTGACGAATAACAGTTGGGGAGGTGGCGGTTACTCCGAGGCGCTTCGCGATGCTATCGAGGCAGCGGGCAACGCGGGAGTTCTCTTCGTTGCGGCGGCAGGGAACAGCGGCGATAATAACGATCTCTACCCGCACTATCCGTCGAGCTACGATCTGGACAATATCATTGCCGTGGCGAGCACCGACCACAACGACCAGATGAGCGGGTTTTCGTGCTACGGGTTGACGAGCGTGGATCTGGGTGCTCCGGGTTCGGACATCCTCAGCACGTTCCCGGGAAACACCTACGGGACGATCAGCGGCACGTCGATGGCGACCCCTCACGTGTCGGGAGCGGTGAGCCTCCTTTGGTCGACCGCGCCGTTGATGACTCATCTCGAAATCAAGGAAGCGATTCTCGCGTCGGTCGACCCGATCGCGGCGCTTGCCGGAAAGACGGTGACGGGCGGGCGTCTGAACATTAACAACATGATGTCCGGCCTCGACAGCATCCCGCCGGCGCGGGTGGGAAACCTGGCCGTCCAGTCGACGGGATCGAACACGGCGACGCTCACGTGGACGGCGACCGGCGACGACGGCAGTCAGGGTACGGCCTCGCTGTACGATCTTCGCTATTCGACATCGGGGATCTACTGGAGCAACTTCGAGGCGGCCACACCCGCCCAGGGAGAACCCCAGCCGAAGCCGGCGGGCTCTCCGGAGTCGTTCACGTTGACGGGACTCGATTTCAACACGAAGTATTTTTTCGGAATGGTTGTCGAAGACGAACAGGGCAACCGGTCGTGGCTATCCAACCTCCCGAACGGGACGACACTCGGTATTCCACAATTGACGTACTCTCCCGACTCGTTCGCGGCGAGTTTGCTCACGGGGGGCTCGTTGGTTCAGCAGTTGACCATCGGGAACACCGCAGAAGGGACACTCGATTTCTCGTTCCCCGGCGCCCTGGTGCAGAGTAGCGGGGCGCAAGGGGCGCCCGCGGCGTTTCCAACGTGGCTTCGGGTCACGCCGTCCTCCGGCCGTGTCTATGCCGGAGAGAGCCTGATCGTCGAGGTCGCCTTTGACGCGACCGGTATGTACGGCGGCGACTATGCGGAGGTCATCACGCTCGAGACGAACGACCCCGCCCACGCGGCGGTCCCGATCCCGGTCTCGCTTCACGTCACCAGTGCACCCGACGTCGCGATCGCGCCGAGCGCGATCGATTTTGGCCCGCGCTACACCGGGACATGCGTAACCGACACGGTTGTGGTCACGAATATCGGCACGGAGCCGCTCGTTGTGAGCGGTCTTACGATAGACAACGGGGAATTCTCCGCAGATCCGTCCGGTTTTGTGCTCGGGATCGGAGAAAGCCGGATGGTTTTTGTGACGTTCTGCCCCGTGACCATCGGAGTCATCGAGGGGACGCTCTCCATCCAGAGCAACGATCCCGACCATCCGACGTATACCGTGTCGCTTCGAGGTGAAGGCGATGCGCCTCCTGTTATTTCGGTTTCACCGGGCTCGTTCTCGGAGGATCTCTACACCGGGCAGACCGCGATGCACACGCTAGCGATCTCGAACTCCGGTGGGAGCAACCTCGAATTCGATATCACGACGGAGAAAGTCGACTTGTTGGGTGCGTCGGCGGTGGTGAGGACTCGGATCAATGTGCCGCGGAGCTCTGGAGAGTTCCCTCGGGGGACGTACGAGCCGACGGCGGGTCGGGCGCCTGAGAACGGGCGTGCGGCCGGATCGGCGTTGACGGACGCGGCGGCGCCGCTGGGGGCGACGGGGTCGTCGTTCTCGACGGAAACGGGTTTCAATCAGGCGACGAGATTCAGTCTCGACACGCCGGAGGTGTTGAACTTTGTGGGCGCCGTGCCCGCGTTCATCTGGGCGGGAGACTTTGGAGTGGGGGATAACGCGTTTGCGTACGCGCTGAACGACATGAACGAGTTCATGCGGATCGACACGTTGAACGGGGCGCAGACGATTTTGGGGACACTGACGCCGTACGGTGGGGAGACGTGGACGGGGATGGCGCTCGATTCGGCGGACGGGCTGATGTATGCGACGAGCACGAACATTGGGAGTTCGTCGCTGTACGTGATCGATGTGGGTGTGCCGTCGGTGACGCGGATCGGGTCGATGGGATTTGCGGGGATTATCGCGTTGGCGGTGGACAAAGACGGGAACATGTATGCGGAAGACATCGTGACGGACGAGCTGGTGGCGGTGAACAAGGCGACGGGAGCGGGGACGGCGATCGGGTCGTTGGGGTTCGACGCGAACTTTGGTCAGGGCATGGCGTTTGACCCGGTGAGAGAGGAGCTGTACCTGGCGGCGTTCAACAACTATACGTTCCAGGCGGAGTTGCGGATCGCGGACAGGACGACGGGGGCGACGGCGCTGGTGGGGGTACTGGGACAGACGAGTCCGGGAGGGACGGTGCAGCTGGGGTGGCTTGGGATCCCGGGGTTGGGCGGTGTGCAGTGGTTAGTCGTGGGTCCGCCGGATTCGGGGATCGTCCCGCCGGGGGCGTCGATGGACGTGGCGGTGGAGTTCGACGCGACGGGGATGAACGGAGGGGACTACGACGCGGACATTCTAATCGCGAACAACGATCCGCTGCGGCCGGTGGTGACGGTGCCTGCGCATCTGCACGTGACGGGCGCTCCGGACATAGCGGTGTCGGAGACGCTTCTCGACTATGGCCCGGTATTTATCGGCGCGGTGGTGGGGAAGACGGTGGTCGTGAAGAACGAGGGGACGGACCAGCTGGTGGTGAGCTCGGTAGCGTCGAGCCTGGCGGAGTACACGGTGGATGTCTCGAGCTTCGCGCTCTCTCCCGGAGAGAGTCAGAATGTGGTGGTGAGTTTTGCGCCGACGGCGGTGGCGTCGTATCCGGGAACGCTGACGATCACGAGCAACGATCCGGACGAGCCGGTAGTGCAGGTGGCGCTAGCGGGAGAGGGCGTCGAGCCCCCGGTGATCTCGATTTCATGCGACTCGCCGCTTTCGGAGGATCTTTACACCGGGGAGACTGCCACGCACGTGTGCACGATCTCGAACAGCGGGGGCAGCAACCTCGAGTTCGACATCTCGATGGAAGAATTGGGTGGGGGAGCCGTTGAGGTTTTCGGGGGACCGGTCGAGGGTTCGGGTGTGGTTCAGGTGGGACGCCCGTTGAAAGCCGACGAGCTGGCGCGAGTGAAGGCCTCGTTCCCGAAGAGCGTGGTGGTGGGTAAGAGCGGTGAGATCGACAAGGGAGCGCCGTCGGTGAAGGGTGAGGGGAAGGCGTCTTCACTCGATCGAGTGGGGCGAGAGGGACTGGTGGAGGAGGTATTCGGAAGCGCCGACAACCAGTTCACGGCGGGCCCGCGGTCGCGAGGGAATCTCTTCACGTGTACGACGGCGACGACGCTGGTCGAGCACCGGTTGTATATGAACGCGACTACGCCGACACAGCTGTGGTTCTTGGTGTACGAGGGGCTGAGCCAGGCGGGAACGTACAATCTGATCAGCGCCTCGGATGTGACCCCGGCGGGCCCTGGGCTGGGATGGTACAGCTCTGGAGAAGTGAGTGTGCCGATGGAGGCGGGGCGGTACTACCTCATCGTGGGGTCCTTCGAGCAGTCGTCGAGTTATTACAATCAGCAGAACATCTCGCCGTATCCGATTGCGGCCTCGTTCGGGGAGCTTACCGCGGGGGCCGGATGGTCGTGGGCCCCGACGTCGGATTTCCCTCCGGCACCGTATCAGGATGTGCCGCTGGAGGCGTTTGGAGAGCCCGTGGCGTACTACCAGACGCTGGTCACCGGGAGCGCGGTGAAGTGGCTGTCGGTGGCGCCGGAGCAGGGGACGGTGGTTCCTGGCGCGTCGATGGATATGGCGGTGACGTTTGATGCGAGCGGGATGTACGGAGGGGACTACGACGCGAACATTCTGATTGCGAACAACGATCCGCTGCGGCCGGTGGTGACGTTGCCTGCGCATCTTCACGTGACGGGCGCGCCGGATATCGCGGTGTCGGAGACGCTTCTCGACTACGGTCCGGTGTTTATCGGCGCGGTGGTGGGGAAGACGGTAGTCGTGAAGAACGAGGGGACGGACCAGTTGGTGGTGAGCTCGGTAGCGCCGAGCCTGGCGGAGTACACGGTGGATGTCTCGAGCTTCACGGTGGCTCCCGGAGAGAGTCAGAATGTGGTGGTGAGTTTTGCGCCGACGGCGGTGGCGTCGTATCCGGGGACGCTCACGATCACGAGCAACGATGTCGATGAGGGGACGGTGGACGTGCTTCTGCAGGGCGAGGGAGTCGAACCGCCGATTATCGCCGTAACTCCCCAGTCGCTGAGCGACAGCCTTTTCACCGGAGAGACATCGACGCACGTGCTCACGATCTCCAACAACGGCGGTAGTCCGCTGGAGTTCGATATTTCGCGGGAGAACCTGAGCTCCGCGAGCGTGGCAGCGAGCGACGCGGTGTCGCTTGGACAGGGGCGCAGTGCGGAAAGGGGCAACAGGGGAGCGGTGGCGCAGGTTGCCGCAATCCAGCCCCGCGACGGATCGAACTCGAGAACCCCATACGATCAGCAACGCATCACTCCAATCCGTCCGGCCGTGAGCGCCGGGGAAACCGCGATCCTCGTCATTCAGAATTGGTCGGCGTGGGGCGTGGACATGTGGAGCTTCATTCTGAACGAATTCGGTATAGCCTCCACGTTGATCAACTCGAGCCAGATCCCCGAGACGGATTTCTCCCCGTTCGATCTGGTGATAACGACGGGGAGCCAGGGTTGGGACTACTACAATGCCCTCTCGACGAACGTGGCGAAATTCGAGAACTTCGTGGCGGGCGGAGGTGTCGTGCAGTATCAGGGCGCGACGCAGGGGGACAATATCGATATCGTGGGTGGGGTTGACGTTCTCTTTGGCAATTCGGAGACGTACAACACGGTCCTCGCACCGAGCCACCCGATCGTCCAGGGACTGCCGCCCCAGCTTGAGGGGAACGCGGCAAACCACACGTACCTGGTGAACCTGCCGGGCAACGCGGTGGTGATCACACAAACGACGGACTCACAAGTCCCGACGACCGTCGAGTACAAGTACGGGGGTGGGACGGTCATCGCGACGGGGATGACGTGGGAGTACCTCTATAACTACGGGTACGTCGCGGGCGCGATGCTCAGAAACGCCGTGGCCTACTCGATGTCGCTCGCGGGCGTGCCGTGGCTCTCGGTCTCTCCAAGCGTGGGCACGGTGCTCCCGGGGACGTCTCTCGATCTTCAGGTAACCTTTGACGCGGCGGGGATGAACGGTGGGGACTACGACGCGAATATCAGGATACTGAACAACGATCCGCTGAACCCGGAGCCTGCCGTTCCGGCGTATCTGCACGTGACGGGCGCTCCGGACATCGCGGTATCGGACACGGTTTTGAACTATGGTCCGGTGTTCATCGGGGCGGCGGTGACAGACACTCTTGTGGTGTCGAACGAGGGGACGGACGAATTGGCGGTCAGTGGGATCTCGTCGAGCGATGGGGACTACACGGTGGATGTGACGAGCTTCACGCTGGCACCGGGGGCGAGCCAGCCGGTAACAGTGACGTTTGCGCCGACGACGGCGGGGCCGATCCCCGGGACGGTCACGATCACGAGCAACGATCCGGATGAACCCGTCGTCGAGGTGGACCTGTGGGGCGAAGGACTGGTGCCGCCGGTGATCTCGGTGACGCCCGAGTCGCTTTCCGACAGCCTCTTCACAGGGGAGACCTCCACCCACCCACTGACGATCTCGAACGCCGGTGGGAGCGATCTCGATTTCAGTATCGCGATTGGAGAGAGCACGCTGGTTCAATCCATCGCGATTCTTGGAAGTGGTACGGGCGCTTCAGCGGGTGGCTCGGCGGCCGCAGATCGAAACGCTGGACACGCGTCTGCGGTCAGTCTTACACCGGCGGTTCCGCTAATTGAGATTAGCAGGGGACAGCAGGATACGCGGACGTACCCGCCGATGAATCGTGCGAGCGGTGGTCCGGATCCGTTCGGCTACCGCTGGCGGGACAGCAACGAGACGGGCGGGCCGTCGTTCGAGTGGATCGATGTGAGCGGTGGCACACCCATTACGTTGGGTGACTTCGACTTCAGAGGGGGTATCCCTCTGGGGTTCACGTTTGTTTACTATGGTCAGGCGTTCACGACAATTGGTGTGGGGTCGAAGGGGTGGCTGAGCTTCAACGGATCGAACACCTGGTTCCCGAGCAATGTCCCGCAGATGGATGACTTCGCGGGTGCGATCGCACCGTACGCGAGAGATCTGTATCCGCCGGGGGGGACCTATGTCCGGTACCAGACGTTCGGGACGGCACCGAGCCGCCGGTTTGTCGTCGAATACAACAACATTCCGGATTATCCCAGCGGAGGCTTCAAGACGTTCGAGGTGGTCTTCTACGAGCGTACCAACGCGATCCGGTTCCAGTACCTCGTAGCGCCGAACGATCCGTATGGTTTTGGGATCGAGAGTCCGGATCAAACGATGGGGATGGGAAACGCCGGGGCAGGCAGTTTGTTCATCAGTCCGGCGCTGGTGGAAGACAACTACGCCATCGAGTTTGTCGAGGCGCCGGTGTGGTTGGGCGTTGACCTATGGGCGGGCACGGTGCCGGCGGGCGAAAGTCTGGACCTCGTGGTGACGATGGATGCAACGGGGATGATTGGCGGGGACAACTACGCGAATCTCTTGATTGCGAGTAACGATCCGATCACGCCGGTAGTCCCGGTTCCGGCCTATCTGCACGTGACGGGCGCTCCGGACATCGCGCTGTCCGACTCGACGCTCGATTTCGGGACCCTGTTCGTCGGGGCGACGACGTCCCGGGTAATCGTTGTGTTCAACTCCGGCACCGACCAGTTGGTGGTCGACGAGATCACATCGACGAACCCGGATGTGACGGTCAGTCCCCAGTCGTTCGCCGTCCCCGTGTCTGGGAGTCAGGATTTGACGGTGACTTTCGCCCCCACGGCTCCCGGCGCCGTTTCCGGTACCGTCACGGTATCGAGCAACGACCCCGACGAGGGAGAGGTGCCCATCGATTTCGTCGGGATGGCGCTCGTCCCACCCGCGATCGTCGTCTCTCCGGAGTCGGTGAGCGAAGCGCTCAACTCGGGAGAGACATCGACGCAGACTCTCATGATCGGCAATCCCGGCGGCAGTCCCCTGGGATTTTCGATCGCGGTAATTCCTGCCGGTCTCGCTGCTTCTGCCGACGCCGCGTCCACGGGAGCGGCGATCCCGGTCCTGCCGCCGAAGGCAAGAAGCGGATCGCCATCGGTCAACCCCATGATCGAGGCGACGACCGAGAGCGAGACGGAGGTGAGCTGGCTCACGCTCAACCCGACGTTCGGAACGGTCGATCCGGCGGGAAGCCAGGAGATCACACTCAACTTCAGCGCGGTCGCCTTGATGGGCGGTCTTTATCAGGCGTACATCGTGATCACCACGAACGTCCCGGCGACGCCGACGGTGTCCGTCCCGGTCGAGTTCGATGTCACCGGTGTCCCGGCGATCGCCGTATCTGATACGACTCTCGATTTCGGCGTCGTCTTTCTGGGTTACACAAGAACGATGCAGTTCGTCGTATCGAACCTCGGCTCCGAAACGCTCGCCGTGAGCGACATCAGCGCGGATCACCCCGCATTCTCTGTTGTGCCCGCGTCCTTCAACCTCGCGCCTCTCGGCGCGCAGAACGTCTCCGTGGATTACACACCGACCGAAACGGAGGTCGTGACCGGACTGCTCACGATTGCGAGCAACGACCCCGATACGCCCGCTTTCCAAATCGACCTGACGGCGGAAGCCCTGTCGCCCCCCATCGTGTCGGTGTCGCCCGAATCGATCGAGCTGGCGCTCGAAACGGGTCAGACGACGTTGGACACCATCTACGTATCCAACACCGGTGGAAGCGCCCTGACGTGGGACTCAGAGGTTGCGATCCCCCTTGCCATGATCGCCACCGCCCGACGTGATTCCGAAACCGCCGAGCCGCTCTCCTCGCTCCAGGTTCTCTGGCATGGCGACCACGGCTGGGGCGGCATCGCCTGGTGGTCGGTTATCGTTTCCTATCTCACATCCCACGGCGCGACCGTGACCGAGAGCAACGCGCCGATAGACGACGCTCTGCTCGCGGGCGTCGACATCATATGGTTCGGGACCAGGGACGTCCCGTTTACAACCGCGGAGCTGAACGCGCTATTCTCGTGGATCACCGGCGGCGGCCACGTGTTGATCGAGGCCGACACCGAAGGAAGCCGGGCGGTCTATAACGAGCTGCTCGATACTTTGGGATCGTCGATAGCCTACTTGCCGTTTGCGGGCGTGGGCGGGCTTACCCCGAACATCTTCCCCCACGAGACGACCGCCGGCGTGGATGAGATCTATCTGATGTCGCCGCAGAACATACTCAACACCTGGCCGCCGGCCGCTCCGTTGGTCGCCGACATGTTGCCCCCGGGTCGGACGGTGATCGCCTACGATATCGTCGGCGAAGGGCGGCTCATCGTCATGGCGGATCACACCTTCCACGATCTCGCCATCAACAGCGGGGACAACAGGGTTTTCGCGATCCAGGTGTTCGAGTGGTTCGGCGCGTCGCGGTGGCTCAGCCTCGAGCCGGCGTTCGGGACGTTGGATCCGGGCGAGACCGTTATGGTCGAGGCCTTGATCGACGCGACGCTTCTTGCTCCCGGAGATTACGAGTTGAACGCCGTGTTCCACAGCAATGATCCCGCTACACCCTCGGTCATCGTTCCGGTGTCGCTCACCGTGACACCGGGTGGAGCGACGACGGGAATCGACCCGGATGACATCCCGACCCGGTACGAGCTCCACGCCAACCACCCGAATCCGTTTAATCCAACGACGACGATCGCGTACGACCTGCCGAAGGACTCGGCGGTTCGACTGGTGATCTACGACGTGAGCGGACGGGGGATTCGCGAGCTCGTGAACTCGAGCGAACCCCAGGGCCGTCGCCAAGTCGTCTGGGACGGTCGGAACGCGTCGGGCGAACCGGTCGCGAGCGGCGTGTACTTCTACAGACTGGTCGCGGGAGACTTCGTGCAAACAAGGAAGATGGTTCTTCTCAAGTGAAATTCCACCGGAAGGAACGAAACGGTGGCGCGATTGCATCTTTTTTTGAGGAGGGAGTCATGCAGAAAGGCTCTACAGCGAAACGATCATCCCGACTGCTGATTGGCTTGTGTTCCATTGCCGCGATGTTCCTGCTGGCGACGGACCCGGCCGACGCCCAGAGGCTTTACGGGTGCTCGAACACGGGCCGGCTCTTTACCATCGATCTCATCACGGGGGCGGGGACTCACGTGTGCGATCTGCCCACGTACCCTGACCCCGGAGCTACGGAAATCGAGTTCGATGAGGTGAGCGGCCTCGCCTACGTGCAGGCGCGAGATGGAATTTTCAGCGGCCAGCTGTTCGACATTCTCAGCTGTTCGGCGATGGGCGCTCTGGTGCCAACGAATGATCTGGTGTTGAACGGCCTCGAGTACGTCAATGGTGTGTTGTATGGGACGGCGACTCCGTACTCGTGCGAGCCGTCTTTGCTGGTGACGCTGGATCCAACGACCGGTTCGACGACGGTCATCGGTCCGACGGGAATGGGACCGATCGCCGGGCTGGCGTGGGACCCGGTGTCCGAGACGATGTACGGAGTCACCGGTTGCTGGCAACTGTTCGGTTTCGCTCAACTCGTCACTATCGATCTCGCCACCGGTTTGGCCGTCACCGTGGGCGGGACGGGTGTTCATCTGGGGAGTCTCGAGTTTGGGGCGGACGGAGTGCTCTACGCGGGTGGCAACAACCGCGATGGCGGACATCTCTACGTTATCGACCCGGCGACCGGTTCGGCAACCCTCTTGGGGTCGACCGGATTTTCCGACGTCACCGGGCTTGCGCTGGTGTCGAGGCTGCCGGCCGTGGAATGTCCGTCCGACATCGTAATCAGTGCGTACTCAACGATACCATTACTGTCGCTAGCGGGCTTCCGCATCACGAACGCGGGCAGCGTGCCGTCCGCGTTCACATACGCCGTCACCGCCGAGGGACCGGCGGCGCTCGCGGATCAGGGCGATCCGGCCTCGCTCTCGGGTACGACCCCGACACTCGCTCCCGGGGCGAGTTATATGCCCCCCGAAGCGGGGTTGTCTATCCCCGCGATAAGGGTGAGCGGGCAGGAGATCGTGACTTACCGTGTCGGCCTGAGCGACCCCGAGCACGGAATATTCTGTATGACGGTGGTTACGTTTGTGCCACCGGTGCCGGTGTTTGTCGGTGGCTTCGACGCAACAGCGTTCGAGGGTAGGGTGAACCTCACATGGGAGATCGTTGCTGACGAGGAGGTCTTGGGCTTCAAGGTTTACCGACGTCTCGAAGGCGGATCGGGGAGCGTAAACGTGGCCTCGGATGGTTTGATCCCACCCGGTGCGAGGACGTATGCGGATGAGAGCGTGCGCGGTGGAGAGACCTACGAGTACGCCCTCGGTGTGGTGCTGGCGGATCGTTCCGAGGTGAGATCTCAGGTTGTAACGGTAAAGACCAAGGCCTATGCTCTCGCGCTCCACCAGAATACGCCCAATCCCTTCAATCCCACCACGACGATTTCGTTCACGCTCCCCGAGAGGGCGAGGGTGACGCTCGCGATCTATGACGTGGGGGGACGGCTCGTGAGAACGCTCGTCGACGAGACGGTGGGCGAGGGCTACCAGGAACATCTCTGGGATGGTAAGGACGCGAAAGGGGCCAGTGTAAGCTCGGGAGTGTACTTCTACACCCTGCAGTCGAGCGGTCGATCGATCACGAAGAAAATGTTGCTTTTGAAATAGTCCTTGTCTCTTTGGTTGCAAGAGCCCGGCGGCTGTCTGATGAGACCCTCTTCCCGGTGACACTCGAGAGAGCGCCTCCACCGGTAGGGTTAGCCTCAATGGGCCACATGTCAGCACCCCGAGGTCACTTGAACGTTGATTCGATCTCAAGTGTCAGCAATCCCAGGTCACTCGATGAACCTCCGTGGAGGGAGGTAGTAAACAACTGTGCGAACAAGCGGTTGCCAGGCGGGCGGAACCTGTCAATGAAAGTGAGACATTCTCCGAATTTAAGCTCGTCCGACCGTTGATTTCGCGCCCTCTTCTGTGATATACTACCGCCGCAGATTATGGGGGGCTTGCGAACCCGGCTTACCGTCCGACGAAAACTCACACATCAAGCCAGCTCGCGGGCCATTGTCCGAGTCTTGGCGCGAGTGACGATCCCTGGCGCGAAGACTCCAGTGTCGGTTGACTCTTCTCGAAGGAGGGGAGATATGCGTCATTTTCTATTAGTTCTCGTGGCTGCGGCGCTCGTCGTGGGCCTGACCGGTACCGCGGCGTTTGCGCAGAAGCAGCTCGATGTGGCGCCTGTCGAGACCTTGGAGGCAACTCCAGTCACTATGGGGCCGCTCGGATACGAGGTGACCTGCCAGGTGGGGAACCTCAACCCAGCCGCGTGGGCGTTCTTCAATTTCCTCGGGCCGCCGGAGGCGTACAAGCTTGCCTTTGATCCAATGGCCACCTGTACCGTGTGTCCGGTTGGATTTATGGCCAATAAGGTCCACGTCTACCTGCAGACCAAAGCAGCCTGTAGCGTGGTGCTCGCGGTAGACGTCGAGGAAGCGGTATATCCGCAGCCGGGATGCACGGCGCCGGGACCTGTAATGTGCTCGTCCGTTCTCTACACGGTGAACCTCACCTCCGCGGGTTTGTGGAACGTGGGGATTCCGATCACCTGCCCGTGCCTGACCATGGGTAAGAAGTATCTCCTGAGCGCGCACTTCCAGAGCATGACCTGCACGGCGGCGAAC
>Ga0315287_10003892_pt1 | contig 14475 bp, 4 predicted proteins | sample YL17G11_0_MG_FD_205037 | JGI IMG/M metagenome (GOLD analysis project Ga0315287, IMG submission 205037) | Sediment microbial communities from Yellowstone Lake, YNP, Wyoming, USA - YL17G11_0 | ecosystem: Environmental > Aquatic > Freshwater > Lake > Sediment | place: USA: Wyoming | collected... | reverse complement strand
GGGGTGGCGTTCGCGCCTGGCAACGGCCCCATCGTACTGCGGGTGGCGTACCGCTTCGAGCGCTTCGATTTCGGCGAGTCCGGGTTCGGCTCCACTGCGATTGCCGCGCGCCTGGAACAGGGCCGTGGGCTCGTGGCGGGGCTCGGCTTCCGTCTCGGACGCTAGCGCGGGGATGATGCGCGCCGTCACGTAGCAGGAGGTTTTCCGTGCGTCGAACCTCGCCCCCACCCTGCCGAGCATCGCGTCTATGGGTTGGAGCCATGGTACTGACGACAGGGAGTCGGTTCTCCGCCAAGGGGCCGATGGCGTGGGAGCGCGGCGCCCGATGATCGGGACGCGTCGCGTGGTATGGTTCGCGCGGCTGCTGCTGCTCGGCAGCCTCGTGGTCAGTGGCCTCACCTGCGACGCCTTCCAGCCGCCGACCGGGGGGCTGCCCGTCGCGGTCAGCGTGCTCGGCGACAGCATCGTCTCTCTCAAGCAGACCGTCCGCTTCACTGCCACTGCGACGACGTCCGCGGGCTCCGCACCGGGAGCCGCGTTCCGCTGGCACTCCACGGTGCCCGCCGTCGCCAAGGTGGATTCGACCGGCGCCGTGATCGGTCAGGGCCGCGGACGCGCGTGGATCATCGCCCAGCTCCTGACGCCCGACTTCCCCTCCGGTGGTCCCGAGGACAGCGTCGAGGTCTGGGTGCGCTTCGCGTCGGTGGGGCTCAATCGCGACACGGCGACCGTCACGGCGATCGGGGATACGCTGCTGCTCCAGGCTAGGGGCAGGGACGCCCTCGGCGTCGATGCGGGGGTCGCGGGGGCCACCTGGCGCTCGTCGAACGACTCCGTCGCGACGGTGTCCGTTGACGGTGCCGTCGTCGCGCGCCGGCCCGGCACCGCCAGCATCACGGCGCGCGCCGATTCGCTCTCCGTCACCATGCAGGTGACCGTGCGTCAGGTGGCGGCGCGGATCACCTTCACGGCGCTGCGCAACGACTCGCTCGTCTTCGATGCGTTGCAGGTCGACAGCACGATCGCGGTGCGCGTGACCGACCGGCGCGGCGTCGTGGTGGCCGGCCCGCAGGTCACCTGGACGTCGAGCCGGCCGACGGTCGTCCTCGCCGTCGACGCGGCGGCAGGACGTTTCCGGTCGCTGCTCGCCGACACGGCGACGCTGACCGCCCGCGTCGACACCGCTGGCGCGAAGGTGCGAGCGAACGTCGTGCAGGTCATCACGCAGGTGCGGCTCACCCCCGACACGGTGTCCACGGACGCCGTGAGCGACACCCTGCAGCTCGGCCTGGCGCTGCTCGATCGGAACGGGCGGACCGTGGGTGGCCGCACCCCGACGTGGGTGTCGCGGGACACGACGGTGGCGGTGCTGCGGACGACGGATGCCGCGGGGGGTCGAGTGGTGTCTCGGGCCGACGGCACCACCAGGATCGTGACCTCCTATGGGAGCGTCGCGGACTCCACGCTGGTGCGGGTGTCGCAACTGCCCCGCCAGGTGAGGGTGACGCCGGCCACCATGACCTTCATCGCTCTCGCCGACACGGCGACGCTGGCCGCGCAGCCAGCCGACCGGCTGGGCTCGGTGATCTCGGGTCGGGTGGCGTCGTGGTCGTCGAGCGACACCACCGTTGCGCGGGTGAGCGCCACCGGCAATGTGCGCGCGGTCGGCGAGGGGCGGGTGCAGATCCTCGCGACGGTGGATACGATCGTCGGCCGCGCGACGGTGTTCATCGGCATCCCGGCGTCGGTCTCGGCGCCGGACCAGACCGTGGTGCTGGATGCGATCGGTGACACCGTCACGCTGCCCACCGCCGTCGTGCTCTCGGCGCGCCTGGACACCATCCCCGGGCTGTCCCTGACGTGGCTGTCGAACGACGCCACCGTGGTGCAGGCGCTCTCGGGTGGCCGCGTCGTCACCCGGGCCAACGGGACGACGTACGTGGTGGCGAGCTACGGCACGTTCCGCGACTCGCTCGTCGTCCGCGTCGCGCAGGCTGTCGCCTCGGTCACCGTCGAGCCGTCCACGGTGACGCTGCGGGCCCTCGGCGACACGACGCGGTTCACCGCCACGCCGAAGGACCGGAGGAATACGGCGGTCGCGGAGCGTGCGATACGCTGGTCGTCGGCGAACGACTCGATCGTCACCATCGACACGGCGTCCGGGCTGGCGCGGGCCGTTCGCGGCGGGTCCACGACCGTCTCGGCGAGCGTGGGAGGCGTCAGCGGCTCGGCGCAGGTGAGCGTGCAGCAGTCGATCGTCGCCATCGACGTGCGGGCGGACACCGCCACGCTGCTCGCCGCGGGGCAGACGCGCCCGTTCACCGTCAGCGCGACCGACTCGCGCGGAAACGCGATGCCGGCCGATCTCTCCGGCGCCCAGTGGACCTCGACCAACACCGCTTTCTTGACCGTAGCGCCGGCCACCGGCGGCACGACGACGGCGACCGCGGTGGCCTACGGCGTCGCGTACGTCCGCGCGGTCGGCCTCGGGTACTGGGATTCCAGCCGGGTCATCGTCACGCCGCGCTACGGCGGCGTGGCCGTGTCGCCGGCGACCGCGACGCTCACCTCCATCGACGACACCGTAAGGCTTGCGGGGACCGCGACGGACACCGTGAGCGGGACGATCGCCTCGCCCCTGCTGATTTGGACGAGTAGCGACACGACGGTCGCGACTGTCGCGCAGACGGGACGGGTCACGGCGCGACGCGACGGCACCGCTGTCGTCACGGTCACGGGTGGCACACTGCAGGCGTCGGCGACGGTGACGGTGCGGCAGGCTGTGTTTGGGCTGCGCCAGCGGGCGCCCTGGCCGCCGACCAACGAGGTGCGCGCCCTCGGCGACACCTTCCGGATCTTCGTCGAGGCGTTCGACCGCCGCAACTACGCCATTCCCCGGGTGGCGGACAGCGTCCGGTGGAGCATCGACCCGACCAACACGGGGTACGTGCAGGTGTTTCGCATCGACTCGGTCACCGGGCGGTTGACGGCGATCGGGTTCCCGACGTGGCACACCTGCACCACCTGCTACCAGTACGGGATCAACTACTACGGAGTAGTGGCCGGCCAGGCGCAGCAGTACTACGCCAGCTACTACCCCAGGGTGTACACGGCGGAGTTGGCGCCGGACACGGTGCGCCAGACGAGGCTGCGGTCGGACACCCTCCACGCCCTCCTGCGGGACCGGCTGGGCAATCCGTCGGTTCGGCTGTTCACGCTGATTCCGCCGTTCGTCACGAGTACGGATACCTCCGTGGCCACGGTGCAGGTCCTGGACAGCGCGGGCGGCAACCCGTATCGCTACATCGTGGTGACGGGCCGGAACGCCGGGGTGGCGAGGATCATCCTGACGGCCACGGCCCACGCAGACACCGGCGCCACGCGGAAACTGCAGGACACCACGGTCGTCGTGGTGAGCCCGGTCGTGGCGAGCGTGACGGCCAGCGTGGACTCCACCCTGCTCGCCTTGGGTGACCGGGTCACGCTGCTGGCCACGACGCGCGATTCGGCGGGGGCGGCCTTTACGGGACAGGCCGTCACGTGGACGAGCCTCGATACGCTCGTGGCGCGCGTGGACGCCGCCGGCGTCGTGGTGCCCGACGCCATCGGACGGGCCCGCATCGTCGCGCAGGCGGGCGCGTTGGCGGACACCGTGGTGGTCATCGTGCAGCGCATGGACCTCGTGTTCGTGGACTCGGCGTACGCCGGAACGGTGTCCACGGGGTCGTCGAGCCAGCCGTTCCGCACCATCACCGAAGGGGTGACGAACGCGGCGCCGGGCGGCGTGGTCCGGGTGCGGCGAGGCACCTATCCCGAGGCGGTCGTCATCAGCCGGCGGCTGCGGCTCTGGGGCGACGGCGCGTCGGCGGTGAGGATCCGTCCGCAGGCGGGGGCGAGCACGCCGGCGGACGGCATCAAGGTCACCGTCGCCGACACCGTCGAGATCCGCGGCGTGACCGTGTCGGGGGCGACGCTGCACGGCATCAACGCCACCGGCGACCTGTCCGCGGGGCCCCAGCTCGCCGTCCGGGACGTGGCGATCCGCAACAGTGCGCTTGCCGGACTCTCCGCCCTCCGCCCGTCCGCGCTGGCCGTGACCGGCGTGACCATCGAGGGGAGCGGCCAGGACGGCGTCCGCCTCACGGACGCCAACGCCTCCACGGCGCAGTTCAGCGACGTCACGATCACCTCCAACAGCGGTTTCGGCATCCTGCTGCAGCGCAGCCGGGCGGACCTCGCACGGGTCACCATCGGGGCCACGTCGGTGCGCTCCGGCGACACTCGGTACAGCTACAGCGGCTCGGCGGTCGTCCTGGACAGCAGCGTGGCCCGCATCAGCGGGCTCACGGCGCGCACCGACAACGCCGACACCGCGTACGCGGTGGTCGTCGATCGGGGCAGCCGGCTCACGGCGCTGAGCGGATCGTCCATCAACACGAAGTACCAGGTCAACGTGCTGAACGGCTCGGGCGCGGACTCGCTGCTGGACAACGTATTCAGCACCAGCCGGTGGGTCTCGCCCGCCAGCAGTATCGTGAGCGTGCACCGCGACCAGAACGCGCTTCTCGTCCGGGGCAACACCTTCACCACGCCCAATGTCAGCCTGTTCGTCTCCCAGGGGCGGCTCCCGGTGCTGTTGGAGCGCAACACCTTCAACGGCAGCGGGTCCATGCTGCAACTCGTGCTGAGCGGCGACGCGACGGCGCGGAACAATCGGTTCCTCCAGCCGCCTACCGGGGGAGGCGGGACCCTTGTCAATGTCTGGGCCCCGAGCCCCGATACGGCCCACGCGGTCATGACGGTGGTTGGCAACGAGTTCCGGTCCACCGGCGCGGGCGCGCTGAATTTCTTCGTCTCGAGCATCCAACTGCGCGCTGATTCCAACGATTTCGTGTACGCCGGAGGGAGCAACTCGGGCCCCGTAGGCCTCTTCGCCTGGTCCGATGTGCCGATGCAGGTGGGCTACAATCGTTTCACAGGACTCTGGGGCTATGGCGTCAACACCCAGGGTCAAAGCCCCAAGACACTGCGCCGCAACACCGTGGACAGCGCGGCAATCGCCTTCTTGGTCGAAGGGTACTCGGCCACTATTGACAGCAACGTGGTGCGCCGGGGGGCGTCGGGGATCGTGATTCAGTCCGGTTGGACGTGCATGGCGGCGACGTGCGTCGTGACTCAGAACGCGTTCTCCAACCTCAGCGGGTACGGTGTCCGGGCGGCCTCCTCCGCAAACCGCGTGGATGCGCGGGGGAACTGGTGGGGGGCGGCGAGCGGCCCGCTCGACGAAGACGCCTCGGGCGCCGGGTTCAACCCGGCGGGCACCGGCGTGAGTGTGCGGGACGGTGCGTCGCTCGCCGTGACGTACAGCCCCTGGCTCGAGGTGGAGCCGGAGGTCGGCTCGCCACTAGTCTCGACGGGGACGGTCAGTGCGGTGACGATCGTCTCGCCGACGTCGGCGCAGACGCTCACGTCGCTCGGCGACACGTTGCGGTTCCGGGCGCAGGTGCGCGACGGTTCCGGCGCGCTGATCAGCGGGGCCGCGCTCGCGTGGCGCTCGAGCGCCCCGGCGGTGGCCCTCGTGGACGCCGCAACGGGTCTGGTGACGGCGGTGGCGAACGGCGCGGCGAGGATCGCGGTGACGGCCGGCGGCCGGAGCGACAGCCTGGGCGTGACGGTGCGGCAGGCGGTGGCCGCGGTGGACCTGCGGCCCGACACGGCGACGCTGGTCGGGCTGAATCTGACGAAGTCGTTCGTCGTGGTGGTGCGCGACGCGCGGGGGTCGGCCATCGACACCAGCCTCATCCCGGTGACGTGGAGTGCGAGCGACGCCGCGGTGGTCACGGTCGGCGGCGCGTCGAAGAGCGGGGCCACGATCACGGGAGCGGGCTTCGGCGTGGCGTACGTGCGCGCGCTTTCCGGAAGTGTGGGCGATTCGAGTCGGTTGGTCGTGACGCCGAGGTACGGAAGCGTGGTGCTGACCCAGCATGCGGCGTCGCTCACGGCGGTGGGGCAGACGCTGCAGCTCGGCGCCAGCGTGACCGACACCGTCGGTGGCGTGGTGGCCTCGCCGCTGCTGACGTGGACCAGCACTGACACGACCAGGGTGCGGGTGGATCAGACGGGGCTGGTGACGGCGCGCGGGAACGGCACGGCAAAGGTGGCAGTCGGCGGCGGGCTGCGCGCGGATACGGCGACGATCACGGTGAGCCAGGCGGCGGTGGCACTGCGGATCACGCCCGATAGCAGGCGGACGCTGGCGATTGACGCACTGAACGACACCCTGCAAATGGTGGGCGAGGTGCGCGATGCCCAGGGCTCGGCCATTCCCGGCTTGACGGTGTCGTGGCAGGTGGCCGACGCCGCGGTGGCGACGGTCGGCGCTTCGGGACAGCTGGTGTCCAGGGCCGCGGGGACCACCTCGCTGATCGCGCGGTACGTGACCACGCCCACGCTCGCCGACACGATCGCGGTCGTGGTGAGCCAGCGGGTGACGCAGGTCACCGTCACGCCGGCGAACAAGGCGTTCGCGGCGTGGACCGACACCTTGACCTTCCAGGCCGCGGCGCGGGACCGGAAGGGAACGCTCGTCTCCGGCCGGTCCGTGAGCTGGTCCAGCGCCGATGCCGAGGTCGCCGCCGTGGATCCCCTCACCGGCCGGGTCACCACGGGCCGGCGGAACGGCTCCACGCAGGTGCGGGCGACGGTGGACGGTGTGGTGGGGACGGCGAACGTCGCGGTGAGCCAGACCATGGCCGCGGCGGACGTGCAGCCCGACACGGCGATGGTCCTCGCGCTGAACGATTCGAGCCGCGTCTTCAGTGTGGTGGTGCGCGACGCCCGTGGGGAGACGGTCGCCCCGTCGGCGTACACCGTGGCCTGGCAGGTGCAGGACGTTTCCGTCGCGGCGCTGGTGGGCACTCCGTTTGCGACGGCGCAGGTGCGCAGCGTCGCCTTCGGCACCACCTACATCCGGGCCATCGCCACGTCGCGAACCGGGACCGCGGTCTCGGTGCGGGATTCGAGCCGAATCGTGGTGTCCCGAGTCTATGGCACGGTGGCGCTGGCGCGGGACACGGCGACGCTGACCGCAGTCTATGACTCTGTGGGGCTCTCCGCGACCGTCACCGACACCCTCGGCGTGAGCGTGGGCTCGCCGCTCCTTACGTGGACGAGCAGCGACACCGCCGTGGCGACGGTGAGCCAGGTCGGGATGGTGCGGGCGCAGCGCGACGGGCTGGCCCTCGTCACGGTCTCGGGCGGCACCCGGCAGGACACGGCGCGGATCACGGTGCTGCAGACCGCCATCGGGATTCGCCAGCGGGCGCCCTATCCGCCCAGCAGCGAAATGCGCGCCCTCGGCGACACCTTCCGGATCTTCGTCGAAGCGTATGACCGGAACAACTACGCCGTACCCCGGCTGGCGAACAGCGTCCGGTGGGGCATCGACCCGACCAATACCCAGTGGCTGCAGACCTTCCGCATCGACTCGGTCTCAGGGCTGCTCACGGCGATCGGTTTCCCGACGTGGCACAACTGTACCACGTGCGCGGCGTACTCGATCAACTACTATGCGGTGGTGGCCGGCCAGACGCAGCAGTACTGGGCCAACTACTACCCCAGGGTGTACACGGCGGAGTTGGCGCCGGACACGGTGCGCCAGACCCGGCTGCGGCCGGACACCCTGCGCACCTTCCTGCGGGACCGGCTGGGCAATCCGTCGGTCCGTCTGTTCACGCTGATCTCGCCGTTCGTCGTGAGCACGGACACCGCGGTGGCCACCGTGCAGGTCCTGGACAGCGTGAACACGTCGTACCCGAATCGGTACATCGTGGTGACGGGCCGGAGCGCGGGGACGGCGAGGATCATCCTGACGGCCACGGCGCACGCGGATACCGGCGCCACGCGGAAGCTGCAGGATACCACGGTCGTGGTGGTGGCCCCTGTAGTGGCGAACCTGGCGGTGAGCCCGGACTCGGCCCTCCTCGCGGTGGGGGACCGACTTCCGCTCACGGTCTCCGCCCGCGATTCCGGCAGCACGCTGATCGCGCAGCCCACGATCACGTGGTCGAGTGCGGACCCGGCGTTTGCGACGGTGGACACGGCCGGGGTCGTGACGGGTGTGGCGGTCGGCACCGCAAGGATCACGGCTACGGCCGGACCGACGTCACAGACGGTCAAGGTGGTGGTCCAGAACCTGTCGGTCGCCTACGTTGACGCGTCGTACACCGGCACGTCCACGGGCACCGCGACGGCGCCGTACAAGACCATCGGCGAGGCGGTCGCGGCCGTCGATACGGGCGGCGTCGTGCGCGTGCGCGCCGGCACCTACAACGAGACGGTCGTGATCCCAAAGCGCCTGCGCCTCTGGGGTGACGCGGCGGCCACCACCATCATCCGCGCGAACGCCAGCGACGACGGCATCCGTGTCGAAACGTCGGACACGGTGGAGATCCGGCGCGTGTCGGTGGTGGGGCCGGCGTCGGGGTTCAACTACGACGGCATCAACGCGGCGGGCGACGCCACGGTCGGTGTCAGGCTGCGGATCTCGGACGTGGTCGTGCGGAACCAGATTGGCCGCGGCATGGATGCGGTGCGCCCGGTGTCGCTGGTCGTGTCCAACTCCGAGTTCCGCAACAACGGGCAGGAGGGGATCCACCTGCTGCTCGCGTCCAACAAGGTGCAGCTCACCGACGTGCTGATGCAGGGCAATGCCGGCAACGGCGTGCTCCTCGATCAGAGCGTGGCCGAACTGACGCGCGTCACGATCGGAGGAACGACGCAGCGTTCCGGCGACAGTCGGTCGTGGAATGGAAGCGCCTTGGTCGCGCTGAATGCGAGTACGGTTCGCGTCACCGGGAGTTCCGTGTTGGCGGACAACTGGTCCGGCACCTACGCCATCGTGGTGGAGGGTGGGAGCGCGATGCCGTTGCTCGGTACGACCTCGGTGGCCACGAGGCACGCGCTCTGGGTCGGGGGCGGCTCGGGAGTGGACGCGATTCTCGACAGCCGGTTCACGACGACGTCGTGCTACATCCCCAGCTGGGCCTGGGACTACGGCTGGAGCTACGGAACGTACGTGGGGGGCGCGCGGCCGGGTCAGACCAGCATGCTCATCCGGGGCAACGTCTACGATGCGCCCGGCCGAAACCTATTGCTCAATCCTCAAGACCGGGTGGTTTCGCTTGCCATCGATAGCAATTCCTTCCGGTCGGGGGGACGGGCGCTTACGGTCGGGGCCCAGACGTACAACCACGTCGTGAGGTTGCGCGGAAACCAATTCGTTGAGGCGTACCCCGACGGCTGCTTTGGAAGCGAGCCGAGAGTCTCGATCCATGGCAACCAATCGGACAGCGTAATCAGCGTGCTGAATTCGTTCGCATCCGTCAGAGCGGCTGCGCTCTCGTTAAACAGTGTGGGAGGCGTCCGACTGGACTCGAACATCGCGACGACGACCGGCTCGCCGGCCTACGGCGTGTATGTGACCACGAACGAGCCGGTCACGGCCCGCTTCAACACTTTCCGCGGACCGTGGGCGCGCGCCTTTCAGGCGGACTGGAACGGAGCCCTCCTGCTGCGTTACAACACGGTGGACAGCGCGCAGGGGGCCTTCGACCTCGCGCCCTCGCAGGTGACGATGGACAGCAACGTCGTGCGGAACGGCCAGTTCGGCGTGCAGTTCCGGAACGGCGGCTGCGATGTTCTCACCTGCGTGGTCGAGCGGAACAGCTTCAGCCAGCTCACGGACTTCGGCGTCAAGGCGACGCAGGTGTCGGCCAAGGTCGCGGCGGTGAACAACTGGTGGGGCTCGGTGAGCGGCCCGCGCGACAGCGATCCTACCGGGTTCGAACCCGCAAATTCCGGCACGGGCGTCCGCGTCTTCGACGGGACCAGCGGCGTCGGGCGCGTGACGTTCCGGCCGTGGCTGTCGAGCGCGCCGGTCGGCATCGGTGCGCCGACGGTGTTCGCGGCACCGATGCTGGTGCGGGCCCGGTTCGATGCGGTGGCTGGAAGTGGCGCTCTGCCCCCCCAGGAGCGGTGAGCGATGGCTGACGCAACGGTCGCCTGCCCCAAGTGCGACGCGCCGGTCCCGGCGGACTCGAAGTTCTGCGCCAACTGCGGGGCCTCGGTGTCCACCCCCGGCACCGACACCGCGCCGATGCCCGAGGGCGACGAGCTCTTCCATCTGCTCGCCAGTGCGACGCTCGGCGAGTACGAGATCAAGGGGGAGCTCGGCCGCGGCGGAATGGGCGCCGTGTACCTCGCGCACGAGATCGCCCTCGACCGGAAGGTCGCGATCAAGGTCCTTCCGCCCGAGTTGACCTATGGCACCGGGATCACGGAGCGTTTCAAGCGCGAAGCGCGCACCGCCGCGCATCTCAACCACCCCAACATCATTCCCATCTTCCGTGTCGCGGAGTCCGAGGGCCTGCTGTTCTTCGTCATGAAGTACGTGGAGGGCCGGGGCCTCGACCACATCATCGAGCAGACGGGCAGACTCCCTATCCCCATGGTTCACGCCATCCTCACCCAGGTGGGTGGCGCGCTGGGGTACGCGCACCGCCGCGGCGTGATCCATCGCGACGTGAAGCCCGCGAACATCATGATTGACGAGGAAGGCTGGGCGGTCGTCACCGACTTCGGCATCGCGAAGGCGGCGAGCGCTCAGGGGATAACTGCGACGGGCGCCGCGATCGGCACTCCGTACTACATGTCGCCGGAGCAGTGTGCGGGGAAGGCCGTGAGCGGAGCGTCCGACCAGTATTCCCTCGGCGTCGTCACGCATCAGATGCTGACGGGCTCGCTGCCGTTCTCGGGTGACTCGATCATGGAGATTATGAAGCAGCACTTCATGGACGAGCCGCCGGACCTCGCGCTGCTGCGCCCCGACCTGCCGCCGCATCTCGCCGCGGCGGCCAAGCGGGCGATGGCGAAGGCCGCGGCGGACCGCTTCCCGTCGCTGGAGGAGTTCGTCCAGGCGCTTGGCCCGGCGCCGGTGGAGCACGAGAGCAACGTCCGCACGCAGATGATGGAGGTCGCCAAGAGCGGCACGAACCCCGTGCTGCGAATGCCGGCCACGCCGCGGAGCCCGGTGCCGATCGGGAGGCCGCACGGCCCCGGCGCCGGCCGACCCGGCCGCGGGCGAACCTCGGCGACGATCGCCGTGGGAGCGGCCGAGAAGAAGAAGTCGCGCCTTGGAATGTGGGTGGCCGCCGCGCTCGTCGTCGTCGCCGCGGGCGGCGGTGGGGCATACCTGGCGCTGCGTCCCGCCGCGCCGCCGGGCCAGGCTGCTGCGACCTCGACGGGGCCGGCGCCGGCGCAGGCCGGAGGCGTCACGGCCCCAGAGCCGCCGGGCGCGACGCCGGTATCGGGCCCTGGTCCCATTTCCCCGGAGTCCAGCGCGACAGCTCCGGGCAACTTCGGCACGATCGTGCTGCGAGCGGTGCCGCGCGGCGCAACGGTGCTCGTGGACGGTCGCCCCGTGTCGTCGCTCCAGCCTCGGGTCCAACCCGGGCGCCACACCGTCGAGATCAGCGCCCCCGGCTACGCTCCGTTCTCCTCGCCGATCTTCATCGTGCGCGGCGGCCGGCAGGCGCTCACAGCACGGATGCAGCCCGCAGTGTCGGGCCCTGGTCCCAGCGTCGTGGCGACCGGCGCGGCGGCTCCCGCGACGGCTGGGGCGCAGCCCTCGCCGGCCGGGGCGCAGCCGACTGCGGCGGCGCCGCAGACCCAGCCGCCGACGCCGAGCGCGCAGGCGGCGCAGCAGCAGGCGGCCCCCGAACCCGCCGTGTCGCCCGATACGCCCGGGCAGCTCATTGCGTCGGCGCGCCCGCTCGGCAGGGCAACCCTGAACGGTTCCCCCATTCCGCGCTGGCCGGCGGTCAATCTGCCGTTGATCCCCGGAACCTATAACCTCAACATCTCGGCGACGGGCTTCGAGGACAGCGCGCGTGTCTTCATGGTGCGGCCCGGCCAGACGGTGAGGCTGGGTACTATCGTCCTGCGACGAAGTGAGAGCACACCGTGAGAATGCACCTCCGGTTCGGGTCCGCCTACGTGCTCGCAATCGGCTTCGCGGTACTCGCGGCGGGGACCGATCCGCTACTGGCGCAGGAGCGTGAGCGGGGCCCGGAGCTCCTCGCGCGGGTCGCTCGGGCCTACGACGAATTCAGCTACGATTCCGCGCGCGCGCTGGCGCTGCGCCTGCTGTCGCCGGACGTGGTGGCCACACCGGACGAGAAGGCCCAGGCGGCGTTCTACATGGCCGGCACGTACCTGAACGAGTCGCCGCCGAAACGCGCTGATGCTCGGCGCGCAATGGCGGCGGCACTTCGCGCCAGCGTGTTCGCGCGTCCCGACACCTCTCTCTTCGCGGCAGACGTGCTGCTGGAGTACGAGCGGGCCCGGTCGGCCACCTTCGCCATCGGCGTGCGCACCCTGCCGACCGATACCGTCCTCGGGCTCGAGGCCGCGATGGTGGGGATAGAGGTCGGGGGCACGCGCCCGTCCACGATCAGCGTATCGCTCGAGTCGGCAAGCGGCACGCAGTACCAGCTCGCCAGCAACGTCCGTGTCGTCGGTATCGGTCGCGTGCCGCTCCAGTTCGCGTTCAGCGGGGCGTTCCTCCCCACGGGGTCCTACGTCCTGAAGCTCGAGGCGACAGACGATTCGGCCGGGGCCCGAACCACCCCTGTCACGGTGCCGGTGAGCATTGTCGCCGATACCGTCGTGGCCCAGCCTCTTCCCGACACGCTGGCGGACTCGGCGTTCCGCCCCGAGCGGCGCCCGTGGGGCCCGGCGAGCCGCACGCTGCTCGGCGGGCTGTTCGTCGGCGCGCTCACCGCCGGGGCGTCGCAGCTGATGACCCCGCCGACGCTCAAGGACGCGGTGGGGATGGACAGCCGCGCCCTCGGCGTCGGGGCCTTCATCGCCGTGAGCGGGCTCATCGGGATGATCGCGTCGAGGCCGGGCGCTGTGGTGCCCGAGAACGTGGACTACAACGAGAGTCGGCACCAGCAGTGGACGGAAGAGCGCGAGCGGATCATCGCGGAGAATGAGATCCGTCGCGGCGAGGCGCGCATCCGGCTCCAGTTCGGGAGACCGAGCCAGTGAGGCGCCGCCTCGTGCTGTTGGCGTTGGCCCTCGCGGTGGCGCGGCCGCTGGCCGGCCAGCAGCGGAAGTGGGAAGTGGCGATCGGCGGTGTGGCCATGCCCTCTGGCCGCGCGATCGACTTCGAGGGGCATCGCCACATGGCCACGGGGACGGGCGTTGGCGCGGAGTTCCTGGCGGGCCGAGGGCGGATCTCGCTGTGGGGACGTGCCGTCGCGACCGATTTCGCCGCGCAGACCGAGACGGCAACTTTCGGCGCGCAGACCGAGACGGCAACCATGGCGGTGGCGACCATCGGGGACATTGACGTGCGCGGCCGGCTCCGAGTGGGGTACTTTTCGTTCGAAGGAGGCCTGGTCAGAAGGGTCGTCACCGGGCAGTTCGCGGCACAGACGTGGCAGGGGCTCCGGTTCGGCGGTCGGCTGCACCTCCGCGCCGGTGAAGGAGCGTTCTACTTGGAGGGTGCCGTCGGGTACAGCCCGACGGTCAGTTCGTCGGGGGCCGATGCGACCGGGAAGGGGATGGACTTCGAGTCGGCGCTCCGTTTCGCGCCCCCCCGCGCCCCCCTCTGGTTCTCGCTCGGATATCGGGTGGAGCGGCGCGACCTTCCCGGCTTGACAGGAACGCAATTCGAGCGCATTTCGGGCATCGTGGTGGCGGGCGGGCTATCTCTTCACGGAGGCAGCCGGCCCCAGCAATAACCTCGGGAGCGGCTCGCATGCAGTCACTCAAGATCCGCATCGTCCAGACGGGCGAAGTCCTTCCGATCACCGAAGCGCGTGTCGTGTTCGGACGGGACGACGCCGCGACTGTCGTGGCGTCCGGTCCCAAGGCTGTGCTAGCCAGCGGGCGTCACGCCGAACTCGCGTATTCGCAGGGCAACGGATGGACGCTCTCCGACCTGGGCAGCACCAACGGCACGTTCCTGAACGGCAAGCGGATCGCCGGGCCCCAACGTGTCAAGGATGGAGACACCTTCTCCCTTGCCCTGAACGGCCCCGCCTACGCGGTCGTGCTGCCTGTGCCGGCCAAGACCATCGTTGACAGGGGTTCGGACGCTGACGCCACGCTGCTCCTCGGCGAGCAGGGCAAGGTCCCCACGATGCTGGACCGCGAGGCGTTTGCCGCCGAGGCCCCGGCGGCGACGCCACGGCCGCCCGACGACCGCCTCCTGATCGTTCTCCGGCGGGCGCGCGGCGGCGGCGGAGACGAGATCCGGGCGTATGGGCCGGTCGTGGTGCTCGGGCGGGACCCGAGCTGCGACCTCCCCCTCCGCACCGACCAGGACAAGATCATCTCCTCGCGCCACGCCGAGATCCGCTTCGACGCCGCCGGCCAGGCGACCCTTGCCGACCTCGGTTCGCGCAA
>Ga0315287_10003891_pt1 | contig 14476 bp, 18 predicted proteins | sample YL17G11_0_MG_FD_205037 | JGI IMG/M metagenome (GOLD analysis project Ga0315287, IMG submission 205037) | Sediment microbial communities from Yellowstone Lake, YNP, Wyoming, USA - YL17G11_0 | ecosystem: Environmental > Aquatic > Freshwater > Lake > Sediment | place: USA: Wyoming | collected... | reverse complement strand
TAGATGTATTCCAACAGGTGCAGAGTCTGTGTTTTCATGGCGAGAACTGTGCGCTGGATGTGATCCAGTTCGTCAGCATGAACCTTAAGCATCAGTTCGATGTCGCGGATGGTCATTTTTTCCGTTTTCATATTACTCCTATACTACTGGTAGTATGCCACATACTATATCTTGTGTGTTTCATGCCCTGCACCCCTGCCTGTCGTGTGTCGTGTGATCGCATGACAAACATTTGAATTTTTTTACAAACCTGGTGAAACTTCCCAGGGACATGAACCCCTGGCAAATCGCGGGTTTTCCACATTTTGGGCATTTTTTGAATTCCTTTTTTCTTAGGCGATTTTTTTTATCGTCATTGTTTTTTAAATCTATCGTTTTATTTTTCATGTTTTTTACACCTTCCTATATTTTTCCGGTTCTGGGGAAAAAATCAAACCTTCAGATTTTATTTCTCCAAAAATCTGGTCAAAATCGTTGTCCGAAATTGGAAATTTTTCCATGATATTTTTGTAAATTACTGTAAAAAATTCTGCGTTTTCGCACATTTTCAGGATTTCTGCCCTGACCTTAAAAACAGGGGCAGTCTCTGTCGATTTCCCCTCAAAACCGCTATGGGTCACAACGCCCACATATATAGGGTCGTTTCCATTTAAGGGATTTTTACAAATATTTTTTTCTCCCAAATATACCTTAGGTAGGGAAGGGGGGGTATTTTGTGGGCGTTGTGACTCTCGCCCCTTTATATCGCTGTCTATCGGTTTATTTTCACTTTTTGTCACCTTTTCGGTGTTTTCGGTGTTTTCGTCGGTTTTTTCACTACTTTTTAGTGCGAATTTTATATTTTCACCTTTTGGAAACTCTTCATTTTCACTACTTTTAAGGACAACACCACGCCAAACTCTTTCATTCCGTCCGGACTCATCAGACCAAATCTCAATGACTTTTGGCAAAATTTCCCTTATTTTTGAGGAAAAAATATTGCTCGGAATTGTTGGCAAATTATTCTTCTGACAGTACAAAATAAACGCAGAATAAAGTTCATTTTTTTGCATGTTTTCGTCACCAAATTCTGTACAATCCATGCAAAAAGCCCGAATTGGCGACGCCAATTTTACATAGGTTTTGCGGATGTCTTCAGTCGCCTTGGAATTTGTGAAAATATTTGTCTGCAAAAGGCGGCGCAGTCCCTCGATTCCCCATGAAAGAATACCGGACATCTCTTCCCTTGTGGTTATCTTTCTTAAGAGGTTTGCGTCCATATTTTCCCTGGTGAAAACATTCGGAAATGTCAGAAAAATCCACCGCCTGAAGAAAGCGCTTGTATCGTCTTTCGTGTCGGGAAGTATGTTGGCAGAAAACATCAGTTTTGCATGATTTCTAAAACTAAAAGGGTTTTTAAATTTTTTGTCCGCAAAAATAACGTCACCCCCCGTCAGCATTTTGAAAATGCCAGTTCGGTAAAGAGCATCGGGCGACAGGTCGGAATATATGTTCGCAAGCTTTCCGAATAGAGCCGCCTTTGCGAACCTGTCTTTCTCGAATTGCTGGAGTGAAACTCCGGAAGTATTTTCAAATCCAAGAAAAGCGCTAATTAGATTGAGCAGTGTGCTCTTTCCGTTGCTTCCGTCACCAAGAAGCATAAACGCCTTGTGTATATGATACTCGCGATACAGACAATATCCAATGAGTTCCTGGACGATCGGTATATCGCCTTCGGGAAGCACCTCGCCAAGAAACTTAAGGATAGCCGGACAAGTCGCCCCATCTTTTAAATCCACCGGTATCTTAGAGGTGAAAAAATAATCCGGATTATGTGGCAGTAGCTTGTTGTTTTCGATGTCGAACACTCCATTCCCCAGGTTGACAAGGTTTTTTTCGACTTCAGCCCCTGCACGCTGAAAATATGACTGCGCCCTGATCAGGGCGATGACTTCGGACGTGTGGATCGCCTTATGTAGTTTCCCCATGCGCCTGGCTACTTCCTCGGCGATTATCTCTTCACCATTCTCACGATAGAATCCATTCAGGTAGACGTACATTGTCCCATCGCCGCTTGCCGTTTTGAAAACAAAATCCCGCCGTATATCGTCAGCAAGGAATTTCGGCACGAAAACAGAATCCTCAAAGTATTTTGAATCCTTTTTGGTTTCGCCCTGTTCGTCAAGACCGGCAAGTTCCGAAAGTATAGATTTCGCCTTAATGAAGTCAACGCTTTCGTGTTTCATTACAAGGTGGAATATGCTTCCGCCAGCACCACAATGAAAACAATGCCACAGATCATCAGCGAAAGAAAAACACTTACCACCCTCACTTTCATGCCACAGACACTTTGTCGGGCTTTTTGATATATCAAAACCATATTTTTCAAGAAGGTGCGGGATTTTCACCCTTTTCTTTATTTCGGCGCACATGGCATCGGTTTCTTCGCGCATTACGCCGCCAGGCGCACCGCCAGCCTTTTCCTCGGTCATAAATGGGGAAACTGTATTAAGAAGTACCGCCTCGGTGACACTTGCTATCGGTCTGTCTTCAAGGATTTCATAATCCATCCCCAGGGGGTGTCTGCTTGGTGGAACAAGGCATTGTTGTCCCTTCGCCTGGATTTCGCCAAGGTGAGTGTTGTAATCCATCAGGATTATTTTTTTTTCCCTTGGACAGCGGAAATAAAAATGTTTCTTCCGGAAACCATCTTCGGTCATGCTCGTACCGACGACAAGTGTTTCGGGCAGTTGCCTTGCCAGTCTTTCTGCCTCGCGGCAATCGCAATCCATGACAACCAGCCCGCCGCCCGTCAGAACACCAAGATTTCCCTGGTGTGCGATCACGCGGGGGTGATCATGCTTGTAGTTGGCGGTTTTCTGCCACCCCTCCTCGAAAGGTCTTTTTTCACCTGCCAAAACCAAAACAAACCTTAAAGCGTCATCACGCAGTCTATTCGGGAGAACTGGCATTTGAGATCCACCTCGCAGTACATATCTTTATTTTTTCCCGCATTTTTTCCCATGAATCACCGGATTTCACCCAATTCCCAACTTCCCCAAAAAGCAAAACATGCAAAAGCAAGTGACACCGATCACACAAAAGCAAATGTCCGTCCTTGTCACCACCCCCCCACCCTGTTTGTGGCAGGACGTGGTGAACCGACAGAATTTCGGGATTTTTAACATCAGAAATTTCACAAAAGGCGCATCTTTCTTTTGTAAGCATTTTTAGTTTTTGTTTCAAAGATTTAAAAAGGCATTTTAAGAACGATGTCAATACATAACGGTTTATACTGGCGGGTAGTGAAAAAAGTGTTCTAAAATATAACGCCGTTATACTGAAAGAAAAAACAGAAATAGAAGCTTCATCGTCTTGAATTTGACTCGGCTTTATTTTTTCCTGCCCTGGTATCAGCTTATGTACTGACTTGTTTGAATAAAAGTACAATTATGCTGATCAAAATCGCTACTGGTATCACCGCGAACATAGCAATACTTGATGTGCTCCAACCTGAGGTACTTGCACCGGCAAGTGATGTTAATGCGGTCGGGAGTAGTGCGGCGCTAAGTATTGCTACGACGAAAAGTGATACAATTACGTTAATGAGTTCTGGCATGTTGTATCCCCTTTATTTTTTAAGGCAAATGATTGCCCAAATTACTATTGTCACGCCAATTTAAAAGCAGTAGCGGTCTAATATATATGTGTCGCATGATACCTGTTTTGTTGGTTTTTCGGTTTTATATATAAGTTTATATATATATTTTTATATAATAAACACAAACACTAAAAAAGTTAAAGGAAGAAACAATGACGGGTAATATCGGTTATGGCTTCGCGCAACAAAGGAAATTACTCTTCAGCAGAATATTAAATTGTATTGAAGAGAATTCCGGCAAGGATTTGAAAATTGTGATGGCTATTATCACACTCGATGTTGGATGTTCGGAAAAAATCCTTAAGGAAACCATAGGAAATATGATACTGGCGGGCAGAGTAGAAATAAAAGGGGGGCTTATTCATGCTGTTAAAGCCAAGCAGTAATATAGAATATAGAAAGACCGTGAATTTTAACGGGCATACGATAACGACAAATATGCACTACCTCTACCAAATGGTATCCATGCTAAATAATGGCTTCAGCGTCCTGGTTTTCATTTGCGGAAAGCAGAGAATGGGAAAGTCAAAGGTTGGCGTATGGCACACTTTGTTTTTCAACAAGATTTTTGACAAACCAATAATCAAGGATTTCAGCAAGACCGCATACTACGATCCCGAAAAGATAATCGGGAATATCGAACACCGGTCATGTGTCATGATAGACGAAGCCAGCACGCTTTTCAGCAGGCGTCAATGGTGGAGAGTCACGAATAACTGCATGAATGACGTTTTGAATTCTCAGCAGAATAAGAATTTCGCTTTCTTTATGATAGCCCCGTTTTTCTGCGACATGGACAACGCGATAACAAAGCACTTCGACTATGTTATCAGGCTTTACGGGCGCGGGATGTTTAAAGTTTTTAAAGTTTCCAAAAAATACGACGCCATAAACGTAAAGGACGCCACCTGGCGTTATTTTCTCGACGAATGCTATATGTCGAATTACGCCGTACCGGACGCTATATGGGCATCGTATGAAAAATACAGTTTTGCACAAAAGGAACTTCTGAGACAAAGAAGCAAAAGGCAGATAAGAATGTCGATAGATAACGATTCTGACTTCTTGGAAGCCGCAGGGAAAAACTCGGAGATGGACATCTATGCCTGAAGCCATCCAGACTGTGCAGTCATCCGGTCTGTATTCAGATCCCCTGTTCATTGTTTTCATTTGTGCCATCGTTTTCATAGTTTTCTATATTATGTTGTCAAAAGGTGTCCTGAAGAAAAAAGAATACAAAACCACCCCCCTGCCAGACCTGAATGAAAAAACCATGAAAAAGCGCATGGGCATCCAGGGGATTGCATTGAGCGCTTTCATGCGACCTGCCTTTCTGCATATCGGTTTCCATAAAATAGCAAGCATTGACAGGTATCAGCTTGTCAGGGGGATTTTTAACGCGGTCATGTGGGATTCAAAGAATTCAGAATTCAAGTTTTCAGAAAAGCAAAACAAAGAACCTTATGACCTTATTTTTATTAGGGCAAAAAGCAAAAGCTTATTTTGGCGCATGCTTGGCATGAAGAAAGAATTCTATATTCTCACACATAAACAGGCGGACGGCGAAAGCATAATCAACGTTGATCACATTAAAAGAAGGATTTTCGTGCCAGAGCAGTCAGACCTTAGAAGCTATGGTGGCATGTGGATCAATTCGACAAGCGGCTTAAACTATATCCAGGATATGAGCATGGGCAGAATGCTTGAAAGCGCGCAGGCGGAATGGGAAGCTTTCCCGCTTAAGCTTGCCGCGCTTGAATTGGCGACATCCCGCCGCGAAAGACTACTTAAAACTGAAGCGGCAACAGAAAAAAACAAATATGAACAGCGCAAGGACGTGGGGGATAGCACGATAACGTAAGGGGGAATTATGCACACGACAAGAAGCATGAGCAAAATAACAATCGTTTTTGACAAACCACTATCAAGACCGTTTAAAAAAATAAGATGTTCGAATTGCCACGAAACATTCAGAGTGATACATTTTTGTAAGGGGGAAATTAAATGAAAACACGCATGAGTGAAGCAGAAAAAACGATTCATAGATGGGAAAAAATAAAAAGGGAATTCAGCGATCTATACAGAGTATATACAGGCATGATGTTGGTTGGTGTTATTTCGATTTTTGAATGGGAATTTAGCGCCCTAAGTATCGGGTTGGCTACCGTATTTGCAGTCGGTTTGTGTTGGTTTTTCTTCCACCTGAAATTAGAATTCGAGTACAGAAAATATGATAAATTCATGAAAAATGTAAAACACCAACAGAAGAACCATGTTGCCAAGAAAAGATAACATCCTTGTCGTCCTGGTAGCCTTTATCCCCATATTTGCCGGCGCGGTGTGGACCTCCCAGGGCAGAGTCTGGGGATACGACGGGCAGTTCTATCTTTCCTTCATGTTTAACCACAGTCCCCTAATAGCGAATCTGTGTATGATCGCAGTTTGGGAGTCTATTTTGTGTGCCATACTTCGGTTCGGCAACCATACTATCGGCGCTCTTTTCATGCTGAATATGACAAATCTGCGCCTCTTAATGCCTGATCCCGACGCTTTTATTTTTTTTCTATGCAGTTTCACTTTCCTCGGTTACGTCTATCAGCGATTCGGGAAGATATCAATGTCGTACTTAGCCATCATTCTGACGGCGTCTATATTCATTTTCTGGAGAATCCCCCTTCCCCTGTCCGGCGCATACGGCGATCTCTTGCCGAATCCTATATTATTTCTTGTAATTCTCCCGACATACTACATACAGGCGAAGCAAAAACAGTATGTAGACGCGCTGATTCTGACCTGGATTATTGTGTTGTTTCCAACTGGGAAGTTCGTAATGATCGCCTTAATGCCTCTTATCTTCGCAGTTTTCATCCGCGCGATAGACCGCGCGAAGACAGAACCCCTGAAAATAGGTTTAACCGGTACAATGCTGATTGTTTTTTCACTTTTGGCGTTTTTCATGTTCCCATTCATAGTTTGAATATTGACGGGGTCAAAATTGGCTTCATTCAGAAGCGAAAAAAACTTTAAAAATCTTAAAATTAAAACATAGATTATGTCAGACTTTTTACATTCGTCGAAATTAGGTGAAAAAATGGCGCGGAAAGTAGCCGACAAGCTCCCAACACTCAAAAATATAATGGTCGAAAACGATAAAGCGTACTTCGCGATGATCACCGCGCTTGAAGATGTGAACCTTGCCCGTAAAACAAAAGGGAAACCTTATTTTGAGATAGAAAAAACTAAAAGTTCCACACCAGTGGAAGAAAACTCCGAAGCTTCCAGGGAAGCCCTAAAAACTTAAAGTGTGTATTTAGTTTTCTTCTTTTTTCTTTCCTTATCTATTACGACATGTATCTGTTTCTTCTTTCCGAACACCATAGTATCACCTTCTTAGTCATTCACAGCGAAATTCAGCGCGATTAAAACCGGTATGAGCATAATGATTATTTTTAGTTCATTCGATACATAGGCAGGCAGAGCCAGGTAGAGCAGAATAGAGCCGAATATCCCACCGAAGAATAGAGTCACGCTTTTCATACTATCCACCTCTCCCGCTTACAAACCCTACAAGAATAACGACACCTATCGTCACGACAATGAAGATAAGGGCGTACATCAGGTTACTCTCCTTGCATCCTGGATATCCAAGATTCGTGAGAATAGAATCAGCGCATCCGTATTGGCAGGTTTGAATATCGTTTTGATTTATTGAAAATGCCTCACCGGAAGCAGTGTACGCGTATCTCCCCCTTGTAGTCACCAGAGAAACCCCATCGGCGGCGCAGTATTGTGTTATTACCGGCAATTCCGCGCCTAAATCCCAGGAATAACTTATGTTTGTTGTGATGTTCGGCGTTGTGATGTTCGGCGTTATGTATGATGGTGAAAAACCAGCTACACCAAAACTTATATTTAAGGGATTATACCAGCCAAGATAAGACTCAGAAGCATTTGTGCCATTTGTGAACCCGAGTATAAAATTAGACGGCTTAAAGAATGACCTGGTGCATTCCGTAGCAAACCCAGCACCACAATAAGCGGATGGATATATGTATATCGAATCTTCACCAGTTGAATCAATATAGTATGAAGCATTTATGTTTATCCCATTCGTACCATTGTTAAATCTTGAATTTGTTCCATTCCAGAAATACATAAAATAACGGTTAGGCGTGGATGTTTTCCAAACAGTTGTCCATTTTTCATATATGGGCGTGACAAGAGTCCATGAATAAGGAATATCTTGAGTTCCCGTGTCATATGTTACACTTGCACCAATAGAACCTTCAGGTTTTAGGGAATTGATATATCCGGAATAATTAAGACCGGGTGTGTCAACATATACCGAAAAATAAGGGGAATAGGCATAAAAGGTATAATTCAACCTAAATGTGCTATTCTGAAAATGTCGGCAAGTGATAACTTTTTTAACATTACCAGAGAAACCAAGTTCGCAGTCGTTTGTTATTACGGCTGAGCTGTATCCGAAAACAATATAAGGTTCTGTAAAGTTAGCGACGGAAAAAAGTCCCCTTGTCGTACCTTGTCCAACCCAATTTGAACCGGCATAATACAAGTCTTTTATGACGGCATAAGTATCATTAATTCTTATGCTCATGACGCTGTTATTCATGAATAAAGATGTACCATTAGTCATACTTAGATCAGTCGTATAAGCAGGTGCGGATACCCCAAAAGCATCATGGTAGAGCCCGTATATTGTCGTATTCGACTTGGAAACATTTGCAAGGAATAATATTTTAGCCCAACCAGTACCGGCATCAAGTATATCACGCGGTATTTCAGTACCATTCATATTGCAAGGGGCATCAGTTACCCTTAATTCTGTTGTCGCGGCGAAGGTAAGCCCGGAAACATTTATTTCGATCGGATAATTGACTCTTTTAACGCCTGTATTTTCTGTCAAAGTTATGTTGGTGCATTTTTGCCATGTGTTATTGTACCATGCAGGGTCAAATTGGCTCACGAAGGCACATGAATCGGTCAATATGCAATCACAGTTGCCCGATGTTCCCCAAAGTATCATATCCCATTTTTTGGTTGTATCGGTTGCCGAAGGTATATACTCAATGCCCCATTGTTTCACCTCAAAAGCAGTATAAGCAAGCGGTTGTGTGGCATAATAATAGTATCGGCCGTTTATCTGTCTGGAGTTTATAAACCCAGTTCTATCTATCTTGTTTTCTGAAAAAACAGTTTCATTCCAGTATGCAGTATTACCTAAATACCCCGTGAAAATATGTGAATAGACAAGTCTTAGAGTACCATTCGCAACTGTATTCCAGCAATAGAAGATACCACCAGAGGCATTATATGTGTTGGGAGATTCGCATGTATAAGATTTAAGAGATGGCACGCCATTTAAGACATTCTGGTATATTTTCCCATAGTTTAACGGCTCATTAAACCTGTAAGCAAGACAGAGATTCCCGTCAACAGCACGCATGTTTTGCACGGTAAACGTATGCTGATAAGGTTTTTCTGTTGCCCATTGTCCATTAACAGAATAAAATGGTGAAACAGTTATATCAACCCATGAATCAGTATAGTGCCCCACGTTTTCCGTAGTTATGTACTGTGTCTGCGCCGAAACAAAGCTTAAGCTAAGAATGAAAGCCACGAATACGCTTAGGGCGAGTAAGTATTTCATGCGATCACGGTAGTATGGTGTCTATTATTATGAAAATCATGGCGATATTCAAGGCCAGGTATATGACGCCGAGCATGACGAATTCAGGGCGCACCGCGACGGTAGCCAGAAAGACAAACTTCGCGATGACAGTATATGCGGATGTGAGTATTTTCACTATGCTTGAGGTGTCTATCGTCATGGGTGACAGGTCAGGTGTTGCGCCGGTTTCAAACACGGAATAATCCATCGCTGTCGCGAAGTAGATCGTCGTAAAACTGAAAATGACATAGAATATCAAAAATGGCACATAGGTGTTCGCCCCTGCCATGTTCATCCTCCCCCGACTTGTGAAATTTTGAAAGCTACAAGGGCGACGATTGCAATGATGATGGTGAATAGAATCCATGCGGGGATTATTCCACCAAATGTCCCACCAATCAGTACCATAGTGACGACAAGCGCGCCGATTTCCCATGATTCGGTATAAAATGTGATGACGCCGGCGAGAATCATCGCGACATACATCACGATCATGAATGGTGACAGGAAGAATGAAAATGCGCCCAGGTCGAACAGGTCGCCAAGTACGCTGTCTGTCTGGTTGCTTTCTTCCCGGTTTACGACTTCAGTAGAACAGAGAGTCGTGTTCACCCTGTCTTCCCACAGCTTAAGTGTACAGTCGTAGATACGATATACTCCGTCTTCCGTGCAGTATGATTTTTGTGATGTGTTGCACGATTCTATCACATCAACGATTGTTTTATCCCCATTAGTGATACAGTTGTCGGAGTATGCTGGATACTCATACCTAAGACAGTATGTCCCCGTCCATACACCTTTAATGTATTCCTTGTTTTCATTACAGCCGGATGTGCATGTTTCTTCTGTTAAAACCCTGTCTGCGTTTTGAATCTGAAAATCGTCAAACAACACACAAGAAGGATTGGGATATACTGAAGAACCCGTCTTTGAGGTCACGCCAAGGAAAATGGTATATAGACCGTTATCCTGAAGCCCGAGGTGGGAAAGTGGCACAGTAGTCTTCACCCATTCGTCGGTGGCGACCGCGCCAAATGGGAAGTTTATGTATTCTGTTGTGAAGTTTTCAGGATTCGTTATGCTTATATAGTCAATAAGGATTTCCATGCCTGCCCCTGAAAGTATGTAAACGGTGTTTGTCGGCGCTGAAATTGTCAAAGTTATTTCAAAAAGCCCAGAGCCTGTAATAGAAGCCACCCCTAAAATTTCAGTATAAATATCCGCCCCTATATGAACCTGTATCACGCCAGGTGTGACTGTTTTGTTTATGAAAAAGGTGATTTTTGTCCCATTCGTGAAACTGTTTCCGCTGGTGTTGATTATTATTCCATACGGGGTTTCGATGTGGTCGAACAGGATGACATCAGAAACATTCCCGTCTATCACGCTTGTGTTAAATGTGATGTCCACAACAGGTGCAACCGCCGTATATGCTGAAGCCACATACTGCGTGACATTCTGCCAGCCCTTGACAGACAGGCGGTAGTCGCCGTTTATCGTTTTCGAGCCGTCGGCTGATCCATCATAGTACATCTTGCCACATGAGGCATTAAGCCCGAATATGAAAGCATCAGCCAGGGTATCATACTGCACTTCAGAGTACGGACACTTTTTGGCATAAAGGCTTATTTCGGGAGAATCTGAAAGTGTGACATTCTGCGATATTCCCACATAGGATTCATTGTTATATGGTGCAGTTATTTCTCCGTTGCTTCCAACCGACTTGTTGCCGCATACTGTGGGTGGATATGGGTATGATGTGGGATTCACTATCGGCTCATACTGTTTGGGCGGGATGTATCGAAGCATCAGGGCGTTAACGCCGGAAACTGCTGAATATATGTTCGTAAGGCTTGCCGTGTTCTCCATGATGACGCCGATGATGTCTTTCGACGCTGTGTTCGTCCAGTTCGTCGGAATTCTGGTTTTGTATGTGCCAAGGTCTGCGGCGCAGGGAAGGTATAGACCAGGATTATGCAGACTACAAACATAAGCATTTTCTTCGTAGCCGTCTTCAAAACCAAGCATTTTGTTAAAAAGGGTTTCTGTTTCACCAGTAGGGCATGCCTCCTCTCCGAATCTTGTTGTAAGCCTGCCGTTTGCATCAATACATGAATAGAGTCTTATAGAATTAACACATTCAGAATATTCACATGACCAGTTTGGGACATATGTCGAGACGCTTATAGAAAAGTTCACGCCAATATATGTAAGCACCATAGGACTTGAACCCGCATAAGCAACGTGCATACCGATTATGAAAAAATAATCGGTATTCGATTCCAAAGTCTCCGCAGCATATAACGGAAATGCACTACCGAGTGTGTGTGTCTGATTATTGGCTGGATTATATACATGATATAGAGGTGTGATAGAAGCCGAACCTGTGTATCTGAAACCGAAAACGCTGAAATTCACCCGACCAGTTGCCCCTGTTCTGAATGGTATCGAAATATATTTTTCATAACTCATATCAAAAGATAGACCGCCCGAACCTATTCCGTAAGAAGCGTCACCTGCTTTATCTCTGGACATGATAGTTCCGCATGGATATTCTGTGGTGCGAAGAATTTCTTTATAGACCTCCATGAAGCGAGTAAGATTACTTCCCCGAGATGAACATGTAGAGCAACCAGAGCCGTAAATGCAGTTACAGAAAGAATAAGTAGCACCGCCGTATGAAAAAGGATGGAAGCCAAATAAATCCGTAGAACCGCTGTTATTGTATATGAAAGTATCACCGCTTTCGGCGCAATAATATTTCACTTTCAGCCAAGAATCAAGTGAAGGTGACGCTGTGAATATGCTTTTCATGGATGCCTCATAGAAACCTAATCTGGTTTCTGTGCTATTTACCGAAGAAAATGATTTACATGCTATATTGCCTGTATATGGATTATATCCTGTTTCACCAAGCACAGAGCTACCAGAATAGTATTGATTGTTGAGAAAAAATAATCCGTCTGTGTCTGTACTCGTTGAATATCCTGTTATCTGCATGGTGCATGAATTTGGGGAAAAAAATGATGGTGGATAAGCAGTTATTGGCGATGTTGTCCCGTTATCCTGCATGTAGTAGGTCATGGTATATCCCTGGGCGGTAAATGGAGATACCGCCAAAAAGTAGAATGCAAAAGCTATACCTAAGAATGAAAGCATGGTGAGGCGGGAAGCCATGCGCTCACCCATCATATTCCCTGTCTTTCTGAGACATTGGTTTGTTTCCCTTTTTCTTTTTTTTGCAACCCATGATTTCTTTTTGTTTTAAAACCTTAAAAATTAACTGTTATGGTTTTTTAAATTCTGGATCAATACCAAAAAGCACAATCTGGTTATGTTTTCTGCATGACTTCCTGAAATTGCAAATCTGTTGTTTTGACCAATATATTGGTTTTATGTTCGGTGATAGTTGATTATCAAAATAGCAGTCATTGACTTTCACATTCCATACTTTAAGTAAATCAAGTTTACGCATATTTTCTTCAAAAGGTATCTTCCAGTTACAAATCATGAAGCATGATAAGCTTTTTGGTTTATAGCCAGCTTTAACCATGATGTCAACACAGTCTTTTATTTTCATTTGGTTTTCAAAACCAAAATCCCACGCAAAGCGTATGTTACAAAACCTATTCTTCTTAAGAAGTTTTGCAATCTCAAGAGTTAAAAAACGATAGTCAATACCACATATAAGTTCATACTGTACACTTTTACAATTTACACGCCTGCTTCCAAGTTCTTTTATGATTTCGGCGGCTTTTGGTTTATAAATAAGGTTCATATCCATAATTTTTACTTTGTTGCACACTATTTCAGGTATCTGAAAATAGATTGGATCTTTCCCACAAAACTTTGTTTCATAACAAAACGGGCAATTATTAGGGCAACCCTCACTTATTCTTATCCATTGTTCGGTTTTGTTGAATTTGTTGTATGATCCACGACTATAAAGTACCATAGTCTACTCAACCCTCACGTCAAACTTATACTTTCTGCTGTAAAGCTTCCCGCACTTGCCGCATTTAATCCATCCCTTTATACTATAATCCAAGTCGGGGCTTTTGCATTTGGTGCATACCTTTTGGTGTTTCCGCTTATAACCGGTTTCGCTAAGATGTGGTTCGGTCATATCTATCCCCCCTTCCCCTTATTCGGCTTTTTAACAAGCTTCAGGTGTTTCATACAATCAACACATAGTATGTGTTTTGTTTTGAAAACCAGCACTTCCCAAAAGCTGAATGCCTTGTATGGATGTGTGAAACCGCACCATTCACATTTATACCAATCGAGTTCATAATCCTTTTTTGTGGAAGCTGGCTTATTTGCTCCGGCTTTAATGGTGGCACTTTTTTTTGTGTACTCTTTCGTGCCTTTTTGTGTACCGATTTCATTTTTCATGGTGTAATTTCCCCGGAAGCCACCTTCTTTGAAAGTTCGGTTTGTATGTGTTTTTTAGTCGCCAAGTCGGCTTCTTTTATCATTGTGTACACATTCTGCATGGCGAGGGCGTTAAAAGCCTCATAGAAGCCCACAAAACTAAGAAATAATGGTTCTATCCTCTTAAAATCGCCGTAGCTCTGCACCACGACGTTAAGTGTTTTGTTGGGATTGTCAAGTTTCTTTTCTTCGGTCAGGCGCTGTATAATCTTGCAGTTGTCCGGCGAGAGCCGAAAGTTCCGGTTTGTTGGTTTCTTAATCACGCTTTCACCTTCTCCCTTATTTCTTGCATAAATTCGTCTAGCATCTCGCGCAAAATACTCGTAACCCATGTATTGACATCTTTCTGTGCCTCTAGAAAGCCGATAGTATACGATAATCCGTCTATTCTGCTGACTATATCATGTAATGGTTTTTCTGTTGCATCTTTCATTTTTTGGTCACCTCTTTCTTTTCGGTCATCTCCTTAAGCAGGGTGTCTATCAGCATGTTCACATCATCTCTTTCGTATACAAGGTCTAAAAATTCAGCCATTTTTTCTTTCATTAGTCGGGCAAACTCGGTGCAACCTTCTGTGTATCCCTGCTTCCAACTATCGAATGAGATGGTGTTATCTTTTGACAGTTTTTCCTCAATTTCCCTCACACATGCAGCATAGCCTTCGTCATATCCATTCTCATATATTATGGTCGCTGTGCTGTCTGGTACGA